>OHUT01000014.1_pt1 | contig 155318 bp, 131 predicted proteins | sample 1579321 | NCBI WGS metagenome assembly OHUT01 (sample SAMEA3882514, study PRJEB24775) | human gut metagenome | biome: human-associated habitat; feature: intestine environment; material: feces | place: Netherlands | collected 2009/2010
GGGATAAACGCTGAAGGCATCTAAGCGTGAAGCCCCCCTCAAGATGAGATATCCCTCCTTCGGGAGTAAGACCCCTTGAAGACTACAAGGTAGATAGGGCAGAGGTGGAAGCATGGCAACATGTGGAGCTGACTGTTACTAATAGGTCGAGGGCTTAATCTGGTTAATAACGGAGAAAAACAAGTATATGAGAGATGAGTTTTTCGGTGTGGATTACAGTAATCAAATTTGTATGAAGTTTTGAAGGTATATTAAAATAAGACGTAATTCCTATTGCGTCCTTTTTCTATATTTGATATAATATTTGAATATAGGGGATTGGTCAAATGGTATGACAGAAGTCTCCAAAACTTTTAGCGGGAGTTCGATTCTCTCATCCCCTGTTATTAAACCTTGAAGCAAGATAGTTGTTTCAAGGTTTTTTTATGTTTAAAAATGAAAATAGATGTATTATAATGGGAATAAAGTATTTATTTCAAATAATACTAATTTGTATTTCAAGAAGGATCACAAATGTGAGGAGGATTTTATAATGAAAGAAAAGCTTATGATCAATATAACAAAACCACAGTATGTGCAGGTGTCTGATATCACATATGCGCAGGTGGATTCCTGGTATGATCACTGTCGCAGGGATTTAAAACTGGATTTAATATATCCTGAGGATATGTCTGATAAGCGTTATCCTTGTATAGTATGGATATGCGGTGGTGGATGGATGAGGATGGATAAGTCAGCACATCTATCATATCTTAGCACGCTTGCTCATCAGGGTTTTGTTGTTTGCAGTGTGGAATACCGTACATCAAATGAGGGTTGCTATCCCATGCAGATAGAGGATGTGAAGGCTGCAATCAGGTATTTAAAGGCACATGCAGATAGATACAGAATTGACAAGGAACATTTTGGTGCGATGGGAGAATCAGCCGGAGGATTTTTGACATGTATGGCGGCATTGGATCATGATAAAGCTCATGATGTTGGAGAATATCTTGAAGAGTCAAGCAGTATTCAGGCAGCATGTCCATGGTATCCACCTACTAACCTTAGCACATTTAAGTATAAAGATGCAGAGGAATGCGCTGCATCTATGGAGTCACTTTTACTCGGATATAATACTATGAGAAATATCAAGGAAGCATACAACAGTTCACCGGTATCTAAGGTGACAAAAGATGCTCCTCCATTTTTGATTATTCATGGTATAAATGATCAGACAGTTCCGTTTGAGCAGAGTGAAGAGCTTTATGACAAGCTTATTGAAAATGGATGTGATGCAGATTTGATTGCATTAGAAGGCGCTGACCATGCGGATCTGCAGTTTTTCCAGGATGAACTGTGGGATAGGATAATCGAGTTTTTTAAGACTAAATTGGGATAAAATCATGTCATACAGTAGCTCTTAAGAATATTTTTTTAGTCGGAATAAAGTCTGTTTATAAAGGCTACGATATTTTTTGCAACTGAATAGTTACGATAATTATTATAAATAAAAACCATAGTATCTTAATGCATTTAAGATACTATGGTTTTTGTGCTTATGAACCATAACAATATTTTTCCAAAAATTTTCACTTGATTTACCCGAACATATGTTGTATAATGCAAACAGATGTTCGATAAAATAAGGAGGCCTTATGTTAACGTCAATCAGTGCTGATATTATGGAAAAACTTAAGATTCTGTCTGATGCGGCAAAGTTTGATGTTGCATGCACTTCCAGTGGGGCATCCCGTTCGGGTAATGGAACTGATATGGGGAGTGCATTTGCCAGTGGAATATGTCATTCGTTTACAGCTGATGGCAGGTGTATATCGCTTCTCAAGATACTTTTTACAAATGAATGTATTTATGATTGCAAATACTGTATCAACAGATGCACTAATGATGTTGAAAGAGTGACATTTACGCCTGAGGAGGTATGTAACCTTACTGTTGAGTTTTACAGACGCAATTACATAGAGGGACTTTTCTTAAGCTCCGGTATCATAGAATCGCCCGAGCATACCATGCAGCTTTTATATACCACGCTTTTTCTTTTGAGAAACAAATATCATTTCAATGGGTATATACACATCAAGGGTATACCGGGAGCCTCCTCTGAGGTTCTTGAGATGATTGGATATCTTTGTGATAGGATGAGTGTTAATCTGGAGTTGCCCACAGCGGAAGGGCTTAGGGCAGTTGCTCCGAATAAGGCGCGTAAAAACATTCTTACACCTATGAGATTTATTCAAAATGGTATAAAGGACAGCCGAATGTATCATGGCAATAGCAGTATGAAAAACCGTATGTATATAGATGAGCAGGCATATTATGAGCAGATGGCAGAAATAAAAGATAGTACTGCAAGATTATCAGAGTATCACAGAAGCCTTAGGGTTGCTACAGATTGCGGGAAGGCGGATAAGCTTGCAGAAAAAAGCTGGGGCATGGGAGTGCAGCTTGATCCGGGAGTTGTCTGTGAGACAACGGACATTTCTTATGGAGATGGTGATTATATCAATAATACAGGCTTAAGTATCAAAAGACCGGACAGATATTATGTGCCGGCGGGGCAGAGTACACAGATGATTGTGGGAGCAACCGGAGAGAGTGATTATCAGATTATATCTGTAGCAGAAGCAATGTACAACAGGTTTGATATGAAGAGAGTATTTTACTCGGCTTTTGTGAATGTTAATATGGATGAGTCATTACCGGGTATCGGGCAGCCGCCACCGTTAAAGAGAGAGCACAGGCTTTATCAGGCAGATTTTCTTATGAGATTTTATGGCTTTAAGGCTGGAGAGCTTTTGTCGGAGGATAATCAGAGCTTTAATGATTATATTGATCCAAAGTGTCAGTGGGCTGTAGGTCATCTGGAGTGTTTTCCGGTTGAGATTATGACGGCGGATTATTATACACTTCTCAGGGTCCCGGGAATAGGCACTAACAGTGTCAGGCGTATTATAAAAGCCAGAAAGCATGCAAAGCTTTCGTTTACAGATTTAAAGAAAATGGGTGTCGTGCTCAAAAGAGCACTGTACTTTATCACCTGTGATGGTCGTATGATGTACAATACAAAGCTTGATGAAAGCTATATTACAAGGCATCTCATATATAACGAAAGACCGGATACTATGCTTTTAGCTGATAATAAATCATGTACTTATGAGCAGATGAGTATATTTGATTTTATATCTGAATAGACAATATTTTTGTAAAGCTGCAGGGAGAAGTATGCATGGATAATATAATACTTAGATGTGATAATAATATAAATGGGATTTTTACCGCTATATATGATGCTTTTGTATACAAAAATCAAATGCAAAAAGAAAATCACGAAGTATACAGGGACAATATTTCTATTGAGATAGGCATTGGAGGAAACTATACACTTTTTTCAAAGATGATAGATATTGAAACAGATGAGGTAAAGGTCCAAAAGACAATTTTGGCAATTCAAAAGAAGCTTGGTTTTAAGATATATGAGACTGTATTTGATGCTTTGTGCCATTATTCTGATAATAGAGCAACAATAGTGCTTGGATTTCTTGTCAGAGCATTTAAGGTGGGACAAAGGATTATGGAGCATATGACCGATAAATATGTTATGGAGGTATTTGAGCTTTCAAGAAAGGTAAATAAAGAGGCTGATAAGATAAGAGGGTTTATTCGTTTTAGTGATAATGGAAACTATCTGCTGGCGCACTTTGAACCAAAATGCGATATGATACCGGTTGTTATGTGGCATTTTGTGGACAGGTATCCCGGGGAAAATTTTGTAATCTATGATGATAGGAGAAGGTATGCAGTGGTCCACCCGAGGCTTAAGGAGTGCTTTTATATCAATGAAAGTGAGTTTAAACAGCTTGAGAGAAGTGTGCCGGTGAAGACAGACAGTTTTGAGCAGTTATGGAAGGTGTATTTTGAGCACACTGATATAAGGGAACGGTTCAATCCACAATGTCAGCGCAATCTTTGTCCAAAGTGGTATAGGAAGAATATGGTGGAATTTACCTGATTTTTGAAAGAAATCAATTGTTGCCGGTTACACTGTGGTGTGTGAACAGTAATATAGTGACAGAAATACCAATAAATGATACAATTTATACATGTATACTTAAACATAACGATACTATATCAGGGTGATGCTATGCAGATATCAAATTTGGTAAGTCAGTACAACAATTCAGTGGTAAATGGTGAGCAGATTTTGGCAAGATAAGCTTAAGGCAAAAATTGACCAAAGATAGTGTGTAGGTTATATGATATGTGAGGCAGTTATGAATAAAAGAAGTGTTGGAAGTATATATGAGCAGCTTGCAGCTGAGCAGTTAATAAATATGGGATATAGTGTACTTGCCCGCAATTACAGAAACCGCTTTGGAGAGATAGATATAATAGCAAAGGATGGAGATACAATATGTTTTTGTGAGGTGAAATACCGTAGGAATAATGGCTGCGGCAGCGCTCTTGAAGCAGTTGGCTACAGCAAACAGAAAAAAATCATATCAGTTGCAAGGTATTATCTTATGACACATGGTCTGAATGAGTGGACACCATGCAGATTTGATGTGATAGCAGTGGATGAGGACGAGGTTACTGTGTTGAAGAATGCATTTGAGGGCAGTCAATAACTATTGGCTTGGCAGTTACGGACAGGTATTACGGAATCGTTAATTTATAAACGTTTGACCAGACTATTTCGTGAAAACAGACAAGAATCAGGAAATTATAAACAGCAATAGTTATCGGTAATATATAGTTGCATATATATATAAATATGAAGACAGACATTGATAAGAATATAAAGATTGATAAGAATATAAAGAAGGATAAGAATATGCAGGCTGAAAACATACACAAAAATGTTGATGAAATTACTATAAATGATTTTGTTACAAAGAATGATAAAGATGTTCTGGAATTAGAAAAGCACGTCCTTTCAAGCGGAAGTGTTGTTCCTTTGTTACATTTTAGGAAGCTAAATGAGCTTTCTATGATAGAGCATTGCTTTACAACACGTCTTGGTGGACTCAGTGAAGGGATGTTTGAAAGCTTAAATCTAAGCTTTACACGTGGAGATGACAAGGAAAAGGTCTTAGAAAACTATAAAAGAGTGGCGGAGGCAATCGGAACAGAGGCAGAACAGATTGTTACGACAGACCAGACACATACTACCAATGTTTTGAGAGTTGGAAAAAAGCAGTGTGGCATCGGGGTGACAAGAAAGAGACCATATACAGATGTGGACGGACTTATCACGAATGAGCCAAATGTTGTGCTTGCCACATTTTATGCTGATTGTGTACCGCTTTATTTTGTTGATCCGGTACATAGGGCAATAGGGCTTAGCCATTCGGGCTGGAGAGGTACTGTAAATCGCATGGGAAAACAGACACTTATTGCTATGAACAGGGAGTTTGGTACCGAGGCACATGATGTTATAGCAGCGATAGGTCCTTCAATATGTCAGGACTGCTATGAGATAAGTCAGGATGTTGCAGAGTGTTTTGTGGATGAGTTTGCGACAACAGATGATCCTCATGCGAGTGATATTCTGCTCTATAAGGGAGCTGGCAAATATCAGCTCAATCTTTGGGAATGTAACAGGAGAGTGCTTGTGGAGGCAGGAGTACAGGAAGACAATATTGCCATAAGCAATATATGCACTTGTTGTAATCCCTCTCTTTTATTTTCGCATAGAGCAAGTCATGGAAAGCGTGGAAATCTTGGAGCTTTTATGTTTCTTAAGTAATTTTCGCACAATCTATTAAGGAAATAATAAGAAATGCCTAAAGCTATATATGTTAAAATAGGTGTATCACGTTGGATAGTATACTGTGCGGGAACTGATGCTGCCAGACAGTTTTTTGGTTCTTTGAGTTAATATAAAAGGCACAGCGGTACTGGCGTATATGAACCGGGGAGAACGATATGCAGTTAAATTATCGAGATTCAAAGCCTATTTATGAACAAATTAAGGAAGGCATCAGACGAATGATTGTTATGAATGTTATTAAGCAGGACGAAAAGCTACCGTCTGTACGTGTGCTTGCCTGCAAGTATGCAATCAATCCTAACACTATCGCAAAAGCATACAAGGAACTTGAGGAGGAAGGCTATCTTTATACTAAAAGTGGTAAAGGAACCTTTGTTGCTGATGCTAAGACAGCCAGGCAGAATCTGACAAGGAATTTGAAAATACTCTTTGACCAGGTGGTGACAGAGTTATTTGTGTTGGAAACACCTGTTGAGGAATTGAGAACAAGAATGGATGATGCGAAAGAGCAACTGAGCATGGAAGATGACTTAGTCAGATTTGTAACACAAGATATGCAGACAGAAGATGTTGTGACAGAGGGTAATGATGATACAGATAAATAATTTAGTAAAAAAATTTGACGATTTTACGGCACTTGATGGTGTGAATATGAACGTGGAAAAAGGAGCTGTCTATGGGCTTGTAGGCCCAAACGGAGCCGGCAAATCTACACTTATCAGGCATATTACAGGAGTAATGAGACAGGATGCAGGGGAAGTGTTTATTGATGGCGAGCCTGTATATGAAAATGCAAGGATTAAAGGAAATATGGCTTACATTCCGGATGATATGTTTTATTTTTTGCAATCTGATACAATTAATATGATGCATTATTATAAGGGAATGTATCCAAATTTTGATGAGAAGCAGTTTTACAGGATGCAGGAGTTTTTCCCATCTATAGATGTTAAAAGAAATATCAGAAAGCTTTCGAAGGGGATGCAGAAGCAGGTTGCCTTCTGGCTTGCACTGTGCTGTAAACCAAAGCTTATTGTGCTCGATGAGCCTGTTGATGGGCTTGATCCTGTTATGAGAAGACAGATATGGTCTATCATGCTTGATGATGTAGCTGCTAATAATACCACAGTTGTTGTATCGTCCCATAATCTGCGTGAGCTGGAGGATGTATGTGATCATGTAGGGATTCTTAATAATGGAAAGATTATGATAGAGAGGTCACTTACGGAGCTGCAGGGCAATATTTCAAAGATTCAGATTGCGTGTCCGTATGGTATGCCTAAGATACCACAGGATTTTAAAGTGCTTCATATGTCAAATATAGGAAGAGTATACACTGTTATAGTACGTGGAGAGCCAGATGCTGTAGTAAAGGCGATTACAGATGGCAAAGACAGTCCGCAGGTAGTGGATGTACTGCCTCTTACTCTGGAGGAAATATTTATCTATGAGATGGGAGGAGAGGACTATGAAGTCAAAGATATCATTTATTAATAGAACAATGCTGCAAAAGAATGTAAAGCTTTACTGGCCAATCTGGACACTGTATACAATAGTTTTATTACTCAACGGTCCGTTTTCCATGTGGAGCAGATTTAAGAATGCAGAGTTTATTTATGGCAAAAACTGGCATAAGTATATGCTTGATATCATATCCCCGGCTATCAGCATGGAGGCAGATATGATTTTTATTTTTGTCATGGCATTGGTTACAGGCATGGCAATGTTCAGTTACCTGTATAATTCGAGAGCTTGTAATATGATTCATTCTATGCCTGTGACAAGGCGGCAGCTTTTTTCGACCAATGTGTTGACAGGTCTGCTGTTTATGTGGATTCCGCAGATAATTAAGTACATTATGTCGTTTGTTATATGTATATCATATGGAAATACTAAGGTGGTACATATTGGAATCAATCTGCTTGCTGCAATGGGAATATCATTTTTTATGTACAGCCTGGTGTGTCTGTGCGCAATGATTACGGGACAGCTGGTTTCTGTGGCGGTGATGTATGCGGTTGTCAATCTTCTGTATGGAGGAGCGGTTATTGCCATTGCCAATGTGCTCACATATGTATCATACGGGCTTCCATATATGGAATTTGTAAGGAAAATAAGTGTTACGTGGTTTGCACCCATGTTGCAGCTTCTCAATCGGGTAGGCTTTCATCCGACCATGAAGAACGCAGGAGATGATTATTACTGTATTAAATATACCTTCAGAGGCACAAATACTATCGTAGTCTATGTCATCGCGGCTGCAGTTATATACTTTATTTCTTATAAGATTTATAAGCACAGAGATTTGGAAAATGCAGGAAGCTTTATTGCCATTCCAAAACTTAAGCCGGTTTTCAGATGGGTGCTTGGCTGTCTTGGGGGACTGATTTTATCTACTGTCACAGCGTCGCTTTTGCTTGGACTTAGAATCAGCATTGGCGTTCCTGCAATTATGATGCTTGCAGTGGTGCTTGGAATCATAGTATTCTTACTTTTAGAGATGATTATAAGGAAGAATTTTAAAATTTTTTCTAAAGCACTATTTAAGGAAATCATTGCTTTCGGTGGGTTTGTTGTAGTTGTATTTGGAGGTATAACAGTTTACGGAAATGTGCAGGAAAATTATATACCGAAGCTTGCTGATATTGATTCTGCCAGTATAGCCATAGATTTTGATATCAACCTGGAGGGAAAGGATGTTGAAAAGATTTTAGAGACTCAAAAGATACTTATGGCACAGAAAAAGGATTATTTTAAAAAGAGATATAATGATTCCTGGAATATTACGATCTCATATACATTAAAAAACGGAGAAAAGGTCAACCGTGTATATCATACAACCGATGATTTTAATCCACATAAGCAGTGCAGGGCGATTATGGCGGAGGAAAATAAACCACAGAATATTATTAATGCCATAATGCAGTGTGATACGACAGATATTACCTTTATCAATGGCTCGGCAGAGCAGTATGATGATAAATATGTAGATGTGCTGAATGAGAGCTTTAACGGAAAAGTTGCAGCGGATATTTTTGAGGCTGTGAAGAAGGATGTTGAGGCCGGTGTGATGCAGGAATATAATTTGAAGAGAATGCTTGACGGAGTGGATAAGGATAACAGCTATATGTACGATCTTATGCTGAATTTTACAGTGCCAAAGGGCAACAGGATTGGAAAAAGCTGGAATGTCTATGGCTTCACATGGTATGAGGAGCTGTTGGATATACTGGGTGTGACAAAGGAGTATTCTGATTTTGGGGATGCCCGTTCCGATGGTATTGAAACGTATTCGGTCAACATTAGTTTTGGCGAAAACTGTACTAATCTGATAGCTGTTCTTAAAGAAAATGGATTAATTTCATCAAAAGAACCACTTTTGACATATGAATAGTTGTCTCTGTAAATGGTATTGTGATATAATTACTCTGTTATAGATGTTTTGTTTATTATTCTATCATTATTTTGAATAGTTACAATTAGTCTATAATCTAATATGAATTTAGAACAGGAGAGTATATGAGCAGACCAGTAGTGGCCATCGTTGGCCGTCCAAATGTTGGAAAATCTACTCTCTTCAATGCGCTTGCAGGAGAGAGGATATCTATAGTAAAGGACACTCCGGGTGTCACAAGAGACAGAATCTATGCAGATGTATCATGGCTTGATTATAATTTTACCATGATTGATACAGGTGGTATTGAGCCGGAATCCGGAGACGTGATACTGTCACAGATGAGAGAGCAGGCACAGATTGCTATAGACACCGCAGATGTTATTATTTTTATTACAGATGTGAAGCAGGGACTTGTTGATTCCGATTCAAAGGTGGCGGATATGCTTCGTCGTTCACACAAGCCGGTTGTATTAGTTGTCAATAAGGTGGACAGCTTTGAAAAGTATATGACTGATGTGTATGAGTTTTATAACTTAGGAATTGGTGATCCACATCCTATATCTGCAGCTTCAATGCTCGGACTCGGAGATATGCTTGATGAGGTTGTAAAGCATTTTCCGGATTCATCTAAGCAGGACGATGAGGATGACAGACCGAGAGTTGCTATAGTAGGTAAGCCTAATGTAGGTAAGTCATCACTTATCAACAAGCTTGCCCGTGAGGACAGGGTAATAGTGTCAGATATAGCAGGCACCACAAGAGATGCTATCGATACAGCCATAAAATATGATGGTAAGGAGTATATATTTATCGATACAGCCGGTCTCAGGCGCAAGAATAAGATAAAAGAGGATATAGAGCGATACAGTATTATACGTGCAGTTTCCGCAGTTGAGAGAGCTGATGTTGTCATTGTAGTGATAGATGCTACAGAGGGAGTTACTGAGCAGGATGCTAAAATTGCGGGTATTGCCCACGAAAGAGGCAAGGGAATTATCATTGCTGTCAATAAATGGGATGCCATTGAAAAGGATAATAATACCGTAAAGCAGCACACAGAGAAAATCAGACAGATATTAAGCTTTATACCATATGCAGAGATACTGTTTATTTCGGCAAAATCAGGTCAGAGACTCAACAAGATATTTGAGCTCATCGATGTTGTTATAGAAAATAACTCAATGCGTGTTGCAACAGGAGTGCTAAATGAGATCGTTACGGAGGCAGTTGCCATGCAGCAGCCTCCTACAGACAAGGGCAAGAGACTTAAGATATACTATGTAACTCAGGTTTCGGTTAAGCCGCCTACCTTTGTAATCTTTGTAAACGACAAGAATCTTATGCATTTTTCATATACCAGATATCTTGAGAACAGAATCAGGGATACATTTGGTTTCAGGGGAACTGCACTTAAGTTTATTACAAGAGAACGAAAGGAAAATGAGTAAAATGATACTGGCTAGGATTTTAGCATTGGTCGTAGGGTATTTCTTTGGAACCTTTCAGACCGGATATTTTTATGGTAAGGCACATGGAATAGATGTAAGAGAGCATGGAAGCGGTAATTCAGGCACCACCAATACGCTTCGGACACTTGGATGGAAGGCCGGTGCAGTTACCTTCTTTGGTGATTTGTTCAAGGCAATCATAGCGGTTTTGATATTTTATTTCATATATAGAAATACATATCCACAGGCTGTTAAATGCATAGAGCTGTATGCAGGCTTTGGAGCGGTGCTTGGACACAATTTTCCGTTCTTTCTCAATTTCAAGGGAGGAAAGGGAATAGCATGTACATCAGGTGTGATACTTGCTGTATGTCCGATTGCGGCTCCGATATGTTTGGTATTGTTTATTTTTGCTGTAGCCATAACAAGATATGTCTCGCTTGGTTCTATACTGGTTGTTATATCGTTTCTGATTCAGGCAATTGTGTTTAACCATATGGGGCTGCTTGGAGTAAGTGGCAATTATGCGGTCGAGTTTGATATACTTGCTGCTTGTTTTACGGCGATGGCTATCTGGCGACACAGAGCCAATATCAAGAGACTTTTAAGCGGAACTGAAAATAAATTTGGTCAGAAGGCAAAGTAAATAATAGTTTTGGATTATAATAATTATATAAAATACGAGGCATAGAAAATGAGTAGAGTAGGTATTATAGGTGCAGGAAGCTGGGGAACGGCATTATCCCTGGTGCTTGCAAATAACGGACATTCTGTTGAAATATGGTCAATCGTGGAGAGCGAGATTGAGATGCTTAAAGAAAAGCATGAGCATATTGATAAGCTTCCTGGAGTAAAGCTTCCGGATAGCATTACCTTTACAACAGATATAGAGGAAACAATCAAAAATAACGATATACTTGTACTTGCGGTACCTTCTGTATTCACCAGAAGCACAGCAGTAAAAATGGCTCCGTTTGTGAAGGAAGGACAGATAATTGTCTGTGTGGCAAAGGGAATTGAAGAAAACACTCTTATGACCATATCTGATGTGGTAGAGAGTGAGATACCTTGCGCTGATGTGGCTGTAATGTGTGGACCTTCACATGCAGAGGAGGTCGGACAGCTGCTTCCTACGACTGTTGTTGCAGGAGCAAGGACACAGAAGACCGCTGAGATAGTACAGGATCTTTTTATGAATGAGGTATTTCGTGTGTATACCAGTCCTGATGTGCTTGGAATGGAGCTTGGAGGCTCCCTCAAGAATGTCATAGCACTTGCAGCAGGCATGGCAGACGGACTTGGCTATGGAGATAATACAAAGGCAGCGCTTATTACCAGAGGAATTGCAGAAATATCTGTGCTTGCGATTGAGATGGGAGCAAAGGCGGAGACACTTTTTGGACTGACAGGTATCGGAGACCTTATTGTTACATGTGAGAGTCGTCACAGCCGTAATAGAAAGGCCGGAATGCTCATAGGTCAGGGATACACAATGGATGAAGCAACAAAAGAAGTCAAGATGGTTGTAGAGGGCATCTATTCAGCAAAGGCTGCACTTGCCCTTGCTGAAAAATATGATGTAAGGATGCCGATTATCGAGGAAGTAAACAGAGTGCTTTTTGAGGATAAACCGGCAAAGGAGGCTGTCTCAGAGCTTATGCTTCGTGACAGGAAGATTGAGCACTCAAGTCTGGAGTGGAAATAATTAGTTAACAGGTTGGGTAATAAATGGCTATAGACAGTCATATATAAAATTGCATCAGGGGAAATTATAAAATGAAAATAAATATAAAAAAATTGACAACCACAGCCAAAATCCCTACAAGGGGAAGTGAATATGCAGCAGGCTATGATTTATATGCCGACATTACTAAGGAGCTTGTCATTGAGCCACACGAGACAGCAAAGATAGGCACGGGGCTTTCGATAGAGATTCCTGACGGATATTTTGGGGCAGTTTTTGCCAGAAGCGGTTTAGCTGCAAAGCAGGCACTTCGCCCGGCAAACTGCGTGGGTGTGTGTGACAGTGATTACAGGGGAGAGTATATTGTGGCTCTTCACAATGATGGAACGCAGGCACGCACTATTAATCCCGGAGATCGTATAGCGCAGCTTGTGGTCATGCCATATCTGGCTGTTGAGTTTAATGAGGTGTCAGAGCTTTCAGATACGAAGCGCGGTGCCGGTGGATTCGGTTCTACAGGCGCTAATTAATCACAAATGAGTTACAATTAAAACAAATCTTTACTTGAAAAGGGGGACTTATCATGGAAAATCGTATTGTAAAATTTAAATCAAAGGAGAGTGCAGGCTTAAACTTACATGCTATACCGGGACATTTCGCTACAAGTCATTCGCATATTAATTATTATGTAGATGTGACAAGCATCAAGACCCGTGTGTCCGAGGCAAAGGAAGCTGCAAAGGCTCTTTACACCAAGGTACCGCATCATTCATATATAGATACAATCGTATGTATGGATGGAACAGAAATGATTGGTGCATTCTTAAGCCAGGAGATTGAGAGAAACGGACTTATGTCTGTGAATAAGCACGAGACAATTTACGTTGTATCGCCTGAGATTAACAACGGACAGATGCTTTTCAGGGATAACAATAAGGGCGCTATAGATGGCAAGCATGTTGTACTTCTTCTGGCAACTACCACGACAGGTGAGACGATCAGAAGAGCGATGGAGTGTATCAACTATTATGGCGGTATGGTCACATGTATTGCGTCCATATTCTCAACCATCGATGAGGTCAATGGAGTAAAGATTGATAAGCTGTTTGATGACGATGATGTGGTAAACTACCAGACATATCCTGTTACAGAGTGTCCATTCTGCAAGAAGGGGCTGCCGATTGAGGCTATGGTCAATGGCTTTGGATATTCTAAGCTGTAATTAGTACGTTTATTGCAGTAATTACCTTGTAATTGTTTCGATATCAGACTGTGTTTCGTCATAATGACAACAACACGTTAAATTATTTGGCGGATTGACTATAGCCAATTGACGATATGTTTTGTATTATAAAGATACAAAGAAACAAGGTAACAGACAGTCAAGGCACTGAACAGTTACATATATGTACATAATACTTAGGAGGTATTTTTAAAATGGCAAGTTTATCATTAAAGAACGTTTGCAAAGTTTATCCAAACGGATTTGAGGCAGTTAAGGATTTCAACCTTGAAGTAGAAGATAAAGAGTTCATCATCTTCGTAGGACCTTCAGGATGTGGAAAATCAACAACACTTCGTATGATCGCAGGTCTTGAGGAGATTTCTTCAGGAGAGCTTATCATCGACGGAAAGGTTATGAATGACGTAGAGCCAAAGGATCGTGATATCGCAATGGTATTCCAGAACTACGCTCTTTACCCACATATGACAGTATTTGACAACATGGCATTTGGACTTAAGCTTAGAAAAGTTCCAAAGGATGAGATTAAGGCAAAAGTTGAGGAGGCAGCAAGAATCCTTGACCTTGAGAAATTATTAGACCGTAAGCCAAAGGCTCTTTCAGGTGGACAGAGACAGCGAGTTGCCATGGGTCGTGCAATCGTTCGTAATCCTAAGGTATTCCTTATGGATGAGCCTTTATCAAACCTTGATGCAAAGCTTCGTGTACAGATGAGATCTGAGATTTCTTCATTACATAACAGATTAGGTGCAACAATCATCTACGTTACACATGATCAGACAGAGGCTATGACACTTGGAACAAGAATCGTTGTTCTTAAAGATGGTGTTATCATGCAGGTCGACAGCCCACAGAAGCTTTACAATCAGCCAAACAACCTGTTCGTTGCAGGATTCATCGGATCACCACAGATGAACTTTGTAGATGCTCAGTGTGTTGTTGAGGGAGCAAAGGCATTCCTTAAATTCGATAAATACCAGGTTGAGCTTCCAGAGGCAAAGGCTAAGAAGCTTATCGATGGCGGTTATGCAGGAAAGAACGTAGTATTCGGTATCAGACCTGAGGATATCTACGATTCAGCAGAGCATCTTGATAAATTTGCTACATGCAAGATTGATTCAGATGTTACAGGATATGAGTTACTTGGTGCAGAGGTATTATTATACTTCACAGTTGCAGGCGCAAATATGTCAGCAAGAGTTGATTCAGATACAACAGCTCGTTACGGTGATCACATTGAGCTTGCATTTGATCCACACAAGATTCATGTATTTGATAAAGAAACTGAATTGACAATTACCAACTAGTTCGTTAAAATTAAATAGTTGTAAATTGACAGACCGGGTGTATAATTTACACCCGGTTTTCTTTTGCGAATGTATGTGAGGTTCTGAAAAGTTAAGTTACGGTGTTAAATTATAGCAAGGTTACAGCTTATGACTTGTAGAGACTTTTTACTTGTCTGCGTCAGAACAGTAATGAGAGGATAGGAATATGATTACGAATCAGAAACTGAAAAAATCACTTGAGGAAATAAAAAATATTACTTCGTTTGATGCGATTTTATACTCAGCCAAGGGAAAGCATCTGACAGGTACGGTGGAAGAGCCGGAACATAGCGACATTTTTGTGAAGGAGTTTATAGTATCCGAAGAGGATGTTAGGGAAAAAAATGATGCAATAGCATTTGCGGTTGAAATTGATTCAGAGCTTGAGTATGTGCTTGTAATGTTCTGTCAGTATACGAGTGAGAATCTTGTAATAGGCAGGATGGCAGTTTGTCAGCTTCGTACACTTGTGCTTGGTGAGTCAGAGCGATATGACAGAAATAATTTTATTCAGAATATTCTTCTTGGCAATATGCTTGGTTCTGATATAATAAACCGTGCCAAGAAATTACATATAGAAAACAGAAAACGAGTAGTATATGTTATAGATACCGGAAAGAACTGCAATGAGATAGCTGTTGAGCTTGTAAAGAATCTGGCTGATATCAGAAGCGGTGATTTTGTGGTGGCGATGGATGAACATAATGTAGTGCTGGTAAAGGATGTTGAGGACATAGATCCGGTTAAGCTTCAGGAAAAGCTTTCATCTATTGCAGGAAGTCTGGTTGACAATCTGCTTGCAGAGGCTATGATTAAGGTACGGGTGGGCTATGGCAATCCGACGGATGTTCTTCCAAAGATTGCAGAGTCTTATCAGGAGGCAAAAATGGCGCTTGAGGTTGGCAGGCTGTTTTATGTGGAAAAGGAAATTATGGCATATGACAGGCTGGGCATAGGAAGACTTATTTATCAGCTTCCAATGAGCCTGTGTGAGATGTTTATCCGTGAGGTTTTTGGTGACGAGGTGCCACAGATACTTGATGATGAGGAGGCAATGTCTACAATCTCCAAGTTCTTCGAGAACAATCTGAACATTTCAGAGACAGCAAGACAGCTTTATGTGCATAGAAATACGCTTGTGTACAGGCTAGAGCGTATTGAGAAGTCGATAGGTCTTGATATCAGAACCTTTGATGATGCTATGATATTCAAAATAGCTACGATGGTGTTAGCACATATCAAGGATAGCAGGCAAGGCAGATAATATAATTATTACGCAATTTAAAGAAGTAGGAGACAAGTATGGCCAAGAAGCAAACATACGATGAGAAGAGCATAGCAATTTTAGAAGGACTTGAGGCAGTCAGAAAAAGACCGGGTATGTATATAGGAAGTGTCACAACCAAGGGACTAAACCATCTGATATATGAGATTGTGGACAACTCAGTAGATGAGCATCTGGCAGGTGCCTGTGATACCATAAGGGTAACTCTTGAGAAAAACGGTTCGTGTACGGTGGAGGATAACGGACGTGGAATACCTGTAGGTATGCATGCAAAGGGCGTTTCTGCGGCACGAGTTGTATTTTCTACACTGCACGCCGGAGGAAAATTCGACAATTCTGTATACAAGACCAGCGGAGGTCTGCACGGAGTTGGTTCGTCGGTTGTAAATGCACTATCCACATATATGGATGTGGAGATAAGCAGAGATGGCTTTATCCACCATGACAGATATGAAAAGGGTGTTCCTGTTGTGGAGCTTGAAAATGGCCTGCTTCCTACTATAGGTAAAACCAAAAAGACAGGAACAAGGATTAATTTCCTGCCTGACCCGGAGATTTTTGAGAAGACTAGATTCAAGGAAGAGGATGTAAAGAACAGACTTAAGGAGACTGCGTATCTCAATCCGAAGCTTACAATCATATACGAGGACAAACGAGGCGATGAGACAGAGCATATTGAGTATCATGAGCCTGAGGGTATTATCGGTTTTGTAAAGGATTTAAATAAAAATATAGAAAAGCTGCATGATGTCATTTACTTTACAGGAGAGAGTGAGAATATAAAGGTTGAGGTGGCTTTTCAGTATACAAGCGAGTTCCATGAGAATATTCTTGGTTTTTGCAACAATATATACAATTCTGAGGGTGGAGCACATATCACAGGCTTTAAGACAGCCTTTACAGGTATTATAAACTCATATGCCAGAGAGCTTGGTATATTAAAGGACAAGGATGCGAATTTCAATGGAGCAGATGTCAGAAACGGCATGACTGCTGTAGTGTCAGTAAAGCATCCTGACCCTAGATTCGAGGGTCAGACAAAGACAAAGCTTGACAATCAGGATGCAAACCGTGCAACTGCCAAGGTGACAAATGATGAGGTACCGCTTTATTTTGACAAGAATCTTGAGGTCTTAAAGACGGTAATATCATGTGCTGAGAAGGCCGCAAAGATTAGAAAAGCGGAGGAGAAGGCAAAGACCAATCTGCTCACAAAGCAGAAGTTTTCATTTGATTCAAACGGAAAGCTTGCAAACTGTGAGAGCAGGGATGCTTCTAAGTGCGAGATTTTCATAGTCGAGGGAGATTCGGCCGGAGGCTCGGCAAAGATGGCAAGAAACCGTATGTTTCAGGCAATCATGCCGATTCGAGGCAAGATTTTGAATGTTGAAAAGGCAAGTATTGATAAGGTACTGGCAAACGCTGAAATAAAGACAATGATAAATGCGTTTGGCTGCGGATTTTCGGAAGGGTATGGAAATGATTTTGATATAACAAAGCTTCGCTATGACAAAATCATCATTATGGCCGATGCTGATGTGGACGGAGCTCATATCTCCACACTGCTTTTGACTCTGTTCTTCAGGTTTATGCCTGAGCTTATTTTAGAGGGACATGTATATGTTGCCATGCCTCCGCTTTACAAGGCTATTCCGTCAAAGGGCGAGGAAAAATATTTGTATGACGATGCGGAGCTTGACAAGTACAGAAAGACACATACAGGCAAGTTTACGTTGCAAAGATATAAGGGTCTTGGAGAGATGGATGCGGATCAGCTCTGGGATACCACACTAAATCCCGCAACAAGGATGCTAAAGCGTATTGAAATAGAGGATGGGCGCCTGGCAAATGATGTGACATCACTGCTTATGGGTAGTGATGTGCCACCGAGAAAAGAGTTCATATACGAGCATGCGCATGACGCGGAGCTGGATGTGTAAGCATGACGATTCTGCTTTTGCTTCTCAGTGGTTCTGAATAGTGTAAGCAGTATTTATAATCGGAGAAAAACATGGATAGAAATATAGATAACAATGTAGACAACAATATAATTCAGACCGAATATTCGGAGCTGATGCAGAAATCATATATTGATTATGCGATGAGTGTCATTATAGCAAGAGCCCTGCCGGATGTGCGCGATGGGCTTAAGCCTGTACAAAGGCGTACACTTTATGATATGCATGAGCTGGGCATCAGGTACGACAAGCCATACCGAAAGAGTGCGCGTATAGTCGGTGATACAATGGGTAAATATCATCCACACGGCGATTCATCGATCTATGATGCGATGGTTGTTTTGGCACAGGACTTCAAAAAGGGCATGCCGCTTATCGATGGACACGGTAATTTTGGTTCAATCGAAGGAGACGGAGCCGCTGCCATGCGTTATACTGAGGCAAGACTTCAAAAAATCACACAGGAAGCATATCTTGCTGATCTAGACAAAAATGTGGTTGATTTCATTCCAAACTACGACGAGACAGAAAAAGAGCCAGAGGTGCTTCCGGTCAAGGTGCCGAACCTTTTGATAAATGGAGCTGAGGGTATAGCAGTCGGCATGGCTACAAGCATTCCGCCACACAATTTTGGCGAGGTGGTGGACGGTGTGATTGCTTATATGAAAAATCCTGATATCACCACAGCTGAGATGATGCAGTATATAAAGGGGCCTGATTTTCCGACAGGAGGCATTGTTGCAAATCAGGATGATCTTGCAGCAATATATGAGACCGGACAGGGAAAGATAAAAATCCGTGGAAGAATCGAAATAGAGAAGGGGAAGGCAGGAAAGGACAAGCTTGTCATTACGGAAATTCCATACACAATGATTGGTGCCAATATAGGAAAATTCTTAAATGATGTCTATTCACTTGTCGAGTCAAAAGCGACAACGGATATTGTGGATATAACCAACCAGTCATCGAAAGAGGGAATAAGAATTGTCTTAGAGCTTAAAAAAGGTGCTGATGTTGAGGCACTTAAGAACCTTTTGTATAAAAAGACAAAGCTGGAGGACACTTTCGGTGTAAATATGCTGGCTGTCGCAAATGGAAGACCTGAGACGCTTGGTCTTGTACCCATCATAAGGCATCATGTCAATTTCCAGTATGAGATTGCAAAAAGAAAGTATGAGACACTTCTTGCAAAGGAGCAGGAGAAAGAAGAAATACAGCAGGGACTCATAAAGGCCTGTAACGTGATAGATCTGATTATTGAAATATTAAGAGGAAGCCGGGACCAGAAAATGGCAAAGGCATGTCTCATAAACGGAGAGACAGAGGGGATTAAATTCAAGTCAAAGACTTCAGAAGCCATGGCAGCCCAGCTTTGCTTTACTGAGCGTCAGGCAGCTGCTATCCTTGAAATGCGTCTGTACAAGCTGATTGGACTCGAAATTGAGGCTCTGATTAAGGAGCACGAGGAGACCAGGGCAAAGATTGCAGAGTACAGCGATATTTTAGAGCATCGCTCATCCATGGCAAAGGTCATTATGAAGGAGCTTAAAGCGTTCCGCAAGGAGTATGCAAGGGACAGACGCACGGAGCTTGACAATCTTGAGGAAGCTGTTGTGGTCAAAAAAGAGCTTGAGGTATCGGATGTAGTGCTGCTTATGGACCGTTTCGGCTATGTGAAGACAGTAGATACTTCAACCTATGATAGAAACAAAGATACAGCTGACGCAGAGAACAAGCTGATATTAAAGGTCAAAAATATAGATAAGCTGTGCATTTTCACAAACAACGGAAACATGCATCTTGTCAAGGTGTTAGACCTGCCTTACGGCAAATTCCGTGACAAGGGCACACCTATTGACAATGTAAGCAACTATGACAGCAATAAGGAGGATATAGTATTTATAGCACCTCTTATGGATGTTGAAAAGCACAAGCTTATATTTGGAACAAAGTCAGCCATGATAAAGCTCGTGGATGGTGCTGAGTTTGTGGTGACACGAAGGACCTCGCAGGCTACAAAGCTCATGGATGATGATGAGCTGTTATTTGTTGACATGCTTTCAGAGAATGCTACAATGGTAATGCGTTCAAAGAAGGAGATGTTCCTTCGAATCGACTGTGGCACTATTCCTGAAAAGAAAAAGGCAGCAGTAGGTGTCAGGGGAATGAGGCTTGACAGAGAGGATGAGCTTACTGACATTTATCTGCTTAATGACCAGGAGGAAAAAGAGGTCGAGGTAAAGGGTAAGCAGGTGGCGCTTCACAGGCTGCACATTGCAAACCGTGACACTAAGGGCGTGAAGAAATAATATATCGCATGACAATATAACGTAAAGCATAAACTGTGTACGGTTTTGAGTATGTATGGCCTGGAACAGTTAAAATATCTGACATGAAAGGAAGCGATGAGCTTGTTGGACAAATTAAGAGAGCTTGGCATTTCAGAAAATCTGATTAAGGAAATTGAAAAGTTTCGTTCGCAGTATCCGGTGGACAAGAAGTATGAGTCAAGAATCCCTGTGCCTACACAGTTTTATTACGGAAGCGATGTGTGGGAACAGGCTATAACAGCTGTTTTGTGTGGAGAAAATCTGCTTTTAGTAGGAGAAAAGGCCACAGGAAAGAATCTTTTCGCAGAGAATCTGGCAGGTGTATTTAACAGACCACGCTGGGATGTGTCATTCCACGTAAATATGGATGCAGCATCACTTATCGGAACCGATACTTTTCGCGCCGGAGAAGTAACCTTCAGGCCGGGACCTGTGTATACAGCCGCAAAAACCGGCGGCTTTGCGGTGCTTGACGAGATAAATATGGCAAAAAGTGAGGCTATGGCAGTGCTTCATGCCACACTTGATTTCAGACGTACAATAGATGTGCCGGGCTATGACAGACTGTCGCTTCATCCGGCAACAAGATTTATTGCCACGATGAATTACGGCTATGCAGGCACAAAGGAGCTGAATGAGGCTCTTGTATCACGTTTTGCGGTAATCCGGATGCCTATGATTTCAAAAGAGAGCCTTGTGAAGCTCATAAAGGAGCATTATCCTGCAATACGTGAAGCGGGAGCAAATGAGCTTGCGGAGGTATTTCTTGAACTGCATACCAAGTGCAAAAATGGCGAAATATCATCAAAGGCACTTGATCTGCGTGGTCTCATCGGTTCAATTGGTATGATGGAAAAGGGCTTAAATATATATACAGCTCTGGATATGGGTATAACAAACAAGAGCTTTGATGAGTATGAACAGACTCTTATCCGTGATACAATCCGTGCAAGAATTTCAAGGAAGATGAGCGGAGAGCAGCTATTTTGTTGATATGAGCTTGTGACATATGAAGGAATGGAACATATGGAAGAACAGGATATAAAGGAAGCAAAAAGAGCAAGAAACTTCATATGGATGGCGGCCTGTGATTATGACATAGAGCCGCTTTTTCTGGCATTTGCACCTGATGGATCTGCTGATATTTATCTGAACCTGATTATTGGGCTTGAATACAAGTGGTATGAGCATGACAAGATAGATGACTTATTCAATCAGCTGACAGGAAAAAACGCTATGCTTTATGAGGGCCTTTTATGGATAGGTTTGGAAAATGCTCTGTATGAAAAGGAGAGACAAACGAGGCCTGCCTTATATGATTTAAGGCTTGAGTACGCGAAAAAGAGCCTTGCAGGAATCAATAAAAACAGGGAGTATTCGAGGATTGATATAATCAGAAATGCACATTGCAGAAGGATACTTGGAAAACCCTCAGGTCTTTGCAAAGAGGATGAAGAGATACTGCATGCTTTTTGTTTTACACCTGATATGACAACGGATGAGATTATAGTGAAAACGAGAGAAAATCTGTGGAAGTATTTCTCATATAAGCCGATAAAGGTGGTAAAGCCGCAGGGCATATATTTTTTACAGAAGGTAGCAGGAGCATTTCACTCAATAGGAAAAGTCAGCACACAGTATGTCAGAGCGAATAGCTTTTATGATAAAAATATGGCCTCGGACACAGCAGCTTTGTCTATGGAGCATTCAAAGAGATATCTGCTGCAGTTTGCACTGCAGAAAGATCCAATAGAAGCGAAGCGGTATGTGACAGCCTGCTTTGGAAAAAGCATGTATTCTGACAGGCAGCAGGCCGAGATGGAGAAAAAGCTCTGTGTAGGAAATCACAAAAACTGTCACTTGCTTTTTACCAGAGGTATTTCATCGGAGAAAAAGCAGACTGTACCTGATGAGATTGACAACAAAAGAGAGCGCAGGGAAATTCTTGCATTTAAAAAAGAGACAGCCATGCAATACGACAAGAATAAAGAGCATTTTGAAAAAAACATGGCAGTGTATCAAAACAGTATAAGGAGACTTACAGAAAGCCTTAGAATGCACCTGGAGACAGCAGATGAGACATTTATGGATGCTTCAACACACGGCCGTATAAAGCCTGCGAGAGTATGGAAGGCCCTGTACTTGGACAATCCGCGTGTTTTTGAGCGAAAAGATGAGGTGGAGACACCGGGCTTTTCTGTCGACATACTGATGGATGCGTCTTCTTCCAGAAAACAGATGCAGCAGAAAATAGCGGCACAGGCATATGTACTGTCAAAGAGCCTGACAAATTGTGGCATACCGGTGCAGATTTACTCATACTGCAGCATAAGAGGCTACACGGTGATGCATATTTTTAAGGAATATGATGATTATGGTGTGGAGGATGAGCTGTTTCATTTTGTTGCGGCAGGAAATAACAGGGATGGCCTTGCGCTGCGCGCGGCATCACATCTGATGGAGCTAAGTCCAAAGCCCAAGAAGTTACTTTTCATGTTTTCGGATGCAAGTCCCCAGGATGATCAGATAGCAGGGGAGGGAGCCTTTTATAAGGACCGGGAGTACACTGATGCTCTTGCTGTTAAGGACACCGTAAATGAGGTGCAGATGCTTAAAAACCATGGAATAGACGTAATTGGCATCTTCATGGGAAGTGCGCATGACAGTGAGCTTGCAACAAAGATATTCGGCAGAAGTCTCGTGAAGATAAAGAGTATCAACGAGTTTGCCGATGCTGTCGGACGAGTGTTAAATGAGATACTGACCTAGCATTTTAACTAAAAGTACAATAAATTTAAAGCAATGGAGATAACAAATGAAAGCAATATTATTTGATTTGGACGGAACGCTGATTGACTCATCAGAGGGCATCACAAAGTCGGCACAATATGCACTTTCACACTTTGGCATAGATGAGCCGGACAGAAACAGCCTGTTTTTCTTTATAGGACCGCCACTCATAAACACATTTATGGAGCATTACGGATTTACTAAGGAGAGAGCACTTGAAGCGGTCAAAAAGTACAGAGAGCGCTATAACAAAATAGGTATATTTGAATGTTCGCTTTTTCCGGGAGCCAAGGAATGCATAGAGGCGCTTAAAGCAGCCGGATATAGGATAGGACTTGCATCATCGAAGCCGGAAAAATCGTGTGAGCGTATTTTGGAGCATTTTGGAATACTGGATATGTTTGATGAGGTGGTCGGAGCTACGTTTGACGGCAGGATAGATACAAAGGAAGAGGTGCTTAACGAGGTGATGCGCCGGTGGTCAGACATTCCAAGGGATGAGATGTGTTTAATCGGAGATACTATGTTTGACATTGAAGGGGCAAACCGTGTCGATGTGCCAAGCATAGCGGTAAGCTTTGGCTTCGGCGATGTTAACGAGATGGTGAGTGCAGGAGCAAAAGCTGTGATAGATGATTTAAAGCAGCTTCCGGATGTGATTTCCAAGCTTTTTGATTAGCTTTTATGAAAATGCAATGCATTGAGACCTGAGGTTATAAACAGTAGATAGGAATGAGATTTCATGAATAAGAATTTAAAATTAAGAGCGATAGTGTGGGAGATAATTGTCCCGATTGTGCTTTACTACATTGTTTTTCTAAGTACGATGTACTTTATTTTTGCGTTTATCGGGCATACAACTTCGACATACATGATAGCGCAGATAATATCTGCTGCAATTACAATACCATTTATGTATTTTGCAAGCTATAAGCCGACACAGCAGATGTTTGTTAAAAAACCAAAGATAGACAGGGCACTTTTTATAAATGTGCTCTGGGTGATTGTGATTACACTTTTCATTTCATTTGCGCTCAATAATATTATCACCATGTCACCGCTTATCGGGCTCTCAGAAGGATATGCCAGGGCGAATGAGAGCTTTTATGCAAGCACTCTTGTAATTGAGCTGATTGGCTCGGCAATTCTTTCTCCGATTATGGAGGAGCTTGTTTTCAGAGGCATTGTATTTGGAAATATGCGCAAAATAATGAATGTTCCACAGGCTGTATTTTTGTCGGCGCTTTTGTTTGGGCTCATTCATTTTAATATAGTGCAGTTTGTCTATGCTTTTTTACTTGGCCTTGTGCTTGCAGCTTTTATGTATAAGTCAGGGCATGTGTATGCGGCCATGATTGGGCATATCACCGCAAATGCGTTTGCAGTCATAAGGACAGAGACCGGTATTTTGAAGTGTACTGTTGATGGCAGTGTAATGGCATGGGTGGTATCTGTCATGTGCCTTGGTGTTGGTGCTGTGATATTTTATTATTATGCGAAGCACACAGAAGGAACTGTTTAGCATGGACCGAAACGGAGTGCAGACAAAATACGAGTATCGTGCAGTTTTACGAATATGAGCAATGCGATTTAGGATAGTTACTGGATGTTTATAAAAATCAGCTATACAATAAAAAGTATAGCTGATTTTTTTATGATATCAGCCAAGAAAAGTTACTGTAAAGTATACACAATTCAGACACAATTTGTTATAAGGACGTTTTTTAACATGAGTTATTGAAAAAAGTTTTGGAATTTTAAAAAGCGAATTGTGTGTATACCCTTATAAAAAAGATAAAAATGCAACTATAGTCAGAAAAATAACTTTATGATATTAAGTTATCAAATAATCAGACAATAGTGAGAAAAAAACTATTTACATTGAGCTTTCATAGTTGTAAAATCATAAACAGGAAATGATTCACTTCTTAATAAGTTATCCGTTAACAAATTTACACTAGGAAAGGAAGAACCTATGAGTAAACAATGGAATGAAAGCACAGCCACAGCTAAGGGATTATATGATCCTCGCTACGAGCATGATAACTGTGGAATTGGTGCAGTAGTAAATATCAAAGGTATCAAAACACATGAGACAGTCGAGAATGCTTTAAAGATTGTTGAGAACTTAAAGCACAGAGCCGGAAAAGACGCTGATGGTAAGACGGGAGACGGTGTCGGCATCCTGCTTCAGATTTCTCATAAGTTTTTTAAGAAGGTTACAAAGCCACTTGGAATAGATCTTGGAGACGAAAGAGATTACGGTGTGGGAATGTTTTTCTTCCCTAATGATGAGTTTAAGACTATTCAGGCAAAGAAGATGCTTGAGGTTATCGTGGAGAAGGAAGGTCTTGAATTTCTCGGATGGAGAGAAGTGCCTACAGAGCCTGATAAGCTTTCTAAAAAAGCCAGAGACTGTATGCCATGCATCATGCAGTGCTTTGTAAAAAGACCTGAGGATGTTGAGAAAGGACTTGAGTTTGACAGAAAGCTGTATGTTGCAAGACGTGTTTTCGAGCAGTCAAACGACAATACATATGTGGTTTCCTTCTCAAGCAGAACAATCGTATATAAGGGAATGTTCCTTGTAGAGCAGCTCAGACAGTTCTTCATGGATTTACAGGATCCTGATTATGAGTCAGCAATCGCCACAGTACATTCAAGATTCTCTACAAATACAAACCCAAGCTGGGAGAGATCTCATCCAAACAGATTTATCGTGCACAATGGTGAGATTAACACTATTCTTGGAAACTCTGACAAGATGTCAGCCCGTGAGGAGAACATGGAGTCTCCAAAGCTTAAAAAAGAGTTCCAGAAGGTTTTGCCGGTTATCAATGCGGCAGGATCTGACTCAGCAATGCTTGATAATGCGCTTGAATTCTTGGTAATGAGTGGTATGGAGCTTCCACTTGCCGTTATGATAATGATTCCTGAGCCATGGGCAAACAATTCAATCATGACTCAGAAGAAGAAGGATTTCTACCAGTATTACGCTACAATGATGGAGCCATGGGATGGTCCGGCTTCAATCGTATTCTCAGATGGTGATTTAGTCGGAGCAGTGCTTGACAGAAACGGACTTCGTCCATCACGTTACTATGTGACAGATGATGATTATCTTATCCTTTCATCTGAGGTCGGAGTGCTTGAGATTGATCCTACAAAGATAGTGAAAAAAGATCGTCTCCGTCCGGGAAAGATGCTCCTTGTGGATACTGTTGCAGGAAAAATCATAGATGATGATGAGCTCAAGGAGAGATATGCAGACAAGCAGCCTTATGGTGAGTGGATTGACAGATACATGGTAAATCTTAAGGATTTAAAGATTCCTAACCAAAGAGTACCTGAGTATACAAAGGAAGAGCGCCAGAGAATGCAGAGAGCTTTCGGTTACACATATGAGTCACTCAAGGATTCAATCCTTCCGATGGCTAAAAATGGTGTTGAGGGCACAGCAGCCATGGGTACTGATACACCGCTTGCAGCTTTATCAGGTAACAGGGAGCCGTTATTCAACTACTTTAAGCAGCGCTTCGCACAGGTAACAAACCCGCCTATCGATTCAATCCGTGAGGAGGTTGTCACATCAACCACACTCTATATCGGTGAGGCCGGAAATGTGCTTGAGGAGAAGCCAGAAAACTGCCGTGTACTTAAGATTAACAACCCAATCCTTACAAACACTGACCTTATGAAGATTAAGAATTTAAAGGCCGATGGCTTTAAGGTAGAGGTTTTACCTATTATATATTACAAGAACACAAGTCTTGAGAAAGCTGTAGACAGACTTTATATAGAGGCTGACCGTGCATACAGGGACGGAGCCAACATTATTATCCTCTCAGACAGGGGTGTTGATGAGAACCACGTTGCAATTCCTTCACTGCTTGCAGTTGCTGCATTGCAGCAGTATCTTGTAAAGACAAAAAAGAGAACATCGCTTTCGCTCATTCTTGAGTCAGGAGAGCCGAGAGAGGTTCATCATTTTGCTACACTGCTTGGCTTTGGTGCAAGTGCAATCAACCCTTATCTGGCACAGGATACAGTTAAGCAGCTTGTTGACGAGCATATGCTTGACAAAGATTATTATGCAGCAATCGATGATTACAACCATGCAATCATCACAGGTATCGTAAAAATTGCAGCAAAGATGGGTATTTCAACCATCCAGTCATATCAGGGCTCAAAGATTTTTGAGGCAATCGGTATTGACAAGAGTGTTATTGATAAGTATTTCACAAATACAGTAAGCCGTATCGGTGGAATTACATTACAGGATATCGAGAACGATGTGAATGAGCTTCACTCTGCGGCCTACGATCCGCTCGGACTTGAGACAGATGTTACACTTGACAGCAAGGGCAGACACAAGATGAGAAGCGGAGCTGATGACCATCTGTACAATCCGGCTACAATCCATCTTCTCCAGCAGTCGACACAGCGCGGTGACTACAATCTGTTCAAGCAGTACACAGCACTTGTGGACGAGGAAGAGAAAAATACAAACATCCGTGGACTCATGGATTTCAACTATCCTAAGAAGGGTGTCAAGCTTGAGGAGGTTGAGAGCGTTGACTCAATTGTGACACGTTTCAAGACAGGTGCTATGTCATACGGATCTATTTCCAAGGAAGCACATGAGACACTTGCAATTGCCATGAACCATCTGCACGGAAAATCAAATACCGGTGAGGGTGGAGAGGACAAGGATCGTCTCACAATCGGAAAAGACGGAAAGAACCGCTGTTCAGCAATCAAGCAGGTTGCTTCAGGACGTTTTGGTGTCACAAGCAGATACTTAACAAGCGCACAGGAGATTCAGATTAAGATGGCACAGGGTGCTAAGCCGGGTGAGGGCGGACACTTACCTGGAAAGAAGGTTTATCCTTGGATTGCAAAGACAAGACTTTCAACACCGGGTGTTGCACTCATCTCTCCACCACCACACCACGATATTTATTCTATCGAGGATTTGGAACAGCTTATATTCGACTTAAAGAATGCAAACAGAGATGCAAGAATCTCAGTCAAGCTCGTTTCTGAGGCCGGAGTAGGAACTGTTGCGGCAGGTGTTGCAAAGGCCGGAGCGCAGGTAGTGCTTATCTCAGGCTACGACGGAGGAACAGGAGCCGCACCTAGCAGCTCAATCCACAATGCGGGACTTCCATGGGAGCTTGGACTTGCAGAGACACACCAGACTCTTCTTATGAATGGTCTTAGAAATAAAGTAAGAATTGAGACAGACGGTAAGCTGATGAGTGGCCGTGATGTGGCAATAGCAGCGTGTCTTGGAGCCGAGGAATTCGGTTTTGCGACAGCTCCGCTTGTAACAATGGGCTGCGTAATGATGAGAGTATGTAACTTAGATACATGTCCGGCAGGAATTGCTACACAAAACCCTGAGCTTCGTAAGCGCTTTGCAGGAAAGCCGGAGTACGTTGAGAACTTCATGCGTTTCATCGCTGAAGAGCTTCGTGAGTATATGGCAAAGCTTGGCGTAAAGACAGTGGATGAGCTCGTTGGACGTGGAGATCTCTTAAAGAAGCGTGATAATCTAAGCGAGAGACAGTCAAAGATTGACCTTGACTGCATACTTAATAATCCGTTTGACGGCAAAAAGCAGAGTGTTATCTTCGATCCTAAGCAGGTATATGACTTTGAGCTTTCAAAGACAAAGGATATGACTGAGATCATGACACAGCTTAAGAGCGCACTTGAGAGCGGACAAAAGCGCGCGATTGAGATTGAGGTAACAAATACAAACAGATCTCTCGGAACAATATTTGGTTCTGAGATTACAAAGAAATATGACGATACGCTGGATGAAGACACATTTGTTATCAAGTGTAACGGTGCAGGCGGACAGAGCTTTGGAGCATTTATCCCTAAGGGACTTACACTTGAGCTTGTCGGAGATTCAAATGATTACTTCGGAAAGGGTCTTTCAGGTGGAAAGCTCATCGTATATCCACCTGCAGGAGTAAAGTTTGAGAAGGATGATAATATCATCATCGGAAACGTAGCACTTTACGGAGCTACAAGCGGTAAGGCCTTCATAAACGGTGTTGCCGGTGAGCGTTTCTGCGTAAGAAATTCCGGTGCAACAGCAGTAGTTGAGGGTGTCGGCGATCATGGCTGTGAGTACATGACAGGTGGCCGCGTAGTTATCCTTGGAAAGACCGGAAAAAACTTTGCAGCAGGTATGAGCGGTGGAATAGCATATGTGCTTGATGAGGACAATGACCTTTACATGAGAACCAACAAGCAGATGGTATTTACTGAGGAGGTCTCAAACAAGTACGATGTATTAGAGCTTAAGGAAATGATAAAAGAGCATGTAACACTTACAAACTCAGAAAAGGGTAAGGAAATCCTTGATCATTTCAGTGAGTATCTTCCTAAGTTCAAGAAGGTTATTCCTTACGATTACAACCGTATGCAGATGGCTATTGTACAGATGGAAGAAAAGGGTCTTAACGCAGAGCAGGCACAGATTGAGGCATTTTATGCCAGCACAAGAGGCTAAGGAGGACGCAGATAATGGGAAAACCAACAGGATTTATGGAATATGACAGATGCGAAGCAGCGTCTGTAGAGCCAAAGGAGCGTATTAAGAACTTTAACGAGTTCCATGTGTTCCTTTCAAAAGAAAATCAGCAGAAACAGGCTGCCCGTTGTATGGACTGCGGAGTTCCTTTCTGCCAGTCGGGAATGACAATAGCAGGCATGACATCAGGCTGTCCTCTGCACAATCTGGTTCCGGAGTGGAACGACCTTGTATATACCGGCAACTGGGAGCAGGCATATAATCGTCTGCACAAGACCAATAATTTCCCTGAGTTTACATCAAGAGTCTGCCCGGCACTGTGCGAGAAGGCATGTACATGTGGACACTGGGGTAGTCCGGTGTCAGTCAGGGACAATGAGCATGGTGTAATAGAGACTGCATATGCAAACGGATATGCAGCTCCAAAGCCACCAAAGGTCAGAACCGGCAAGAAGGTGGCAATCATTGGTTCGGGTCCTTCAGGACTTGCGGCAGCAGACCAGCTTAACCAGAGAGGCCATGATGTTACAGTATATGAGAGAGAGGACCGCGTCGGTGGCCTGCTCATGTATGGTATTCCAAATATGAAGCTTGATAAGAGCATTATTGACAGAAAAGTTAATATAATGAAGGAAGAGGGCATTCATTTTGTCACAGGCTGTGATGTCGGAAAGGATATAAAGCCGGCAGAGCTTTACAAGAAGTATGACAGGATAATCCTTTGCTGTGGTGCCAAAAATCCAAGAGACATAAAGGCAGACGGAAGAGATGCAAAGGGTATTTACTTTGCTGTTGATTACCTTACCCAGAATACAAAGAGCCTTTTAAATTCAAACCTGACAGATGGCAAGTTTGTATCTGCAAAGGGCAAAAATGTGGTCATTATCGGTGGCGGTGACACAGGAAACGACTGTGTCGGAACTGCAATCCGTCAGGGCGCCAAATCAGTCACACAGCTTGAGATGATGCCTTGTCCGCCTACAGAGCGTGCCGCAAACAATCCGTGGCCACAGTGGCCAAAGGTCTTAAAAACAGACTACGGCCAGGAGGAAGCTATTGCAGTATTCGGACATGACCCACGTATCTACAAGACAACCGTAAAAGAGTTCCACAAGGACAAAAACGGCAATCTAAAGGAGCTTACAATTGTAAGTCTTGAGAGTAAAAAGGACGAGAAGACAGGCAGATTCATGATGGTTCCGGTAGAGGGATCAGAGAAAAAGCTTCCGGCAGAGCTTGTGCTTATAGCAGCAGGCTTCCTTGGAACAGAAAGCTATGTGGCAAAGGCATTTGGTGTAGAGCTCAATGCCAGAACAAACGTAAGTACACAGGAGGGACATTACGCTACAAACGTAAAAAACGTATACGTGGCAGGTGATAACCACCGTGGACAGTCCCTTGTAGTATGGGCTATCAGAGAGGGACGTGAGGCTGCCAGAGAGGTTGATGAGAGTCTCATGGGATATTCATATCTCTCAGTACAGTAACAAATCATTGTAGCAATTCCCCTTAATAAATTTTATTTCATACATTTTATAGCAAAATCCCGGTGCATTGCACCGGGATTTTTGCTGTGGATAAACTGATTGAAATTTGATTTATAAGATGTTAAGATAGCAGTGTTTGACATGATAATAATAATATTAGGAGCAGCAAATGAGTAAAACAGTATTTTTTGACATAGACGGAACAATATGGGACGATGACATGGTAATTCCTGAAAGCACCCTAGAGGCTGTGGCAGCCCTCAAGGCAAACGGACATCTGGCATTTATATGTACAGGACGTGCCAGAGCCAGTGTGAGTTCAGAGAAGCTATTAAATATGGGTTTTGATGGAATAATTGCGGCATGTGGCAACTATATTGAAATGGATGGCAAAGTAATATACGAAAATGACCTGAGCGCAGATATGGTACAAAAGGTCATAAGGGTGCTTTCTGAGTGTAAAATGCCTGTAGTGCTTGAGGGCTCCACAGACTACTGGATAGATGACGAGGGCTTTGAGAATGATCCGTATGTGGATTACCTTTTTGAGTCACTTGGTGAGCATGCACATATAATAAGAGGATATGACGGCGAGATAAGAATTAATAAATTCTCCGCTGACGTGATAGACGGTACTGATTATGAACGTGTGAAGGCAGAGTTTGCCGATGATTTTCTAATACTTGAGCATGTGGAAAATGTAGTGGAGTTCGTGCCGAAGGGAACCTCAAAGGCAACCGGCATCAAATGGCTGTGCAATCATCTGGATATCCCGCTTGATGAAACCTATGCGATAGGCGACAGTGTAAATGACCTTGAAATGCTTGAGAGTGTAGGACATGGAATCGCAATGGGCAACTCAATGCCACCGGTTAAAGAAATTGCGGAATATGTCACATCGGATATTTCAGATGATGGAGTGAAAAATGCGTTAAAGCATTACGGATTGATATAGAAAATGTAAAATAAATATTAAAATGAAATATCACTGTTGACATTGAAATGCAATAGTGATATTTTATTTACAGAAAGAAATTAGCACTCGAAAGAAATGAGTGCTAACAGAGATAAAAGGAGGCAATACAATGAAATTAGTTCCATTATCAGACAGAGTAGTATTAAAGCAGTTAGAGGCAGAGGAAACAACAAAATCGGGAATCATCCTTACAAGTTCAGCACAGGAGAAGCCACAGGAGGCTGAGGTTATCGCAGTAGGACCTGGCGGAATGGTTGACGGCAAGGAAGTTAAGATGCAGGTAACAGTCGGACAGAAGGTTATTTATTCTAAATACGCAGGCACAGAGGTTAAGCTTGACGGAGAAGAGTACATCATCGTTAGACAGAATGATATTCTTGCAGTAGTAGAGTAAGATTAATTTACGGATAGAAGCTAAAGATCCGGTACGTTTTACATATCCGGTCATAGCTGCTTACATTTTGGAATTAAATATCAAATATATAAATAGAAAGGTCGTATAAATCATGGCAAAGGAAATTAAATATGGCTCAGAAGCCAGAGCAGCACTTGGAGCTGGAGTAGATAAATTAGCAAATACAGTCAGAGTAACACTTGGACCAAAAGGAAGAAACGTAGTACTTGACAAATCATACGGTGCACCACTCATCACAAACGATGGTGTTACAATCGCAAAAGAGATTGAGCTTGAGGATGCTTTCGAGAACATGGGAGCACAGCTAGTCAAGGAAGTTGCCACAAAGACAAATGATGTAGCAGGAGACGGAACAACAACAGCTACAGTTCTCACACAGGCAATGGTTCAGGAAGGAATGAAGAACCTTGAGGCAGGAGCAAACCCAATCGTGCTTCGTCGTGGTATGAAGAAGGCTACAGACAAAGCTGTTGAGGCACTTAAGGATATGAGCCAGAAAGTAAAAGGCAAAGAGCAGATCGCTAAGGTTGCAGCTATCTCAGCAGGAGATGAGGAAGTTGGTAATCTCGTAGCAGACGCTATGGAAAAGGTTACGAACGATGGTGTTATCACAATTGAAGAGTCAAAGACAATGCAGACAGAGCTTGACCTTGTAGAAGGTATGCAGTTCGACAGAGGATATCTCTCAGCATATATGTGCACAGATATGGATAAGATGGAAGCAGTACTTGATGATCCATATATCCTTATTACTGACAAGAAGATTTCAAACATCCAGGATATTCTTCCATTACTTGAGAAGATTGTTCAGGCCGGTGCAAGACTTCTTATCATCGCTGAGGATGTTGAGGGCGAGGCTCTTACAACACTTATCGTTAATAAGCTTCGTGGTACATTCAATGTAGTAGCTGTAAAGGCTCCTGGATATGGTGACAGAAGAAAAGCAATGCTTGAGGATATCGCAATCCTTACAGGTGGTCAGGTAATCAGCTCTGATCTTGGACTTGAGCTCAAGGATACAACAATCGATATGCTTGGCCGTGCTAAGTCAGTTAAGGTTCAGAAGGAGAACACAGTCATCGTTGATGGTGCTGGAGACAAGGATGCTATCGCAGGAAGAGTAAGCCAGATCCGTGGTCAGATTGATGAGACAACATCTGAGTTTGATAAAGAAAAATTACAGGAGCGTCTTGCCAAGATGGCAGGCGGTGTAGCAGTTATCCGTGTAGGTGCTGCAACAGAGACAGAGATGAAAGAGGCTAAGCTTCGTATGGAGGATGCCCTTAACGCTACAAGAGCAGCAGTTGAAGAGGGAATCATCGCAGGTGGTGGATCAGCATATATCCATGCATCAAAGAAGGTTGCAGAGTTTGTAGATACACTTGAGGGAGATGAGAAGACAGGTGCAAAGGTTATCCTTAAAGCACTCGAGGCTCCACTTTACTATATCGCTGCAAATGCAGGACTTGAAGGTGCAGTAATCATCAACAAGGTAAAGGAGTCAGCTCCTGGAACCGGCTTCAACGCAGCTACAGAAGAGTATGTAGATATGGTTGATAACGGAATCCTTGATCCTGTAAAGGTTACAAGAAGTGCATTACAGAATGCAACATCAGTAGCTTCAACACTCCTCACAACAGAGTCAGCAGTAGCTACAATCAAAGAGGACACTCCAGCAATGCCAGCCGGAGCCGGCGCCGGAATGGGCATGATGTAATCGTAGACAATGAGGAAAAAAGAAACCCGTGGTCACACTTGTGTGAACCGCGGGTTTTCTTTTTGACGAATGTCCGGATATGAGCAAGAAGCACGCAAGTGCGGATTGCGAATATACGGAGGCTGGTGTAAGCCAGCCGTGTCTACGATGTAGGTAAAATAACGCCGAAGTACATCAAAAACTTCTTTTCAAACAATTACACCTATGGTATAATGGGCGGTGTTGGAAAAAATACGACAACGAATATTTATATCGGAGTGAGAATTAATGAGTAAGGTTATAGTAGTTACCGATTCAAACAGCGGTATCACACCTGACGAGGCAAAGAAGCTCGGAGTTGAGGTGATTCCAATGCCTTTTTACATCGATGAGCAGATGTATTATGAGAATATCGATCTGACGCAGGAGCAGTTCTATGAGAAGCTTACGGCAGGCGGCGATATCAAGACATCTATGCCTTTGGTTGGTGATGTAACAGATAAATGGGATGAGTTCTTAAAGGAAAATGATGAGATTGTATACATTCCAATGTCATCAGGTCTTTCAAGCTCATGTGAGACAGCATATATGCTCTCGCAGGATTATGACGGCAAAGTGCAGGTAGTCAATAATCAGAGAATATCAGTTACAATGCGCCAGTCGGTTATAGATGCGAAGAACCTGGCAGAAGCAGGAAAAAATGCAGCTGAGATAAAGCAGATATTAGAGGATGCAAAGTTTGAGTCTTCCATATATATCATGGTAGATACTCTTAACTACCTCAAAAAGGGTGGTAGGATCACGCCAGCAGCGGCAGCTCTTGGCACACTTTTAAAGCTTAAACCGGTGCTTCAGATTCAGGGTGAGAAGCTTGATGCATTTGCAAAGGCACGTACCGTAAAGCAGGCAAAGAGCATCATGATAGATGCCATGAAGTCGGATTTTGAGAAGCGCTTCAATAATCCGGATGGCAGCCAGATAAATCTTGAAATGGCATACACGCATGATATTGCAGCAGCGGAGGCATTTAAGGAAGAGGTTCAGGCAGCATTTCCAAATAACGAGATAGTCATGAATCCGCTTTCACTTTCGGTCTCATGCCATATAGGACCCGGAGCGCTTGCAATAGCCTGCTCTAAGAAGATAGAGTATTGTAATAAATAATTATTAATGTTACAAAGAATAATAAATATACCACTAAAATCAAGCAGCAACATGGCACAATGTGTCGTGTCAGAAAATACAAGGGAGGCATGTAAAATGTCAAAGGTAGATGTAGTAATAGGATGTTTCTATGGTGATGAAGGAAAAGGTAAGGTAATTGATTACCTTGCAGCAGACGCTGATGTAGCAGTAAGATGCACAGGCGGAGACAATGCCGGTCACACAATCAAAGCAAACGGTGTTAAATATGCAATGCACCTTATTCCGTCAGGTCTCTTATCAGGACATACAATCGGAGTGATCGGAAACGGAGTAGTTTTAAATCCGCAGGTTCTTTTAGAGGAAATCAACAACTTAAAGGAGCACGGATATGATGTAGATAAATACTTAAAAATCAGTGACAAAACGCATGTCATTTTCCCATATCACAGCAAGCTTGATGTGGCGCTTGAGAAGGTGAGACAGGCAAAGAAAATCGGTACTACAGGAAAGGGTATCGGACCTTCATACTGCGATAAGTATGAGAGAAGCGGAATCAGAATGGAGGATTTATACGCACCTGATTTCAAGGAGCGCCTTAAGGAGCAGACAGAGCTTAAGCTTGCACTTCTTAAGGTATATGATCCTGAGACTGATTATACAAAGGAGCTTGATTTCGACAAGATGTTTGCAGAGTACAGTGACTATGCAGCACAGCTTGAGCCATATGTATGTGATACAATCACCCTCTTACACAAGGCACTTGAGGATGACAAAAAGGTGGTTGTTGAGGGAGCACAGGCTACACTCCTTGACATCGACTTTGGTTCATATCCATATGTTACATCATCAAATCCTACAATCGGTGGCATCCTTACAGGAACAGGTCTTTCTGCTTCAGATATCGGAAATGTATACGGTGTCATCAAGGCATACTCAAGCCGTGTAGGTGAGGGACCATATGTGACAGAGCTTCTTGACGCAACCGGAGACAAAATCCGTGAGCTCGGACATGAGTACGGCACCACAACAGGCCGCCCGAGAAGATGCGGATGGTTAGACCTTGTCACCTTAAAATATGCTAAGCGTCTTAACGGACTTACAGCACTTTCTGTAAACCATCTCGACACAATCGGCAAGTTTGATACAATAAAAGTCTGCATCGGCTACGATGTAAACGGTGAGGTAACAGAGGACTTTACCACAAATCTCAAGGTTTTAAACAACGCAAAGCCTGTATATGAGGAGCTAAAAGGTGGCTGGGGAGATGAAATCGCAAGCTGTAAGACTTTCGAGGAGCTTCCTGAGAATGCACAGAAATACATCAGCTTCATAGAGAAATACATCGGAGTACCTGTTAAGTTCATCGGAACAGGTGCTGAAAGAGAAGCTATGATTGTGCGCGCAGACAATTAGTACAGCTAAAATATCATAATATTAAAAAAATTATAAATAATGTACAAAAGAGTGTTCAGAATTCACAAATTGAACACTCTTTTTTTATACTCTAATATCATAACAATTTAGTAGGAAGGAGTATTACTGTGATAGAAATTAGTAATCTCGTAAAGAAATATGGCGACCATATGGCCGTAGATCATCTTTCGCTGACTGTTGAGCCAGGAAAGATATACGGACTTTTGGGACCAAACGGCGCCGGAAAGTCAACCACCATGAATATTGTTACCGGATATATCGGTGCTGATGGTGGAACAGTAAAGATAAACGGCTATGATATATTTGCACAGCCTGAGGAGGCAAAAAAATGTATAGGATACCTGCCGGAGATACCACCGCTTTATGTGGATATGACGGTATATGAGTATCTCAAATTTGTGGCAGAGCTCAAAAAGCTCGACAGGAAAAAGAAAAAAGAAATGATAGCAGATGCCATGGACATGACCGGCATCACGGAGGTTAAAAACCGTCTCATAAAGAACCTTTCCAAGGGCTACAGACAAAGAGTGGGCTTCGCCCAGGCACTGCTTGGCTATCCGGAAATCATCATACTGGATGAGCCTACAGTTGGACTTGATCCAAAGCAGATAATAGAGATTCGTGAGCTTATTAAAAAGCTTGGAGAAAATCATACGGTGATACTTAGCTCGCATATTTTAAGTGAGATAAGTGCAGTGTGTGATCATGTGTTTATCATATCAAAGGGCAAGCTTGTAGCAAGTGATGCCACAGAGAACCTGATTAATCTCATGTCAAAGAACCAGGAAATTAACCTTGTACTCAAATCAGACGAGATTGGTGCAAGAGGAATGCTTGAAAAGATAGTAAATGTTGATAAGGTCACATTTGAAAAGTCTGAGGAAGAGAATACAGTGAAGGCTGTGGTTATAGCAAAAGCAAACTGCGATATACGTGAGGAAATATTTGAGCTTGCAAGTGCAATGCATATGCCAATCCTTGAGATGCATACTGTTGTGAAGTCACTCGAGGATGTATTCCTTGAGCTTACAGGGGAAGGAGATGAGAAATAATGCTTGCAATATTTAAAAGAGAATTCAAATCATATTTCCAAAACGTTATAGGATGGCTGTTTGTTGCAGCACTTCTTGCAGTGTATGGCCTATATTTTTATGTATACAATCTGAAAAACGGTTATCCGTATATCTCATATGATTTAAAGGGAATTGGTTTTATTATGATGATTGCAGTACCAATTCTCACGATGAGATCGCTTTCTGATGAGAAAAAGACAAAGACAGATCAGCTCATGCTGACATCGCCTGTATCTGTCGGAAGGATTGTAGCAGGAAAATATTTAGCGATGGCAGCAGTATACACCATAGACATAGCACTTTTTGCACTTTCACCGCTCGTGTTGTCAATTTACGGCAAGGTTGCGCTCAGTGAAGCGTATGTGGCTTTGTTTGGCTACTGGCTTTACGGTTTATCATGCATCGCCGTGGGACTTTTTATATCGTCCATATCTGAGAGTGTGATAATATCTGCAATACTTACATTTGCGGCATTATTCCTCTCATACATGATGCAGTCCATCACAGGACTCATCTCGTCAAGTGGGAATCTGCTCACAAAGGTGCTTAATTGCTTTGATTTGTACACACCATTTGAGAATTTTGTGAGTGGCTGCTTTAGTGTCACATCGGCAGCTTATTATGTGACGGTTACTTTGCTTTTATGTTTCTTGACGACTCAATCTATCCAGAAGAGAAGATGGGCATTTTCAAAGAAGATGATAGGCACAGGAGCATTTTCAGCAGGAATGATTGTCGTAATGTGCGCAATCTGTGTGGTTGTAAATCTTGTACTGACAGCGCTTCCTGCTAAGTACACATCAATTGACTGTTCGGCTACAAAGCTGTACTCGCTCACAAACGATACAAAGGACAGGGTAAGTAAGCTCGATGAGGATATCACAATCTATGTTTTGAATTCCAAGAAATCAAAAGATGCAAAGATAGATGAGACAATCAACAGATACAAGGATCTTTCGAGTCATATAAAGGTAAAATATGTAGACCCGGCGACAAGCCCGAAGTTTTATCAGGATTACACAGACACGACACCTACCACAAACAGTCTTATCATCGAGAGCAAAAACCGTTCAAAGGTGATTGATTACAATGATATATATGAATATGACAGCTCATCATATTATTACGGATACCAGTCGCAGTCTAGCATCACAGGCTATGATGCCGAGGGACAGATTACAAGTGCCATAGAGTATGTCACAATGGATGCAGATGAGCTCCCGGTAATTTATCAGATAACCGGACACAATGAAACGGAAATAGGAAGCAATTTCCAGAGTGTTGTAAGCAAGGCAAATGCAAATCTTAAGAGTTTAGAGCTCTTTAACGAGGAAAAGGTGCCGGAGGATGCAACAGCCATTATCATTAATTCTCCGACTGTTGATTTCAACGATGAAGACGCACAGAAGGTGATTGATTATTTAAATGGCGGTGGAAAGGCACTGATTGTCGGCTGCTACGCATATAATGACGAGCTTACAAACTTTAACAAGATACTTGCGGCTTACAATGTCAGCTTCAAGACCGGTGTGGTAGCTGAAAATGACAGCTCAAAATATTATCAGAATCCTCTCTACCTGCTTCCAACGGTTGAGACGACAGATTACACCTCAGATGCAACAGACGGATATGTATTCCTGGCAGGAAGCTGTGCAATCAGTTATCCTGAGGATACAGATGATGTGACATATACAAAGCTGCTTTCTACATCAGACAGCGCAGTTTTAAAGAAGGACTGGAAGAATATCACCACATCGAAGGCAGAGGACTCAGATGAGAACGGACCGTTTACTACAGGTCTTGCTGTAAATGATTCAAGCACCGGCGCATCGATTGTTGTGTTTGGTACGCCTTATGTGGTTGATGATTCATATGATAATGCCGTTTCAGGCAACAATGCAGACATGTTCAAGGATGTTATCACATCAATGACCGGAAAAGTTGAGCTTGCATCAAGTGTGATACCGGTGAAGGATTACACCTTAAGCAATATCACTATAAATACGCTGCAGGCAGTTATTACGGGACTTATCATAATGATAGCTGTACCAATACTGCTTATTATCATAGGAATAGTTGTATGGGCAATGAGGAGAAAGAAGTAGATTACAGGTAAACGCGTATAAGAAATAGGAGAAAAATGAATGAATAAGCAGAAACGCACCTTTGTGATACTTGCGATAGTTCTGGCAGCATCCCTGGCGGGCTACCTGGGGCTTCTAAATTACAATAAATATAAAAGTGACGATGATTCGGAGAGCGAAAGCGACAGTGTTGAGGCACTTTCGCTAGACTCATCGGATGTTAATTCTGTCTCATTTCTGATTGACGGCCAGGAGTATACCTTCAGCCGTATAAAGTCAGATGACACATCCGATAAGACCGAGTCAACGGAGTCTGAGAAAACAGACACAGAATCAGAGTCCTCTGATTCAGATGATGACGAGCAGTGGGTCTGCGATAATGATACCTCTCTTAAAATCAATACAAGCAAGGTCACATCACTGCTTGGAAACGCAACAAGCATCACTGCTTCAAAGAAATTTGATTCAGATGCGGATACATCTGATTTTGGGCTGGATGAACCACAGAATGTCGTAAAGCTAAACACTGCTGACAAGACATATACCATCACAATCGGTGAGAAAAACGCTATGCTTGGTGAGTACTATATCAAGGTAAATGATGATGTATATCTTTCAAGTGCCACAATCCTTGGAACAATTCCGGATTCTATAGATGATATGATTGCAACGGAAGACAGTGAGAGTACTGAGACTGAAAGTGAGTAGTAATGGATTAATAGCTTAAAAATGAGAACTTTAAGAAATAGTTCATCTTTTTTTTATGAAATAGGTATTGAAATCGTGCTGATGTTGTACCATTATAATGATTAAAGGGTCAAAATGTATCATTATTATGATGTAGAATAATGAGGGAAAACGGTGAATAGCATGAATCAGATGAACAAAGACAGCAACAGCATAAATATCACGGGACTTACCGATGAAGAGGTAAGGCAGAGAGTGGAGGAAGGACTTACCAACAGGGCTGATATATCTACAGACAAGACGACAAAGGAAATTGTGATTTCAAACGTTTTCACATATTTTAACCTTATATTTCTTGTCATAACGATACTTCTCATAATGGTAGGTTCTTTCAGAAATCTGACATTTCTGCCTATAATTATTGGAAATACGGTAATCGGAATCGTTCAGGAAATCCGCGCAAAAAAGACTCTTGAAAAAATGAGTTTACTGAATGCTCCGCATGCGGATGTCATCAGAAACGGCAGCGTAAAGCAGATTAGTACGGAGGAACTTGTAAAGGACGATGTGATTTTACTTACCGCAGGAAAGCAGATTTGTGCGGATGCGGTTGTGATATCCGGAAATATACAGGTAAATGAATCACTGCTCACAGGTGAAGCTGATGAGGTGGAAAAGACAGAGGGCAGCACTCTCATGTCGGGAAGCTTTGTTGTATCGGGAGAGTGCTATGCACGGCTTGAAAAGGTCGGTAATGAATCATATATCTCAAGGCTGAGCCTTGAGGCAAAATCGATGGGCGGCAAGGAGCAGTCAGAGATGATACGCTCCATTAATTTGATCGTCAAATGGGTTGGCATAGTTATTATTCCGATCGGGCTTATATTGTTCTGGCAGAGTCATTTTGTGAATGGCGAGTCTATCACAAAGAGTGTTACATCGACAGTTGCAGCGATTATAGGAATGATACCGGAGGGCTTGTATCTGCTGACCACAGTGGCGCTTGCCTTAAGCACTATGAAGCTTGCAAGGAAAAAGGTTTTGCTTCATGATATGAAAAGTATTGAGACGCTTGCGCGTGTGGATGTGCTTTGTGTGGATAAAACGGGCACAATTACTGAGCCTGATATGAAGCTTAAGGAAATTTTTCTCTGTAAAAACAGTGGAGCAGATGGCACACAGACAGCTTTGACATTAGATGAGCTTAAAAGTCTTATTTTAGATTATGCAAATGCTTCGGTTGACAACAATGCGACTATGCTCGCACTAAAAGCATATGCAGCGGAAGCTTTGACAAATAATACATCTGCACTGCATCGTACAGCGGTTTCACAGCAGGCATTTTCGTCGAGCCTTAAATATGGCAGCGTTACCTTTTCTGACGGAACTTATCTGCTCGGAGCGCCGGAGTTTATCATGCACGAAGACTTTGCGCGCATTGAGGAAGAAATCATACCGTACGCTGACAAAGGCGACAGAGTACTTTTATTTGCAAGGTACAATGGGGAGAACGTGGAGAATGGCATAAATGGCAGTGTTACTCCGCTTGGATTTGTGGCACTTGCCAATCCTATCAGAGCAAATGCAGTAAAGACCTTTGAGTATTTCAAGAGTCAGGGTGTTGCGATAAAGGTTATTTCAGGTGACAATCCGCGTACTGTTTCAAGGATTGCCATACAGGCAGGAATAGAAAGTGCAGAAAGCTTTGTTGATGCGGCAACACTCGATACTGAGGATAAAATAGCCGATGCAGTGAATAAATATACTGTATTCGGACGAGTGACACCAAAGCAGAAGAAACAGCTTGTAAAGGCTTTACAGGCTAAAGGTCATACAGTTGCGATGACCGGAGACGGAGTCAACGATATACTTGCCATGAAGGATGCCGACTGTAGTGTGGCTATGGCATCGGGAAGTGAGGCGACAGCCCAGGCAGCCCAGGTTGTCCTTTTGGACTCTGACTTTGCACACATGCCGGATGTGGTGTATGAGGGCCGCAGGGTGGTAAACAATATCCAGCGCTCAGCAAGCCTGTTTCTTGTGAAAAATATATTTTCACTGTTACTTTCACTGTTTTCAGTTATCCTTATGGTTACGTATCCGCTTGAGCCGGCACAGGTATCGCTCATCAGTATGTTTACCATAGGAGTACCGGGATTCTTATTGGCACTGGAGCAGAATAAGGACAGGATAAAGGGGCACTTTATCACCAATGTCATGCTAAAGGCACTGCCCGGTGGACTTACGGATGTAATAGCTGTCGGAGCGCTTGTCGTATGCGGAGAAGTATTTTGTATATCAGATGCAAGCATAGGAACGATAGCGACGCTTGTACTTTCAGTAGTGGGCTTTATGATTCTCTTTAAAATCAGTGAGCCGCTAAATGGAATGAAATATGCTGTTATTATCGGAAATATAGCAGGTCTGGTATTTTCGGGTTTCTTCTTAAAGAAACTGTTTGCACTGACAGATTTGTCAAATATATGTATTCTTCTCATGATAGTGTTTGGCTTTGCGGCTGAGTCACTGTTTAGGAATCTGACACTTCTGGTTGAGAAACTGAGAGGCTCATATGAGAAAAAGAAGGGCTTCAATGTCTGATATTAAAAATCTGCATGGCACCATAGGTGTGTGGCAGCTTAGGACCAGGGGCCTTTCTTGATGGGCACGACAGATTTTTACAGTTCGCGCAGGTATTACAGAGCTCTTTGATATTTTTCTGCTTTTGTGAGTCAAGCTTTATTATGAGGGCGGCTGTCTTAAGTGGCATGAGCATATTTGAACCGGTGAGATGTATGCCATCAGGGCTTACGTGCTCAAAAATCTCAGGCAGCAGCTCAAGCGGATATTCATCGCCTAAAAATGACAGCTCAATGGCATAAAGAGAGCTTTCTTCTTCGACAGCCTTTGCAAACTGCTCATATGCGTTTGACAAAAGCATGAGGCTTAAACAGTCTGCTATGTAGGCCTCCTCAAGCTGCTCATGGTTTAAATACAGCTCTGACAGCTCGTCAGCACCGTTTCCGAGTGTCACGAGACCGTAGGCATAGTGTGCCAGTGATACCCCGGGCAAATCCTGTTTTATGGAATAATATGCAAAGGCATCCACCAATGGAAGCATTGCTGTGTATATTGCCCGGATAAGCGGCAGCTTATCGTTATCAAAATGAAACCGGCTGCAGAATTCTTTCCAGTCTTTAGATGATAATTCAGGTGTGATTTTGCATTTCATGGTTTTTTGGTTACATCATCGGATTCTTTATCATCAGAACCCTTTAAAAGTCTGTATACAAATGAATACGCCCAGATAAGCACCGGGATAATGATAGTTGCGGCAACGGCAGCCTTCCAGTAGCGCATGTCACTCGTGTGATCGAGCACAGTGGCAACAAATGCCACAACATATAAAAGTAATAAAAGGATGGCACCAATCAGTGCCAAAATACGTTTTGTCTTTTTCATGAATTGTTCTCCGTGGTTTTAGTAATGTAACGATTCAGAACCATCCCACGCACATTCGCAAAAACGCACGATACTCGTGCTGTCTAGCTGTTACACAGCTAATTTTGCTCATATGTGTGGGGGGCTTCTATTCGAGCCACCTTGAGAACAAGAAAATCTGCTGCTTACATGCGAGCATGACGCATCAGTTTTTCTTGTTCTCAGTGGTTCTGAATAGTTTTTTATTTATTATAATATAAAAAAACAAAATTGACGTCAAGCTGTTATTTTGGTATAATATATCCATATGTGAAGCTGAGGCTGTTTGGCCTCATATCAGTTTATAAAAGATAAAGGTGGTAGTAAAAATGGCTTTATTAGAAGAGTGGCACAAGATTGCCTACAATGACAAAGCAGATCAGGGAGAGTTACAGCGTTTTTGGCAGCATTATTTCCTCTTGGAGAAGGGCGTATATGAGAAGCTCCTTGCAAATCCGGATGAGGCAGTAGAGGGAACAGTCAAAGAGCTTGCTGAGAAATATGAGTTATCAATCATGGAGATGACAGGCTTCTTAGACGGAATCAATGACAGCCTTGTCACACCAAACCCAATCGAGGAGATGGATGAGGACACAAAGGTAAGCCTTGCTTTCGATAAAGAAAAGCTTTATAAGAACATGGTAGATGCAAAGGCAGACTGGCTTTACAATCTCCCGGCATGGGATGAAATCTTTGACGCAGAGACAAAGCATGCGCTTTACCTCGAGCAGAAGAAGTCAGGAACAGTGGTAGTAGGTAAGAAAATCGGCCGAAATGACCCATGTCCATGCGGTTCGGGCAAGAAATATAAAAAATGTTGCGGAAAAAATGCATAAAGTACTTTACAGATTAGAAAAATAAGTATATTATCATTTTTTGAAAGGAACATTAATTGTTCTAAAGATATGTATGGCACATGTTTGCGTATATTACATACATATGTGCAACAGCATAATAACAATACGTTGAAGAGCACAGTAAGTATATTAAAAGCAGCAGAGAGGGAAGCCTTGGAAGACGAGAATCAAAGTCCAAAGAGTGGTGAAAGCTCCCCGGTGGATGATATACCGAACACCAGCTTGGAGTGGCTCCAATAAAGCCCGGTGATACCGTTATAGTCAAATGAGTTTCTGTCGGATACAGACAAGCAGTATGTTTTCAGGCGGAAAGAATGTGGGTGGAACCACGGTAACAAAGCTTATCGTCCCCGATGTCGCAGCAATGCGGTGTCGGGGATTTTTATATTAAAATAAAGGAGAGATAACCATGAAGATAACATTGAAGGATGGCTCATCAAAAGAGTACAGCGAAGCAAAAAGCGTATATGAAATCGCAAAAGATATAAGCGAGGGACTTGCAAGAGTAGCCTGCGCAGGAGAGGTTGACGGAGAAATTGTTGACTTAAGAACAGTTCTTGACAAGGACTGCACACTCAATATAATCACAGCAAGTGATGAGGAAGGACTTCGTGTCATCAGACATACAGCATCACACGTGCTAGCACAGGCAGTAAAGAATCTGTTCCCGGATGCAAAAATCACAATCGGACCGGCAATTGACGATGGTTTCTACTATGATTTCGATTCACAGCCATTCTCAAGAGAGGATCTCGATGCACTTGAGGCAGAGATGAAGAAAATCATCAAACAGGGTCATGAGATAACAAGATTTACACTCCCTAGAGAGGAAGCAATCAAATTCATGAAGGAAAAGGATGAGCCGTACAAGGTAGAGCTTATCGAGGAGCTTCCTGAGGGTGAGGAGATTTCTTTCTATGACCAGGGTGGCTTTGTAGATTTATGTGCAGGACCACATCTTATGAGCACAAAGGGTGTAAAGGCTTTCAAGCTCACATCATCATCAATGGCATACTGGAGAGGTGATTCAAACAAGGCAAGACTCCATCGTATCTACGGAACAGCCTACAATAAAAAAGAGGATTTAAAGGCACATCTTGAGAGAATGGAGGAGGCTAAGAAGCGTGATCACAATAAGCTTGGCCGTGAGATGGAGCTTTTCACAACAGTAGATGTAATCGGACAGGGACTCCCGCTTATGATGCCAAAGGGCACAAAGATGATTATGAAGCTGCAGAGATGGATTGAGGATCTCGAGGATAAGGAGTGGGGCTATGTGCGTACAAAGACACCACTCATGGCAAAATCAGACCTGTACAAGATTTCAGGACACTGGGATCATTATCTTGACGGCATGTTTGTTCTCGGAGATCCTGAGAAGGACGGCGAGGAAGAGGTTATGGCACTTCGTCCGATGACATGTCCGTTCCAGTATTATGTATACAAGGCAAAGCAGCACTCATACAGAGATCTGCCTTACAGAATGGGTGAGACATCCACACTGTTTAGAAACGAGGATTCGGGAGAGATGCACGGATTGACACGTGTCAGACAGTTTACTATCTCAGAGGGTCACAATGTTATCCGTCCTGACCAGTGTGAGGAGGAGCTCAAGGCATGCTTCAGTCTTAACAGATATGTCCTTAAGGTGCTGGGACTCGAGAATGATGTGACATACCGTCTTTCAAAATGGGATCCAAAGAACACAGAAAAGTATTTAGGAGATGATGAGTACTGGAACTCAACACAGGAGGTCCTTCGTAACATCCTTATTGAGGAAAATGTTCCTTTTGTTGAGGCCGACGGCGAGGCTGCATTCTACGGACCAAAGATTGATATCCAGGCCAAGAACGTATACGGTAAAGAGGATACCATGGTAACAATACAGCTTGACTGTGCTATTGCTGAGAATTTTGATCTGTACTATATTGATCAAAACGGCGATAAAATCCGTCCATACATCATCCACCGTACATCACTCGGCTGCTATGAGCGTACACTTGCATGGCTTATCGAGCACTACGCAGGCAAGTTCCCTACATGGCTCTGCCCTGAGCAGGTTAGAGTGCTTCCTATCTCAGAGAAGTATGCTGATTATGCTAAAAAGGTAGCAGATGAGCTTAAGCGCAATGATGTCGATGTGACAGTTGACAACAGAGCTGAGAAGATCGGATACAAGATCAGAGAGGCTCGTATGGATAAGCTTCCATATATGCTTGTTGTCGGAGCTGACGAGGAGGCAGACGGCACAGTATCGGTAAGAAGCCGTTTTGAAGGAAATGAGGGTGTTAAGCCACTTTCAGATTTCATCGACCAGATTTGCAAGGAAATCCGTACAAAGGAAATCAGAGTGGAGCTTCCAGAAGAGGAAAAACACAGATAATCGATTAAAAAGTATAAAAAAAATCAATCAGGACATACTAGCCTATGCATAAGCAAAGGAGGCAAAAGTATGACAAGACTTGATTGTAATGTTGAAAAATGTGCGTATAATGCAGATAACTGCTGTAAGCTCAGAGAAATCGATGTGAAAGGAACTAAGGCAAAGAAAGCCTGCGATACACAGTGTGGCAGCTTTTCAAATAAGGCCTGTGACTGTGAGGTATCTGCAGAGTTAGCTATTCACAAAGAGACAGATGTGCACTGTGATGCGGCAAAGTGTAAGTACAATGACCACAATAGCTGCATGGCCAATCAGATTGGCATCAAGAAAAACTGTACACCAAACAAGTGCAGTACAGAGTGTGCAAGCTTTGAGTGTCAGGCGTAGACTAAGAAGCGCATAATGACAGTTGCCCGGAGTATCAGGTTTATGGTGCTCCGGGTACATATATTTTCGTAATTTGTGATTGCTGCCGTATATATTACAGTGTGATAGACAGCAATTACAGTCAGGAAAGGAAAAATATGGATTATAATATAAACTTCCCACATCTTCATATATATTTGCAGCATGTGATAAAGAGCATATCAATAGGAAGCTTTGATATTGCGATGTATGGCATAATAATAGCATGTGGTATGCTTGCGGGGCTGGGCGTGGCCTGCTATGTGGCCAAAAAATCAGGACAAAATCCTGATACATACTTTGATCTAGCACTCGTGGCAATCATATGCTCGGTGATAGGCGCAAGAATATACTATGTGGTATTCAGGTGGGATTTGTACAAGGACGACCTGCTTAGCATATTCAATATCAGGCAGGGAGGACTGGCAATTTACGGAGGCGTGATAGCAGCAATTATCACCACATTCGTTTTTGCAAAGGTCAGAAAGCTGTCGTTTCCACTGTTGTGTGATACGGCGGGGCTTGGACTGATACTGGGACAGGTGATTGGCCGATGGGGAAACTTCTGCAACAGGGAGGCATTTGGCGATTATTATGACGGACTTTTTGCCATGCAGCTTCCGGTATCAGCTGTCAGGACATCGGATCTGACTGAAAAGCTTATGTCACATACAACAGTGATAGACGGAGTGGAGTATATCTCGGTGCATCCTACTTTTTTGTATGAATCCTTTTGGAACCTGTGCTTATTTATTTTGTTGATGCTTTATTTTAAGCACAGAAGGTTTGACGGAGAGGTGTTTCTTCTATATTTGCTAGGCTATGGTGTCGGAAGATTCTGGATAGAAAGCCTGCGTACAGACCAGCTTCTCATCCCGCATATCAATTATCCGGTGTCTATGGCACTCGCCGCCACTTTGGTGGCAGTATCAGCCATATGGATAGGAATTGTCAGATATAAGCAGAGGAAAATGGGCAAAATGGTGGACACTCCACCACAATCCACCACTAAAGAGTAAATTTCATATCATTTTATAAAAAAGGCGCAAAGTCCACGAAAAGACTGAGCGTCTTTTTTGTTGCCTTTTTATGGGAATTTGGCTTAAAGCCTTGATTTTGTGGGCTGTTAGGTGTAATATTGTAACCAAGTGGTGAAAAGTGGAGTAAAATACCATATAAGTGGAGTGAAGTGGTGGAAAGCTTCAAAATGAGGAAAAGGAGGATGGATGCCATGTTCATGGGCGAATATAATCATTCAATAGACGCCAAGGGCCGTATGATTGTCCCGGCGAAGTTCCGTGAACAGCTTGGCAATGAGTTCGTAGTTACCAAGGGCTTAGATGGCTGTCTGTTCGTCTATTCCAACGAAGAATGGCATCGCATTGAGGAAAATCTTCGCGACAAACCACTCACATCAAGAGAAGCAAGAAAATTTATGAGATTCTTCTTTGCAGGAGCAGCCACCTGTGAGGTGGACAAGCAGGGCAGAATCCTCTTACCGGCGAACTTAAGAGAATACGCAGGTATAGATAAGGAAGTTGTATCTGTCGGAGTATACAGCAGAGTAGAAATCTGGAGCAAAGACAGATATCTTGAAAACTCTGATTTTGACGATATGGATGAGATAGCCGATCATATGGCAGAGCTTGGCATAGGCATTTGATATTAAATGGAGAGACCACATGGAATTTAAGCATTATTCAGTTTTAAGGGACGAGACAATTAAAAATTTAAACATCCGTCCTGACGGGATATATGTGGATGGTACTCTTGGAGGAGCCGGGCACTCATATGAGATAGCCAAGAGACTTTCGGACAAGGGCAGGCTGATAGGCATAGATCAGGATGCAGATGCCATAAAGGCGGCAGGAGAGAGACTTGCGGAGTTTGGAGACAGGGTAACGATAGTCAGAAGCAATTATTCTGATATGAAGAATGTGCTTCATTCACTCGGAATTGAAAAGGTGGATGGTATTATGCTGGATCTTGGAGTGTCATCCTTCCAGCTTGATACACCAAAGAGAGGCTTTACCTACAGGAGTGAGGATGCACCGCTTGATATGCGTATGGATGACAGGAATGCCCTTACTGCAAGGGATATAGTAAATACCTACAGCGAAAATGACCTGTACCGTATCATCAGGGATTACGGTGAGGACAAGTTTGCAAAGAATATTGCAAAGCACATTGCAGCAGCAAGACAAAAGCAAGAGATAACGACAACAGGAGAGCTTAACGAGATAATAAAGGCAGCTATACCAAAAAAGGTCAGAGCTACCGGTGGTCACCCGTCAAAGAGAACATATCAGGCTATCAGAATTGAGCTGAATCATGAGCTTGATGTGCTAAGGGACAACCTGGATGACATGATAGATTTACTTAATCCGGGCGGCAGGATATGTATAATCACATTCCACTCGCTTGAGGACAGAATAGTAAAATCCAATTTCAAAAAAAATGAAAATCCATGTACATGTCCACCGAGTTTTCCGGTATGTGTATGCGGTAATAAATCGAAGGGAACGGTTATCACCAGAAAGCCTATCCTTCCGTCAGAAAAGGAACTTGAAGAGAATTCACGCTCGAAGAGTGCAAAGCTTCGTGTGTTTGAAAAGAATGAATTGTAGAATGACAGCAAAAGGAGCAGCTAAATGAATAAAACTACTTATTATATAAATGGGAATGCAGTAAGAGAGATTGACGAGGCAGCACCGGTCAGAAGACCACAGAAATCGACAAGAGAGCTTGAGGAAATAAGAAGAAAGAAAAACAGAAGAAAATCTGCAAGAAGAAATCAGGAGAGAGCACTCTCAATGAACAGGGCATTTGTAGCCTTTCTCACAGCGTGTGTGGCAGCTTCAGCCCTTGTATCTGTTTCACTTATTCAGATAAGGTCAAATGTGACACAGCAGATGAATGAGGTTGCAGCACTTGAGAGCCGGATAAATGATATGAAGGCTGATAATGATGCCAGATACAAGCAGATTACTACATCTGTTGATTTAAATGCAATCAAGGATGCAGCTATCAACAGACTTGGCATGAAATATGCTTCACAGGATCAGATAGTTTATTACTCAATTGATAAGAACAACTATATGGATCAGTACAATGATATTCCGGAATAAATTGGAGGAATCATATTGGCAGCCAGGACAAGAAAAAGACCGGTAAGAAAAATTGGACGCAAAATGAAAACAAAGCTGTTTGCGTTGTTTATGTTAATAGTTGTAGCCATGCTTGGACTCATTGGCAGGCTGATGTTTATTGAATATACAAGCGGAGACGCATATACTAAAAAGGTACTATCATTACAGTCATATGACAGCAAAACAATACCGTTTCAGAGAGGAAATATTGTGGATTCAAACGGCACAGTGCTTGCTACGAGTGTGGCTGTTTATAATGTCGTACTTGATTGCTCGGTTATGACCAGTAAGAAAGAGTATATAACTCCGACGATAGATGCACTGACACAGTGCTTTCCGGATTTAGACAGGGCAACACTTGAGGATTATGCAAATAACAGCAAGGATAACAAATATATTGTACTGTTAAAAAAGCTGTCATATGATGCAATTCAGCCATTTGTACAGCTGCAGGATGCAACAGACGAAAAGGGCAATCTGAAGAATCCAAACATCAAGGGTGTGTGGTTTGAGACAGAGTATCAGAGAAATTATCCGTTTAAAACACTGGCAAGCTCAGTTATCGGCTTTACCTCCGCCGGAAATGTAGGTACAACCGGACTTGAAAACTATTACAATGATACTTTAAATGGTGTAAATGGCAGGGAGTACGGCTATCTGAATGCAGACAATGATTTCCAGAAAACAGTAATTGCTGCACAAAACGGAAATACACTGTACACAACTATAGACGCAAATATCCAGTCGATTGTTGAGGATAAGATAAAACTGTTCTCAGATACTTATGCAAATAATGCAAGAGAAGGACTTGGCGCAGAAAATATTGCAGTCGTTATAGAAAATCCTAAAAATGGTGAGATACTGGCCATGGCGAATTATCCAAACTTTGATCTGAACGATCCGAAGAATATGAAGGATTACTATACACAAGAGCAGCTTAATGCAATGAGTGATGATGATACATTAAATACTCTGAATAAGCTGTGGCAGAACTTCTGTGTTACACATACATATGAGCCGGGGTCTGTACAGAAGCCTTTTACCGTGGCATGTGGACTGGATACAGGCACGCTCACTACTGATATGACATTTTTATGTGATGGATATGAGATGTTTGGCAGTGAAAAGGTATCATGCGTCAACCGTAGCGGACATGGCATAGAGACACTTGAAAAGGCACTCATGGATTCATGTAATGATGCACTCATGCAGATGTCATATAAGATTGGTGCAGAAAATTTTCTGTACTATCAGAGTGTATTTGGCTTTGGTCAAAAGACAGGTGTTGACCTGCCGGGTGAGGCAAATACATCAACGCTCATGTATACACTCGACAATATAAAGCCTGTCGATTTAGCGACAAACGTATTCGGACAGAACTATAACTGTACCATGATAGAGATGGTCAGTGCATTTTCCTCACTGGTGAATGGCGGAAATTATTATCAGCCGCACGTAGTAAGGAAAATCGCAGATGACAACGGCAATACAGTAAAGACAATTGAGCCTACACTGCTAAAAAAGACAGTGTCAGAGAATACAAGTGCGACACTTAAAAACTACCTGCAGAATGTAGTTGCAAACGGAACCGGTAAGGTGGCAAAGGTTGACGGATACTCAATGGGAGGCAAGACAGGAACAGCGCAGATGTATGATGAGACAACGCACCTTAGAAAGAGGGGCTGCTATCTTGTATCATTTATAGGCTGTGTGCCTGCGCAGGATCCGCAGCTTGTTATTTACACTGTAATCGACCAGCCGAATGTACAGGATCAGCCTCACAGTAACTATGCACAGAACCTGACCAGAGAGATATTAAAGGAAGTACTTCCGTATATGAATATATACCCTGATGAGGAGCAGACCGGTGTAAATGCTGACCTTACGATAACAGGCGCAAATCCTCCGACAGGAGAAAAGGTCACCCAGGAGGGTGAGCAGGGCGAATAGAGAATAGCCTCAATATTTTTTGCATATATTAGTGTAAAAATATTGAGGCATTTTTGTTCATGATACTTAACAATACGCGCTACAGAAGAAAAATATGCGTATTTTGCAGTATACTGACAGCTGTTCTTATCGCCTTGTGTTTCAGACTGTTTTATCTCATGATAGTAAAAGGCGGTTATTACAGTAAAAAGGCAAGTGCGCTTCAGGAAAGAGAGCGTGATATTGCAGGAATACGCGGAGATATAGTGGATAGAAATGAAAGGATAATAGCGACAAATGAAACTGCATATAACATAAGCGTTATACACAATCAGATAACCGACAAGGAAGCAGTCATCTCTGTTTTAAGCAGTGAGCTTTCGATTGACGAAAAGACTATCCGCAGTAAGGTGGATAAGGTTACATCCATTGAAAAAATAAAGAATAATGTCTCTAAAAAAACAGGCGATAAAATACTATCATATGGCTTGGCAGGGGTAAAGGTTGACGAGTCAAGTGTCAGGTACTATCCGCTTGATGAGTTGTTTTCAAAGGTTATAGGCTTTGCAGGAGCAGATGGTCAGGGTGTTGTTGGGCTTGAGACCACATATGATGAAATTCTGCGTGGTACACAAGGGCGGATATACACTGTATGTGATGGCAGAGGTGTGGAGGTGAAGGGCTATAAGGAGAGAAGAGAAGCTCCACAAAAAGGAGACACACTTGTCACTACACTCGACATAAATATACAAAGAGTATGTGAGAAAAATGCAATGATGGCATATGCACAAAACCTGGCAGACAGTGTGAGTATAATTGCCTTAAACCCTAAAAACGGAGAAATATATGCCATGACCGACTACCCGGAATATAATTTGAATGATCCTTTTTCGTGTGAAAACCATGATGAAGCCTGGAGAAACGGCTGTGTAAGTGATACATATGAGCCAGGTTCCGTATTCAAGATAATTACGGCAGGAATCGCACTGGAGGAGGATGTGGTGAGCCTTGATGACAGTTTTTACTGCCCGGGATATATTACTGTGGAGGACAGACGCATACACTGCCATAAGAGAACAGGACATGGAAGTGAGACCTTTGTGCAGGGAATACAGAATTCATGCAATCCGGTCTTTATTGATTTAGGCCTTAGAATAGGCAGTGAGAGGTATTATGCTGATTTCATGAGGTTTGGTCTGCTTGATAAGACAGGTATTGATTTGCCGGGAGAGGCCGCCACCATAATGCATCAGCCGGATAAGATAGGCCAGGTGGAGCTTGCAACAATTTCATTTGGACAGTCATTCCAGCTCACACCCATCGAGCTTATGACAACAGTATCATCGCTTATAAATGGTGGTAACAGAATTACTCCTCATATAGGTAAGGAGATTCATGGCACCGAAGGTACGGTAAAGGAGGTGCTGTCCTTTGAACAGACGTCAGGTATATGCAGTGAAGAGACATCTGATACACTGCGAAAGCTTTTGGAGGGCGTGGTAGCAGAGGGCTCAGGAAAAAATGCAAAGGTTGAAGGTTATGCGATAGGAGGAAAGACTGCTACATCGCAGACACTTCCGAGAAGTGACAATGTATATATAGCCTCGTTCCTTGGATTTTATCCGGTGGATGATCCGGCACTTATGGTGCTTGTGAAAATAAATAATCCAAAGGGCGGTGCATACTATGGAGGAACAATCGCTGCACCGGTTGCAGCTGAAATATTTAGGGAAATCATACCGTATGCACAGGAGATAGGAGTGTTTAACTGATTTACGGGCTCTTGCGAAATAGAACCAAATAACGTATACTATAATTTAATGATTAAGGCAGTCGTTTGGAGAAGTTGATTTGTTAAACATATCCATACGGAGGGCTGCAATAAAAGATGGAGGAATAAAAATGAGCTTACAAGGAAAAAAGGTACTTGTTGTCGGAACAGGAAAGAGTGGCATTGCAGCGACTGAACTTTTGTGCGCAAATGGCATCGATACAGTATTGTTTGATGGAAATAAAGAACTGGATTCAAAAACACTTTATGAGAAAGCACCAAAGCTTAAGGAGGTGCCGCTTATTTTAGGCGACCTGACAGATGAACAGATTGATGAGTTTGATGTGGCTGTGCTAAGTCCGGGAGTACCAACAGACATTCCTATGGTCAATGCCTTACGTGACAGGGGCGTTAAAATATGGGGTGAGATAGAGCTTGCATACACATTTGGGGCAGGTGAGATCATCGCTGTTACAGGAACCAACGGAAAGACGACCACTACAGCTCTGACAGGTGAGATAATGAAGAATTACTTTAAGGATGTGAGAGTGGTAGGAAATATCGGAATCCCTTATACATCAATGGTCACAGGAAGCACCGGTGAGACAGTAACGGTTGCAGAGATATCAAGCTTCCAGCTCGAGACAATAGATACCTTTAAGCCACATGTAAGCGCAATTTTAAATATCACACCCGATCATCTGAATCGACACCATACTATGGAAAATTACATCAGGGCAAAGGAGGACATCACAAAAAATCAGACAGCAGATGATTACTGCGTGTTAAACTACGAGGACGAGGTGCTTAGAGATTTTGCAGCAGAGTGCCCTGCTAAGGTTATATTTTTCAGCAGTAAGTCTGAGCTTTCAGAGGGCTTTTATCTGGACGGAGACATCATCATATACGCACACGACGGTGTACGCGATGAGGTAATTGATGTAAATGAGCTGAACCTCCTCGGAAAGCATAATTTTGAGAATGTGATGGCAGCGTGTGCCATGTCTATAAGCTTTGGGGTACCGATGGATAAGATTGTCGAGGTGCTTAAGGTATTTAAGGCAGTTGAGCACAGGATAGAGTACGTGACCGAAAAGCGTGGAGTCAGATTCTACAACGATTCAAAGGGCACCAATCCTGATGCAGCCATTCAGGGTATACGTGCCATGAACAGACCGACACTTCTCATTGGCGGTGGATATGATAAGCAGTCGGAGTATGATGAGTGGATAGAAGCCTTTGACGGCAAAGTAAAGGAGCTTGTGCTTATCGGTCAGACTGCAGATAAAATCGAAGAGTGTGCACACAGACACGGATTCATGAATACTGTAAAGAAGGATACGTTTGAGGATGCAGTAAATTATTGCTATGAGCATGCTGTTTCAGGTGATGCAGTGCTCTTATCACCTGCATGTGCAAGCTGGGGCATGTTTCCTAACTATGAGGAGCGCGGACGTATCTTTAAGGAAATAGTAAAAGGATTTAAGGAGTAAATATTTTGGCAGGAAAGCGTAGAAGAAGTAGCAAGAATAAAGAAAAAAAAGAAAAAGGAATACCTTATTTCGACTACAACCTGTTGTTTATAGTTATATTTCTGCTCTGCTTTGGTCTTGTTATGCTATATAGCTCGAGTGCATACACATCGGCCATCAAAAATCATGACAGCATGCACTATCTTAAGCTTCAGATACGAAATATTGTACTTGGACTTATACCTATGGTATTTCTGGCAAAGGTCGACTACAGATATTGGAAAAAGCTTGGCTTTTTTGCGTATATAGTATCGCTTATACTGTGTGTGCTTGTGTTTGTGCCGAAAATAGGCTCAAGCTCACATGGTTCATCGAGATGGATCGGCATAGGACCAATACAGTTCCAGCCTTCAGAAGTGGCTAAAATTGCGGTCATACTGTTTATGGCTATGATTATAGACAAGATACCCAAGCAGTTTGATAAGTTTTTAAGTCTGGTAAAGGTGCTTGCTATGCTTATTCCGCTCATAATAGTTGTTGCAATCAGCAATCTGAGTACGGCAGTTATCATCATAGGCATTTCGGTCTGTATGTTGTTTGTCGCAAGCCCAAAGTATCTGCAGTTTATTATTGTAGCAGTGGCGGTAGTTGTGTTTGCAGTGGCGTTTGTCATGCTGGCAGGCTATAGAAGTACACGTATTGAGGCATGGCTGCATCCGGAGACTGCGGGAACAGACGCAGTATTCCAGACTATGATGGGACTTTATGCGATAGGCTCGGGCGGATTGTTTGGAAAAGGACTTGGAGAGAGTTTACAGAAGCTTGGCAATGTGCCGGAGTCACAAAATGATATGATATTTACAATTATTTGTGAAGAGCTTGGATTGTTTGGGGCTATCTGCCTTATTTTACTTTTTATACTGCTTATATGGCGTATGATGGTCATTGCAAACAATGCAAGGGATTTGTATGGCTCACTTTTAGTGATTGGTGTGATGAGTCATATTGCAATCCAGGTGATACTGAATATTGCGGTAGTTACCAATTCACTTCCAAATACCGGTGTTATTCTGCCGTTTATCAGCTATGGAGGTACGTCAATCATATTCCTGATGGCGGAAATAGGGCTTGTTTTGTCTGTGTCAAGAGGCATCAGGCTTGAAAATGTGTAGATTAAGGCGTGAAATATAATGATTAAGAAAAAAAGAAAACATAAAAAGAGTTTAAAGCATTTTTTTATGGGACTGCTAATTACGATAGCAGTGCTCGCGATACTGCTTCTCATTGCACTTAAGCTGTTTACGGTAAAAAGGGTAGTTGTCGAGGGCAATGAGCTTTATGACCAAAAGACTATAGAGGATGCGGTGCTTAATGATAAGTACTCATGGAACTCACTGTATGTCTATCTGAAATATAAGGTAAAGGATACTAAAAAAATACCGTTTATTGATACAATGAGCATAAGCCTGGATAGTCCGCATACTCTTCATATATCAGTTTATGAAAAAGGAATGCTTGGATACATATATATTCCGGGAATTAATGAGAATGCATATTTTGATAAGGATGGCTTTGTGGTGGAGACATCCTCAGACACGGTGCCGGGTGTGCCATGTATAGATGGCATAAGCTGTGACAAGGTAGTGCTTTACGAGAAGCTTCCTATAAAGCAGGCTATGCTAAAAGATATCCTTGAGCTTACCCAGGGATTAAAAAGGCAGGATCTTGTGCCGGATTCTGTGGATTATGGTGCGCAAAATGCACCGGTAGTCAAGTATGGTAATGTGAGTGTGATAATTGGTGACACGACAAAGCTTACACGTAAAATAGAGAGGCTTAAGGCTATCATGCCATCGCTTGAGGGACAGTCCGGTACACTACATTTAGAGAGCTGGACGGAAGAAACAACAAATATTGTGTTTGACAAGTCAGAATAATGCAAAACTAAATAAAAAAAATCATATTTTATAGTTGATTATTTTGGAGAAAAATTATATTATAGAATAAATGAGTTTAAGAATATTCGATATTTTTATATAGAAAATTAAATTTTGGGAAAGAAAGAGGAGGAATCACCTTGCTTGAGATAAGAACTAACGAGGCTGATAACAGCGCAAAGATTATTGTCATTGGAGTCGGAGGAGCCGGTAACAATGCAGTTAACAGAATGATTGATGAGAATATTGGTGGAGTAGAGTTTATCGGCATCAATACAGATAAGCAGGCTTTACAGCTTTGTAAGGCTCCTACACTTATACAGATTGGAGAGAAGCTTACAAAGGGACTCGGCGCAGGTGCGCAGCCTGAAATCGGTCAGAAGGCCGCTGAGGAGAGCGCAGAGGAGCTTCAGGCAGCAGTAAAGGGCGCTGATATGGTATTCGTCACATGCGGTATGGGAGGCGGAACCGGTACAGGTGCAGCTCCTGTTGTTGCAAAGATAGCAAAGGATCAGGGCATACTTACAGTTGGTGTTGTTACAAAACCATTCAAATTTGAGGCAAAGCAGCGAATGATTAATGCTGTTTCAGGAATAGAGAGACTTAAAGAGAGCGTTGATACACTTATTGTCATTCCAAATGATAAGCTTCTTGAGATAGTAGACCGTCGCACAACAATGCCGGATGCACTCAAGAAGGCAGATGAGGTATTGCAGCAGGCAGTTCAGGGAATCACTGATCTTATTAATCTTCCTGCACTTATCAACCTTGACTTTGCAGATGTACAGACTGTCATGAAGGACAAGGGTATGGCACATATCGGTATCGGTAGTGCACAGGGGGATGATAAGGCTATCGAAGCTGTTAAGCTTGCGGTTGCTTCACCTCTTCTTGAGACAAAGATAAATGGTGCAACACATGTAATTATCAATATCTCAGGCGATATCTCCCTTATGGATGCAAACGATGCAGCAAGTTACGTACAGGATCTGGCAGGAGAGGATGCCAATATTATCTTTGGTGCCAAGTTTGATGAGAGCATGACTGATCAGGCTTCTATCACTGTTATTGCTACAGGACTGGAGGATGTTTCAGAGAAGATAGATATGCCGGGCAAGCAGGCAGCGCCTGGTGCAGGAATGGCAGGCGGTATGCAAAACCGTATGGTATATCCGAATCAGACAGCTGCAAGACCTGTTTCAGGCATGGGAACACAGTCCACAGCAACAGCAGGACTTCATACAGCTGCCCAGCAACAGCAGACAGCACCTGCACATGCATATACAGGTATCCAGAAGCCACGCCAGCCTGAGAGCACGGTTAAGCCGGTAGAGATTAATATTCCGGATTTCCTTAAGAATTCAAGACGATAGTTTATAGGACATGCAGCTTTTTGGCTGCATGTCTTTTTGATTATTGTCGACATATTACGGCACTTAAAAACCTGCTTTTACGCTATTCTTGTCTGTGAAAGTGAGGTGAAAAATTATCTATGCATTTTATCTCGATATTTTTCTTCTTCGTACATTTATCACCAACTGTCTCATACTTATATTTGTCATATATATGCTAAAAATCCCATTGATCGGGAAGGTGGTACGTCTGATTGCTTCAGCGGTGGGTGCATCGGTATGTGAATGTGTACTGCTTCTTTTGGCAGGCAGCTATGCGTTTTATAAATGGACCTCTGTTCTGGTGGTCGTACCGCTTGCGGCAAGGCTTGCAATAGGCAGACAGGCTGGCAGAAAAATCCCGTTTCTAAGACTTTTTGCACTATGTATGTTTGTAACAGTGCTGACCGGAGGCATAGTAACAGCTCTGGACAGCTTTTTCAGCTCTGATGCGACAGTTATGGTATGCTTTGGTTTTGTCATATCATACATAGTGTTAAAGTGCTTCTGTGAACGAAGTAATGAGAGCAGAAGACTATATAGGGTCACACTTTTAAAGGATGGTAAAAGGGCTTGTGCCACAGCCTTGTATGATACGGGAAATCTGCTAAAAAAACAGCCACAGCAGATTCCGGTGCACATAGGCGGGAGTGCATTGTTTGATATTGTAGGAGAAAATGCCAGCTTTTTTGATGTGCCGTACAAGAGCCTGGGAAATGATGGTGGGAGCATTAAAGTGTGTGAATTTGATGAGATGACAGTTATGAAGGGAAATGGTAAGCTGATTTTACATAATGTGCTGGTGGGAAGAGCATCGGATAGTTTATTTGAGGACAATGCATATGATATGATTTTGAATGAAGCTGTTTTTAGTAATAAAACGGGTATGGAAAATACTCTGGGGAAGCAAGCCGCACACAAATGAGGTGTTTTACATAGGAGGGACGGAAGTGCTGCCGCCTCCGCTTGAGACAGATGAGGAGAAGTGCTGTCTGATTGCACTGGTGGATAAAAATGTGGCAATGTCAAAGGAACAGGCAAAAAAGCAGCTTATAGAGCACAATCTAAGGCTTGTGGTGTATCTGGCAAAAAAATTTGAAAACACGGGAGTATGCGTGGAGGACCTTATATCAATTGGCACAATCGGTCTCATAAAGGGGATAAACACATTCAATCCTGAGAAGAAAATAAAGCTTGCCACATATGCATCCAGATGCATAGAAAATGAGATCCTTATGTATCTGCGCCGCAACAACAGAGTGAAGCTTGAGGTATCCTTTGATGAGCCACTAAACACGGATTGGGACGGAAATGAGCTGCTTTTATCAGATATACTGGGGACAGATGAGGATGTCATATATAAGGATCTTGAGACTGAGGTTGAGATTTCACTGCTAAAAAAAGCCATGCTGTCATTGAACGAGCGTGAAAGACAGATAATAGAGCTTCGATTTGGAGTAAACCGTGTGGAGAATAAGGAGCTGACGCAGAAGGAGGTGGCAGATATTCTGGGAATTTCACAGTCATACATATCAAGGCTCGAAAAAAAAATAATGGCAAGATTGAAGAAAGAAATACAGAAAATGGCATAAGTGTGGTATAATATTTTTATCATAAGAAACTATTCAGAACCACTGAGAAGTTTCTATTATAAAACAGAATAGGAGATGGTAGTATGGTATTGGAATTTATCGGTGCTGACAGAGAGGTTACTGGAAGCTGTCACTATCTGACATTTGGGGACACACATATACTTATTGACTGTGGAATGGAGCAGGGAGCTGATTTGTACGTGAATCAGGAGATACCGGTCAATCCTTCACTCATAGACTATGTGTTTGTCACACACGCACACATTGACCACTCAGGTCTTTTGCCGCTCATATACAATCATGGTTTCAGGGGCACCATTTTTGCGACAAAGGCGACAACAGATTTATGTAACATCATGCTAAAGGATTCTGCACATATTCAGGAATTTGAGGCGGAGTGGAAGAACAGAAAGGCAAGACGAGCCGGAAGACCGGAAGTGACTCCTATGTACAATGTGGAGGATGCACAGAATGTCATGCAGCACTTTACACCGTGTGATTACAACAGTGTGTATGAGATATGCCCGGGGCTTAAGGTGAGATTTGTGGATGCAGGTCATCTGCTTGGTTCATCATCTATTGAGATGTGGGTGACTGAGGAGAATGTGACCAAAAAGATTGTCTTTTCAGGTGATATCGGAAATCACAACAGGCCGCTCATCAAGGATCCTCAGTATGTGGACAGTGCTGATTATGTGGTTATGGAATCTACATATGGCGATCGTCTGCATGATACGCCGCCTGACTACGCGGTGGAGCTTTCAAAGGTCATCAATGCGACATTTACAAGAGGCGGAAATCTGGTAATCCCGGCATTTTCAGTTGGCAGGACACAGGAGATGCTTTACTTTATCAGGCGTATAAAGACTGAGAATCTGTTGCCGGAGCATCCGAATTTTGAGGTTTACATCGATAGCCCCCTTGCTGTTGAGGCAACAAATGTATTTCATGAGAATGTATCGGACTGCTTTGATGAGGAGGCTATGGAGCTTATTTCGGCAGGCATCAATCCAATCAAGTTCCCCGGACTTCGTGTGGCAGTATCATCGGATGAGTCAAAGATGATTAATTTCGATAAGAAGCCAAAGGTCATAATCTCTGCATCGGGTATGTGTGAGGCCGGACGTATCAGACACCACTTAAAGCATAATCTTTGGAGAAGTGATTCAACAGTTTTGTTTGTAGGATATCAGGTTCCGGGAACGCTTGGCTATGCGCTTTTAAACGGTGCTAAAAAGGTGAAGCTTTTTGGTGAGGAAATAGAAGTAAGGGCAAGCATAGTAAATCTGCCGGGTATCAGTGGACATGCAGACAAAAATCAGCTTACAGAGTGGCTTGGCGCAATAAAAAACAAGCCGGAGCATGTATTTATAGTCCATGGAGAGGAGACCACAGCAGAGTCCTTTGCAAACCACGTGCATGAGACCTTCGGCTATGATGCAGTGGCACCGTACAGTGGTGATGCCTATGACCTTATCACGAATCAGAAGGTGGCAGATGGCTCCCGCAAGCTTGTGGAGAAAAAGGCTTCATATGGCATGGCGAGCAGAGAGAAGACTATATTTGACCGTCTGGTGGCAGCAGGACAGAGACTTGTATCTGTTATCCAGAAGTGTCAGGGCATGGCGAATAAGGATTTGAGCAAGTTTGCAGACCAGATAAATGCGCTGTGTGATAAGTGGGATAGATAGAATGTAATCACAGCATATTAAAGTAATAAAGCAAAAAGCTCTGTGCATACATATAAGTGTATGACACAGAGCTTTTTTATTTTATGACGCGCAGCTTATTGAAAGTGCTATGTATGTAACTACGCCTCGTCCTGCTTGAAAATTACATTTCTGTATTTCGAAAGTATTCCTTTTAACAAGCTTCCAAGTACACAGATTGAGATAATCTCACCGATTCCGACTGTAACTGCATTGAAAAGAAGAGAGATATCAACACCCTTGTATACAGTCGTAAAACCGTATCCGTATCTGAGCACGAGTGGCACGATAATTATGTTGGCGATGACCGGTGGCAGGGTGTATACAAACTTCTTCTTTCGAAGGAAGTAAGTGCCGAGTGCGCCGAGCAGTGTAGCGATGCTTCCGAAGATGATATCCCAGATGATGCCACCTGTGATAAGGTTGGAAATCAGACATCCGATGAAAAGCCCCGGAATAGCTGCCGGTGTGAAAACCGGAAGGATGCAAAGCGCTTCAGAAAAGCGTACCTGAATGGTGCCTGATGCGAGACCAAGCAGATTGGTGATATACGTGAGCACAACATAGAGTGCTGCAATCATAGCTGCCTGTACTGCAAATAATACTTTTTTGTTTCTCATATTTAGTTCTCCTTTAGTTTTGTTTTACGTCAGGAAGGTTTCGAACTGACGTATTTATTTTCGCCTTGCTATGTTAACAAAAAATGCTTTGAATGTCAAGAAGTACATAAAGCTAACAAAGGAAGAGTTTGACAGCTCAGGATATCCGTTTGGATATAAAAATAGCGGCAGTGCTGTAGAATTATATACGAGGATTAATTGAATAAAATTACTGTAAATGGGAATGCTTTAGATAAAGAAATTTATCCGGAGGATTCCCATGTCTGTATATAAGGTTGATATATGTGGAGTGACCACATCAAAACTGCCGGTACTTAAGGATGAGGAAAAAGAAGAACTGTTTGAGAAAATAAAAAAGGGAGATAAGGCTGCAAGAGAAAAGTATATTCGTGGAAATTTAAGGCTGGTGCTTTCGGTAATCAGAAGGTTTTCAAACCATAATGAAAATATGGATGATTTATTTCAGATAGGATGCATCGGACTTATGAAATCAATTGATAATTTTGATCCGACTATAGGTGTTAAGTTTTCCACCTATGCTGTTCCGATGATTATCGGTGAGGTGAGACGGTATCTGCGTGACAACAGTGCATACCGCATTCCGCGCTCCCTCAGGGATACAGCCTATCAGGCTATTAAATCAAAGGAAAAGCTATCGAGAAAGCTGGTGCATGATCCGTCCTTAGCGGAAATATCAAAGGATTGCGGTATCCCCGAAAACGATATACTATACGCACTTGATGCAATCCAGACACCGCTTTCCCTCTTTGATCCTGTATATACTGACGGTGGTGATACACTTTATGTGATGGATCAGATATCGGACAAGAAAAACAAAGAGGAAGCATGGGTAAAAAATCTGGTTCTCGACGATGCCTTAAAGCTGCTTGATGACAGAGCGAGACAGATTATTAAGCTGCGTTTTTTCGAGGGCAAGACACAGATAGAGGTGGCAGAGGAGATAAATATCTCTCAGGCACAGGTATCAAGGCTTGAGAAAAATGCGCTTAAAAATATGCACGGATATCTGGAAGCATAAGCAGATAATTGAATATTTAGTCTTCCTGTGCTAAAGAAGTTTTTTTAAGCACAGCCGCAATTATGACTGCATATACACCTCCGATAACAGCGGTGATAAGCTGTGTCACTGAAAACTGAAGCTGTAAAACCGGCAGCATCTTGTGCATCGGAGCAGGCAGAAATGCAGGTAGAATGATAAGTGCAATGGCTATTCCCATGAAAAGAGCCTTTAGTATGGCGCCTATAGCAATTGATACGGGAAAACCGGCAGCTTTGCCGCATTTTTTGCGAAGCAGTCCCACACATACCACGAGAATGATATTTCCTATCATGATACATGGAAACATCGCAGGGATAGCCGCCATAACAGGACTTCCTGTGATGAAAAATGATGTGACAGGTGTGATAATGCTTAGGATAATGCCACATGCCATTCCGGCATAGAGTACGGTAAGTATTAAAGCTGCATTAATGATCGGACCTGTGATGTATACGCTTAAGTTCTTAAAGAACTGGCTGACAAGGCAGATTGCAAGCATAATTGCAGTAACCGTTATTTGTTTAGTTTTTATCTTCATTGATAAGACCTCCTTTAATTTTTCATATGCAATCATACTCCTTTAGGGGAGCAAATGCAAACGCTATATTTCGTGTAATGCGTATCCATTCCTGTAGCTCTTTACGGGCTTCGTCGCCTTTTCGGTAGACAGCGGAGAAAGGAATTTTTAAAGTAGGATCTCCTACCTGCAGTATAATGGAATCAGGAGAAAGCTTAAGGGTTGACAGATAGCTGTTTAGTGTAAATGCTGCACCGTAGCCCTGCTCAGCAAGGCGTATGCCTGCATCAATGCTGCTGATTTTATATGTCAGCTCAGGTAAGACATCAGAATAAAGCAGTGCATCCTCCTCAAGCTGTCGTATACTCTGATTACTGTGCTGCAAGATGAATCGTTCCTTTGCCACATGCGATAAATCAAGCCAAGGATATATACAGGTATCCTTTTTTTCGGCATGGGCTGTTGCAGGATGTTTTTTGGGAAGTACTATTACGAGACGGTCTTCATATATTGTCTCATATGATAAACGTGAATTGCTTACACTGTTGTAGCCGAAAAACATATCAAGTTCGCCGGATAAGAGACTTTCCTCGTGGGTTGAGAGATGACCGTCGATGGCATAGACAACAGACTGTGGATAGAGTCTGTGAAATTCTGTCATGACAGCAGGAAACAGAGTTGCAATCTGTCTGACCATGTATCCTATATTAAGTTTCACTGCCACGTTTTTGCCTATATCTTGCATGCGGTCTTCAAGCTCGAAGCATTTCATGGTGATTTCACGCGCTGATTTTACAAATTCCTCACCGGCATAGGTGAGAATCATGCGTCTTCCCCTTCGTTCGAAAAGAGGGATGCCTATTGAAGTCTCAAGCTGTTTGAGATGTATGCTGAGTGCAGGCTGTGACAGAAACAGGGCATTGGCGGCTTTGGTCAGATTTCCGTAATTTGCAATAGTAAGGACATATTGCATATCTTTTTCTGTGATCATATCTATAAATCTCCTTTATAGTCTGGAATAACAGTGGATATTTCAGGATAATAATTATTACTGAAATGGTTGGTACGTAAGCTGTATATATCACATTATATTAATTAATTGCTTCAAATTCAATAAAACTATAAAATAAATTTATACTTTTGATAAAAACATAAAATTTCACATTCTGACCGCGTTATATTAGAATAAAATCAAATATAAATGACTCAGAGCCCGTAAATTCTACTATGAATTACCAAAAATCTGAGTGTGAAAGGAGTAACAGATGAATACGCATACAGAATTTAGTGAAGATGCAAACAAAGAAAACGTAATACAGCCAAAGAAAAAGTGGAAAACACCGCATACATTTGTCATTCTTGTGGCAATTATCTTGATAGCGGCGGCAGCCACTTATTTCGTACCGGCCGGAGAGTTTAACAGATATGAGGATAAGGCAACAGGAAAGACTCTTGTTGAGGCGGGCAGTTATCATACTATAGCTTCTAAGCCTATTAATCCACTCAAAATTCCGGTTGCTATATATACAGGAATTGTTGATTCAGCACCTATTCTTACATTCATGTTGATAATTGGTGGCGCATTCCAGATTATTACATCGACAGGAGCGCTCACGGCTCTTTGCAAGAAGCTGTCGAAAACATTTTCAAAGAAAAAATATTTCGTAATTCCGGTTTTTTTAACAATATTTTCAATATTCGGTTTTACAATGGGCATGTCATCTGAGGTTATGATTTTTGTGCCAATAGGAATTACACTTGCAATGCTTTTGGGACTTGACAAGGTGACCGGTACAGCGATGATAGCTCTTGGTGCCGCAATAGGATTTACAGCCGGAATATTAAATCCATTTAATGTCGGAGTGGCACAGGATATAGCTGAGCTTCCTCTTTTTTCTGGAATGGGCTACAGGATATTTATTCTTATTGTTTTGCTTGCAGCGACAAGTACATACATCATCTGCTATGCAAAAAAGGTTGCTGCCAATCCTGAAAAGAGCATTATCTACGGAATAAAAGAGGACCAGGAATACACTTTTGACGATGTTTCAGATACTATGAGCAAAAGACAGATTGGAGTGCTTGTCATTATGGTGGCATGTTTTGGCATTCTGATTTATGGATTGTCTAAGCTGGGCTGGTATTTTGAGGAGATGTCAGCACTGTTTATTTTCATGGGAATTATCTGTGGATTTGTAAATGGATATGGCCCAAGCAGGATTGCAAAGGAATTTGGCGAGGGTGCAAAGGGTATCGTTGTGGGATGTCTCATTATAGGTATTGCGAGAACGGTAGAGGTTATTTTAAGTGATGCAAGTATCCTTGATACAATTGTATACGGCATCGTAAATATTGTTGGAGTGCTTCCAAACTCAATAAAGGCGGTTGGAATGTTTTTGTGCCAGTCATTGATAAATTGTGTTATCGTATCGGGAACAGGCCAGGCCGCGGTTACAATGCCACTTATGGTGCCTGTTTCAGACTTGGTGGGCATATCACGCCAGACTGCTGTACTTGCTTTCCAGCTTGGAGATGGATTCTCAAATTCAGTGCTTCCAATGTCATCGTCACTCATGGGATATCTTGCAGTTTCAAAGATTCCTTACAGTAAATGGCTCAAATTCATGCTTCCATTGTTTGGAATCTGGACGGCACTCGGCTGTCTGTTTATGCTTGGCGCACTTATGATCGGATACTAAATAGAGATGGTTCATACTATTCGGAGGTGTGATTAAATTATGTCGCAGGATTTGAAAAAGCTTCTAGGTGAAGTGATAGAAATGCATAGGGCAGAATTATGTAAAATGGCAGATTTAATATATGATTTTGCAGAAAAAAGCGCAGAGGAATACAAGTCAATGGAACTGCTGACCGACTATCTGCAAAATGAGGGATTCACTGTTGAGCGAGGAATAGCGCTTGATACTGCTTTTAGGGCAACATGGGATAACTGCAGGGCGGCAGTAGATGATGAGGGGAAAAATACAGCACCTGTGCTTGGAATACTCGTGGAGTACGATGCACTTGAAGATATTGGACATGCGTGCGGACATCACATGCAGGGACCGGCAGGAATCGGAGCTGCAATTGCGATAAAAGAGGTGATGAAGGACTATCCGTTTAAGCTTGTGATATATGGCACACCGGCAGAAGAAACACTGGGCGGTAAGATAGTGATGCTTGATGCAGGTTACATGAAGGAGCTTGATCTTGCACTCATGTCACATGGTTCACCAAATACATCAGTTGATGAGAAATGCATGGCATTGGAGAATTTTGTTGTCACGTTTCACGGAGTAAAGAGTCATGCGGCTATCAGTCCGGACAAGGGCAGAAGTGCACTGGATGCAGCACTTTTATCATTTCATGCTATCGAGATGCTTCGTGAGCATGTGAAGGACGATACACGAATGCACTATACTATAAGAAATGCCGGAGGACCGCCAAACGTAGTTCCGGATATGACTGTTGCTGAATATACACTTCGCTCATACAGCACAAGCTATCTTAACACGGTAGTTGAGAGATTTTACAATATTTTAAAGGGCGCGGCACTTATGACAGACACGACCTACGATATACAAAGAGACCTGCCTTTTAAGAGCAAGATAGTCTGCCACAGCGTAAATGACCTCCTTATGAAAAATGCTGCATATGAAAAAGCACCTTCCATAGCGGCACCGCGAAAAAAGACAGGCTCTACAGATTTTGGAAATGTGCTATATGAGATTCCGGGTTCCTGCATCAGGATTGCATTTACAAAGCCTGATGCACAGCCACATTCACAGGAATATCTGGAGGCCGGAAAGACTGACAAGGCGCATGATGCAATATGCTATGCCGCAAAAATTATGGCAGATACATTTTGTGATGTAATCACAACTCCAGGGCTTTTGACACAGATAAAAGAAGAGTTTTATGCTGCAAAGCAGAAGGAATAAAGAAATAGGTCATAGAACTTGATATTGAAAGCAATTCATTTGTGTGCTAATATAAATATATTCGCTGTTTGACGCAAAACAGCTATATATCAGGAGGAATACAATGAAAAAACTGATTAATTTGATATCAGAGGAAGTGACAAAGGCATTCGTCAGTGCAGGATATGACGAGAAGTACGGAAAGGTTACACTTTCAAACAGACCGGACCTTTGTGAGTTCCAGTGTAACGGAGCAATGGCAGCGGCAAAAGAGTATAAGTGTGCACCATTTATGATCTCGGACAAGGTAGCGGAGCTCCTTGAGTCAGATGAGATGTTTGAGTCAGTAGAATCAGTAAAGCCGGGATTTCTTAATATCAAAATGGATACCGCTTTTCTGGCAAAATATATGAACGATATGAAGGATGACGAGGGCAGATACGGCTTGGAGAAGGCCAAAAAGCCACTAACTATAGTAGTGGATTACGGCGGACCAAACGTCGCAAAGCCTCTTCATGTAGGACACCTTCGTTCGGCAGTAATCGGAGAGAGCGTTAAGCGTATCGCAAAGTTCATGGGACACAATGTGATTGGTGATGTGCATCTCGGTGACTGGGGACTTCAGATGGGACTTATCATCACAGAGCTTCGCGAGAGAAAGCCTGACCTCGTTTATTTTGATGAGAGCTATACAGGAGAGTACCCGAAGGAGGCACCGTTTACCATATCAGAGCTTGAGGACATCTATCCGACAGCCAGCGGTAAGTCAAAATCAGATGAGAGCTTCAAGGAGGCAGCTCTTCTTGCTACCAAAGAGCTTCAGGGAGGAAGGAGAGGCTATCAGGCGCTGCTTTCACACATCATGAATGTATCTGTAACAGATCTTAAGAGAAATTATGAGAATCTGAATGTTCATTTTGAGCTGTGGAAGGGCGAGTCGGATGCACAGCCATATGTACCTGGGATGGTTGAAATGATGAAGGAAAAGGGCTTTGCACATATGAGTGAGGGCGCTTTGGTTGTGGATGTGAAGGAGGATACAGATACAAAGGAGATTCCGCCATGTATCATCCTAAAGTCTGACGGAGCCTCACTTTACAGCACTACAGACCTTGCAACACTTGTTATGCGTATGAAGGAGAACAACCCTGACCGTGTGATTTATCTGGCAGACGCACGTCAGTCAATGCACTTTATCCAGGTGTTCCGCTGCGCAAGAAAGACAGGCATAGTACCTGATACTACAGAGCTTGTACATATCGGCTTTGGAACCATGAACGGGAAGGACGGCAAGCCTTTCAAGACAAGAGACGGTGGAGTAATGCGTCTTGAGTACCTCCTCAAGGAAATTGACGATGAGATGCTCAATAAGATTAAGGAAAACCAGAAGGAAAAAGAGAATTTAAATATAGACGAGGCGGAGGCTGAGCAGACAGCCAAAACTGTAGCGCTTGCAGCAGTCAAGTATGGTGATTTGTCTAATCAAGCGAGCAAGGATTACATTTTTGATATCGACAGATTCACATCTTTTGAGGGTAACACAGGTCCATATATCCTTTATACAATCGTGCGTATCAAGTCAATCCTCTCAAAGTATGAGGCAAAGGGTGGCGACATCAGCGCATTGAAGGATGCGATCATGCCGGCAGTCAATGCAGGACAGAAGAATCTCATGCTCTCTCTGGCAAAGTTCAATGCTACAATTGAGAGTGCATACGAGGAGTCTGCACCACACAAGATATGTGCATACATCTACGAGCTTGCCAACGCATTCAACGGCTTCTACCATGACACAAAGATTCTTTCTGAGGAGAATGAAGAGCTTAAGAAGTCATATATTTCGCTGCTTGTGCTCACAAAGGAGATACTTGAGGCTTGTATAGATATGCTTGGATTCTCAGCTCCTGACAGGATGTAAAAAATAATAATTTTCACGTTCTAAAATAATTGGACATGTAATATAAATAGGACATAGATGATTTATCAGAATCGTCTGTGTCCTTTTTTTAATTTGAATAACTGTCGATGGCGATAAGGGGTGAAAAATATGGATATAATTGATTATCTGCCACAAAAGATGAAGGCTGAGGCAGAAGCGTACATGCCGTGTGGTCTGGAGGAAATCAGGGTGCGCGCCGGAAAGCAGGTGCAGTATATGTTTGCGGGAGGATGTAGATCCGGAGTGTATATCTCACATAGCGATATTGAGGAGATGATAAATTATCTGAGCGGATATTCATTCCACGCGATAGCACCGCAGCTTGCAGCAGGCTATTTTACAGTGGAGGGAGGTCATCGTGTGGGAATTGCAGGGCAGATGGGCTGCGATGGAGGAAAGGTTACGGCAGTCAGTGAGATAGCGTCCTTAAATATCAGAATTGCCCATCAGATAAGGGACGTTGCAATGCCACTGATGCCTTATATCCGGGATGAAAACAGCATTTACAATACATTGGTTATATCACGGCCGGGAGAAGGAAAAACAACATTTTTAAGAGACTGCATAAGGATACTTTCAGATGGCTGTGACAGAAAAAAAGCTCTTAAGGTGTCGGTGGTTGATGAGCGCTCGGAGATAGCAGCGTGCTACTTGGGAGTGGCTCAAAACGATATAGGCAATTCCAGTGATGTGCTGGATAACTGTCCGAAGTCACTTGGCATGAGGATGCTTTTGCGCTCTATGTCACCGGATGTGATTGCAGTGGATGAGCTGGGAGGTGAAAGCGATATCGAGGCACTAAACCAGCTTGTGAGTTGCGGAATAAGGATACTTGGCAGTGTACATGGCACCAATGTAGATGATCTGCGAAGAAAAATGCTGCCACATGCCATAGAACGGTTTGTGTTTATAGACCATGATGAAAAAGGGGTGAGGCGTTATAGCATTTATGATGAAGCTTACAGGCTTTTGTATAGTACTGTTTGCGGTATTGGGGCTGATAAACGATTACAGCAAAAGAAAAAAGGCAGATATAGCGATGCTGTATGATTTTATGCTTTTGCTTGAAAAGGGGGCATTTTATCTGGCAGGAGAAAGAATGAAGGCGCCACAGTTTTTTAACAGCATAAGAGGAAAGAGCGAGGTGTTTAATGAGGGATGCAGGAGAATGGGAGAAGTGCTTTCAAACAGGAGCTGTAAAAGCGGGGATGAGGGCTGGAAGGCTGTGTGGGAGAAGGTGCTTTGTGGCAGGGTATCTGATGAAAAAATAAAGAAAATGATAGTTGAAATGGGAGGTGCGTTCTTTGAAAAAAATGCAGCTGCGATGGAGCAGCGGCTTAAGGAATGTGCTTTGGACATACATAAACAGATAGATTTTTACAGGAAAGATTATGTTGAAAAAATGAAGGTGATTTGTCCGGTGGGTATTTTGGGAGGGATTATGATATCAATAATGCTTATATAAAAATGTTTGTATAAAAATGTGGTAATCCGATTAAACATATTGTTGTATGCGATGAAAGGACTTGATGATGGAGATTTCGATTATTTTTAAGATAGCAGCACTTGGAATAGTGATTACGGTGCTCGGACAGGTCTTAAAACACAGTGGAAGGGAGGAAATGACTTTCCTGCTTAGTCTGGCCGGGCTTGTTATTGTATTGTTCTGGATTGTGCCATATATAAGTGAGCTGTTTAAGGCAATGCAGGATATGTTTTCTTTGTAATATGTTGAAGATTGGGATAATAGGAATTGCGGCAGTATTTTTTGCAGTGCTTTTAAAGCGTGACAGACCTGAGCTTTCAATGCTTCTTTCAGTGGCCTGCGGCACTATAATTTTTGCTTTTGCATTGGAGCGGCTCGGCACAACAATTGAGTTTTTTAAAGGACTTATTTCAAAGCTTCCTGTGGAACCGGCATTTTTTGTCACTATGGTAAAGATGCTTGGGATTGCATATATTGCGGAGTTTTCATCCTCAATCTGTAAGGACTGTGGTCATAGCGCAATTGCATCGCAGATAGAGCTTTTTGCGAAGGGAGCAATTGTTGTGATGTCAATTCCGGTGATGTCTTGTCTGATAGAGCTGATTGGAGAGCTGTTTTGATTTGTAAAAAATATATTTTGATAATAATCATATTGGCTGTAGTGTTTTTGCCGCAGTGTTTTGTGTATGCGTCGGACACCGAAGTTACAGATAAAATTGAGCAGCAGATGCTTGAAAAAATAGATATGTCAGAGATTGAAAAATATTCAAAGGATTATCTGCCGGACAGACTATCGTTTTCGGATATAGTGGATGCCATTCTGGCAGGAAATCAAAAGGCAGGTGAAAAAATCTGTGAGTATATTTATGAGCTGTTTTTTTATGAGATAGCGGCGGTGAGGCCTGTTATTATAAATGTGTTGTGCTATACGATACTTTTTATGGTGTTTTCAAGGCTTATTTTCTGGCGGCAGGATTATGTATACAATGTAAGCTTTCTGTTTATGTATGCATCGGTTATATCAATGCTTATGGCATCTTTTTTTGTGTTGTCTGATGTGGCAAAGGGCTGTATTGATGTGCTTTTGACTTATCTTACAGCGCTTGTGCCGGCATATGCGACAGTACTTCTTGCGTCCGGAAAAGGATTTTCGGCGTCAGGCTTTTACATGCTGGCATTTGTGCTCATTTATGTAGTGGAGTGGCTTATAAAGCTGGTGCTCATACCGGGAATTCATCTGTTTCTGGTGCTTGAGGTGCTCAATCACGTATCTAGTGAAAAGAAGCTTGAAAAGCTTGCAGAGTTTATTGAATCAGCAGTTACAAAAATAATGAAGGCATCCATAAAGATAGTGGCAGGCATAGGCATAGTCCAGGCCATGATTGCTCCCGCAAAGGACAAAATATCGGAAAGTCTTATCTTAAAAAGTTTTCAGGCGATACCGGGTGTGGGGAGGCTTGGGCAGGGTGCAGGTGAAATTATGCTTGGCTGTGCGATGCTCATAAAAAACAGTGTCGGTATGGCGGCGATTATCGTGCTCTTTTTCATTGTGCTGACCCCGCTTGTAAAAACACTGATCTTTTCGCTGATGTACAGATTGCTTTCCGCTGCGCTGCAGCCGGTTTCAGACAACAGGATTGTGGAGGGCATAGAAGCCGTTGCCAGGGCAGGAAATCTGTATTATATCGTGATAAGAGATGCATCTATATTGTTTTTTATAGTGATTGCGATAGTATGTGCATCTACAAGCTTTATGGGAGGTTGATAGGGCATGAAGAGTTATTTGTATCTGGCATTTTTTTTCATGGTAATGACATATTTAACGCCAAAGGAGCAGTACAGGAGGTACTTTAGGTTTATGCTTGGGGTGTTTTTGGCGGTCATTATTCTAAAGCCTCTTGCGGCAGGGTATGAATATGACATGAGATTTGCTGAGCTTACAAAGAAAATAGAGGGGATTTCGTATGAATATGACGCGGATACGACAGATTTGTTTACGGCTTTCGAAGCTGAAGAAAACTGACTACATAGTGATTTTACTTGTTGGAGTACTGCTTCTTATTGTGGTGCTTCCGGTAAAAGAGGATAAAAATACCTGTAGTAATTCACAAAAGAAAGCTAAAGCTAAGTCAGTAAGTGAAAGCACCTACGATGATGAAGAATATGAGAAGTTGCTTGAAAAAAAGCTTGAGGGTATTCTTGAAAGGATGGACGGTGTGGGTGAGGTATCTGTGATGATTACGCTGTCAGACGATGGCACAAGGATAGTGGATAAGGATACTAAGGAGACCTCGGAGAGCATTGAAAAGACTACGGTCATATACGATGACGAGGATGCAAGCGTACCTTATGTCACAAGCACGGACAAACCGACTGTTTCAGGAGTGCTTGTGGTAGCGCAGGGCGGAGGAAACCCACAGGTAAACAACGATATTTCTAATGCGGTTTCTGCATTATTTGATGTGCCCATGCATAAAATAAAAATAGCAAAAATGATATCCAGGGAGGAATAAAAGTGAAGAAAGGCAGCCATAAGAATCAGATAATTATTACGACACTTGCACTTCTTTTGGCAGTGGTCGGTTACATAAGCTACGATAACAGGGATACCTTTATGAATGCAAAGGATGTGCTTTCCACTGAAATCGAAGCTGTAAATGGAAAGGCAGATACAAAGGAGTCTAAGGAATGTGAGGATACACAGACATCAGATGAGGTTGCGCTTGAGACAGACTCGACAGAGGAAATATTAAATGCCGGCGAAACGGTACTGACAAGTGCATCCACAGAGAGCGAGGAGTGTGTGGCACAGGTGAAGCTGGGACGCGAGCAGGTGCGCTCAAAGAACAAGGAGGCCCTGCAGAAGATTATCGATGATGCAGGAGTGTCAGAGGCAGAGAAGAAGAGTGCGGTCGATGCCATGGTGAAGCTGACAGAAAATGCACAGATGGAGGAGGATGCCCAGATGATGCTGGAGGCAAAGGGCTTTAAGAATGCTGTGGTAAGTCTCAGTGATGAATGCTGTGATGTGATTGTGGGAAAGGAAGATGTGACTGATGAAAAGAGAGCTCAGATAGAGGACATTATCAAGCGCAAGACAAATATCGGGGCATCAAATATTGTCATATCGACGATGGACTGATACATAAATTTTTAGTGTCTTGAAATGGAAACCGTTTTAAGCTATACTATACTCTGATTTTGTTTGGAGGAAATATCAGTGGATAACTTAAGACAGGAAATAGAAAAAAGAAGAACATTTGCAATAATTTCCCATCCGGATGCAGGAAAGACTACTCTGACAGAGAAGTTTCTTTTGTACGGAGGGGCAATAAACCAGGCCGGTTCGGTAAAGGGAAAGGCTACGGCAAAGCATGCTGTTTCAGACTGGATGGAAATAGAAAAGCAGAGAGGTATTTCGGTTACTTCATCTGTATTACAGTTTAATTATGACGGATATTGCATCAATATCCTTGATACACCGGGACACCAGGATTTCTCAGAGGACACATACCGTACACTCATGGCAGCCGATTCGGCCGTCATGGTAATTGATGCGAGCAAGGGTGTTGAGGCACAGACCAGAAAGCTCTTTAAGGTCTGTGTCATGAGACATATCCCGATTTTTACATTCATAAACAAGATGGACCGTGATGCCAACGATACGTTTGAGCTTCTCGATGACATCGAAAAAGAGCTGGGCATCGCGACATGTCCTATCAACTGGCCGATAGGCTCAGGAAAGCAGTTTAAGGGTGTGTATGACAGAAACAGCAAGGAGGTCATGACCTTTGCAGATACCTTAAAGGGTACAAAAGAGGGCTCGGAGAAGATTATTCATATAGATGATCCGGCTCTTTCCGATGAGATCGGAGAGGAATTTAAAAGTCAGCTCATGGATGAGATTGAGCTGTTGGATGGTGCCAGTGCCGATTTTGATATGGAGCTTGTCACAAAGGGAGAGCTTTCACCTGTATTTTTCGGCTCTGCTCTTACAAACTTTGGTGTTGAGACATTTTTACAGCATTTCCTTAAGATGACATATGCACCGACAGCAAGACAATCTGACATCGGAATGATTGATCCTTTTTCAGAGGATTTTTCTGCATTTGTATTCAAAATTCAGGCCAACATGAATAAAAACCACAGGGACAGAATAGCATTTATGCGAATCTGCTCCGGACAGTTTACAGCCGGCATGGAGGTATACCATGTGCAGGGAGGCAAGAGCCTAAAGCTTTCACAGCCGCAGCAGATGATGGCAGATGAGAGAAAAATAGTGGACAAGGCATATGCGGGCGACATCATAGGTGTGTTTGACCCTGGAGTATACTCTATAGGAGATACACTCACGACAGCAAAGGATAAATTTGAGTTTGAGGGCATCCCGACATTTGCACCTGAGCATTTTGCGAGGGTATCACTTGTTGATTCCATGAAGAGAAAGCAGTTTGTAAAGGGTGTCACACAGATAGCGCAGGAGGGTGCTATCCAGATGTTCCAGGAGTACAAGGGCGGCATGGAAGAAATCATAGTCGGCGTGGTCGGTGTGCTTCAGTTTGACGTACTTAAATTCAGACTTGAAAATGAGTACAATGTGCAGATCAGACTTGAGAATCTGCCATATGAGCATATCAGATGGATTGAGAACAAGGATGAGGTCAATGTAGATACAATTAACGGAACAAGCGATATGAAGAAGGTTGTCGACATGAAGGGAAATCCGCTTCTTCTGTTCATCAATGAGTGGAGCATCGGCATGACACTCGATAGAAATGACGGACTTGTGCTTACTGAGTTTGGAAGAAACTAGGTAAGGATTTCAAGGTTGAATTTAGACTTGACGTTAGTGAGAGATTATGTGTATAATGAAGACAGTTGTGAAAGCAACTGTCTTTTTAATTATGTTTTATTTATATATTTTTGAGTATTTTAGCTATAGCTGTTTTAGAGTATAGCGTGAGGCACAAACAGCAGCACGGGCAGCTATCTGATTCTGTAATTATTCCAATTTATTTGTTGACAATTGAATAGAAGTGTATTATTATAATAACAGAACGAACGTTTGTTCGCGAGAGGATAGGAGATTATTATGGCAAAGGAAGATAAATTAAAAGCATTAGACGCTGCCATCGCGCAGATTGAGAAACAATACGGAAAGGGCTCTGTCATGAAGCTTGGTGACAATTCAGCCAATATGAATGTAGAGACAGTACCTACAGGCTCATTAAGCCTTGATATTGCATTAGGACTCGGAGGCCTTCCAAAGGGCAGGATTATTGAGGTGTACGGACCGGAGTCATCAGGTAAGACAACGGTTGCACTCCACTGTGTTGCAGAGGTACAGAAGCGCGGCGGCATCGCAGGCTTTATAGATGCGGAGCATGCTCTTGATCCTGTATATGCCAGAAATATAGGTGTTGATATTGACAATCTCTATATTTCACAGCCGGACTGCGGTGAGCAGGCACTTGAGATAACAGAGACCATGGTGCGTTCGGGCGCTGTGGATATCGTGGTTGTCGATTCAGTTGCGGCACTCGTACCAAAGGCCGAGATTGACGGAGATATGGGGGATTCCCATGTGGGTCTTCAGGCGAGACTTATGAGCCAGGCGCTCCGTAAGCTCACGGCAGTTATCAGCAAGTCAAATTGTATCGTTATATTCATCAATCAGCTTCGTGAGAAGGTAGGTGTGATGTTTGGAAATCCTGAGACTACCACAGGTGGAAGGGCATTAAAGTTCTATTCATCAGTGCGTCTTGATGTCAGAAGAACTGAGTCACTCAAGCAGGGCGGTGAGATAGTCGGCAACCATGTCCGCGTAAAGGTTGTTAAGAATAAAATAGCTCCTCCTTTCAGAGAGGCAGAGTTTGATATCATGTTTGGACAGGGTATCTCAAGAGAAGGAGATGTGCTTGATCTTGCAGTAAATGCAGGCATTGTCAACAAATCCGGTGCATGGTACGCATACGAGGGAGACAAGATAGGACAGGGTCGTGAGAATGCAAAGACTTATATCCATGAGAATCCGGCATTTTTTGATATGCTTGAGGCAAAGGTAAGGGATTTTTACTTTACACAGCCTGAGGATGAAGATACTGCAGTACAGGAAGACTCTGAAAAGTCAGAGGCAGATGAGCAATAAGTGAGCAGGGTTATATATGATAGAGATTACCGGATATGAGAATATTGGTAAAGGCAAATACCGCACGACCTTTGATAATGGCACGACATGTGTGCTGTACCGTACAGAGGCCGTGCGGTACTCTATTATGGAGGGAGCCTTTATCAGTGAAGCGGATTACGAAAAGCTGATAACTGAGGTGGTAGGAAAGAGAGCCAAAAAGAGAGCACTGCATCTGCTTGAACAGATGGACAGGAGTGAAAGAAAGCTTAGGGAAAAGCTCACACAGGGCGGATATCCGGATTGCTGTGTGGATGCAGCAATAGATTATGTCAAGAGCTTTCATTATCTTGATGATTACAGATTTGCTTCCACATATGTCAGGTATCATCAGGACAGCTTAAGCCGCAGGCAGCTGGAGCAGAAGCTTATGACAAAGGGCATAGGCAGAGATGATATAAATTGTGCCATAGACAGCGAATACACTGCTGATGAAGAGAAACATATAGCAAAGCTGCTTGAAAAGAAACACTATGATCCTGATAACTGTGATGAAAAGGAGTTTCGCAGGATATACCAGTTTCTTATGCGCAGGGGCTTTAAGAGCAGCCAGATTCTTTCAGCAATGAGATCACAATTACCTTGACAATTTGCACCAAAAAGTATAGAATTTAATTGTTGTAATTTGTGAAATACAATGAAAATTTAATAAAGGAGGTGCTCCTGTAATGCTACCGTATATCATTACTGCTGTAGTTTCTATTATTATTACTGCATTGATTGTATGGTTTGCAGCCGCTTTATACCAGAAGAAATCTGCTAACTCCAAGATCGGAAATGCTGAGGAGAAGGCAAGAGGAATCATTGATGAGGCTGTAAAGACTGCGGAGGAAAAGAAGCGCGAGTCTATGCTTGAGATCAAGGAAGAGTCTATAAAGGCTAAGAATGATCTGGATAAGGAAATCAAAGAGCGTAGAAACGAGATTTCCCGTAATGAGCGTCGTATCGTTCAGAAGGAAGAAAATGTCGACAAGAAGCTCGAAGCTATCGAGAAGCGTGAAGCCGGATTTGTAGTTAAGGAAGAGGAACTCAAGAAGCAGAAGATTGAAATATCAAAGCTTAACGAGCAGCGTTTACAGGAACTTGAAAGAATCTCTGGATTAACCTCCGAGCAAGCTAAAGAATATCTCTTAAAGACCATTGAAGAAGATGTAAAACTTGATACTGCAAAAATGATTAAGGAAATGGAAAACAAAGCAAAGGAAGAGGCAAACCGTAAGGCTAAGGATTACGTGGTTACAGCTATTCAGAAATGTGCAGCAGACCATGTGTCTGAGACTACTATTTCAGTAGTATCGCTTCCGAATGATGAGATGAAGGGACGTATCATAGGAAGAGAGGGACGTAATATCCGTACTCTCGAGACTATGACAGGTGTAGATCTGATTATAGATGACACACCTGAGGCAGTTATCTTGTCAAGCTTTGATCCAATTAGAAGAGAGGTTGCAAGAATAGCTCTTGAGAAGCTTATTGTTGACGGAAGAATCCATCCGGCCCGTATAGAGGAGATGGTTGAGAAGGCTCAAAAAGAAGTCGATAATATGATTCGTGAAGAGGGTGAGGCTGCCACACTTGAGGTGGGCATACATGGTATTCACCCGGAGCTTGTGCGTCTTCTTGGAAAGATGAAGTTTAGAACAAGCTACGGTCAGAATGCGTTAAAGCATTCTATCGAGGTTGCACAGCTGGCAGGCTTACTGGCTGCTGAAATTGGTGAGGATGTCAGAATGGCAAAGCGTGCAGGTTTATTACATGATATAGGTAAGGCAGTAGATCACGAGATGGAGGGTTCACACATCCAGCTCGGTGCCGAATTATGTAAGAAATACAAAGAGTCACCACTTGTGATTAATGCAGTAGAATCACATCACGGTGATGTTGAACCGGAGTCACTTATTGCATGTCTCGTGCAGGCAGCTGATACAATCAGTGCGGCACGTCCGGGTGCAAGAAGAGAGACTTTGGAGACATATTCAAATCGTCTTCAGCAGTTAGAGGACATTACAAATGGTTATAAAGGGGTAGAGAAATCTTTTGCTATTCAGGCAGGTAGAGAGATTCGTATTATGGTAGTTCCTGAGCAGGTCAGCGACGCCGACATGGTTATCATGGCCAGAGACATATCTAAGCAGATTGAGTCTGAGTTAGAGTATCCGGGTCAGATAAAGGTTAATGTAATACGTGAGTCACGTATAGTGGATTACGCAAAGTAGAGCATTAGCGTATTGTCGGTTTGACATAATAACATGTACATTTGAAAAGGCTTCGTATGAAGCCTTTTCTTTTTTGCAAAAAATAAAAACGTAAATGCAGCCGATTTTTACAATGTAGTGCTTATTGGTATGAAATAAATTATCGGTAACTGTTCATTACTACTGAAGATAATTGTATATATTGCATAAAAATATATGTATAAAATATCTTGTGTTCACAAAAATAGATAATAGTACGTGACAAAATTAGTAAAATGTTATAAAATAATAAATGTAATATTTATAAATATTACAAGGGAGAAACTATATAATTAAAATATCATATGGAGGGTTTTACAATGCAGAGATTTACATTACCAAGAGATTTATATCACGGAAAGGGTGCGCTTGAGGCATTAAAGAGCTTTGAGGGAAAGAAGGCTATTATCTGTGTGGGCGGAGGCTCAATGAAGAGATTTGGCTTTTTAGACAAAGCCGAGGCTTATTTGAAGGAAGCAGGTATGGAAGTAAAGCTTTTTGAGGGAATTGAGCCGGATCCGTCAGTTGAGACAGTCATGAAAGGTGCGGCTGCCATGGCTGAGTTTGAACCGGACTGGATTGTAGCAATTGGTGGTGGCTCACCTATAGATGCAGCAAAGGCTATGTGGATTAAGTATGAGTATCCGGATATCACATTTGAGGATATGTGCAAGGTATTTGGTATTCCTAAGCTTAGAAAGAAGGCACATTTCTGTGCTATTTCATCTACATCTGGCACAGCAACAGAGGTTACTGCGTTTTCAATCATCACAGATTATGAGAAGGGTATCAAGTATCCAATCGCAGACTTTGAGATAACACCTGATGTTGCAATCGTAGACCCTGAGCTTGCAGAGACAATGCCACAGAAGCTTGTTGCACACACAGGAATGGATGCCATGACACATGCCATCGAGGCATATGTATCAACAGCCAACAGCGACTTTACAGATCCGCTTGCACTCCATGCAATAGAGATGATACAGCATGACCTGATTGATTCATACAATGGTGATATGGCAAAGAGAGATGCGATGCACAATGCGCAGTGTCTGGCAGGAATGGCATTCTCCAACGCACTACTTGGAATAGTTCATTCCATGGCACACAAGACAGGTGCAGCTTTTGCAGATTATGGTGCACATATCATCCACGGAGCAGCCAATGCCATGTATCTGCCAAAGGTTATTGCTTTTAATGCAAAGGATGAGACAGCAAAGGAACGCTATGGCGTAATAGCAGATTTCATGAAACTGGGTGGAGAGACACTTGATGAGAAGGTTGAGCTTCTTATCAAATACTTACGTGGCATGAATGATGATCTGAATATCCCACACTGCATCAAGAATTACGGAGCAGACAGCTATCCAACAGAGCAGGGCTTTGTACCGGAGGAAGTATTCCTTGAGAGACTTCCTGAAATTGCTGCAAATGCTATCCTTGATGCTTGTACAGGCTCAAATCCTCGCCAGCCAAGCCAGGAGGAGATGGAGAAGCTTCTCAAATGCTGCTATTATGACACAGAGGTGGATTTCTAATCAAAACGGTAACTCTGAATTTAAATTATTTAGAAGGTAAACAGGAAAAATGATTGATGAAATGAAACGGCAAAAAAGAGAGCTTGTATATAAGGGCTCAATACTTGATATATACAAGGATACAATGCAGTTTGCAAACGGTAAGACTGAGGAATGGGATTTTGTCTCACACAGAAAGGGCGCTGCGGCAGTGCTTCCGGTGCTTGATGACGGCAGGATAATCATGGTGCGTCAGTATAGAAACGCTCTCGAGAGGGAGACAATAGAGATTCCGGCCGGCTGCAGAGACTTTGTGGGAGAAGATACCAGGCTGTGTGCAGAAAGGGAACTTAAGGAGGAGACGGGCTACAGCTCTGATGATATCTCGTTTTTACTTTCACTTCGCACAACAGTTGCCTTTTGCGACGAAGAAGTAGATGTCTATCTTGCCAAAAACCTGAAAAAGGGCGAGCAGCATCTAGATGATGCCGAGTCAATCGATGTAGAAATATACACCCTAAAGGAGCTGTGCGACATGATTTATGCCGGGAAAATCCAGGATTCCAAAACAGTCAGTGCAGTTCTTGCTTATAGTAATATGATTAAATAATAAACCGACAAAATAATGCAAGCCACAGGATATATACTCCTGTGGCTTGTGTTTTGTAAAAAAATGTGTGTATAATTTGTGGCTTAGGAATTCATTTCTGCAATGTCGTAGATAAGCTTCTTTGAATCCTCCCATCCTAGACATGGATCGGTGATGGATTTTCCGTAGACATGCTCACCAATCTTCTGGCTGCCCTCCTCAATATAGCTTTCAATCATAAGACCCTTGACAAGTGATTTTATATCAGAGGAAAGCTGTCTGTTGTGCATAACTTCCTTGGCAATACGAATCTGCTCCTTGAACTGCTTTCCGGAGTTGGAATGGTTGGTATCGATGATAGCCGCCTGGTTGACAACGTCCATCTTGTCGTACATTTCGTGCAGACGGATTAAGTCCTCGTAATGGTAGTTTGTTGTAGTGTTGCCATGCTTGCTGACAGCACCTCTTAAAACAACGTGAGTCAGAGGATTTCCTGATGTCTCAACCTCATAGCCTCTGTAAACAAAATGATGTGGGTGCTGTGCTGCGTAAACAGAATTGAGCATGACGGAAAAATCACCGCTTGTAGGGTTTTTCATGCCGCTGGCCACATCGAAGCCGCTGACGGTGAGACGATGCTGTTGATCCTCAACAGAACGAGCGCCGATTGCCACATATGAGAGAAGATCCTCAACATAGCCCCAGTTCTCAGGGTAAAGCATCTCATCTGCACAGGTGAGTCCACTCTCTGCGATGGCACGGATGTGCATTTTTCTCATGGCGATAAGACCCTCAACCATGTCAGGAGCCTTCTCAGGGTCAGGCTGTGAGGCAATTCCCTTGTAGCCCTCGCCGGTTGTTCTTGGCTTGTTTGTATATACACGAGGGATGATGATTACGCGGTCCTTTACATCCTCCTGAATATTTGTCAGGCGGCTGACATAGTCACAGACTGAATCCTCGTTGTCGGCTGAACACGGTCCGATAATGACGAGAAATCTATCATCTTTTCCGCAGATAACATCTGAAATCATTGCATCGCGCTTCGCTTTAAGCTCGGTAAGCTCCTTTGACAGAGGATATTCCTCCTTAATCTGTGCAGGAGTTGGAAGCTGGTTTAAAAATGTGAAACTCATAATAGTGCTCCTTATATAAATAGTAATTTTATTAATTAAAATGGTATATTTTTATGGCATATCGGAAAAAATTTCCAATATATAATGCCCAAACAGTTAAATAATAAGATAAATGAAATATATTGTCAAATTTTTATCAATTATAATAGTATGCATAAAAAGTTATAATAAAACACTAAAAGGCTATAATAAGAAAAAAGTAACATTGAAAAAAAGTAAAAGATGTGATATAAATAGTTGGTAACTTTTTTGTGACCGTAGTTTAATGGATAAAATTCCGGACTCCGACTCCGGCGAGTGCGCGTTCGATTCGCGTCGGTCACATACTTTGATTTTGATATGTTGGGTTAATGGAGGAATCACATGAAGGACTTTTTTAACAAGGAAACATTGGATAATATAAAGCAGTTTTGCGCAGAAAATAAAAAATACGTTGGAGTAGCAGGTGTACTTGTAGGACTCATACTCATACTTATAGTAGTTGTCGCAGGAGGCAATAATGGCAGACAATCCAATACCGAAGCCGGATCACAGACAGAGATTTCGGTGAAGGATTTTGAGTTTGAAAAGGATTACACAAATGACGCAAAGGACGATATCAGCACATTACTTGCTGATTATTATAAGGCATACGTGGGTGATGACCTTGATACCCTTGGCAAGCTTGCGACACCTATGAGCGACAACGAGAAGAGCTATATTGGTGTTGTCAGCCAGTACTATGAGTCGGTCAATGACATCACACCTTACACCAAGAATGGTTTGAAAAAGGGAACATACTTTGTGTCTGTTAAAAACAGTATAAAGTTTACGGGAGTTGATACACAGGCACCTACACTTGACTTCTTTTATATAGAGACAGATAAGGACGGAAAGCTCTTTATAAATAATGTATACAGTAATTTCAACAGAACATACTGCGAGAATGAACTCGATGACGATATTATGGAGCTTATTTCTAAGTATACTGCTTCATCTGAGTTTGCAGACCTTCATGAGGAGGTACAAAAGGCATATGAGCAGGCGGTCGGTTCTGATGCCAATTTAAAGACTATGCTTGAGACAACACTCACAGGTGCTATAAAGCAGTGGTACACATCGTCAGGCATTGCTAATTTAAAGAAGTCTGATGCAGACACACAGACTACAGAGGCAGACACACAGCAGGCAGATGATGCATCGCAGAGTGGTGACCAGCAGACTACAGATGCAAATGCAGGACAGACTGCAGACCAGCAGACTACGGATGCAAATGCAGCAAATCAGCAGACAGCCGAGCAGCCACAGGCACCGGCTGAGTATCAGGTAGTGACAAAGGATGTTGTAAAGGTACGTGACGGTGCAAGCACAGATGCAAAGGAACTTGGTCTCTTAAAGGAACAGGTAACACTTACAGCATATGGCACAGAGGGCGACTGGACTATAGTATCCTACAGCGCCGGAACAAATGGCAGAGCTTATATCAAGACAGAGAATCTCCAGACAGTAGGACAGTAAAAGCAATACAAAGTAACAGATGTGCATACAATAATAAGAAGCAACACGGAGGCTTAAAGGTCTCCGTGTTTTAATCTACATAGCAAATGGCTGCCGTAAAGAGTAGAAAAGGCTTTAGCTTGGTTTATGTATATCGGATAAAGCAATCTAAAAAGAGGATATGGTATGGAAGAAAATGGTGTAAGAATAAATAAATTCCTCAGTGAAGCGGGCGTGTGCTCAAGGCGTGAGGCAGACAGGCAGATAGAAGCCGGTAAAGTAGGAATAGACGGCGTTACAGCAAAGACAGGTGACAGAGTTCTAAAGGGACAGACTGTCACATATAATGGACAGGTAGTATCAAAGGAAGAAGAGATGATACTGATTGCCCTCAATAAGCCGGCCGGCATAGTCTGCACAGCAGAAAAAAGGGAAAAAAACAACGTGATAGATTATCTTAATTACCCAAAGCGCATTTATCCCATTGGCAGGCTGGATAAGGATTCAGAGGGACTTTTACTTCTGACCAACAATGGCGAGATAGTAAATAAGATGATGCGCTCCGGCAACAGACACGAAAAAGAGTATATTGTCACAGTAAACAAAACAATATCTGACAGCTTCATAAGAGGGCTCGCAGGAGGCGTACCGCTTGTAGAGCTTGGTGTGACAACCAGAAAGTGCCATGTGAAAAAGCTGTCCTCAAAGCAGTTTAAGATTATTCTGACACAGGGCTACAACAGGCAGATAAGACGGATGTGTGAATACTTTGGCTACCGTGTGGTCAAGCTTGAGAGAGTGAGAATCATGAATATTGAGCTTGGTGACCTGCCAAGAGGAAAGTACAGGGCAGTAACACCACTTGAATACAAGGGACTCAAAAGACTGATTGCGGATTCCTCAAATCAGCCGGTTATGCCTGATACGAATAAGAATCATTCTGATAAGAAACATACAGATAAGAAACATACAGATAAGAAATATCCGGATAGAAGAGCGAAGTAAAGCAGACAGGGGATTATTACAGCATGGAGAATAACAAAATAAAAGATAAGATAGATGAGCTTGTTGAAAGTCTTAACCGCGCATCAAAAGCCTATTACAACGGTGCAGATGAAATAATGCCAAATTACGAGTGGGATGCACTGTTTGATGAGCTTACACAGCTTGAAAAAGAGACAGGATATATCCGTCAGGACAGTCCGACACAGAATGCAGGCTATGAGGCAGAGGCTGGAAATCGTGAGCCACATGAGTATCCGGCACTTTCACTTGCAAAGACAAAGAGCATTGAGGAGCTTAAGAAATGGGCAGGCAATATGCCAATATGGCTTTCATGGAAGCTTGACGGTCTGACACTCGTGCTCACATATGACGGTGGCAGGCTTGTGAAAATACTGACGAGAGGAAATGGAACTGTAGGAAGTAACATCACATTTTTGCAGGATGCCATAAGCGGCTTCCCAAAGGAGATACCATATAAGGGGCATATGGTTGTAAGAGGGGAAGCGACAATTTCCTACACGGATTTCAAGCTGTTAAATGATACAATCGAGGACGATGATGAGAAATATGCCAATCCAAGAAACCTTGCCTCCGGTACATTAAATCTCGATGATGTGGAAGAAGTGAAGCGAAGACATGTAGTGTTTTATGCGTTTACACTCGTGCATATAGATGATGATATCATATCATGGGGTGACAGAATGAGCTATCTTAGTGATATGAAATTCAATGTTGTCAAAAGGGAGGCAACTGATGCGGCAGGCCTTGAGGAGGCTGTAAAACGCTGGACAAGGGATGTTGAGAGCGGAAAGATGGATGTGCCTGTGGACGGACTTGTCATATGCTATGATGACACTGCCTACGCTGCAGGTGGAAGCATCACGGGACATCATGCTACGAGAGCCGGCTTTGCTTTCAAGTGGCAGGATGAGGCAGTAGATACGAGGCTTCGTTATATTGAGTGGTCGTGTGCGGTTTCGACAATATCGCCGGTGGCTGTTTTTGAGCCGGTGCAGATAGAGGGAACGACGGTTTCGAGAGCCTCACTTTGCAATCTGACTGAGATAGAAAGGCTTGGAGTGGGAAAAGAGTGTATACTTTCCGTGATAAAAGCCAACAAGATTATTCCGAAATGCATAGCTGTAAAGGATGCGGTGGGAGCGGTTGAGATACCGAAGGAATGTCCGGTGTGCCATCATCCGACACGCATATTTGTCAGCAAAAACAGCGGTGTGAAGACGCTGCATTGTACAAACCCTGACTGTACAGCCAAGAATGTCAAAAAGTTTTCAAGATTTGTCAGCAAAAGCGGAATGGATATAGATGGACTTTCGGTACAGACAATGCTAAAATTTATAAATGAGGGATTCATAAAACAGTTCCCTGACATATACCATCTGCCAGAGCATTTTGATAAGATAAGCAGCATGGAAGGCTTTGGAGAAAAATCATGCACGAATATGCAGACTGCCATCGAAAAAAGCAGACATGTCCACCCGGTCAATCTGATATTTGCACTATGTATACCTCTTATAGGTACCGATGCAGGCAAGAAGATTGTCAACGCAATAGGTTTTGATGGCTTCGCGGACAGAATGAGAAATGCCACAGATTTTGTGGATATAGACGGTATAGGCCAGGAAAAATCAGGCTCCATACTTGAATGGTATGCAAATCCCAAAAACAGTGCGATGTTTGAAGCACTGATTAAGGAGCTTGACATAGAAAAGGTCGATATAAAGGATATGTCGGAGGGGAGCTTAAACGGCAAGACCTTTGTCATCACAGGCGATGTGCATTATTTTGCCAACAGAAGCGAGTTTAAGGCCTATGTGGAGTCACAGGGCGGCAAGGTGACAGGAAGCGTGTCAAAAAAGACAGACTATCTGGTAAACAACGACACTGAATCTACTTCATCAAAAAATAAAAAAGCAAAAGAATTAGGAATACCTATCATCTCGGAGGATACATTTATAGAGATGTTTGGGCGTTAGAAAAGAGGTTATAAAATGCCTATAAAGACACAAAATGATTTACCTGTAAAGGAAATACTTGAGAGAGAAAATATATTTGTGATGGACGAAAACAGGGCATCACATCAGAACATCAGACAGCTGGAGATTGCGATTGTAAATCTCATGCCATTAAAGGAGGACACAGAGCTTCAGATACTGCGCTCGCTGTCAAATACCCCTATACAGGTTAATGTAACGTTTGTGACCACATCTACTCACGAGGCCACTCACACATCACTCAGTCATCTGAACAAATTTTACGAGACCTTTGACGATATAAAGGACAGGTACTTTGACGGCATGATAATCACAGGGGCACCGGTTGAGCTTATGGAATACGAGGAGGTAGACTACTGGGATGAGATATGCAGTATAATGGAGTGGAGCAAGACACATGCTTTCTCCACACTTCATCTGTGCTGGGGTGCACAGGCAGGATTGTATTATCACTACGGCATACCAAAGCGTGTGCTTCCAAAGAAGAAGTTTGGTGTGTATGCGCACCACGTAAAGAACAGAAAAGTCCCACTTGTCAGAGGCTTCGATGACGTGTTTTACGCACCACACTCAAGGCATACCGAGGTCTTAAAGGAGGATATATTAAAGCATCAGGAGCTTACCATACTTGCGGAGTCGGATGATGCCGGAGTATTCCTTCTGATGGATCAGGACGGTAAAAAGATTTTTGTGATGGGACATCCTGAGTATGACAGATATACTCTTCACAATGAGTACGAGAGGGATAAGAAAAAGGGGCTTGATATAGATATGCCGGTGAACTACTATCCGGATAATGATGATACACAAAAGCCGCTTTTACAGTGGCGATCGCACGGCAATATACTTTATTCCAATTGGCTTAATTATTACGTGTACCAGGAGGTGCCGTACGAGTTCATAAACAACCGCGAGATAATTGGAAAATAATGACAAAAATTATAGTATTTTTTAGTTAATTTTGAATTGCATAAATGCTAAAATGTGGTAAAATATAACTATAAACCATTATAAAAAACCAAAATAATTGCAAAAGCTAACAAAAATTTAATGAAATTAAACAAGGGGGATTTTAATATGGCAAAAGAGCTAGTTGCGATGCTTCTTGCCGGTGGTCAGGGCTCCAGACTTTATGCACTGACGCAGAAACTTGCAAAGCCGGCAGTTCCGTTTGGAGGCAAATACAGAATTATTGATTTTCCACTTTCTAATTGTGTTAATTCAGGCATAGATACAGTTGGTATATTGACACAGTACCAGCCGTTTGTGCTGAATGAGTACATAGGAAATGGACAGCCATGGGATCTTGATAGATTATATGGAGGAGTGCATGTGCTGCCACCGTATCAGAAGGCTTCAGGCTCAGACTGGTACAAGGGAACAGCCAATGCGATTTATCAGAATATTGCATTTATCGAGAGATATGATCCTGAGTATGTTATCATACTTTCAGGAGATCAGATTTGTAAGCAGGATTACAGTGATTTCCTTAAGTTCCATAAGGAGAAAAATGCTGAGTTTTCTGTAGCGGTTATGGAGGTTCCATGGGAGGATGCATCACGTTTCGGTCTCATGGTAGCAGATGATGACGACAAGATCACAGAGTTTCAGGAGAAACCAAAGAATCCTAAGTCTAATCTTGCATCCATGGGTATTTATATCTTCAATTGGGATATACTTAAGAAGTATCTTATCGAGGATGAAAATGATCCGGATTCAGAGAATGATTTCGGTAACAATATCATTCCAAACCTTTTGAGGGATGACCGTAGGATGTATGCTTATCACTTTAACGGCTACTGGAAGGATGTAGGAACAATACCTGCACTCTGGGAGGCAAACATGGAGGTGCTTGATCCTGAGCACAGCGGTATCAACCTGTTTGATGAGAACTGGAAGATATACAGCCGTAACAGTGGCCATACAGGACATTTCATTGGCAACAACGCAGAGGTTACAGACTCTATGATTACCGATGGCTGTGTAGTGAAGGGCACAGTAAAGCATTCAATTCTTTTTGGCGGTGTCATCGTAGAAGAGGGCGCTGTGGTAGAGGATGCAGTTGTCATGGGTGATACTGTGATAAAAAGAGGCGCTAAGGTCACACACTGTATAGTTGCAGAGGGCGTTACAGTAGGCTGTGATGCTGTTATTGGAGAAAAGCCGGCGGAGGACGTGACAGGTGATGTTGCTACAATTGCACCGGGAGTTACAATTGGCGACAGAGCGGTTATAGGACCAAAGGCAATGGTATATAATGATGTTGAGGAGGGCCAGGAACAATGCTAAACATGAACAACGAAGAGGCTTTGGCCATTATTTTTGCAAACAGCTACGATGCCCTCATTCCTGAGATGGTATCCGAGAGACTTATGGCTTCCATTCCGTTTGCGGGTCGTTACAGACTCTGCGATTTCCTGATTTCAAGCATGGTGCATAGCGGAATAGACAATATATCTCTCATAGTTAAGAAGAATTATCACTCTCTGATGGACCACCTGGGCTCAGGTCAGGAGTTTGATCTAGCAAGAAAAAATGGTGGTATCAATATAGTTCCGCCTTATGCACAGAAGCAGATTAAGGTGTATGAGGGCCGTGTTGAGGCAATCGAAAGCCTTAAGGGCTATCTGAGGAAGTGTACTCAGAAGTATGTTATCATGGCTGATGCCAACTATGTATTCAATTTTGATTTCAGGGAGCTGATTGAGGCACATAAGAACACAGGGGCTGATATCACTGCAATGTACCGCAAGCAGGAGGTACCGAAGGTATTCCTAAGACCAAACGGCAACAATGATGAGATGTACTATACATTTGATATAGATGATGGACGTATCAAAAAGATATATATCAATGCCATGGATATGGGCAAGGTAAACTTTGGCATGAATATCTATATCATGGAGAAGGAGAAGCTCATTAGAATAGTGGATGACGCTTTTGTACATGGTTATTCTTATTTTACAAGGGATTTGATGGCTGCAAACACTGATTCACTCAATATCCAGGCATATGAGTACACAGGCTATGCTTCACAGATTACAGATATGAAGAGCTATTTCGAGGAGAATATGAAGCTCCTTGATGAGGATAACAGGGAAGCATTGTTTAAGACTGGCAATTCTATCTATACAAAGATCAGGGATGATAACCCTACAAGATACATAAATGGCTCAAAAGCCAAGAATGTCATGGTTGCTGATGGCTGTGTCATCGAGGGTACCGTGGAAAACAGCATCCTATCAAGAGGCGTCAAGATAGGAAAGAATGCAAAGGTCAAGAACTGCATCCTGCTACAGGATACGGTAATTGAGGATGGCGCCAATCTGGAGTACGTGATCACAGACAAGAATGTTCGCGTATCAAGAAATAGATCACTTACGGGAAATGACTCATTCCAGGTTTACGTGGCAAAGGGACAGACCGTATAGCCGGTTAAGGAGGAACATGGACATGGCAGAGAATAGAAACACAATAAATATCAAATCAGATGAGTCTGGCGAGATCAAGGTAGCAGATGAGGTTGTAGCTATCATAGCAGGTCTTGCAGCCACTGAGGTTGAGGGAGTAAGCTCCATGGCAGGCAATATCACAAACGAGATTGTCAGCAGGCTCGGTATGAAGAATCTCTCAAAGGGAATTCAGATTGAGATAGCAGACAATGAGGTAGTGGTTGATGTAGCACTCAATATTGCTTATGGATACAGCATCCCTGAGGTTTCTACAAAGGTACAGGAGAAGGTTAAGTCTGCAATTGAGACAATGACAGGGCTTTCTGTGGCTACTATCAATGTTCGTATAGCAAGTGTTGATATGGGAGAGAATTAAATAGTTCTTTTTAAATGATCACAAATGTAGTATAATTAAGGATGTCGTACAGACATCCTTAATTTATATAAAATATTATTCACGAGAGGAATTTAAATGACAAGAAGCAAGATAAGAGAAAACGTTTTTAAGATGCTTTTCAGGGTTGAGTTTCATGACAAGTCTGAGCTTGCAGAGCAGATGGAGCTTTTAAATGATGAGCTTACAAATCCTACAGACGAGGAAAGACAGTACATTGATGAAAAATGCAGTGCGATTATTGAGCATATGGCAGAGCTTGATGCACTCATCGATGAGAAGTCTACAGGCTGGAAGACCAATCGTATGGCAAAGGTTGATCTGGCAATTATCAGATTGGCAGTTTATGAGATAAAGTTTGAGGACGATATTCCTACAAAGGTTTCAATAAATGAGGCTATTGAGCTTGCAAAGAAGTATGGTGCAGATGAGTCAGGTGCATTTGTAAACGGAGTGCTTGCAAAGTTTGCATAGCTTAAGAGGAACAGCGATATAGAGCATTGAACATGGCAAATAGAAATATATATTCGGTAGCGCAAGTAAATAGCTATATTAAAAATATGTTCGCTCAGGATTTTATGCTCAGACAGGTGAGTATAAAGGGAGAGGTGAGCAACTGCAAGTATCACACGAGCGGTCATATTTATTTCACAATAAAGGACGCGGGAGCAGCCATGAACGCTATTATGTTTGCGGGCAGCCGGGCGGCAGGACTTTCCTTCCACATGAAGGAGGGGGACCAGGTTATTGTGACAGGTTCCGTTGAGGTGTATGAGAAAACCGGCGCATATCAGCTTTATGCCAAAAAGATAGAGCTTGACGGAGAGGGAAATCTGTATCTCAAATTCGAGCAGCTAAAGCATGAGCTTGAGGAAATGGGCATGTTTGCCGCAGAGTACAAGCAGCCTATTCCGCAGTATGCCGGCCGTATTGGCGTGGTTACAGCACCGACAGGCGCGGCCGTGCAGGATATAAGGAATGTATCATCGCGCAGGAATCCATATGTACAGGTCATACTTTATCCGGCACTGGTGCAGGGAGAGGGTGCGGCTAATAGCATAGTGAAGGGCATACAGACATTGGATGCGATGAATCTTGATGTGATAATAGTCGGCAGAGGCGGAGGCTCCATAGAGGATTTATGGGCCTTTAATGAGGAGATTGTGGCGAGAGCCATATTTGACTGCCGCACGCCAATCATCTCGGCAGTAGGTCATGAGACAGACTGGACGATAGCGGATTTTGTGTCAGACAGGAGAGCACCCACACCTTCAGCGGCTGCAGAGCTTGCAGTCAGTGACTACAGACAGACGTTAGAGCGCCTTGACAATCTGCGCCGCAGGATGGACAGAAATCTGACAGGCCGGATTGATTTTTTCAGGGAAAAGCTGTCACATATTAAAACAAGACTTAATTTCCTTAGTCCACAGAATAAACTAAATGAGAATAAAAGGCGTCTGGCAGATATCGAGGATGCACTTGAAAGGATTATGAAGCAGAGGCTTTCGGATTGCAGACAGCGTCTGGCACTGCTTTCAGGTACACTGGATGCATATTCACCGGCCAAAAAGCTGGCACAGGGCTATGCGTATGTCGAGGTGGAAAAGAAGGGGGCACTGCACAGTGTATCCGATATCAATGCAGGCGATGACATAAATATATATCTGATAGACGGTCATGCAAGGGCCGTAGTTTCGGAGGTTATTAACGATGAACAAAGAAAATGAAAAAACACTGACACTCGAGGAGCGCTTTGCACACTTAGAGCAGATAGTGGCGAGGATGGAGAATGCGGATGTATCCCTGGATGAGGCCTTTGAGCTCTACAAGAAGGGGCTTGATGAGGTAAAGAGTGCCAATGATATGGTACAGGGCATGGAAAAGGCCATGCTTGTGCTAAACAGCGACGGACAACTGGAGGAATTCTGATGAGCTTAAATGGAAATTTAAATAAGTCACAATTCATGGAAGAGCTGCAGCAAAAGGTAGAGCATATAAATAATGTGCTTGAGAAGTTTCTTCCCGCTGAGGAGGGACAGCAGAGGATTATTTTTGAGGCCATGAACTATAGTGTGAGAGCCGGTGGAAAGAGGCTTCGTCCTATGCTCATGGAAGAGACATACCATATGTTTGGCGGAAGCAGTGCAGTGATTGAGCCATTTATGGCAGCAATCGAGATGATACACACATATTCGCTGGTGCATGATGACCTGCCTGCCATGGACAATGATGAGTACAGGCGTGGAAAGAAGACTACACATGCTGTGTACGGTGAGGCTATGGGCATTCTTGCGGGTGATGCACTTTTAAACATGGCATATGAGACCGCAGCAAAGGCTTTTGACATGGAAGTGACCGATGCGCGTGTGGCAAGGGCATTTACAGTGCTTGCAAAAAAAGCAGGCGTGTATGGCATGGTCGGAGGACAGGTGGTTGATGTGGAAAGCGAGAAATCCGATGACTGTCCTATCACAAGGGAAAAGCTTGACTTTATCTACAGGCTTAAAACAGGCGCACTTATAGAGAGCTCGATGATGATAGGCGCAATCCTTGCAGGGGCATCGTCTGATGAGGTATCACGCGTGGAGCAGATAGCGGCAAAGCTGGGGCTTGCGTTTCAGATACAGGATGATGTGCTTGATGTCACAAGTACACTTGAGGTGCTTGGAAAGCCGGTAGGCAGTGACGAGAAAAATAATAAAGCGACATATGTCACATTTGAGGGATTGGATAAAGCGGTTTCTGATGTGGAGCGCATCTCCAAGGAGGCAGAGGAGCAGCTTGATGATTTGGGATACGACGATGCATTTCTTAAGGAGTTATTTGAATATCTGATCCATCGGGAGAAATAGGATGGTTTTAGAAAAGATACAAAAGGAAAATGATATAAAAAAACTGACACCTGAGGAGCTTGAGCTGTTAAAGGATGAAATCAGGCAGTTTCTTATAGAGAGCATATCGGTGACAGGAGGTCATCTGGCATCAAACCTCGGAGTTGTGGAGCTTACCATGGCACTTCATCTGTGCTTTGATCTGCCGAAGGATAAGATAGTGTGGGATGTAGGGCATCAGTCGTACACACACAAGATACTCACCGGCAGAAAGGATGGATTTTCATCGCTCAGACAGTATGGAGGCATGAGCGGTTTCCCAAAGGCGGATGAGAGCGACTGTGACTGCTTTAATACAGGACACAGCTCCACATCCATATCAGCAGGGCTTGGGCTTGCGACAGCCAGACAGGTGACCGGAGAGGACTACCATGTGGTTTCAGTCATCGGAGACGGCGCGCTGACCGGAGGCATGGCATATGAGGCGCTCAACAACGCTTCAAGCGTGAAGGGCAATTTTATTATAGTGTTAAACGACAACAATATGTCGATTTCAGAGAACGTCGGGGGCATCAGCCAGTATCTTTCAGGCTTTCGCACAGCGGATGCATACAGGGATTTTAAGAATAATGTCATGAATTCCCTAAACCATATACCGATCTACGGAGAGCGTATGGTAAAGCACATCAGGAATACAAAGAGCAGCATAAAGCAGCTTTTTATTCCGGGGATGTTCTTTGAGGAGATGGGCATTATCTATTTGGGACCTGTGGATGGCAGTGATATAAAGGAAATGTGCCGTGTGTTTGATGAGGCAAAGCGTGTGGATGGCCCGGTGCTTGTGCATGTGCTCACGAAAAAGGGAGCAGGCTATGGACCGGCTGAGCGTTATCCTTCCAGATTTCATGGTGCAGAGCCATTTGTCATAGAGACAGGACTTCCAAAGAATAAGCGCACGAAGGCCAATTACACAGATGTCTTCTCAACAGTCATGAAAAAGCTGGGCGAGAGAAATCCAAAGGTAGTTGCGATAACGGCTGCCATGGCAGATGGAACAGGGCTTCGCAGATTCCACCGCAATTTCCCGGATAGATTTTTTGATGTGGGAATAGCCGAGGCACATGCCACGACCTTTGCGGCAGGGCTTGCAAAAGCAGGACTTATCCCGGTATTTGCGGTGTACTCGTCATTTTTACAAAGGGCGTTTGACCAGATACTTCACGATGTGTGCATACAGAATCTGCATGTCATCTTTGCAATCGACAGGGCAGGGCTTGTAGGCAGTGACGGAGAGACACATCAGGGAATATTTGACATATCATATCTGTCGGTCATCCCGAATATGACAATCATGGCTCCGAAGAATAAGTGGGAGCTGTCTGATATGATGAAGTTTGCAGTGGCATATGACGGTCCGATTGCACTCAGATATCCAAGAGGGGCAGCATATGACGGCCTTAAGGAAATCAGACAGCCGATAGAGCTTGCAAAGAGTGAGCTGATCAGAAAAGGAAGCACGGTGGCTATCATGGCACTCGGCAGTATGGTAAAGACTGCCGTTGATGTAGTAAAGCTGCTTGAGGCAGAGGGAATCTCTGCTACACTTATCAATGCGCGTTTTGCAATGCCTTTTGATAAGGAAGCAATTAAGGAACTGCCGGCTGAACACAGTCTGCTTGTGACTATGGAGGAAAACGTGCAAAGCGGCGGTTTTGGTGAGCATGTGACGGAGTATGTCAAGACTAACGGCATAGCTCTTGAGGTGTTGACAGTTACACTTCCTGACTGCTATGTGGAGCATGGCAATGTAGAGGTGCTCAAAAAGGAGCTGCATGTGGATGCCGAATCGGTGGCTAAGCGTATAATAGCAGCATTATAGATAGAGGTAACATACAGTATGAAAGAAAGATTAGACGTATTACTTGTAAATAGAGGCCTTGCACCATCACGGGAAAAAGCAAAGACCATGATTATGGAAGGCAATGTTTTTGTAAATAACAACCGTGAGGATAAGGCGGGAAGCACATTTCCTGATGACTGCAATATTGAGATTCATGGAAAGACACTGCAGTATGTGAGCCGTGGAGGGCTAAAGCTTGAAAAGGCTATGAAGCACTTTGATATCACGATGGATGGCAAGGTGTGCATGGATATAGGTGCTTCAACAGGCGGTTTTACAGACTGTATGCTTCAAAATGGTGCTAAAAAGGTGTATGCCGTGGATGTCGGATATGGCCAGTTTGCATGGAAGCTGCGTCAGGATGAGCGCGTGGTGTGCATGGAAAAGACCAATATCAGGTATGTGACATCCAAGGACATAGATGATGAGCTGGATTTTGCATCGGTTGATGTGTCATTCATATCACTTACCAAGGTGTTAGGTCCTGCAAGAGCACTGTTAAAGGACGGTGGCGAGATGGTTTGTCTTATCAAGCCACAATTTGAGGCAGGCAGGGAAAAGGTAGGTAAAAAGGGCGTGGTCCGTGACAAGAGCGTGCATGAGGAGGTAGTGAACAATATCATATCCTTTGCACTTTCAAATGGATTTAGTGTGTTAGACCTTGAGTATTCGCCAATCAAGGGTCCTGAGGGCAATATAGAGTACCTCGTACATATCAAAAAGACAGATGATCCTATAAAGGAGGAATCAGTGGATATTCATAGTGTGGTCGAGGCCGCGCATGGAGAGCTGGACAGGAAATAGACTATGAAACATTTTGTTGTGATAGCAAATGCCTATAAGGACAGGGATTTTGCACTTACAAATAAAATAGTGGCATACATAGAGCAAAAGGGCGGCACGGCAAAGGGTCTTATGAGCAATGTCGAGGCTATATCCGATAACGAGTTTGAGCTTGAGGATATACCACAGGATACGCAGTGTATTCTTGTGCTCGGCGGAGATGGTACACTGATTCGTGCAGCTACAAGGGTGGAGACACTTGAGATTCCGCTTATGGGAGTAAATCTCGGCACACTCGGCTATCTGTGTGAGGTGGAGGAAGCTACGGTATTTGACGCTATTGATTCGCTCATGGCTGATAAATACATGACAGAGGATCGTATTATGCTCACAGGGCATAAAAGAGGCAGTGAGACCTCGAGAGTTGCATTAAATGATATAGTCATCCATAGAAAGGGTAATTTGCAGATATTAAGCCTCAATGTGTATGTAAACGGTGAGTTTTTAAACAATTACCATGCCGACGGCATCATTGTTGCGACTCCAACAGGCTCTACAGGCTACAGTATGTCGGCGGGAGGTCCGATTGTGGATCCGAAGGGTGATATGATACTGCTCACACCGAACAATGCTCACAATCTTACGTCAAAGAGCATTGTGCTTTCAGGCGATGATGAGATAGAGATAGAGATTCTAAGCCGCAGGGAGCAAAACGATGAGCTGGCGTGTGTCAGCTATGATGGCGACACCGCGGCAGAGCTGGCTGTGGGAGACCGTTTTGTTATTTCAAAGGCAGCCAATCATACAAAGATCTGCAAGCTCCACCAGAGAAGCTTTTTGGAGATACTCCGCAAAAAGATGGGAAATTATTCATAACACAGATAAGGATTGTTATAATGAATAGTTACAAATAATATTTATGAGGTGGCAGGACATGAAAACAAACAGACAATCCAAGATAATTGAGATAATCCAAAAGAATGAGGTAGAGACGCAGGATGAGCTGTCTGCGCTTCTTGAAAAAGATGGTTTTCGCGTGACTCAGGCCACAGTATCCAGGGATATCAGGGAGCTTAAGCTCACGAAAATCCCTACCGCAAGCGGCAGACAGAAGTACGCCGTGATAACGGATGCACCTGAGAATCTCTCAAAGAAATACGAAAGAGTACTCAGAGAGGGCTTTTTGTCAATGGATATGGCACAGAATATCCTCGTTATAAAGACTGTATCGGGAATGGCAAGCGCTGTCTGTGCTGCAATAGATGCCATGAAGATGAGAGAAATCGTCGGTTCGATTGCAGGAGATGACACAATCATGTGTGCAATCCGGACTGTTGATGATACATATGCGGTGATGAAAAAAATCCGCAGAATTGTGGAATAATGTTACATGAATATCAGATTATAGCTGAACTGTAACAGAAAATAACATATATCGTCATGCCTGGGAGAGGAAGGAGAAAATATGTTACAAAATCTACATGTAAAGAATCTGGCACTCATAGATGAGTGTGAGGTTGAGTTTTCTGACGGACTAAATATACTGTCGGGAGAGACCGGAGCCGGAAAATCAATCATCATAGGCTCTATCAATCTGGCGCTTGGGGAAAAAGTGCAAAAGGAGATGCTAAGAGACAATGAAAAGCCTGCTTTTGTGGAGCTTATTTTTTCAGTTGAGGACCCAAAGATTATAGAGGCTTTAAGGGAGCTTGATGTGGAGGTCGAGGACGGATGCGTGATTTTAAGCCGCAAAATCACACAGTCGCGCGCAGTCGGCAGGGTAAACGGTGAAGCCGTGTCTGTTTCGCGAATGAAGGAAATAGCCTCATATCTCATAGACATCCACGGTCAGCATGAGCACCAGTCACTTTTATCAAAGAAAAAACACCTTGATATTCTTGATGAGTACGCAAAGCAGTCGCTTGGAGATAAAAAGCAGCAGCTTTCAGTCACATACAAAGCATATAGGGCGCTTAAGGATGAGTATGAAAAGTCAAATATCGACAATGAAGACAGAAGCCGTGAGCTGTCATTCCTTGAGTACGAGGTGAAGGAGATAGAAGAAGCTTCTCTTGTGCCGGGTGAGGATGAGGAGCTTGAGGCGCAGTTTAGGAAGTTTTCAAACGGAAAGAAAATCATGGAGGGCGTAAATGCTGCATATTCTGCCACAGGAGGCGAGATGGAGAGTGCCTCAGAGCTTATTGGCAGGGCGGTAAGAGAGCTGTCGCAGGTATCAGGCTATGATACGGATGTGGAAGCTCTGGAGAGTCAGCTGTCGGAGATAGACAGTCTGCTTTCTGATTTTAATCACGAGATATCAGGGTATATTTCACAGGCTGAGTTTGACGAGGAGACATTCTATGAGACACAAAAGCGTCTTGATGAGATAAATCATCTAAAGAGCAAATACGGCAATTCGATTGACGATATATTGATATCACTCAATGAAAAGAGGGAGCGTATCAGTGTCCTGAATGATTATGATTCTTATTTACAGAAATTAGAGCAGCAGCTTGCGAAAAAGGAAAAGGAGCTGGCACAGATATCGGATGAGGTATCAGAAATCAGACAAAGGAGTGCTGTAAAGCTTGTGTCAGAAATTAAATCAGCACTTAATGATTTGAATTTTCTTGCTGTACAGTTTGATATGCAGTTTGACAGATTGCCGGACTATACGGCAAACGGCATCGATGCGCCGGAGTTTCTCATATCAACTAACCCCGGAGAGCCGCTTAAGCCGCTCGGTAAGGTAGCATCGGGAGGAGAGCTGTCACGTATCATGCTTGGCATCAAGACAATCATGGCAGAAAATGACCACATTGAGTCGCTTATTTTCGATGAGATTGATTCGGGAATCAGTGGACGTACAGCTCAGATGGTCTCTGAGAAGATGAATGAGCTTGGCCGCAACCATCAGATTATATGTATCACACATCTGCCACAGATAGCAGCTATGGCAGATGCACATTTCCTTATTGAAAAAGCAGTCGAGAACAAATCCACGGTTTCAAGGATTCGAAGACTAACTGACAATGACAGCGTGGCTGAGCTTGCCAGAATGCTCGGCGGTGCAAAAATCACGGATACCGTGATGGAGAGCGCACGCGAGATGAAAGCACTTGCCATGGAGAAAAAATCTGACATTATCAGTTTACGGCGCGGTTGATTACCAGTATGTCACCGGTGGTCAGCCGTACATTTCCGTTCGGGATGATTACCTGTCCGTTTCTTTGGATCATTATGATAATCTCATTGTGTTTTTTTGATATTTCAGACAGCAGTTTATTGTTATACCTGCTGTCTTTTTCTATTATTTTTTCCACCAGCTTTATACCATGTATCTCATCAGGTGTGATAGCGCTCAAAACGAGCACATCGTTTTGCAGTATTATTGTTTCGCCGTCAGGTATTATATTCTGCTCACCTCTGCGGATAAGCACAATCAGTGTCTCCGGCGGCAGCGTCAGGTCCTTTAGCTTGTGGCCGCACCACAGATGGTTTTCAGGTATGGTAAGCTGTATGAACTGGATGTCTGCTTCCTCGGAGTAATCATTGAAGGTCTTCATTACATCGGCTGTTTTATCGAGCATATCAAGCTTTCGCGATATCCATGGGAGCATTGAGCCCTGAAGCAGTATTGAAAAGAGTACCATCATAAAAATTATGTGGAAGGTGTCGAGGTCATCATTGGTGGCTGTATATGCCATGATGGAAAACACGATAGAGGCTGCTCCTCTTAAGCCTGACCATGAGACAAGGAGCTGCTGTTTAATTTTGCTGCGAAAAGGTGTGAGCACAAGTGCTACAGAAAGAGGTCTTGCCACAAAGGTAAGCCATATAAATATTAAAAGTGCCGGTACTATGACCTGAGGCAGCTTTGACGGGAAGGAAAGCAGACCAAGCAGAAAGAAAATAAGCATCTGCATGAGTCCTGTTATTCCATCAAAGAAATTTACCAGATTCTTCTTATTTTCTATTTCAGTGTTTCCGAGTATGATGCCGACAATATAGGCACTTAAGAAGCCGTTTCCGTCAAAGTAAGCAGGCAGGGCGTATGATATCAGTGCTATTCCCACCATGAAAATGGCATCAAACCCCGCACTTTTGAAGCGTATATATCTAAGTAATACGATTGAAAGCTTTGCAATCAGGGCGCCAAAGAGTATGCCAAAGGCAAGCTGTTTTACTATGAGTATGGCAATATTTCCGGCGCTTACGCTGCCCTGTGATATGGCTATAAAGGCAATGGTGAGCATATAGGCACATGGGTCATTACTGCCGCTTTCCACCTCAAGAAGAGAGGCTGTATTGTACTTCAGGTTCAGCTTTTTTGAACGGAGTATGGAGAAAACGCTCGCCGCATCGGTTGATGAAATAAGTGCACCGATGAGGAGGCTTATTTCAAAACTCATATGCAGGGCAAAGTGACAGAACAGTCCTGTAAGAAAGCAGGTGATAATAACACCGATGGTGGACAAAAGCACAGCCTTGACGGCAACAGCCTTTGCACGCTGCCAGTTGGTTCCAAAGCCACCGTAGAACATAATAAAAATAAGGGCGGTAGAGCATATCTGTTCGGCAAACGTGTAATTGTCGAAATCTATCTTCATGATTCCGTCAGAGCCAAAGAGCATGCCGAGCATGATAAAGGCTAAGAGCGCCGGAATACCGATGCGGTTTGAGACACGGTTTAGCAGGATACATAGGAAGATTACTATGGATGTGATGAGCAGGTATGTATTCATGAAATCCCTCCTTTATTAAATGGTGATTTAAGAATCGCAAAGCAATTGCTGTATTTATTTGTGACTAACAACGTGGAAATTATATAGGAAATTTATAATAAACATATAAATATATCGAAATTATATAGGAAAACACCTGAGCTGTCAAACTATACCGTTTTTTATCAAATTAGGGGCAAAATACCTTTTGACCCTAACTTGATATCCACGAATTGCTCCGCAGCGAAGCTGCTCCCGCAATTCTCGAACATTCGGAATCCGCTGATTTACTGCGTAAATCGCTACTTCCTCATGTTCGGCGGGTCCCAAGTTCAAAAGCCTTATCATGCAAGCATGAACGGCTTTTTGAACTTTTGACCCTGATATCAGAATAAAAGAAAAATGACAGGCGCATACTAATCAAAATGGAGGTAACAGTATGCGGAAGTTTTTTGGAAAATTTGTGAGTGTCACTCTGGCTGCAGCAGTGATAGTTGTGTTTGCACTAAGCAGTGATGATAAGTGGTGCAGCAGGGTAGATAAGGCGTTTGATGAAAGTGCATTAGGAAGTTTTTTAAATGAATCAAATGGAGACTATGGGAGATATGCAACAGGTCTTTCAGGACAGACGGCGAGTGTATCGGCTGATTTGGGCGAGAACGGTGAAAATGGTGGAAATTATCAAGAAACCGGTAAAATATGTGATAGCACAAGCGTTGAGGGAGTATATGCCTGCGGCAGACTGACCGGTATATATGAGCAGACCGAGGGCGTGCTTGTAGTGAATACGACGGAGGTGACAGACGAGGATGGCAAAAAAGTCAATCCTGCAGATAAAAAGGTGCAGTGCGGTGATTACATCATATCTGTCAATGGGCGCACTGTTGCAGACAAGGAGGAGCTTTCTGAAGCTGTGAATGATATCATGAAGGAATATGATGAAAGGCATGAAGATGAAAGTAATGAAGATAAAAGTACCGTAAACATTAAATTTCTTCGAGGCGGTGAGAAAATGTCAGCGGATATCACACCTGTCAGAATGGATGATGGCAGATACTATATGGGAATATGGGTGAAGGACGATCTGGCAGGAATCGGTACTATCACTTATTATACAAAGGACGGCCGTTTTGGAGCACTGGGGCATGGAATAGGAGACGGAACGCAAAGCGGCAATCTCTTGTATGCAAACAGTGGTGATTTGTACAGTATGAAGCTTACCAAAATCAAAAAGGGAAAATCCGGCGCGCCGGGCGAGATAGGCGGAGTGGTATATTTTGGCAAAAAAAGCCATATAGGCACACTTGACTGCAATAGTAATCTGGGAATTTACGGACAGCTTGATAGCGATGAATTGTCGGAATATGCCGCAGAGGATACGTATTATCCGGTTGCCGGCAAGGATGAGATACACACAGGCCGTGCACAGATGATATCGGAAATATCGGGAAAACTGGAAAAATATAATCTGGAAATAACAAATATAGACAAAAAAGCGACAGATACAAACAAGGGAATGGAGCTTAAGGTGACAGACGACAGGCTGATAGAGCTCTCCGGTGGCATAGTGCAGGGCACATCCGGAAGCCCTATCATACAGGATGGTAAAATAATAGGAGCAGTCACCCATGTGTTTGTCGATGATCCGACCGGAGGCTACGGCATCTGCATTGATGAGATGCTGTAATTACTACTCCATCCTGCGAAGCTCCGGCAGCACTGTGCTAAGCATGGTTACAAAGCAGATGCTTCCGCCAATCACGTTTGATACAGGCTCTGCCATAAACACACCGTCGGTTCCCATACCAAAGGAGTATGGCAGAATATATGTCAGCGGTACAACGATGAACACCTTGCGAAGCAGGGAAAAAAATATAGCGCGCTTCTTTTTGTTCAGTGATTTAAAGGTGGTCTGTCCGATGTACTGCAGATCCATAAATATGAATGCCGCAAAGTAGATATTTAAAGCCTTCACCGCATCATCCATAAGGGGGGCATCGGAACTGAAAATAGCAATCAGGGCATGAGGAGCAAGTATGATCACACTCCACATGACAGCTGTATATAGAAGCACGAGCAGTCCCATAGTGAAAATGGATTTTCTCACCCGGGCCGGCCTTTTGGCGCCATAGTTGTAGCTTAAAACAGGAGATGAACCCTCCACTATTGCATAAATTGGAGTCTCGACCATCTGCCTGATGCTTGATACGATGGTCATTACCGATATGTACAAATCGCCACCGGTCACTGAAAGCACATTGTTGCAGCATATAGATACCAGGCTGTTTGTGAGCTGCATGACACAGCCGGAGGTTCCAAGGCTTATGATGTCCTTTGCATAGCGCGTATTTTCACTGAATTCAGAGAGGGTCATAAGGCGCACCTTAAGCTCAGCCTTTTTCCTAAGAAAGTGAAGCACATAGAGAGCAGACAGTATTTGTGAGATGACCGTAGCAATAGCTGCTCCTTTGATGCCAAAATTAAATCCAAATATAAAAAGCGGGTCTAAAACCAGATTGGCAACGGCTCCGATTGCCACAGACAGCATGCCGGTAGTGGAGTAGCCCTGAGCGTTGATAAAGGGATTCATGCCGGTTGAAATCATGGATGGGAGTGTTCCTATCAAATAAATGAGCAGGTATGGCAGAGCGTATTTGAGAGCATTTTCAGATGCGCCAAACACGATTAAAAGAGGCTTTGCAAAAATCATGCACAAAGCTGTAAAAGCGACTGCGAATGTGCAGACCATTGTAAAGCTCGTATTCATTATAGTATTGGCGGCTCTGTCATCACTCATGCCTCTTTTTATTGAAAAAAGCGGAGCACCACCGCTTCCAAAGAGATTGGAGAAAGCGATTGTCAGCATTATAATAGGAAAGCAAAGCCCCACAGCACCGAGTGCAGTGGTTCCCATATCCGGTATGCGGGCAATGTATATGCGGTCTACTATATTGTACAACAGGCTTAGAATCTGGGCTGCCAGCATGGGCAGAGCAGCCTGCAATATATTTTTCTTTATTGAATCATTATCAAAATCTATTTTTTTCATTGTGAAACCTCTTTCGGATTTGCTTTGTTCATTATATCACCACATTAAAAAAAATCAAAGACTCAGCAAGTTTTGATATAGATTTTATTTATGACAAACTAAAAGAAAAATATATTTTACAATGACAAAAAATTACAGTAATATATGGACTATGACATTAAAACTTATCAAATAATCATATATACCGGAGGATAACATGAAGATTACACAGATACATACAAACAAACCACAGTCACTTTCTTTCGAGATTTTTCCACCAAAGAAGGAGGAGGACTTTAAAAATATTGACGAGATGCTTGAGATACTCTGTGATTGTCATCCTGAGTACATCAGCGTGACATTTGGCGCAGGCGGCAGCTCAAACAATAACAAGACTATTGAGATTGCGAAGAAAATCAAGAACCAGTACCATGTGGAGCCGGTCGTACACCTTACATGTCTGTGCTATAACAAGGCTGAGATAGATGAGTTCACCAGACAGCTTTCATATGAGGGCATTGAGAATATCCTGGCTTTAAGAGGAGATAGAAATCCGAACGTGCCTGCAAAGGAGGATTTTCTCCATGCAAGCGACCTTATTAAGTACATAAAGGACACCACAGGTGATCAGTTCTGTATCGCAGGTGCGTGCTACCCGGACATCCATCCGGAGGCAGCTGATAAGGTAGATGATATTAAGAATCTTAAGAAAAAGGTTGATGCCGGTGCAGAGCTTCTTTTATCACAGCTCTTCTTTGACAATGATACCTTCTTCAATTTTGCTGAGGACTGCAGGCTTGCAGGTATCAATGTGCCTGTTATCCCGGGCATCATGCCTTGTATCAATGCGGCTCAGATTCAGAGAATGGTCACAATGTGCGGAGCTAAGTTCCCGGAGAAGTTCCAGAAGATTGTGCACAGATATGGAGACAACAAGGCTGCACTTTTTGATGCCGGAATGTCTTACTGCGAGAGTCAGATAATTGAGCTTTTAGCTAATGATGTGGAGGGAATTCACCTTTATACTATGAACAATGTGAGAGTTGCAAAGCGTTTAACAGAGGGAATCAAGAACCTTATTTAGGACAATAGTATGGAACGCAAGCCCCGGGTACCACTGGCGCACACGTACTTCTGCCGTAGCTACGCTACCAAACTGCAAATTCGAATAAAAAATATCAACCGTTGCAAAAAGTACTCTAGATGATTATAATAGGTATATTAGATTTGTAAATGGAAACAATGTCCATATTAAATCGAAATTAAATTATATAATATATTAAGGAGACAATAGAAAATGAAAGAAAAATCAAGAAGCACTTTTTCCGGCAACATTGGGTTCGTTCTTGCGGCAGCCGGCAGTGCGGTAGGACTTGGAAATATATGGAGGTTTCCGTATCTGGCAGCAAAGGACGGAGGAGGACTTTTTCTGCTGGTGTATCTGATACTTGTTCTGACCTTTGGCTTTGCATTGCTTACCACTGAGATTGCAATAGGACGTAAGACCGGACAGGGACCGCTCACCGCGTATGGTCTTATCAATCCAAAGGGTAAGTTTATCGGTGTACTTGCGTGTATAGTACCGGCTATTATTCTGCCTTACTACTGTACTATAGGTGGATGGGTTTTAAAATACTTTACACTTTTCATTACAGGAAGCGGTAAAAATGCAGTTGCGGATGGATATTTCACAGGCTTTATTACAGGCCAGTGGGCACCAATCATATTTGGAGTGGTTTATCTGCTTATAACAGCAGCAGTTGTCATTGGCGGAGTCAATAAAGGTATCGAGCGCTTCAGCAAGGTGCTCATGCCTATCCTTGTTGTGCTTATTTTTGCAATCGGTATTTTCTCACTGACGCTCAATTATAAGGATGCATCAGGTGCAGCAAGAAGTGGTCTTGAGGGTCTTAAGATATATGTGGTTCCTGACTTCAAGGGGCTTACAATGCAAAAGCTTGTCACAGTATTTGTTGATGCGCTCGGTCAGCTGTTCTACTCAATCAGTGTGGCTATGGGAATCATGGTTGCATATGGTTCGTATGTCAAGAAGGAATCAAAGCTCATGGGTTCAATCAACCAGATCGAGATTTTTGATACACTTGTTGCATTCCTTGCAGGTCTTATGATTATTCCGGCAGTATATGTATTTATGGGAAGAGACGGCATGTCAGCAGGACCGGGGCTTATGTTTATATCACTGCCAAAGGTATTTAATGAAATGGGAATAGCAGGAGATATCGTTGGACTGATATTCTTCATGATAGTTGCATTCGCAGCAGTCACATCGTCTGTATCAATTATGGAGGCTATTGTATCGAGTCTTATAGACAGATTTCACTGGAGCCGCAGAAAAAGCGCAATTTTAGTCACGGTATACGGTCTGATTGCAGAGATAATAGTCTGCCTTGGCTACAATAAGCTCTATATGGAGGTTAAGCTTCCAAACGGCACAGTCGGACAGATACTTGATATCATGGATTATGTAAGCAACAATGTGCTCATGCCAATCGTTGCACTTGCCACATGTATCCTCGTTGGCTGGATAGTAAGTCCAAAGGTAATAATAGATGAGGTGACACGCGGAGGCAGCAAATTCACCAGAAAAGGGCTTTATATAATCATGGTTAAATTTATTGCACCGGCATTCCTGCTTATATTATTGCTGCAGGCACTCGGAATCATTACTTTTTAGAATTGAATTAAATTTATTGTATATTTTATATAAATACCCCTGAAAATGCTGTAATTAAAGACCAAGTAAAATTATTCAACATCTCTCCAGATGCTGGTAATGTCAAACTTACAGCAACATTATATGATGAGGAAACTGTAAAAAAATGGCTTGTGAGCTAATATTGTAGTGAAATGTAAATTAGAGGAAGCAATCTTTGGGCGAGAACTCGGAGGATGCTTCCTCTTTTGTTGAGATAATTGCAGGCATTGGCAGTAGGACAGGGCTTCAGCCCATGAGCCCTGGCTTATGCACACTCTCTCTCGTGAGCTACGCTACGCAGCAAGATACTGTAGGAATGATGCATTATAGCTTTACGATGCCAATCTACTTGAAGGAGATGAAGGACTTGTAGATCTGGATTAGCATTTACCACATTGGGTCAGGCACCAATGTGGTCAAAATAGCGTCAACTTAAGCAAAAATAAGGCATAATCATGGCGCACATAATTTGATATTCAACAGGGAAATTTATCAGAAACCATATCGAAATTTTTGTTTGAGCTGTCTGCAGTTATTCCAATCTCATCATCAGCCTGATTTTTAATCAATGATGATAGGTTGGAGAGGAGCCAGCGGTAGAAATATAATTCGCTGAACATTTTCTGTGTAATTGACTTATCAAAAAGGTTCGTTGCAAGATATTCTTTCTTGCCATCAGGAAGTGTAATTTCAATAACACGGGTATCAATGTCTTTTGTACCATCCTTGGATTGTTCGTGAAGAATTGTACAAATATCACCGGAACACTTTTTAGCAATATTATAGTTATTTTTTAGTCTCATGAGACATGTGTGTCCATGCTCCACGCAGTATCGAAACAGCTTTTCAGAGTAATATCCGCGGTCAAAAATAATGACACTGTTCTGGTAAATATTCAGAGCTTCAAGGCTTTTAAGATGCTCAATGGCGAAAATATGATAACCATTCCACTTTTTGCGTGAGGTGAGGGAATCAAGTTGTAAAATTGATCAACTGAAAGATAAAAAAGTTCTTTAAAAAGATCAGGACTGATAAACTGCCGGGCTTTAGAAACAGGCACCCCCCACAACAGTAATATAATGGTACATGACACCGGCAATTTTTTGTAGCGAAAATTGTGATACTGAGAGAACAGAATGTAAAGACAGTGAGAATAATATGACACCTGAAGTAATAGCCGTGATGAAAATGACGATGCTTAAGGCTGGTCTTTCCATGGCATTTATGAGCTCGCTTGTCAATATAGGCTCGCTGACACTGCAGAACGCCATAAACCGACTGGGACAGGATATTATAGTAGCTCACACGGCTGCCAGAAAGATATCGGAGATATTCATGGTCATGTTTACCGTGTTTGGACAGACAAATCATAAAATACATTGATTTTCCTAATGACAAAAGAATATCCCTATGTTACAATTTACTCAAAGCATTATATTTCTGTAAGCGGCACCACATGACAGTTTTTTATAGGTGCACACCACTTTGAAGAGGGCAGACCACTTCGCATCATTCTACAAAGGACATGGAAGTTTTCGATGCTTTAATTACCAATCAACAGCAGGAAAATTGAAATGCCGTATGTAGACAGAATGCAGAAAATGTAGTAAGAAATAGATAAATGCAGTCAAAAAAGGCAGATGAAATGTATACAGAGTGTAAACATAAAGAAGGATAGCACATGTATACTTCATAAATTGTACCATTGTATGCTCATTGGCACCAAATTTTCCTGCTCACACAAGAGAACAGGAGGAGAAGGATTGAGCGCAAAGGACTCAATGGCAAAGGAATACTTTGCAGACAATGCCAGGTTTGCGGATCTGTGCAACAATATACTGTATGGAGGAAGAGAGGTCATTCGGCCGGAAAACCTTAAGGAAAGGGACACCACGGAGGTACTGACCGCGCTAGGGCTTGATAAAAAGACCATAGCGATGCAGAAGCTGAGGGATATCTTCAAAAATGCCAGCATCAAATATACCGGCAAATCATATGTCGTACTGATAGGAGTAGAAAATCAGTCGGATATACACTATGCCATACCTATAAAAAACATGTTTTATGATGTGATGGCATACGGCAATCAGGTAAAGGAAACAGCCAAAAAGCACCGCAGGGAAAAGGATACTACAACATCAGATGAATTTCTCTCGGGATTTACGAAAGAGGATAAGCTGATTCCTGTAATTACGATTACAGTGTATCTCGGAACAAAGGAATGGGATGGTCCAAGGAAGCTGTCAGATATGTTTGGTGATGTGGATGAAGAGCTTATGCCATTCATACCGGATTACAGAATTAATCTGCTGGCACCGAGGGAGATAACAGATTTTACAGGATTCAGGACATCCATCAGGCAGCTTTTCGAGGTACTGAAGAATGCGTATGATAAGGAAAAAATGCAGGAAGTGCTGCAGAATGACGAAAAGTTTAGCAGGGTGGACAGAGAGACAGTCGAGGCAATCAACCTGTTTGCAGGAACGGATATAGACATAGATGAGAAAGAAGAGGTGATTGATATGTGTAAGGCGTGGGAAGAACAGAAAAATGAAGGCAGAGAGTTAGGCAGAGAAGAAGGCAGAGAGTTAGGCAGAGAGTTAGGCAGAGAAGAAGGTCGAGAAGAAGGCAGAATTCGTCAGGCAAAAGTAACTGCTTTAAAACTTCAGAAAAAAGGTCACTCAATAGAAGATATAGCTGAATGTGTGGATTTTGATGAGGAAACTGTAAAAAAATGGCTTGTGAGCTAATATTGTAGTGAAATGTAAATTAGAGGAAGCAATCTTTGGGCGAGAACGCGGAGGTTGCTTCCTCTTTTGTTGAGATAATTGCAGGCATTGGCAATAGGACGGGGCTTCATCGCTTACAAAATAGGGGGATTATGTAAAAGTAAATTGGTTATAACAGATGCACAACTGCCTTGATTGTGGTAAAATATTGAAATAAAGTTTCACGCAAGAAGGTGATCACCATGAAACAACACAAGTTTTTAAAAATAACAATTTCACTCATTCTCCTCATTGCGCTTATCACGGCTGCGAGCATCTTTTTGTCATACAATGTTTTGAAGGTCAGGACATTTTCGTATGAGACGGACAAGGCTGTGGATCCGGTGCGGGCGGTAGTGATTTCGGATCTGCATGAGCACGAGTTTGGAAAGGATAATGTGAAGCTGGTGGAGAAGATTCGGGAGCAGGAGCCGGATATTATTTTGATGGTGGGGGATTTTGTGAATCAGGATTCGACGGAGTCGACGGTTGTGGTGAAGCTGGTGGAGCAGCTTAGTAAGCTGGCGCCGGTGTGCTATTCACTTGGCAATCATGAGGAGTCTTATATGGCGAAGACGGACTGGAATTTTCCGGCAGAGATTGAGAAGGCGGGAGCACATTTTCTGGATAAGGAGTATGTAGATGTGGATATTCGCGGGACGAAGCTGCGGATTGGGGGGGATGTTTTCCTATGCATTTGGAGCGGATGGAAAGGATTCGGCGGCTGCGGCACCGGAGGATGTGAAGAATTTTCTGATGGATTTTCAGGATACGGACCGTTTGAAGATTATGATGGCGCACAGACCGGATTCCTTTATATTTGGAGATGCGGCGTCGGTGTGGGATGTGGATCTGGTTGTGAGCGGACATGACCACGGTGGACAGGTAGTCGTGCCATTTGCGGGGGGAGTGTTTGGCGGAGACCAGGGATATTTTCCAAAGTATGTGCATGGCATGTATGAAAAGGACCGGCTGCATCTGTTCGTGTCGAGTGGGCTTGGAAGCGCCAACGAGCCGTTGCCGAGGGTGAATAATCTGCCGGAGGTGGCTGTGGTGGAGATTGAGAAATCAACTCAAACTTGATGATGCGAAGCAGACATGCTATATTATATAGGAAGAAAGACGAAATATCCTAGAAAGAATGAGGAGAAAAGATGAGAGTAGACGAAGGATTTGTATTAAGAGAAATTGCAGGAGATTATGTGATTATCCCAACCGGTAAAACGGTGCTTGATTTTAACGGAATGATAACGGTCAATGAAGTGGGAGTTTCTATCTGGAAGATGTTGCAGGAGGAGACGACATTTGAAAATATAGTGCAGGGCATTTTGGATGAGTACGATGCCGATGAGGAGACCGTGAAGGCGGATGTGCAGGAATTCTTGGACCGCATTAAAGAGGCTGGGATATTGAAATAGGGGTGTATGAGAAAACGAGTCTCAATGTTTATTTTTTAGATGGCTTCGTAGTATGAAAATTACCAAATTATATCAAATTTTTTAGATTATATATAAATAAATCTACAAATTATACAAAATATAACATTTTCGGGACGATTTACCTATTGTATTTTCATCAAAAAAACTTTAGAATATTTTAGAATAAATCTATTGCTAAAACTATGTTTTCACGTAGCAGTAGAAATAACCTATTAATCATACTCAATTTAAAGGGAAGGGAGAGGAAAGTATGAGAAAAAAATTTAAGAAACGGTTGCTCGGAATCATCCTTACCATCTTGATGGTAGTTAGCGTGATACCTGTGCAGCAAGTACAGCCCGTAAAAGCGGCAGCAGGAGATACGATTCCAGCGGGAACAACTATTTATTTACGCCCTAATGCTGCAACAACTTGGATTAAAGATAATGCAGTTATGGCATTTAAGACTAGTGCGAACAATAAGCAATCGGAAATTGTTGTTATGACAAAGATGGATGATGATCTTACATGGAGTGGAGAGACAACTGCAGAGGCGACCAATATTGATTTTCTTCGCTTAGATCCCAATGACAAGCATGTATGGAATGAAGCGGGTACATGGCCGGGCTTAGAAAGAGGAAAAAACTTATATACGTTTGCATTACACACAGGAGTAACTCCAACAGGAATGTGGACTACATATTCAAACACAGGAAGTGAGACTACATCCTATTTTAATGTAAATGCTACATTAGTTGATTATTTCAATAATGGACGTGTGGAACAGCCAAAAAATACACTTTACAATGAGGGTAATATGACTGGAGAGAAAAACGCTCCGTATTCGCAATTGAACCAATGGATTTCAAATTTACAGGGTTACGCGTTGAATGGAGTTGCTGACTCGAAAAATGATAATGCACCAGTGCCTCTTTACTTTGGTGATTTACTGCATGCAAAGCAGGCAGGTGGTAACCTTACATGGTACTGGCAAGGCGCAAATGTTGCATTTGGCCCAAATAAAGAGACAGCTAGTAAGGACGTAGCGCAGGGTATAGTAGGAAAGAATTTAGATGATGGAAATCTGATTACTTCTTACACGAACGAAAATGGTGACCCGGTAAAGGTACCTTTCTTTAATGAAGATGCTTATCCTAATCAGAGCAAATATATGCGATTTTATAACAATTTACAGTTCCCATTTACAAAGACAACAAATGATAAGGGAGTATCTACATATTCGTTTGATTCAGCAAAAAATACTGTTTATTATGATTACGATAATAAGAAAATTGTAAGAAATGATGATTTAAAGATTCATGATGCAAGTAAAGAAAATAGTATAGGATATTTTCCATTCAATAGTACTGATCCTAATCCATCAGCAAAGGATAATTTGAACTATGGATTTGGTACACAGTTTACGATTCCATTTACTGTAACAGAAACTGGTAAAAATGTGGATGGTTCAGACATGGAATTCAACTTTACCGGTGACGATGATGTATGGGTATACATTGATGGTGCATTGGTATTGGATATGGGTGGTGCTCATAATAAAGCTGAAGGAAAAATTAACTTTGCAACACAGGAGGCTACCATTACAACAGGTACATCTAATGCAAAGCTGGGTAATAGCCTTACAGTTGGCGGAAGAACACCAGCTGAACCTAATGGAAATACCACAGTAAAATTCGAAAATATTATGGTAAAGAAATCAGGTAGCGAGCCCGTTACGTTAGATAAATATATGAAAGAGTCTGGAAAAGTACACGAATTAAAGATGTACTATATGGAACGTGGTATGTGGAACTCCAATATGTCCATTTCATACAGTTTCGTTCCGTTGCCGTCAGGTCTCACTCTTAGTAAGACACTTGACACAACAGACGTAAATGCAGGATTAAAGAATGCAGTACAGGGTCTTGATAACTTTGATTTTAAGATTCAGACAAAGAATCTGAGGAAAGGTGAAGCAAATTATAGTGATGTAGAGAATTTGGGATATACATTGTACGATTACGATGACCGTACATTTCCAGGACAAGAGGCTAAAGATAGTACGGCTACATTTAGCTCATCATATTTTGCAAGTGACTTTATTAATACTAAAAATAAAAATAACAGTAGTGCATTCTACGCAGGAACAGGATTCCAGATTACAGAATCTATTCCACAAGGTACAAAATTACAGTATGACACATCCAAGACGAGATGGGGAGTTTATGACAGTGTTACATCAAGAGCAGCAATAGAAGGAGGAAAAGGTGCGGTTGCTACTTTTAATATGGGTGATGATACTTCGTCTGAGATGGATGTTGTGAACAGATATGTTAACTTTGTTAATACACCAAAGGTTGGTAGCTTATCAGTAGCAAAGAAATATGAAGGATATGCACCAGAAAATGAAACCTTTGGATTTACAGTATTGGTAGATTTGACAGGCCACGATTACTATGATTCATATAAACTGGAATATACTGGTACTCAAAATGGAACAACAGATGAGAATGGACACTTCACATTAAAAGTTGGTGACACAGTTACATTTGCAGGTATTCCAGCAGGTGCTACTTATAAGGTTGTTGAAGATAGCCCACAAGCAGGCGATACATGGGTACAGGAAACTACATCTGATGTAACTGGTAAAATTGAAGCCGATGTTACATCTGCAGCAGTTGTAACAAATAAGACAAAAACAACTGTAAAAGATTATGTAATCTATGCAGAAGCTGGAAAGACAGTTACTTATGCACCTGATGGTGTAACTATTACAGAACTGACTGCTCCAATTACAGGTGATAAAGATATCACAACTAATGTAAATAAAGATGGAAAGGGTGAATTTACACCAACATCTTCAAATAAAAAGTATGATGTAAATTACGAGGGAACCACTACTGATAAGGGTAATTTTGCAGGTAAAATTACTGTACTTACATATGAGGCAACTAATAAGGTTTATGTATTCGATTACGGTTTAGAGTCAAACATTGCAGATACAACAACGGGAGACGGATTATTCCAGGGTGGTATATTCTACAATGAAAAGGCTACAGGTACTATGGCTACAACAGCTAAGTTAGGAGAAATCACTCCAGCACAAGAAAATTCACAAACTACAATTAGCGGCTCTAATATTGAAATTGATAAAGATGGAAAAGCAGCAAGCGCAGTAACATTCAAGCCTATTGCATTCATGGATAAGGCTGAGAATTACAAATATACAGCAAATATTGCTAAGGTGAGTACAGAATTGGATGATACTAACCCAGAAACTGGTACAACAGTACATGGTACAATTAAGACAATGCCGGCAAACGTTGTTTACTATGAAGATAACTTCAATGCATCCAATAATACAGATGACAGCAGTGTAAAGATTGTATACACAAACTCAAAGCCAACAAATGACCCAACATATTCACAGAGTAATGACCAGAGTGAAAATTACGGACATGACAATGCTTACAAGGGTGACTTGGAAGAAAGTGGAAAAAGTGCTACAAAAATGCATAATGGAGATGGAGCATATTTCACTTTCACAGGAGACGGATTTGACATTGTATCCAGAACAAACGAGAATACAGCAGGTCTTATCGCATATGTATACAAGGGAAAGAAAGATGCAACATTTTTCAGTAACCCTGCAGTATTTAAAGCAGGAGCCAAAGATTTGGTAAAATCAATTCCTGTTGATACGTTCTATAGTAATGGTGACCTGTATCAGGTACCGGTTATCAGCACTACATTAAAAGAAAGAGGAACCTATACAGTATATCTGAAAGCACTGAGCACTTACACAGGACAGTCGGTCATCTATATTGATGGTGTACGAATCTATAACCCACTGGCAGACAAGAGTGCTTATATTGAGACAGAGAAGGATACAAAAGTACAGGAACTGAGAGGAATGTTATTAGGAAGTAGTCCGTCAATCAATCTTGTAACGCCAGATGGAAATAATGGATTCCTGATTGACGGTGGTTCAACAGCAGTAGAGCAGTATCTTCCAGAGAAGCCAGAGATTGGTGCATATTTAGGTGCAGAAACATTAGCAGATGTCATGAAAGCAGGACCAAATAATGAACTGTATCTGCCAATTGATAATGGTGTGGCATTTAAGGTTTCTACACCTGTAGGCGATGCAGACTGGACACTTCAGGTTGGAGCAAAATCAGTATCAGCAGATACAAGTACAGAATCAGATGCATTTGTAGCAGACAAGGCATTTACGGTTTATGTAAAACCGGATGATGTAAAAGAGACAAAATATCAGGAAGTAAAAAATTATACTATCAACACATCAACAGATATGTATTATGATATTAATCTGAAAGAAGTAATTAAAGCACAAGGATGGACAGCAGACAGCTACGATGTAATTGTGTTGAATACAACGGTAGATTATAACAATTATGATATTATATCTCTGACAAATATCAAGTGTGCAGCAGATATGACACTGAGCAAACCAAGCCAGCTGACAAGGATGGGATATAATCTGGCAGGAAGAAATGTTCTGACAGGAAATGATGAGGCAGTCTTGAGCGCTAAATTCGGAGTTACAAATGTAACAAGAGGAAAATATGCAAGTATGACAGTTGTCACCAAAAAAGAGGCAACAGATGTACAGGTTACAGATCCTACAGGAGCAGTTGTAACATCCTTTACGAAAAAGACAAGTTCTATTGATGCAGATGGAAACAAAGAGTGGAAATTAACATTTAAAGTTATTAAGCAAAGAGGTGAGGCAAAATACAGTGTGGATGCTGTAGTGAACGGCTCATTGACCAATATGCCATATTCAACATCTATCATGGTTAGATAGAAAAGTAGTTGAATATGAATAATTTGGAAAGGAGATAGGAAATGAAAAAACAATACAGAAAACCTGAAATTGCTATAGAAGATTTTGTGCTTAACCAGTTTATTGCTGGTTCATGTACAGTGAAAACAAATCTAAGAGACACTTGTTATTCAGCTAATTATGATGAATGGAGTAAAGAACTTGATCCATTTACATTAGCTGCGATTGAAGCAGGACAGTTTATAGAGAAGCTTTCGTGTACAGTGAACGCAGATGATGATAATGACACAATATGCTATCATACACAGGGTAGTCCTTTGTTCCAGTCATAGCAAATAAAGATAAAACGGAGTTATGTATAAATGCATAGCTCCTTTTTTGATGAAAGGATAAGAATGTATCGTTATTATTTTAAATTGGCAAATTTGGTTATTCAGATAAATGCTCCGTTTGTTATCGAAAAATTCTATGAAATGGAAATTTATCGTATTGAATATGCAGAGAAAATCAATGCTCAGTATACAATAGAAATGTTTCCAGAAAATTGGAAAATAGAAGGAAAGTTATTGTTCGATGATAGAAAGTCTAAAATATACGAGACGAAGGAAACGATTCAAAGATATTTTTTTTGGAGCGTACATACAGAAAAAAAATATGTGATGCTTTCTTATAGTAAAAAGGATTTTTCACTTTTTAAGATATATTTACAAAAAGAGTACAAGGATGAATTGTTAAGAGAATTCCATATTTCAGGAATGTTGGCAATGGAGCTTGTTTTCATAATAAATCAGGGATTTCAACTTCATGCATCTGTGATAAATTGGAAAGACAAAGGAATATTATTTTCTGCACCATCGGGAACTGGAAAATCTACGCAAGCCGATTTGTGGAAAAAATATGAAGGAGCAAAAGTAATAAACGGCGACAGGGCCTTAATTAGAAAAGAAAAAGGAGAGTTTACGGTTTATGGTTCTCCATATGCTGGTACATCGAAAATATATACAAATTTCTCAGCTCCAATCAAAGCGATTGTTATCTTGGATCAAGGTAAAGAGAATAAAATTAAAAGGTTGGGAGTAAAAGATGCATTTGTGAGATTGTATAGCGAGTCAACAGTAAATGCATGGAATCAGGAATACGTCATTCGATTTCTGGATTTATTACAGGATTTGATTGAAAATGTGCCCGTTTACCATCTCTCCTGTCGCCCGGATCAGGACGCAGTAAATACGGTGAAAAACGAAATTTTAAAAGAGTTATAAGATAACAATAAAACAAAGAATGCAGATTAGTGAGGGTGGAGTGCACTCTCACTATTCTAGGTTTAAGGAGATTTTGAGGGATAGGTTGTAATTTATTGGAAGATAGTTTATAGTAAAAGATAAAAAGATGAGAAAATGGAGGGCACTATGAAACAGAAAAAAAAATTAGGGATTATAATTGCTGTTGCAATAGCTATAATAGTGGTGGGAGTTGTAATACTTTTTGCATTAAAGGCAAATAAGAGTTCTTCACAGAAAGAAACAAAAGAAACCAACGAATATGAAATTGTAAAACCTGGAAAGGATACTTTGGATGTTAGTAAGATTCAAGGTTATTCAGCTAAAGTAGATGACTCTGACAAAAACGATGATTCTAAGGAAACTGAAAAAGCAGAGCAAATCGTTCTTTCCGATTCGAACCTCACGGTTGAGTCCATCGGTGCTTATTCCGGTTCTTTTATAGAAGATGGAAGCGACGAGGCGACAAAGAACGTAACAGCGATGCTGATTACGAACAATTCTGATCAGATGCTTCAGGTGGCGCTGATTGATTTTCAGGTAAATAGCAATGAGACGGCGAGTTTTAAGGTGACGAATCTTCCGGCAGGAACTTCTACGCTGGTACTTGAGAGCAATAAGCGGGAGTTTTCAGATAAAGATACTTATACATATGGCAATGCGGCTACGGGATATATGGATCAGCCGACGCTCGAAGAGGATAAGGTAGAGTTAAAGACTGAGAATGGAAAGATTACACTGAAGAATAAGACGGATAAAGAGCTTAAGAGAGTTTATGTTTATTATAAGTACGTACAGATTGGCGGCGCTTATTTTGGCGGAATTACTTACCGTACACCATTTGAAAATGTGGGCGCAGGCAAGGAAGCAGAGGCAGTTGCGGCACATTTTAATCCGGACAGCAGTCAGATTATGGGAGTACAGATACTTGATAATTAAAAGAGATTGGGGAATAAGTTCATGAAGAAACAACAAGCACCAGTGCAGGCGCAGCTTAGAAAATATCTGTATCAGAAGGCGGCACACAATAAAGTGCCGCTTTCCGGTACATTTGAACTGACACCGAGATGCAATATGAATTGCAGGATGTGTTACATTCGAATGAGTGAAGCAGAGATGCGGGCAAGGGGAAGAGAGTATACAGCAGAAGAATGGATTGAGATGGGAAAAGCCTGTGCAAAAGAGGGAATGCTCTTCTTGCTGCTGACGGGCGGGGAACCATTTCTTAGAAAAGATTTTAGACAGATTTATACAGAGTTAAAGAAGCTGGGGTTACTCATCTCAATTAATACGAATGCGACATTGATTGATGAGGAGACCGTGGAGTGGTTAAAGAAGGATCCGCCGATGAAGGTGAATGTGACACTTTATGGTGGTGGAAATGAGACTTATAAAAAGCTGTGTGGACATCCGACCGGATATGATGCAGCTACGAAGGCGATTGATCTGATGCACGATGCGGGCATTTTTGTGAATATCAATGCGAGCTTTACGAAGTACAATCTGGATGATATGGAGGATATCTTTGCATTTGGTAAGAGCAGGGAGATTCAGGTAAATGCGGCTACTTATATGTTCCCGCCGGTACGTAGTGCGAAGAACGGCGTGACGGATGATGAAGTGCGTTTTACAGCAGAAGAGGCTGGAAGAGCGAGGGCGAAGGCGGATATGTACCGCCTGTCTAAGGAGGAGTTTGAGATTCGATTGAAGGCACTCCATGAAGGAAGAGATGACTTTATGGGCGGCGAGGAAGAGTGTGAGCGTACCCCGGATGAGAAGATGGGTTGTATGGCGGGACGGTCTTCATTCTGGATGACATGGGACGGACGAATGACGCCTTGCGGCATGATGAATGAGCCGGTAGCCAGACCATTTGAGATTGGCTTTTCGGATGCATGGAAGTCGATCTATCAGGCGACGGATGAGATTTTGCTGCCATCTGAATGCAAGAACTGCAAGAAGCGTTTTGCGTGTATGATGTGCGGGGCGCTTACGATTGCGGAAGGTGGCGGATGCAGTTATAAGAAGCCGGAGTATTTGTGCCGGCAGACAGAGGTGTTCCTAGAAGAGATGGAGAAAGAATACCAGAAACGGGAAACAGGGGTATGATGACGAATACACAAAAAGAGCTGTTACAGGCACTTCGGTGCTTTATGCAGGGGGATGAGGAATACCATCTTCCGGAAAGGTTTCCGCAGCTAAAGGAGCTGTGTGACCTTGCAGCGATGCATAAGATTTTAGCAATTATATATGAGATGATCCGGAGGGATCCGGTGCTTCTTTTAGAGGAGAATGCGCTACTTGCTGCGAAGTGGAAGAAGAGTGCGATTGCGGAGGTGATGCTGCAGGTGCAAAGGACGGCTGGTTTTCTGGAGCTGTATCAGAAGCTTCAGAAGGAAGGGGTATATCCGCTGGTTGTGAAGGGGCTGATTTGCCGGTCTTTTTATGAAAAGCCGGACTTTCGGATATCAGCGGATGAAGATCTGCTGCTTAGGAAGGAAGAGTTTGAGACCTTTGACTGCATTTTGTTAGAGGAAGGATATAAGAGGCAGGAGCTGGATCCTAAGGATCTGCCGTATGAGATTCCATATCTGAATCCGAGAAATCAGGTATATATAGAGCTTCACTTTTCGTTGTTTGCAGAAGGCGAGGGTGCATATGGTCATCTGAATCAGGAGTTTGCAGGGGTGTTTGACCGATGCATTTGTGAGCAGATTGAGGGAGTGGATATTAAGACACTCTCGCCGACGGACCATATGTTTTATCTGATCTGTCATAGTTTTAAGCATTTTTTACATAGTGGATTTGGAATCAGACAGGTCTGCGACATGGTGATGATGGCAAAGCATTACACGACGCGGATTGACTGGAGAGAGATTCAGGATAAGCTTGCACAGCTTCGGATGGATACATTTTTCAGTGCTCTGGCAAAGATTGGCAGAGAGTATCTGGGATGCTCCTGGGAGAAAACCGGATATGTGGATGATACGCAGGAGAGTGTAGACTGTATGCCGCTTCTTGTGGATCTGCTGGAAGGCGGTGTGTATGGCGGGAGCACGATGGCGAGAAGGCACAGCGCGAATATGACGCTGGAAGCTGCTAGGAGAGGCAAAAAGGCGACGGCGTCGTCGGTTTGGTCATCGTTGTTTCCGGGTGTTTCTTATATGAAGGGGCATTATGTGTGGCTCTGTAAGTATCCGTGGCTGCTTCCGGCAGCATGGGTGATGCGGCTGTTTGGATATGCGGCAGACAGGAAGCATACAGAGGATCAGAGTAGTTTAGAGATTGGAAATAAACGTGTGGAACTTCTTCGGAAGTATCATGTGATAGATTAGGGGACAGATATATGAAGGTGATAGATACAAGAGAATATGTGTCGGTTCTGAAGCAGTTGACGGACGATGGACGGGAAGTCAGCATGCGGATTGCGGGAAATAGTATGGCGCCATTTCTGATTCATGAGCGTGATACGATCTTCTTTCGGAAGCCACAGGCAAAACTGAAGAAGGGCGATATGGTGTTCTTTAAAAGAAGTAACGGGCAGTATATCATGCACAGGATTCACCATGTGAAGCCGGATGGGTATTATATCGTGGGTGATGCGCAGTGTATGATCGAGGGACCGGTTGCAGAGGAACAGATCTTTGCGGTTGTGACGAAAGTCATAAGAAAGGGAAAGACGATACAGCCGGGGGACTTCTGGTGGGAGTTCTTTCGTCACGTGTGGCTGCATATAGTTCCGGTTCGAAGACCGGTGCTGGCTCTTTATACGAAGTTTCTTTTTAGAGGAGGTAGATCGTGAGAGAGAAGAAGACACAGTTTGAATCGGTCAGAATATTAAAGAAACGATGGAAAGATGGTACATTTTCGGAGATTTTAGAGGACTGGAGATGGATTCTTGGGTATAGCGCAAGGTATAAGGGAGCGATTCTATTTTATGTTGTGCTGGGAATCTTAAGTACGTCGTTTGGACTTGCGAGCAGTGTGGCGGGTAAGTATCTGATTGATATCATTACGGGTTATCAGACGAGTAAGCTTGCGGTGCTGTTTCTTGTGATGGTTGGCGGACAGGTGTTCAGTCTGTTGTTTGAGAGCCTGATCAACCGGGTTTCCACGAAGCTTAGTATTGATATTAACAATGATATTCAGGCGGATATTTTTGATAAGATTATTGATGCGGACTGGATGGAAATAAGTAAGTATAGCAATGGAGACATTCTGAATCGTTTTAATGGCGATATTCGTACAATCAGCAGCAATGCCATCAGCTGGCTTCCGACGATTATCATCGCACTTTATAAGCTGGTGGCGACATTTATGGTCATCCTGCATTATGACTGGGTGATGGCTCTGATTGCGCTTGGCAGTGCGCCGTTTCTTCTTCTGCTGTCACGAACGGTGCTGAAGAAGCAGAGGGACTTTAGCCAGAAGGTGCTCGAGACGAGCAGTAAGCTGATGGGATTTGAGGTCGAGACGTTTTATAACTTTGATACGATCAAATCTTTTGGTATTGCGCCGCATTATAGTAAGAAGATGAGATGGTGGCAGAAGCGGTTTCGGGATGACAGCCTGAAGTATAATTATTTTACGATTAAGACGAATGTAGTTCTGCAGGGGATTGGAATGGCCGTGCAGTTGATTGCATTTGGATATTGTCTGTTCCGGCTGTGGACGCATGATATTACATATGGTACGATGACATTGTTTTTGCAGCAGAGAAGCAATCTGTCGGCGGCATTTAATAATCTGGTGACGATTGTTCCGACATTTTTAAATAGTTCGGTATCGGCGCACCGTATTCGTGAGCTTGTGGAGCTTCCGAAGGAAGTACATATTACAGAGAGTTCGGTGCTTGATGCGTATGCGGCAGATGGATTTTCCATTTCTTTGCGGGATGTGGATTTTTCTTATGTGAAGGAAGAGCGTGTGATCACAGATTCTTCGTTTGAGGCAAAGCCGGGTGAGATTGTTGCACTGGTGGGTCCTTCCGGAGAGGGTAAGACAACATTAATCCGTATGTTTCTGGGGCTGATTCATCCGCAGAGCGGGCAGGCAGTGATGTCTGCGGCAGGCGGCATGGAAGTGGTACTAAACGCAGAGACGAGACACCTGTTTGCATATGTTCCGCAGGGCAATACGATTCTGTCGGGAACCATCGCAGAGAATCTGCGGATGGTAAAGGAAGATGCGACAGAGGAAGAGATGATAGAAGCATTGGAGATTGCGTGTGCGTGGGACTTTGTGAAGAAGCGTCCGGACACGATAAATAGCAATGTGGGCGAGCGTGGCCGTGGACTGTCGGAAGGGCAGGCACAGAGGCTGTCGATTGCAAGGGCACTCTTAAGAGATGCGCCGGTGCTGCTGTTGGATGAGGCTACTTCCGCACTGGATGTGGAGACGGAGCGCAGGGTGCTTCGCAATATTATGACACAGAAACCAAACAAAACATGTATTGTTACAACGCACAGACCAAGTGTGTTAAATATGTGCAGACGGGTATACCGTGTGATGGATACCAGGGTGACAGAGCTTTCGGAAGAGGAAGCTGCAAAAATGGCAATGGATTTTTAAGGTAGAGAGTGGTAAAATGATTGATATACATACGCATATCCTGCCGGGGATGGATGATGGAGCAGTAGATATTTTAGATACGATAGAGATGGCAAGGCTGGCTGCTATGAGCGGAGTAACAGAAATTGTGGCAACACCGCATTTTAATATTCCGGGACTGTATGATAATGCATTTGGAGAGCATTATGTGAATACGTTTAATCAGGCCGCAAGGGCGATTAAGGAAGAGAAGATTCCAATCAGGCTTTTTCCGGGGATGGAGGCATTTTCTACAGAGGATCTGCCACGGCAGATGGCAGATGGAAAGGTAATGACGATCAATCAGAGCCATTATATTCTGATGGAGTTTGCATTTGATGAGGATCCGGACTTTGCAACGAGGCTTCTTGGTAAGGTAAGGGAAGTTGGTGCAAAGCCTGTGATTGCGCATGCGGAGCGTTATTATTTTGTGCAGGATGATCCGCAGATTGTATATCAGTGGAGGAAGAAGGGATATGCCATTCAGGTCAATAAGGGAAGTTTTCTTGGACGGTTTGGTGAGTCGGCAATGGAGACATCATACCGCCTGCTTCGTCACCATCTGGTATCGGTTGTGGCAAGTGATGCACACAGCGCGGTGGAGCGGACGCCTTTTTTGATGGATGCGTATGAAGCACTTAGTGAATGTTGTTCAAAGCGGCATCTGGATGTGCTGTTTCGAGACAATCCCGGCAGAATCTGTCAGGATAAGCCGGTACTTGAATTGGAGCCGCTTCCATTTTTACCATACTATTTTGATTAAAGGAGAAAACATGATTAGATTGAGAAGAGCCATATGTCTGATATTTGTGTTGGCATGTGCGGTATTCGTTGGATTTTTAATAAAGGAAAAGATGGTGGAAGACCATGTGCCTCCGGTGATTACCTGTAGTGATGATGAGCTTGTACTCAGTGTCAATGAGAATCAGGAAGAGGCACTGATGAAGGGAATTAAGGCTACGGATAACAGGGATGGGGATTTGACGAAGGAAGTTCGTATTTCTTCTATCTCTCATTTTATTTCGGGTAATGAACGCACGGTCACTTATGTCGTTTTTGATAAATCGAACCAGATGGGAACGTTAAAAAGAACGGTGAAATATAATGATTATACGCCACCACGGATTAAGATGCTTCATGCACCAAGATGTAGCGCGGCAGAAGTGGCGAATACAGACTTTGTATCTTATCTGAGTGCAACAGACTGTCTCGATGGAGACCTGACCAGCCAGGTGAAGCTTTCAATGAATGACAGCCTGTATAATCCGCAGCCGGGAGATTATCCGGTTACGGCACAGGTAAGCAACAGTGCGGGAGATGTCTGTTCGGTATCGTTTGAGATTACGATTACGGATAATGAGAATGAAAGTATAAAGCAATATCCGGCGTTATCGGAGTATATTGTTTATACAACTGTTGGAAATATGATAGATCCGATGTGTTATGTGGTCGGACTGGAACAGAATGGGCTGATTACACAGTATAATGAAGATCCCAGTGTTATGGAGTCGATTAGTGTGAATTCGAAGGTGGATTACAATGAGCCTGGAGTATATCCGGTAGAATTTTCGTATACCGGAGATGGAATTCCGACGGCTGTGACAAAGATGTTTGTAGTTGTGGAGGGAAATGAAGATGGAAAATAATCGGGAGAATGCATCCGCACAGACGGAGACAGAATTTGAACCGATTTCATTGGTTTGTGATATTTTAAAAAACTGGTGGGTCATCCTGTTTGGAGCGCTGGCCGGTGCAATGCTTTTTTATGTGGCAAGCAGCATGATATATGTTCCGAATTATCGTACACAGGCAACATTTGTTATCACATCCAGAGAGAATGCCAATGCATACAATAATCTTTCTTCTGCCAATTCGATGGCAGAAACATTCCAGAAGATTCTGGAAAGTACGATTATGAAGAAGACAATCTGTGAAAAATTGGATATGGATAAGCTTGATGCGGATATCAGTGCCAATGTTGTAAAGGGAACGAATATGCTGACCCTTTCTGTTACTGCACATTCGCCAAAGGATTCGATTGATATTATCAAAACGGTGATGGACAACTACACCAGCATTTCTTATTATACAGTTGGAACGACAGTGCTTGATGTTTTGGAAGATCCGAAGATTCCGTATGCACCGGTCAATCCACCACAGAACGGTGAGATGGCAAAGAAGGGATTCTTCCTGGGAATGGCTGTCTGCATACTGTTATTTGCTATCTGGTCTTATATGCATAATACGGTGAAGCAGGAAAGAGAAGTAGAGAAAAAGCTCGATGCCAGAAGTCTTGGAGCGATTAGTTATGAATGGAAGTATAAGACGATAAAGGAATGGATCAAGCACCGGAAGAAGGCAGTTCTGGTGGATAATCCTCTGGCAAGCTTCCGGTTCGTGGAAAGCTTTAAGATGCTTGCGGCCAGGGTGGAATACCATATGTCAAAGATCAACGGTAAGATCCTGGTAGTTACGAGTGTCTGTGAGAATGAAGGAAAGTCATCCGTGGCAGGGAATCTTGCAATCACACTTGCGAAAAAAGGCAAGAGAGTCATTTTGATTGATGGCGATATCAGATGCCCTGCACAGTATCTGTTATTGGGAATGAGTCCGAAAAAAGAAAATGAGCTTGGAGAGTTCTTAAATGGCAGAACAGGTGCCAATAACATTTTGTTAAATACGGAGCGTAAGCGGCTTGGATTTATAGGTGGAAAGGTGTCCTATTCTGCTTCTACAGAGATGCTTGGAAACAGACAGCTTCCGGTTCTTATAGAAGCCTGCAGTAAGATTGTGGATTACGTCATTATCGATACCCCACCATCTGGAATGATCGGAGATGCACAGATTTTTGCACAGCATGCAGATGCCGTAATGGTCGTTGCCAGACAGAACCTTACACTTGCAGAAGATATCAACGAGATGATGGATGATTTCCGTGACAATCATACCAAGGTACTTGGAGTTGTTTTAAATGGTGTCATGACGTTTCAGAGTATCGCGGACAGCCCGGTGGGAGATCATTACAGCAGATATGGGCGATATGGACGTTATGGGAAATATACGAATAATAAAGAGGTATAGCAGACATGGATGAGATGAGAGAAAAATCTGGGAAGGAGCAACAGGGTGAAATCGAGAAGATTGATCTGATTGAATTCCTTCGCAGTTTCCAATATGGAATCAAGAAAATGTGGTGGCTGGTTTTGGTTCTCGCATTGATTTTTGGACTGAATAGTTATATCAAAGCAAGAAAGAATTATACCCCTGTCTATACGGCATCAGCGACGGTGGCAGTAACGACAATTGATGGAAGTCCGGCTTACCAGAACAATGCGTCTGCACAGCAGATGGCGGATGTTTTCCCATACATACTGACAAGTGGTGTGCTAAAAGATGTGGTAGCTAAGGATATGAAGCTGGACTCTGTTCCGGGATCCATTTCTGTTAAGGCGGAAGAGGGAACGAATATGCTTACGATATCTGTTTCCGGTACGAATGCAGAACTTTCCTATAAGACATTAAAGTCAGTCATTAAAAATTATCCGGAAGTGGCACAGTTCGTACTTGGAAATACGACTCTGAAGATACTGGATGAAACAGGTGTTCCGGATGATACGACAAAGCAGGGAGTCATTTCTTCTTCCTGGAAGAGAGGGGCACTTAAGGGTGCCATTATTGGTCTTGTGATTCTGTCTCTTTATGTACTTACCAGACGTACCGTGAAGACAGGTAAGGAGATTAAGACCCATTTGAATCTGGTTGATCTTGGAACATTGCCGGAAGTACATGTAAAGAAGAGAAATAAAGAAAGTTTTTATAATTCAGTCAATGTATTAAATAAAAGAATTCCGCAGGGATATCTGGAAGCGTTCAGAAAGGTCGGAATTAAGGTAATGAAACAGATGGAGGAAGAGGAGTTTAAGACGCTTTTGGTCACCAGCTCTGTGCCGGAAGAAGGAAAGACGGCATTTTCTGTGAATCTGGCAATCATAGAGGCAAAACTAGGGAAAAATGTCATACTTGTAGATTGTGATATGAGAAGACCATCTGTTGCAAAAGCCATGAATCAGGAAGGAGAATTTCCCGGACTTCAGGCGGTGCTTCAAGGTAAGGTGAAGATCAGTGAAGCAATGACAACGGTAGAACTTGAGAAGTGCCGGGGATCTTTGCGGATTCTGTATGGCAAAACGAAAGAAGGAAGTTCTTCCGACCTGCTTGAGAGTAAGCAGATGGAGAGACTCATTTCCATTTTAAAGAAGAAAGCAGACCTTGTAATATTTGATACGGCTCCTTCTGAGATGCTTGCAGATGCGCCGGTACTTGCAAGATATCTGGATGCTGCAGTCTATGTGATCCGCTATGATTATGCAAAGATGCGCCAGATTCGTATGGGTGTGGAGAACATTTCGATGAGTGGAATCCATATGCTGGGTTATGTATTAAACCGCGACCGCTCTACGGGTGGTGGATATGGATATGGTTATGGATATGGATACTATGGACGCTATCGTTATGGAAGATATGGTCGTTATGGCGGATATAGACATTACAGCCGCTATGAAAAACAGTTTGATGAACCGGAAGAAGAGACAGGTGCGGTAAATCAAAAAGAGGTATTTACAGAGACGAAAGAGAACTGATTGCAAAATCATGTGAATAGTGGTACGATATAAAACTAGAGTGAGAAACTATAGAATTTGAGGAAAAGAAACAACCTGAGTATGAGGGGGTTACTTATGAAAAATGTTACAAAACTGTCCGCAAGGCAGAAAAATTATTTAAAAACTAAGAGCATGGTAGATATGATCCTGGGCTCAGTGGGAATGGTTGTGCTGTCGCCGGTATTTCTGGCGATAGCGGCAGCTATTAAGTTGGAAGATGGCTTACGGGCACCGGTATTCTTTTCACAAAAGAGAGTCGGTGTTCATAAGTCATATTTCAAGTTATATAAGTTTCGTTCCATGCGGCTTGACACTCCGCATGACATACCGACGCATCTTTTGGATAACCCGGAGCAGTATATCACAAAGGTGGGTCGTTTCCTGCGTAAATCTTCTTTAGATGAACTGCCTCAGCTCTACAACATTGCAAGAGGCGATATGGCAGTCGTCGGACCAAGACCGGCACTGTGGAATCAGACGGACTTAATTGCAGAGAGAGACAAATATGGTGCAAATGATGTGAAGCCGGGCCTTACCGGCTGGGCGCAGATCAATGGACGTGACGAACTCGAGATAGACGTAAAAGCAAAGCTTGACGGAGAGTACGTAAGCAAAGCAGGACTTGCGATGGACATCCGGTGCGTCTTTGGCACCATTTTTTCCGTACTCCGTGGAAGCGGCGTTGTAGAAGGTGGAACAGGAACAATGGAGCGAGAAAAGAAAAATAAAAAAGTAATGATTATCACGAATCATTCTTATATGCTGTGGCAGTTCCGAAGAGAACTCATACAGATGCTGATGGAAGATGCAGAGGTCTATATCAGCACTCCATTTGTCGGCCACGAGAAAGACTTTGCCGATATGGGATGCCATATGATCGAGACTCCGGTTGACCGCCGCGGCATCAATCCGATGACAGATCTGCGTTTATATAAGCAGTACCGTGCCATGTTAAAGAAAGAAAAGCCGGACATGGTCATCACTTATTCGATTAAGCCAAATGTTTATGCCGGTTATGCGTGCAGACGCCTGCATATTCCATATTGCGTAAATGTACAGGGACTTGGCACCGCATTTGAAAAGCCGGGACTTTCCCAGGTCGTAACCATGATGTACCGCACTGCTTTAAAGGGCGCAAAGACCGTATTCTTTGAAAATGAGCGAAATGCAGCACTCTTCCAGGAAAAGAAGATCACTCCGGCAAAGCAGCAGACGATCCTTTCCGGAGCCGGCATCACTCTCGACTTCTATCAGTACGAAGCCTATCCGGAAAATGAAGCATTTCACTTCCTGTATCTGGGCCGAATCATGAAGGAAAAGGGTATGGACGAGCTCTTCTACGCCATTCGCAAGTTACACAAGGAATATGGCAAGAAAGTCGTTCTTGACATTGTCGGATTCTTCGAAGACGAATATAAGGGTGAAGTAGAGAAGTTAGTAGAAGACGGCATCGCAGTCTTTCATGGATTCAAAGAAGACCCGAGACCGTATTATAAAGCAGCAGACTGCATCGTCCTTCCAAGTTATCATGAGGGCATGTCAAATGTCCTGCTAGAAGCAGCATCCACCGGCAGACCGGTTGTTACAAGCAAAATTCCAGGCTGTATGGAAAGCGTGGAAGACGGCACAACCGGATACCTCTGTCAGGTGAAAAATGCACATTCTCTGTACCAGAAGATGAATGAAATCTATCATAAGAGCCGTGCCGACCGAGAAGAAATGGGCAAATGCGCAAGAGATAAGATGGCAAGAGAGTTTGCGAAGGATGAAGTGTTGAAGATGACGGTGGCGAAAGTGAAGGAGTAGAGATGCAGCCAATCAGAGTATTACATATCGTAACCTATATGGGACGAGGTGGTTTGGAAACGATGCTTATGAACTACTATCGTCATATTGACCGCACAAAGGTACAGTTTGATTTCCTCGTACACAGAGATTTCGAGGCGGATTATGATGCAGAAATCTTATCGCTTGGAGGAAAAATTCATCATGTATCCAGACTGGTACCGTGGAGTAAATCGTATCAGAACGAGCTGCGTACTTTTTTTAAGGCACACCCGGAATATCGTATCGTGCATGTACACCAGGACTGTTTGAGTTCAGTTGCCTTAAAGGTGGCGAAGGAGTGTGGAGTGCCGGTACGGATTGCGCACAGCCATAACAGCAATCAGGACAAGAATCTAAAGTATCTGATTAAGCTGCATTACATGAAGAAGATTCCTGCATTTGCAACTGCACTTTTTGCATGTGGAAAAGATGCGGGGGATTGGATGTTTGGAGGAAAACAGTATCATGTTATGGCAAATGCGGTGGAAGTAAAGAGATACCAGTACAAACCTTCTGTTGCAGAAAAAATAAGAAATGAATGGAATATTTCTGATGAACTTTTGGTTGGACATGTGGGAAGATTCAATCCACAAAAGAATCACACGTTTCTAATCGACATTTTCTATGAAGTACAGAAAATAAATCCATCTGCCAGATTACTTTTAGTCGGAGACGGAGATGGGAAAAAGGAAATACAAGAAAAAGCCAGAAAGCTTGGTATTGCAGATCATATCATCTTTGCGGGTGTCAGAACAGATGTAGAGGAACAGATGCAGGCAATGGATGTATTTGTATTTCCATCTTTGTATGAAGGATTGCCGGTTACTATGGTCGAAGCACAGGCAGCAGGCCTGCCATGTATCATATCTGACAAGGTTCCGGAAGAATGTATTATTACAACTAATCTTGTAACGACACAAAAATTGACCGATAGTCCTAAGATATGGGCAGAACATATCATAGGGAGGGCAAAGAACACGCGAACGGATCATTACGATGAGATGAAGTCTCATGGTTATGATATTGAAGAGGCAGCAAAATGGCTGCAAAACTATTATATTGCACACAGTGGAGAATAAGAATGGCAACACTTACAGTTTTTACTCCGGCATACAACCGGGCGCATACGCTGCCAAGAACCTATGAAAGCTTACAGAAGCAGTCATGTAAAGATTTCGTCTGGCTGATTGTAGATGATGGATCGAAAGATCAGACAGCAAAATTGGTAAAAGAGTGGCAGCAACAGGAAAAAACGTTTGAAATCAGATATATCTATAAAGAAAATGGCGGGATGCATACGGCGCATAATGTAGCTTATGAAAATATCGATACTGAGCTGAATGTCTGCATCGATTCAGATGACTGTATGGCTGACGGGGCTGTGAAGAAAATCATAGATACCTGGGAAAAGGTAAGAGACAAAAACTATGCCGGATTAATCGGACTAGATGCAGACTTTAAGGGAAATATCATAGGAAAAGGATTTCCAGAGCACCTGAAAGAGACGACACTTGGTGACTATTATGCAGCAGGGGGACAAGGGGATAAGAAACTTGTTTACCGCACAGATGTAATAAACAGTGTGCCACCGTATCCGGTATTTGAGGGAGAAAAATACGTAGGACTGGTATATAAATATACGTTAGTCGATCAAAAATACAAATTATTTGTAATGAATGAAGTATTGTGTGATGTGGAGTATCAGGCTGATGGGTCAAGCGGAACGATGTGGAAACAATACTTAAAGAATCCAAATGGATTTGCATTTCTTAGGAAGGTATCGATGCAATATCCAAAATCAACGAAAAGATTAATCATAGACTGTATTCATTATTGTTCAAGCAGTCAGATTGCAGGAAACAGAAAATATATAAAAGAATCGCCCAAAAAGCTATTAACTGTTTTGTGTACACCCTTTGGGTGGTTATGGACGGCATATGTGAGATATAAGGCAAAGAGGATATAGAGGACAAAAGATGTCAAATTATATTTTGATACTGGTGTGGATTGTAATATTAGGAATTGCAGCCATGTTCATAAATGTGAAAAGACCAGAAGTGGTCTGTGGAGAAAAAGTAGAGCGCTATTATGTGGTGTGGGCATTTTTGATATTTGTTCCACTGATTATCTGGTGTGGATATAGAGGAAATGTAGGAGATACATCCATGTATATCTCTAGTTTTTATGATATGCCAAGTGATTTTGGTGGAATAGAAACTTATATGCAGGGAGTAAAAAAAGATAAGGCATTTTTCTGTTTTTCAGCGGTAATAAAATGCCTGATTGGCAATAAGCCGGAAATTTATTTTATCATTTTGGCATTGATTCAGGCAACATTATTGATTCTTGTATACCGTAAGTATTCGCCGGAATTTCTCTTTACTTTCTTTTTATTTATTGCATCGACGGATTATATATCCTGGATGTTCAACGGAATTAGACAATTTATGGCAGTGACTATTACCTTTGCATGTTTTGGACTGATTCTGAAAAAGAAATATATAGTTGCTATTTTGCTAATCTTATTAGCTTCCCGGTTCCATGGTAGTGCACTGATTGTGATACCGTTTCTTTTTGTGGCGCAGGGAAAGGCATGGAATAAGAAAACTATTCTTGTTATAATGGCAACAATCGCAGTTGTTACGTTTATAGGAAGTTTTACGAACCTGTTGGATTCTGTGCTTGCAGAGACACAGTATACAAATGTTGTTTCTGACTGGCAGAGCTGGCAGGATGATGGAACGAATATATTCAGGGTATTGGTTTATGCAGTACCGGCGATTCTTTCATTTATAGGTAAAAGATATCTGGATGAAGCAAACAATCCGTGTATTAATTTCTGCGCGAACATGTCTATTATATCGACAGCAATCTATGTTGTGTCGATGTTTACATCTGGTATCTTTATAGGAAGACTTCCTATTTATTTTTCCCTATATAGTTACATTCTGTTGCCATGGGAGTTAAAAAATATGTTTAATGAAAAATCAAAACAATTTATTACGGGAGCGGCTGTTGTGGGTTATCTTGGATTTTATTTTTATAGTATTATTAGTATGGGAATGATATAAATGCATGAAAGGAATCAATATGAATAAGCAGGAGCGGAAAGAGTGTCAGTACTCTGATTATTATAGAATGACAGGTGAAGGAGAACATACAGGTTTAAGATGTTTAAAAAACCTCTTTCTTTTTCATCATTTGGCATTTATGTATTGGTATCGAAAATGTCAGCAAAAATCAACCTTTTTTCGAAGATATATACTATATAGAATGTCTAGAAAATTTGGACTGGAGATTTCGACTAAAGCCACTATAGGAAAAGGACTTTATCTTGGTCATCCATATAATATTACAGTAGCAGAAGGCGTACAAATGGGACAGAATGTAAATCTGCATAAAGGGTGTACAATTGGCCGTACTAATAGAGGAAATGCAGGTGTACCGAAAATGGGAGACTGTGTATTTGTCGGAATCAATGCAACAGTAGTTGGAAATATTGAAATCGGGGATGATGTATTGATTGCACCCAATAGTTATGTCAATGTGAATGTCCCATCACATTCTATTGTGATAGGTAATCCGGCCACAATACATCACCGTGACAATGCAACAGAAGGATATGTGAACTTTCGCGTATAACATGGAGGTTAGTATGATACCAAAGAAAATTCATTACTGCTGGTTTGGAAGAAAAGAACTTCCAGAGAAAGCAAAGAAATGCATCGCAAGCTGGAAAAAATATTGTCCGGACTTTGAAATTATCGAATGGAATGAAGATAATATCGATGTGTATCAGAATCAGTATACGACATATACATATGACAATAAGCGTTTTGCCTTTTTGAGTGATTATTTAAGACTCTTAATTGTTTATAAAGAGGGCGGGATTTACTTCGATGTGGATGTGGAAGTGGTTCGTCCCATTGATGAATTGCTAGAAAATCAGGCATTTTTTGGATTTGAGACAAAGGATTATATCAATACAGGCCTTGGATTTGGAGCAGAAGCCGGAAATGCAATTGTAGAAGCGATGATAAAAGAGTACGATTCGCTCTTAGATGGGACGAAGGGAACGATAGGTTGTCCTATTTTAAATACACAGGCATTAACAAAACTGGGGATGGTTCCAAATGGAGAAAAACAAAAGGTGGAAAATGCAGTGATTTATCCGATTGAATGTTTTAATCCTTATGATGATCCAACAGGACGATTATATAAGACAAAACAAACTTATTCCATTCACTGGTATGCAAAGAGCTGGATGGATAAGAAAACTGTTATGCGAAGCAAGTTAACAAAGCCATTGCACAGGCTGTTACAAAGGAGAAGTTAGATGATCTCATATTCCATTGCCATACGTACCTTAGGAAAAGCAGGAAAAAAGTATCAAAAATTATTAAATAGCATTACCAAATTAAATGTACAGCCAGAAAAGATTATTGTTGTTCTGCCAGAGGGATATAAACCTCCGGTAGAAAAGATTGGAACAGAATGCTTTGTATATTCTAAAAAAGGAATGATACCGCAAAGACTTTTTGCACTTCAATACATCACATCGGAATATACGCTGTTTTGTGATGATGATGTGGAATTGTCGGCTGATTTTATAGAAAAGCTGGCAGAGCCACTAAAAAGTGGAAGATATGACTGCTCGGCAGGCCCGCTTCTTGAATTCTTTCCACCAAAAGGAAAGAAGTACTTACTGGCATCTGTATTAGGCGGAGCCTGTGTGATGCTTCATGGAAAAAAGGATACATATGTAAGAATCCTGAAAACAGGAGGCTGGTCTTATAATGATTCAATAGATACTTCTTCCCATCGTATTTACAAGACGGAATCTTTACCTGGAACTTGTTTTTTTATTCGTACTGAAGCTATGAAACACGTTCGTTTTGAAGATGAAATGTGGGCAGAAAAAAATGGTTATTCCGCATTTGAGGATCGTATTTTGTTCTACAAGTTACAAAATAATGGACATCATAGTTGCGTGGTATCTGATGCAAAGTATTTACACAACGATGCAAAGACATCTACACAGACTTTGCGAACAGAACCGGTCTATGCGGCAGCATATAATCATTATGTTTTCTGGTACCGGCACATTTATCAATGTACATCAAATGTTTTGAATAAAGGATGGGAAAAACTCTGCATCTGGCATTATATACAGATGCAGAAACTCTATCAGAGAGTATTGATGCGTGCCGGACGCTCGAATGCAGACTTAAATGCTGCAATGATACAAGGGTTTCAAGATGCAAAGAAATATGTAAAAAGTACTGAATACAAGTGTATTCCATCAGCAGTGATAAAGGAATGAATATGAAAAAGAAACTTTTAGTAGTATTTACGGGACCAATGGAATTAGGTGGTATTGAAAAAAGCCTGATTGGTCTTTTAGATGCTATAGATTATGAACAATATAGTGTGGACCTCTTTTTATATGGGCATCATGGAAGCCTTTATTCCCAGATTAATAAAAATGTTAATATCTTACCAGAGGTTAAGGAACTGGCTTATACTAGAGAATCGCTGATGACTAAGATAAAGCATGGGGCATTTTATTCGGTCTGGAGACGAATCATAGATGGGGTTCGGCATCTTCCAAATGATGATTCCTGGAATCTGATTTTGAAACATGAGGTAAAGAAGCTTTCGGGAACGTATGATCTGGCAATGAGTTTTTTCCTGCCGTTTGATCTGATCAGGGATCACGTAGATGCAAGATGCAAAGTAGGATGGATTCATACAGATTATTCTTCTGTGGAAGGAATCAATTATGAAGAATTGAGACAATCCTATAGTGGGTTAGACAAGATAGTAGCAGTCAGTTCGGCATGTGGAGAAACATTTACTAAACTTTTTCCCGAGCTTAGAGGAAATATGATGGAAGTAGAAAATATTCTTCCACAGTCAATTATTAGAAAAGATGCCGAGGCTTTTGACGGAGAAAACGAAATGCCGGTCATAAAAGATGGATTTCGTCTTCTCTCGATAGGACGTTATTGCATTGCTAAAAATTTTGATAATGTGCCAGCTATTTGTTCTTGTCTGTTAAAAAAGGGATTCAAAGTAAAATGGTACATCATCGGATTTGGCGGAGATGAAGAATTGATTCGACAGAAGATAGCCGAAGCAAAGATGGAAGAGTATGTCATTCTTCTTGGGAAAAAAGAGAATCCATATCCATATATTAAGGCATGTGATCTGTATGTGCAGCCAAGCAGGTATGAGGGAAAAAGCGTGACAGTCAGAGAAGCACAGATGTTTGCAAAACCGGTTGTAATTACGGCTTATCCTACATCAGGCAGTCAGTTAGAAGATGGTGTGGATGGTGTAGTTGTACCAATGGATAATGAAGGCTGTGCCGATGGCATAGCTAAACTATTAGATGATCCAAAGAAGATGCAAAGTCTTAGTGAAGCATGCAGAAGGCGGGATTACAGCAATCAAAAGGAAGTAGAGAAATTATATGAGCTGCTTAGATAATAGGAAGAATAAGACACTAGTCAGTGTAGTTGTTCCGGTATATAAGGTAGAAAAATATTTGGACAGGTGTGTAAAAAGTCTGGTTAATCAAACATATAAAGATATAGAAATCATTTTGGTAGATGATGGTTCACCAGACAGCTGTCCTGGATTATGCGATGAATATCGTAACAAATATGAAAATATACGTGTGGTACATAAGAAAAACGGCGGACTCAGCAGCGCGCGTAATGCAGGATTATCAGAGGCAAAGGGTGAGTATGTCGGCTTTGTAGACTCTGATGATGATGTAGATGTTCATATGTATGAGAGAATGTATCAGGTAATCACATCTGAAAAGGTAGATTTTGTCATGTCAGATTACATCCGTGTGTTAGATGAAGGTAATCAGTATTTGAAAACACTGGATATACAAGAAGGGCGATATGATAAAGCAGCGATTAGAGAAAAAATATTTCCGCAACTGATTATGGGAGAGAATCTGGAATATGGTCCGCTCTTATCTGTGTGGCATTGTCTATACCGAACAGAATTTCTAAAAGAGCATCAGCTGACTTTTGATGAAGAAGTGAGATGGTCTGAGGATAATATTTTCAGTGCATTTGCTGGATATTATGCAGACAGCTTTTATTATCTGAATGGCGAAGGCCTTTACCACTATTATAATAATCCAGGAACGATTACGACGGCGTACCGTCCGGGAGCATGGAATGTCTACTGCACGATGAACAGACACCTGCATCAGTTTTTTGATTCTGTTTCGGAATATGATTTCCAGAGGCAGTTAAAGCTGCATATGATTTTCTATGCCTGTAATTGCATGGGTCAGGTTGGACAAAGCGGTGAATCAAAAGAAAAGCAGATGGAAATCAGAAAGCGTATTCTTAATTCGCAGGAGCTAAAGGAGGCGTTTGCAAAGTTTTCATTTCCAAAAGAATGGTCATGGAAATTAAAACTACAAGTGATGCTAATGAAACACAAGTGGAAGAAGCTTTATTCTATACTGATTGGATAGAGGAGAGAAACAATGTGTAAGATATCAATTATCATGCCAGTATATAACAAAGAAAAATACATAAAGAAGGCGATCGAATCCATCCTGAACCAGACATTCAAAGATTGGGAGATGCTTATCATAGATGACGGTTCAACGGATGATTCGCTTGCGGTGTGCAGGATATTCGAGGATCCAAGAATCCATGTTATATCCACAGAAAATAGTGGAGTATCACATGCAAGGAATATCGGAGTTGATAAAGCACAGGGTGAATATCTTACATTTGTGGATGGAGATGATTATCTGGCAGCAGATTATCTGGAAAATCTCTACATAGAGCCTTATGATATGATCATAGGCGGCTTGACCAAGGTAGATAAGGCTGGAAAGGTGTTAGCTTCTGTAGTACCGGAATTAGAGAAAGAACATCGAATGGAGAAGATAGCACCTTGCTTTTACAAGGAGCAGCTGACAACAGGGATCTATGGATTTGTTGCGGGAAAAATGGTGAAGCGTTCGATTGTTACACAATATCAGATCCGATTCAACGAGAATATCCGTCTCGCTGAAGATTATGATTTCTTTTTAAAGATTTATGCAAAGATTGAGAGTATCTACTTTACAAAGGCAACTGGATATTATTATATTCAGGAAACGGAGAATTCGGCGATTGTACTGGATGACAGCAAGATTGACTTTTTTACACAGATAGAGATTCAGAGAAAAACAAGACAGTTCCTCGAAGATAAAAAGTGTTTTCATAAAGAAAATGAAGCCATGTATCTGGAGCGGATGACAGGATATGTCTATACGATTTTTCTGAATCAGAAACAGGTACGATATAGAGAGATTCGTACAACAGCAAAACGTTTGAAGCAACTTGTTCCTGTGGTATCCCCAAAGTGCAGCGGTTTGCAGAAGATATTTATGGGACTATATAAAAGAAACTGTTATATGCTTATGTACTTATGTTTAAAGATGAAAAAGGCAATGAGCAGACACGGAGGATGAAAATGAAATTAGTAATGTACGCACATGGCGGCAGCAAAAACCATGGCTGCGAGGCAATTGTAAGAACAACTGCAAAGCTTTTAACAGAGATAGATTCCAGGCCGATTCTGTTATCCTACAAAAAGGAAGAAGACGAAGCCTATGGGTTACACCAATTTGTTGAGATAAGACAGGAACTGCATGAGATTAATAAGAAGTCACCGGATTTTATGCTGGCATATCTGCGACAAAAGCTGTTTCATGATTATCACAGAATGGATGCGCTGATGCACAAAAAAGCGATCAATGAGCTTCCAGCCATCGATGCTGCTTTATTTATCGGAGGCGATAATTACTGTTATTCCGATGTGAAGAACTATGCACCGATCAATGACTATATGCAAAAGAAAGCAAAGAAACTGGTGTTGTGGGGAACATCGGTGGAGCCTGAACTGTTAGAGGATAAAGCGATTCGAGAGGACATCAAAAGGTTTGACTTAATTGTTGCAAGAGAAAGCATTTCCTTTGAATCCTTGAAGAAAGTAAATGGAAATACCATCCTTTTGCCGGATCCGGCATTTCATCTTCAGTGCGAAAAAGTTGAACTACCAGAAGGATTTGTGAAAGAAAATACCATTGGCATCAATCTAAGCCCATTGATTATCGAACATGAGAAAGAAAAGGGATGTGTATTAGCCAATTATGAGAATCTGATGGAGTATATCATCAAAGAGACTGATTGTCAGATTGCACTGATTCCACATGTCGTATGGGAGTCTAATGATGACAGAAAGCCATTAAGACAGCTATATGAAAAATATAAGGAAACAGGCAGAGTAGTACTTGTAGAGGACCATAACTGTATGGCACAAAAGTACATTATCAGCAAGTGCAGAATGTTTGTAGGAGCCAGAACGCATGCAACGATTGCAGCTTATTCAACCTGCGTGCCAACGCTTGTTGTGGGATATTCTGTAAAGGCAAGAGGAATTGCAAGAGATCTGTTTGGAACAGAAGAGAAGTATGTGATTCCGGCACAGTCACTTAGCAACACCGGGCAGTTACAAGAGGCATTCCGGTGGATTAGAATGCATGAACAGGATATTCGAAGCCAGTTAATGCAAAGACAGGCAGAGTACAAAGAATACCAGAATGCATATGCAGAGGATTTGAGAAGATGAAGATAGAAAATGAATTGGTGAGTGTCATCATTCCCATTTACAATGTAGATAAATACCTTGCGGCATGTATTGAATCTGTTCAAAAACAGACCTATCAGAATCTGGAGATTATATTGATTGATGATGGTTCTACAGATGGAAGTGGTAAAATATGTGATGAATACGAAAAAACAGACAATAGAATAACAGTAATACATCAGGAGAATCATGGAATCTCCCAGGTTCGAAACAGAGGAGTAAAAGAAGCAAGAGGCACTTACATTTTCTGGATAGATAGTGATGATTATGTTAGTGAAAGCATTGTAGAAGAACTGTATCATAACCTGATAGAACAGAATGCAGAGATGTCTATTTGTAATTATACACAGGGGAGTGAAAGAACATATACATTTGTTCATCAAGAGGAAGAAAGGTTAGAAGTATTTGATGCCAGAGAAGGGTTAGAGCGAATCTATAAGAATCACCATTATTCATTTATTATGGCAGCTTCCTGGGCTAAACTGATTAAGAAATCGCTATATGAGGGATGCGAGTACCCGGAAGGAAAGATATTTGAAGATATCTATATGAGTCATAAGCTCATCAGCAAGTGCAAAAGGATTGTATATACAAACAAAACCATGTATTATTATTATCAGTGGCCGGAAAGTATTCTAGGAAAAAAGCTTTACATAGAAAAGCTTGATTATCTGGGAGCATTTGAAGAAAGGATTCATTTCTTTAAGAAACTTGGATATGCCGAATTGGTGGAGAAGGCAAGAATTCAGTATCTGCATTCACTGATCTGGGAATATTCGAGGGCAAAGGATATCTTGCATAACAAAGAAATGGTAAAACATATAAAGAGAGAATACAGAAAGTATTATACATTCGGAACTGAGAACAAAGAGGTAGAAAATGAAACAAAGGGATATATGTTGAAGTTCTACTTATCACCGTTCTTGCTTGATTTTATGGGAAAAGTAAAGGGAAAACTAAAAGGAAAACTAAGATGACAAAACCATTAGTTAGTATTATCACTCCTTGTTATAATGGAGAAGCATTCTTAAAACGATATTTTGAATCTATACTGAATCAGACGTATCCGAATCTGGAACTGATATTTATCAATGATGGTTCTACGGACCGGACAGAAGAAATAGCACTTTCGTATCGGGAAAGGTTGGAAAAACGAGGAATAACATATATATACGAAAAACAGGAAAATGCAGGGCAGGCAGCAGCATTGAATCGTGGATTGAAGTTATTTACAGGGGAGTACCTCACATGGCCAGATTCGGATGATGAAATGGTTTCGGATGCGGTAGAGAAGAAAGTAGATTATTTGGAGCAACATCCAGACTATGGATTCTGTATATGTAAAACAAAAGTGGTAAATGAAAATAATCCAGAAATGAAATGTGGATATTATGAACGAATGAAACCAGAAGGAGAAGATTATTTATTTGAAGACATTTTGTTTCTAAGAAATATATATTTTGCTCCCGGTGCTTATATGGTAAGAAGTGAAGAGCTGCTTGAAGTATTGCCAGACAGAGAGATTTATACTGGAAAAGGTGGACAAAATGCACAGGTACTGTTGCCGATGGCGTACAGTTACAAATGCGGATATATGGATGATATATTATATTTGTATTACATCAGAGAAGAAAGTCATTCACATAGTATTACAGATTCAAAAAAGGTAATACAACAGCTTGAATATTATGAAACTATTTTACTTGAAACGTTAAAAAAGATGGGAAATGATATATACGAGAAGTACGAGGGGAAAATAAAATGTTTTTATGCAGCAAGAAAGTTTGGAAATGCAGTTGATACAAGGGATAGAGAGTTTATTAGAAAAGAGTATTTAGAGATGCAAAAGCAAAATTTTTACATTCCATTTAAAACAAAATTACTCTATATAAAGTCAACCAATCGTATTTTAAAATCAATAGTAGATAAAGTAAAAGGGAGATAGAATGTTTTTTAGAGTGAGCGATAGATTAAAAATGTGGGCAAATATAAATATACATCGTTATATTTACTATAATTATTTCTGTAAAAAGGTAAAACGAAATGGAAATGGAAAAATCGTTCCGTTTAAAAATGTTATCATTGACCTTGCATCAGATTCCAGGATTATTATTGAAGGCAATGGAAATGTTGAGATAGGAACCAATAAATTAAAAGGTTCAAAAGAGGAGGCACACGTAAGATTGCGAGAGGGGGCTGTCTGGAAAGTTAAAAATGGCTGTAATCTTGCATATGGTGTGACGGTGGAACTTTTGAAACAGGCAGAATTTGAAACAGGTTTTTTTACAATGAATACAAATAGTACACTGATTGCTGCAAAAAAAATTACAATAGGGGAAGATGTGATGATTTCCCGTGGTGTAACGATTTATGATAGTGATTTTCATCCAATAGAGAAGAATGGAGAAAATATCAATTCAGAAAAAGAAATATGGATTGGAAACCATGTATGGATTGGAGCAAATGCTACAATATTAAAGGGCGTCGAAATTGGGGAGGGTTCCATTGTTTCTGCTGAAACATTAGTGACAAATCGAGTAGGAAATCAGATAATCATATGTAATGAAAAAAGAAACTTTGTATTACATGAAAATATAACATGGCATAGATAGAAAAGGGCAGGATAGATGAAAAGAAAACTGATTTCAATCATTATTCCAGTATATAAAACCGAGCAGTATTTAAAAAGGTGTGTTGATAGTGTATTAAATCAGACCTACCAGGAGTTAGAATGCATCCTAGTAGACGATGGCTCACCAGATGAAGCTGGAAAAATATGTGATGAATATAAGAAAAAAGATGCACGTATAAAGGTTATTCACAAAGAAAATGGCGGACTATCGTCTGCCAGAAACGCAGGACTTGATATTGCAAAAGGAGACTATATTGGATTTGTGGATAGTGATGATTTTATACACCCCCAAATGTATGAAATGTTGGTAGATGTTTTAGAAAAAACAGAGAGCGGAATGAGTTGTTGTGAAAGCACGAGTTGTCAGGTTAACGAATCTATTGCAAAAACAAGTTATAAAATAGAAAATATACTAGATGACGTAAAGGTATATCGCTCAGATGAGATTATTTCTAGTTATCCGCACATGTATCAAAAGATGTTTGTTATCGTGATGACAAAATTGTATAAAAGAGAAATATTTAATGCATTGCGTTTTGATGAGGGTAAAATATACGAAGATAATCTGATTTATCTGCAATCCGTTTATAATGCGGGAAAGTGTGCGGTATTTCCTGCAAAATTGTATTATTATGTCATGTCTGATGACAGTATTACTCGAAGCGGATTTTCCTCAAAGAAACTTGCAGACATTGATGTTCAGATAAAATTTATTGATTTTTTCAGAAAACATCAGTATTGGAAACAGGCCAATATATCTGAAAAAAGATATTTGGATAAAGTATTGTTTTATACTTATTTTTCTGCCAATCAGGAAGATCCTGATTCAAAACAAAAGATGAAGGTATATCGAAAAGGATTATTGTCAGAAAAAAAGAGTATTTGGAAAAATCCCAAAATTCACCGGCTTTTGAAATTGGCTTTTTTGGTATTTTGTATAAATACAAAAATATCCAAATATTTTTACATCCTTTATGATAGATATGGAAGAGAGGAGGATGCGTGATGCAAGGGTTAGTTAGTATTGTTGTTCCTGTCTATAATTCAGAAAAAACAATAGACAGATGCATAAAAAGCATTCTGAATCAAACATATTCAGCCGTAGAAATTATTTTGATTGATGATGGTTCTACAGATTCCAGTCGTAAAATCTGTCAAAAGTATATAGATTCTAAGGATATTCATTATTATTATCAAGAAAACAAAGGTGTTTCAGCAGCACGCAATTATGGAATTCAATTGTGCCATGGTGAGATGATAGGCTTTATCGATAGCGATGATTATGTGAAACCTACATATATAGAAGAATTATATGATGAAACTGTTGATTTATCTCTTTGTTCCTGTGCAGATACTTTAGAGGATGGAAAGGTAATAAAAAAGTCAGAGACTCCGATGGAGGGGGTTTATGATAAAATAAATCTGGATTTTATAGAAGTTTATAAAACTGGATTATTAGGCGTTTGCTGGGGAAAGCTTTTTAAGAAATCATTGCTCCAGGAGTTAGAGTTTAACGAAAACTTGATGGTTTGTGAAGATACTCTTTTGGTGAATCAGTATTATGCAAAAGCACAAAAGATAAAGTTTGTAAAAAACATTAATTATTTATATACAGTTGGAAATGCAAATTCCCTGAATAATTCAAAGTACTCTATCAAGCTGTTAGACATGCATAGAATGGCAAATGAAGAAGCGCTGAAGTGTTTAAAAGAAGATGGAACATTTACAAAGAAAGACCTGAATTTTAAACGTGATTTGTTTCTAATGTATTATGCAGATTATTTTTATTATTATCTTTTTCAATCAACAGATAAATGGAAGATGCGAAAAAAAATATTATCAGAGTTATATCAAAAGGTATATTTCAAAGAATTAGAAGCACAGATACATAAAATTCTTGCTACGGAAAGTAAAAAATACAGAAAAATTTTACTGCTAAAAAAACCATCTGTGGAGCTTTTTATATGTCAGATTATAAAACAATGTCAAAAGAGAAAGGATAAAAAATAAAGTGGAACAGAATTGGACAACTATTATAAAACCCAAAAACAAGCTAATGGATCTCAAATTAAAAGAAATATGGCAGTATAGAGATCTGATTATGATGTTTGTAAAGAGAGATTTTAAGACACTGTATAAGCAGACGGTGTTAGGACCATTATGGATTTTGATTACACCATTGTTAACAACTTTTATGCAGGTATTAGTGTTTGGAGGAATTGCTAATATATCAACGGATGGGATGCCACAGTTTGTATTTTATATGGCAGGCAATACATTATGGCTATACTTTTCAAGCTGTTTAAACAAAACGGCAAATACGTTTGTGGGTAATGCAGGGGTATTTGGTAAGGTATATTTCCCAAGATTAGTAACTCCAATTTCAATTACCATCTCAGGTTTGATTTCATTTGCGGTGCAGTTTTCTATATTCGTAGCTGCAGTAATCTATTATGCCGTAAAAGGCAATATACATCCGAATGGTTATCTGCTGTTACTGCCAATTCTGATTATAGAACTGGCAATGCTTGGAATGGGATGTGGTATTATCATTTCAGCACTTACAACGAAATATAGAGATTTAACGGTGCTGGTGGGATTTGGTGTTCAGTTGTGGATGTATGGCAGTGCAATTATTTTTCCGGTGTCCGCTGTACCAGAAAAATGGGGAAAACTGTTAATGTTAAATCCGGTTGTTCCAATCGTAGAGGCATTTCGTTATGGATTTACCGGAAGCGGTACATGGTCACCGATGTATCTTGCAATCAGTATGGGGATGACGGCAGTTATCATGTTTATTGGAATTGTAATATTCAATAAAGTTGAAAAAACTTTTATGGATACTGTATAAAAATAGCGAAAGAGAATTGTAAAGATGATACCAAAAAAGATACACTATTGCTGGGTAGGGGGAAATTCCAAACCACCACTTGTCAAAAAATGCATCCAGAGCTGGAAAAAATATTGCCCTGATTATGAAATAATCGAGTGGAATGAAAGCAATTATGATATTTCAAAAAACATATATATGAAGCAGGCGTATGAAGCAAAAAAATGGGCTTTTGTAACAGACTACATGAGGCTGGACATTATTTATGAACATGGAGGAATATATCTTGATACAGATGTGGAATTGATAAAAAATATAGATGATTTATTATCAAACGAAGCATTTGCAGGGATAGAGTCGATTAACGAGAACGAAAACAATGTTGCTCTTGGATTGGGATTCGGAGCAGAAAAGGGACATCCACTTATCGGAAATATGCGAAGCTGTTATGATGAATTACAGTTTTTAAATAGTGACAATACGTATAACATGGTAGCAATTCCGGTGTATATAACGAATTTTTTAAAACAACTTGGGTATGAAAATCAAAATAAATTGCAGAAACTGCAGGGGATTACGATTTATCCGTCGGAGTATTTTTGTCCGAAAAGTTGGACAACTGGTGTAAAGAGAATAACGAGACATACATATTCGATTCACCATTACAGTGCATCGTGGTATGATGAAAAAAAACAAAAACAGTATAGAGAAGAACTAAAACAAAAGAAAAAAGATTATTATAGGCATATGCCAAATCGAATCATAAAAGGAATATTAGGAGACAGCAAATATAATAAGATAAAAAAACTATTTGGAAAGTAATGATAGTTTTGTGCAAGGAGAAAATTCATGGATAACGAATTAGTACTAAAGGTGGATAATATTAAGAAACGTTATCGCCTTGGCGTAATCGGAGGGGGAACCCTTCAAGGAGATATTCAGAGCTGGTGGGCAAGAATTAGAGGAAAAGAGGATCCAAATCTAAAAATAGGATCCGATACAAATACAAAAAGGGGTTCCTTCATGGCACTCGATGGGATTAGTTTCGAGGTTAAAAAGGGAGAACGCCTCGGAATTATAGGAGGAAATGGAGCAGGTAAGTCCACAACACTGAAACTCTTGTCACGAGTAACGGCTCCGACAGAAGGCACCATTTACATTAATGGACGAATCAGCAGTATGCTTGAAGTCGGAACAGGATTTCATCCGGAACTAACAGGTAGAGAAAATGTATATTTGAATGGTGCAATTCTTGGAATGTCTAAAGAAGAAGTTGATAAGAAGATAGAAGACATTATTGATTTTTCAGAATGCAGACAGTTTATTGATACACCGGTAAAAAGATATTCATCGGGTATGTATGTTAAGCTAGCCTTTTCCGTGGCTGCACATTTGGATTCTGAAATACTGATTATGGATGAAGTCCTTGCAGTTGGAGATATGAATTTTCAGAAAAAATGTTTGAATAAAATGTGCGAGGTTGCAGAGCAGGAAGGAAGAACAATTCTTTATGTAAGCCATAATATGAATACAATTAGACAATTATGTGACAGATGTATTGTTCTCCAGAAAGGTCATCTGGTCTATGATGGAGATGTAGAAGAGGCGATTTCTATTTATATGAATCAGTCAGATGAATTAAAAACATCTTACGATTATTCAAATATTCCCAGATCAGAGAATGAGACCAGAAGTATTCAACTGTTGGGGCTGGATATTAATGATAGAACAGAAAATCGTGTATCACAAGGAGAAAATCTAAAGTTTACTTTACATTGCAAAGCAAATGCAGAAGCAGAAAATGTAGGATTTCGCTTTGAAATATATTATAAAGATGGAACGGTTGTGGGTACTGTCTTTACGAACAAAGAATTGTCTGCTTCTAAAGGGCAAAAGGTAGATCTGGATATTGAATTAGCAACCAAAAATTTTGCACCTGGCAGATATCATGCGGTAGCATTAGCGTATGAATATGATAAATTCGGTAATCAGGTGGGAGTAGATCGTGTCGAACCAGCATTAGTATTTGAAGTGACGAATAAGGATAAGGGTAGCCTAATGTGGTTACATCAATATTGGGGACATGTATGTTTTGATGATATGCAGATAAAAAATATAAGGATATTATAAGGTATGAGAATTACGGTATTTACACCTGCGTATAATCGCGGATATATAATTGAAAAATTGTATCGATCACTTCAGAATCAGACATTTCGAAACTTTGAATGGCTGATTATTGATGATGGATCAAGTGATAATACAAGTGAAAAAATACAAAGCTTTATTCAGGATAACAATGATTTTCCTATCATTTTTGAAAAAGTAGAAAATGGAGGAAAACACCGGGCAATCAATCTAGGAGTTCAAAAAGCCAGGGGAGAACTGTTCTTTATCGTAGATTCTGACGATTATTTAACCAATACTTCACTAGAGATTGTGGATCAGGTGGAAAAGGCTATTCCAAAAGAGCAGAAAAAAAATTTTGCCGGAATTTGTGGCGAAAGGGGATATTCAGAAAATGAGATTATGGGAACCACCTTTAAAGGCGATGTGATTGATATTACTTCACTAGAACGAATGAAGTATGGAATTACTGGGGACAAAGCAGAGGTATTTTATACAAAAGTCATAAAACAATATCCATTTCCAGAGTTTGAGGGAGAAAAGTTCTTGACCGAGTGTATTGTGTGGGACAGAATTGCAGCTGCCGGATATAAACTTCGATATTTTAATAAAATCATATATATATGTGATTACCTGCCAGACGGATTAACGATGAATTCTGAGAAAATGTTCTTAACATCACCGAAAGGGTATGGATTGTTTTTGTATCAGGAAAAGTTATATCATAAAATGACAGGATTAAAGATGTGGAATCAATACCTGCAATATTACTACAAATTAAGAAATAAATATTCGTTTATGCAAATAGCCAGAAATGTACATATGAATCCAGTGATTTTGTATTTCAGGCTGACAGGAATGAAGCTGTTTTATAAGATATACGATAAATAAGGAAGAACAAAAAGATATGGAATTAACAATTGGAATCCCGGTATACAAAAATGTAGATACATTAAACACTGCTCTTAAAAGCATTGCAACGCAAAAGAATAAAGAAGTTGACTGCAAGGTCATTATATCTGAGGACTTTAGTACAGATGAAATACATCAGCAAATCGTACAATTGTTAGAAAAATGGACGAATCTTGAGATAGAATATCATTTTAATCTGCCAGCTCTTGGAATGTCTGGTAACTGGAATCATTGTATTCAGTTAGCAAGTACAGGATACGTAGCACTTCTTCATGATGATGATTTTTTGTATTCAAATTATCTAGATGAAGTTGCAAAAGTAATGAAAAGTAAATTACGATTTGATGTATTATTTTGGGACAATGATGAATGGGCAGATGGGAAAAAAGTGAGGCGTGATTACCATGGGATTAAAAGAGTCTATGATAATTTGAAAAAAGGGAAAATAAAAAAATATAAATCAGGGGATTACTTTTTTGGAGGATTAGAGGGAAAGACACTGCCAACCTGTGGGACATTATACAAAAGAGATGGGTTCGAAGAATATGAACAAAAGTATGGCTATTCAGTTGATGAAATCTATGCTGAAAAGTTATGCAAAAAAAAGAAAATCTATTTTTACAATAAAAGTGTAGCGGTACACACTTATCGTACAGAAACAAACTTAAGCTCTACATATAAGGTAAAACGAAGTTTTGTTCTGGAAAGGGAAGAACATCGTCAAAGTATGAGCAATCAATCCTGGATATTCAGATTTTGCAATAAATATTTGCATGATGGAATGAAGCTTGATTCGATGTATCCGTGGCAGGATTGTTTGTTTCCGGAATATATGGTGACGAAAAAAATACTAAACGAGAAAAAAATGTTTAATATTATAAAAAGAATCTATATTTATTCGCAGGTTTTTTCCTATAAAAATATGAAAATAAAGAATCGCAAGAAGTGTAAGTAGGTAATCATCCGTATCTGTTAGCGCCCATATTTTTCTAATACATTCTTTTCATAACAAAGGAAGGAAACTGTATCATTATGAAAACAGATGAAAAAATCACGCTGTGGTCTGAAAGAATCCGTGCATTCCAATTCAGTGGGCAGACTTGCAAAACATGGTGTCAGGAACATCACGTTCCAGTCTCTACAATGAGTTACTGGATGCGCAAGCTGAAAACATTGGACGAACAATCGGATACTGATATGATTTTTGCCAAAATGCCAACGGAAAAAGAAATTTCGACGAATGAGACTTTGAACACCAGTCTGTCTCCAGCGAGTGTAAAAATTGTAAAAACTACATTACTATGTTAAAAAGTTTTTCGGTGTGGTTTTTCCGTGCTTTGTGAAAATTTTGTGAACAAACAAATCCTTGACCATATAGGATAGTTTGTTGTATCATATATCTTGGTTTATTGTGTCTTAACGAAAAGCAACAATGAAAATATAAAAAAGGACTTGACAAAGTGGATTATGGGAAACAAAATTTTGACAGACAGACAAGCATATTATGACATTTTAAGGATTTTTGCCACTTTTGCAGTAATGATACTTCATATTGCTGCAGATAATTGGTATGGTACGGATATTCATTCTTTTGAATGGAATGTATCTAATTTCTATGACAGTATAGTTCGATGGGGAGTACCAGTATTCACAATGATTAGTGGAGCATTATTTCTTTCTGGAAATCAACCTATTGAACGGATTTATAAAAAGAACATTTCACGAATTATAACAGCCTTTTTATTTTGGTCTCTGTTTTATGCAAGTATTTCATTTGTTAGGGGAGCAGGGATAAAAAGTGCTTTAGACGCTTTTATAAATGGACATTATCATATGTGGTTTTTGTTTATGATAGTTGGTTTATATATGGTTATTCCTTTTTTGAGATTAATTGTAAAAGATAATTCGCTGATGAAATACTTTCTAATATTGGCTTTTATTTTTGCAATAGTAATACCTGAAATTATCTCTGTTACAGGGATAGTCAATGATAAATATTCATCTTTTATGCAGGGCATAATTGATAAAGTTTCGTTGAATTTTGTTTTAGGTTATACTATTTACTTTATTTTGGGATATTATTTTAGCAGAAAAGATATTTCAAGAAAATTTTCAATACTCATATATGCTTTAGGGATTGTTGGATTTTCTTCAACGGTGATTTTCACTGCTGTTGCAACAAGATATCAAGGAAAACCTAGTGAACTGTTTTTTGGAAACTTCACAGTAAATGTATTTTTAGAAGCAGTTTGCATATTTGTTTTTTGCAAGAATGTTTTTTCCAAAATTAAGTTTTCAGAAAAAGCAAAAGGTATAATATTTTTACTTTCAAAATATAGTTTTGGTGCTTATTTGATACATCCGTTTGTGATTAGTGTTCTAAAATATTTGGGATTAAATACACTTACATTTAATTCGTTACTTGCGGTTCCGATTATCGGTGTTATAGTGTTTTGCGGATCGTTTCTCATTTCAGGAATACTAAACCACATACCAATATTGAATAAGTATATTGTGTAAGCCCAGTAATTAAAAAGCATAGGGAATACAGTGTTCTTGCTGAGGAGCTTTCCACACTGCTGGATGAACGACATCCAGAACGGAAAATCGAGAGGACAAAACAGGCGTTGTATGATGCATAAGTGGAAAGTGAGAGTTCATTGGATGAAATCATTGACTTGATTCGGAATGCCGATGAATGGATATAGGCTGGATTTAGTTGTAAAATTTCTGGAAGTTCACATCTATTGAAAACGAACGGAGCTATGGTGGGTTTGATTTTTCCACTGATGCTATTACTTTTAATAGGTTGTGGATTCAATTTATTCAGATTGGTGGAAAAATAGGCGTAAATTAACAAAGCTATAATCTTAACATTTACTGCTTCTTGCAATATAACGTCAAGTCGGTTTTATAGCCCTCGTAAACATCGACGCGGGTTATATTGTATTTATAAAATAGAAGGAGATGCTGCTTATGATGAAGCAGTCAAATATGCCAACGAACATAAGACTGATATTGCATATGAGTCAAGATCAAAGAGACAAACAATTGTACGACAGAACCAGGGCTTTGCGTATTTTGATTTGAATTCAAATCAAAATACGGATTATGGCCGTTATAGACTATATGGATAGCTGAATAATGGAGACATGGGAAAGACTAAAAAAGGCTGAAAAGGTGAATTCAGGTCGGATTACTACATATCCGTTTAAAATTCCTGATAAGATAGATACAGCTGAGACTCATAGACAGAATTCCATCAAGGTATATGCAGTGGCAAGCAGTAACATCACTGTCATGCAGAACAACGAGCCGGTTAATAAGAAGACACCTGAGGCATACAAGATGAATATTCTCGTGCGGCACAGATTATTCACAAGACCTTCCGGATACAGCGTGAAACACCTTCCTTTTTGGATTTCGAATTGTCCATAGGTGTCACATCGATGCGGTTGAGTTTTTTGACGAAATCGCTTTTCCCAAGGGGGACACCCACAACAGCCAGACCGCTGGCTGGGATAATGCGTTCATTTGTAAACTCAACAATAATGTTCTTATTGGTGTTCAGTGTGATTCGGTGGTTGTTATTAATGGTAAAAGACTCCAATCCATAGGTTTTGTTACGTCTATTTTACCATATATTTTCTTCATCTAGTGGGTGAATAATGATATTGAACAACAAAGTATCGCAAAAGCTTGAAATTATAGGATTTAAGGAGTCTGTGAAGAAATCAACTTCACGGATTCAGGATATAATTCATAATTATATACCTTGGATCATGGGAGTACAAAAGCAAAGAAAGTAAAAACAATTGGAAAGTACGTTGAAAGAGAAAGAGGGCAATATGGAACTGACAAGAAAAGATATTAAAATGACGCAGGGACTCGCAATTCTCACGATGGTTTCACTGCATTTGTTTTGCAGATTAGGAACCGATGTGTATGGAACCCCATTGCTTTGGCTGAATTCCACAACGCCAGCAGTGTACATATTGGGTTGGTTGTCAGAAATTTGTATTCCGCTTTACTCTATTTGTAGTGGATATGCGCATTATAAATTGGGGGGAGAGATGGATTAAGCAAGAAACGAATTTGCAATAGGATAATAAAATTTTTAATAAACTTTTGGATTGTTTGTATTCTGTTTGCAGTTATAGGAGTTGTTGCGGGAACGGATCAGAGGGTACCAGGTTCCTGGAAAGACTTTTTTGGAAACATGTTCTTTATTAGTACATCATATAATGGGGCATGGTGGTACGTGGATACCTATTTAATTCTTGTTTTGTTATCACCTGTATTGTATAAGATAACAAAAAAAGTGAATAGTATTGGAATGTTTCTTTTTGTTTCGGGATTTTATCTGATAAAATATGTATTAAATCATTCTGGATATGGATTATCAAGCGAAAATCAAATATCAGACTGGATGATCATGCAATACAATAATCTTACAGGATCAGTCATTACTTGTTATATTTTTGGTATGCTTTGTGCAAAGATGCAGCTATTTACAAAAGTAAAAGAAAGTTCCTTTATACAAAAAGGGAAAAATCCAGTGGTCCTACTTGTGATGTTGACGATAAGTATTATAACTTATTGTTTGCAAAAGGCACTTATCATGCCATTTTATGGACTAGCCGTTTTTGTTTTATTTAATCTGTGGGAAAAAGGGAAAATAGCAGAAAAAATATGGTTATTTCTAGGAAAACACTCAACTAATATTTGGTTGACACATATGTTTTTCTACTTATATATATTTATTGGAGCAATACAGAGATTGCAGTATCCAGTGCTGATGTTTGGGGGAATGATTGCAGTTTGTGTAGCAGTTTCTGTGGTAATACTGAAGCTGCATGAGATTATTTGCGATAGAAAAGGTAAGAACAGATCGTTTGCATGGAATTAGAGTATTGGCACTCACGATGAAAAATGATGATGGCACCAGTTTCCTTAGAATCTTAGTATATTCAGTCCCTGCAATCTTGGCTATAATCGGTAAAAAATATGTTGATAATGCAAATAACCCAGTAGTTAATCTGAGCGTGAATGCTTCAGTATTAAGTGCCATATGGTATATGGCAGCCGGATTTTCATCAGGAATTTATATTGGTCGCTTACCAATATTTGTCTCTTTGGCTGGATATATTGCCATGCCGTGGTTGATTGATAATATGTTTACCAAGGCATCTGCAAGATTAGTAAAAATGGGAATGATAGTTGCATATCTCATTTTCTTTTATTATCAAATGCATTTTATGTGTGGAATACTATAAAGGAGAGATGGAGAAGGGAAAAGGAAGTATTGGAGCAAGTAAATGTTCTGGGGGTGACAAAACAAGTTATCTTTGCAGGAGTACGTACGGATGTTAATGAGTTGATGCAGGCAATTATACATACTGAATTGAATGTTTGTATTGATTCAGATGACTGTTTGGCGATTGATGCTGTAGAAAAAATAATTAAAAAGTGGGAAAGAGTATGTGATAAAGGTTATGTTGATTGTATTCATTATTGTTCAAGTAGTCAAATTGCAAAAAAATAAAAAGTATATTAATGAATCGCCGAAAAAATTACTCACTGTGTTATGTACACCATTAGGATACATGGTGACTGGATATATTCATTATAAACTTAAAGTTGATAAACGCTTGACGTTTTAGGAGGGAAACTATAGAATGATGACAGACAGACAGACAGACAGACAGACAGACAGACAGACAGACAGACAGACAGATATTTTTGTGTTAGTTCCGGTTTATAATTGTAAAGATTATATTGAGGATGCAGTAAAATCTGTTGTTGAACAACATTATGAACAAATACAGATAGTTTTAATTAACGATGGTTCTACAGACGGATCAGAAAAAATATGTAATAAACTTGCAGAACATTACGAGAAAATTCATGTAATTCATCAAGATAATGCGGGGGTATCTGTAGCGCGAAATGCAGGAATCGAGTTTGTTATTTCAAAGTTATATAAGAATAATAATTCGTATATTGCATTTTTGGATGCCGATGATCAGTGGTGCGATACATTTTTTGATACTAAAGTGCTAGAAATCTTGGGAGAAAATCATAGTCTTGTCGGTTTTCAAACAATAAATTGTAATTGTCAATTGAGTCGTTGTAGAAGCGCAGAACCATTAATAGAAGGAAGTCATAAAGGTGGAAAGAAGTCCATTGAGTTATATCGTTCACAACAATTTACAGGAATGTTCTATTCGTGTGAATTGTTACAAAAATATTCTTTAAGATTTGATTGTAATATGAAATATTCTGAGGATAGATTATTTCTTATGCAATGTATGACTATGGCTAATAAAGTGTTTTTACATAATAAAATTTGAACAAAATCGCTGCGCGATGGCCTGCCAAGGCTGTGACGCAGTTTTTCTTTT
>OHUT01000053.1_pt1 | contig 82435 bp, 65 predicted proteins | sample 1579321 | NCBI WGS metagenome assembly OHUT01 (sample SAMEA3882514, study PRJEB24775) | human gut metagenome | biome: human-associated habitat; feature: intestine environment; material: feces | place: Netherlands | collected 2009/2010
TACATTATAAAAAAACACCGTTAGATTTACACCGTCAGATTTATATTGCTTCCTGCCCGCAGTGATGTGTAGTAATCATCATACGACGAGCTCTGTAATACTATATTCTTTGCGTTTGGATGATTTCATAGCATCGCGGTTGTTTGAATAATAATTTCTCATAAAATATGTTGCTGAAAGATTTGTTGCTGAACTTACTCGTGTACTCATGTTAATCCTCTTATTATTTTTAATTATAACTATGCAGTTACTATTATTTTAGGTTTTATTTTGAACGTATAATCGCGCTTAAATAATTATTATAAATATTTTATCGGATATTTGCACGAAAAAGTTTACTTATGCGATCAAAAGAAGTAAAATGTAAAAGAATGCGTAGAATAAGAAAAACGCGATTATGCAATCGAAATGCTACCAAGCAAAGAGTAACAGAACATAATGTAAAAAGCATAATGTACTAAAACAAAATGTAACAAACATAAAGTTACAAAAAATGCAACAAACGTAATGTAACCAAAGGAGGATATGGGGCATGAGTAAAAAAGCTTTCGGTACAACATCAAAAGGAGTGGAGGCATCGCTTTACGAAATCAGCAATGGCAGTGGAGTGAGAGTATTTTTGACAGACTATGGCGCTTCAGTTGTATCTATTTTTGTAAAAGACAGGGATGGTAATGAGAGAGATGTCATTTTAGGATATGACAATGTAAAGTCATATGAGAAGGAGTACTGCTATTTTGGCGCTACTGTCGGCAGATATGCAAACAGGATTTCTGATGCAAAGGTTAATATTGATGGAGTGGAATATAAGCTTGAGGCTAATGACAATGAGAACAGTCTTCACAGTGGCTCAAATGGTTTTTCTAAGCGCCTCTGGACTGTTAAGGAGCAGAAGGCAGATGAGATTACCTTTGAGATAGAGGATGCAGATTTAGAGCAGGGCTTCCCGGGAAATGCAGTCGTTGATGTGACATTTAAGGTGACAGGGGAAAATGCTCTCGCTATTATATACAATGCAAAGGCAGATAAGACAACTACCTTCAATATGACAAACCACAGCTATTTCAATCTGAACGGTCATGCATCAGGAAGCGTATACACTCACACATTGCAGATAAATGCTGAGCATTACACACCTGTAAAGGATTCCAAGGCTATTCCTACAGGTGAGATTGCACCGGTTGAGGGTACACCATTTGATTTTACAGAGGCTAAACCAATTGGAAGAGATATCGAGGCAAATGATACACAGCTTCACTATGGAAGTGGATATGATCACAATTTTGCAATAGACAAGACCGCTCCGGGAGTAGAAAAGGTCGCAACAGCATACTCTCCTGAGAGTGGCATACAGATGGAGGTATACACCGATTGTGTCGGAATCCAGCTTTATACTGCCAACTTTATCGTGGGACAAGAAGGCAAGGGCGGAGTCAAATACAATAACCGCGATGCATTCTGCCTCGAGACACAGTTCTATCCAAACTCAATAAATGAGACCAACTTCAGTACACCTGTTACAAAGGCTGGCGATACATACCACACAGAGACAGATTACAAATTTTCTGTGAGATAAAATGCCAACATAAGAGAGATACACAGAATAGTTAAAGCCCACCATATTGATGAAATTTATCATTAATATGGCGGGCTTTCTTAAGCTTTGTTTAATCAAATACTGATACAGTGGTTTTATTTCCGGAAATGTGGTATAAATATATTTATATGTATGAAATGAACATATGATTACATTTATAAATTGCGCTAATACTATTATGTTAATGCTATTATGCTAGGTAATTTGTTAGTATTTAAAGCAAGCTGTATTTTTAGTAATCATAAACATTGGCAAATAAAGATTAAAATTGTCAAATAACAATAAATAGTGATAAACATTGATAAATATAGATAATTATTGAGATGACTTCGCACACGCAAACCTGCATTACCGCTGGCATATGGTGTGTTCCGAAGAAATATATGAACTGCCACAAAGTTCCATTAACCTTCGGTGACGATAAAAAGCAGACTGATAAAACAGACTATCCGGATGCATTTTTTGTGGCTGACTTCATATATTTCTGAGGAATATACCATATGCTGGCGCACCATCACAGCCTGCAAGTGCGAAGTCCCCTAAAAATAGAAATTAAAACAAATAAATATATAGCACAGAGGAAACAAACCATGAAAATAGTATTTTTAGATTCCAAAACAATTGGTGACGACATCGACCTTTCCGAATATGACAAGCTCGGGGAGGTTGTCAAATATGATTTTTCGACAACAGAGGAAGCAGCGGAGCGCACAAGGGATGCTGATGTGATTGTTTTAAATAAGGTCGAGGTAAATGAGAAATCTATAGGACAGGCAAAAAATTTAAAGCTCGTATGTGTGACTGCAACAGGCACAAACAATCTGGATAAAGAATATCTGGCAAAAAGAGGTATTGAATGGAGAAATGTCGCAGGGTATTCTACAGAGACCGTGGCGCAGCATACGTTTGCACTGCTATTTTACCTGCTTGAGAAGCTGAGATATTATGATGATTATGTGAAGAGCGAGAAATATGTGGGTGATACGTCGTTTACGCATTTTTCCAATGTGTTTCACCAGATTAGCGGTATGACCTGGGGCATCGTGGGGCTTGGAAATATCGGAAGACGCGTGGCTGATATCGCAAAGGCTTTTGGCTGCCATGTGGTTTATTATTCTACCTCAGGAAGAAATTCGCAGCCGGGCTATGAGAGGGTGGATTTTGATACTCTGCTTACCACGTCTGATATCGTGTCGGTGCATGCACCGCTCACGGATGACACACTTGGTCTGATGGACAAGGCTGCGTTTGAAAAGATGAAAAAATCTGCGATATTTTTAAATCTTGGCAGAGGTCCTATAGTGAATGAAGCGGATCTGGCACAGGCGCTTATGGATGGAGAGCTGGCGGCGGCAGGTCTTGATGTGTTGGCGCAGGAGCCTATGAGTGAGGACAATCCGCTCCGTGCGATAAAGGATTCAAACAAGCTGATTATCACACCGCATATTGCGTGGGCAAGCGTTGAGGCAAGAACAAATCTGATGCACATTATATACAGTCAAATTGAGGACTTCTTTGCTAATTAGGAAATATTTTTAAAATCAAATCGCAACATTAAGAGAAAGCATTAAGAGGCACATTAAGAGGAAGCATTAAGAGGCAATATTAAGAGGCAGAAATGAGCATCAAATTTGAGATAACAAAACAAAACAACATACATTTTGGAATTGCAGCAGTGGCGGCCGCGCTGGTAGGTTACTTTACATCGGCAAGCTGGTGGGTGATCCTTTTGTTTGCGGCAGTATATTTTGGACTTGTAAATGTGAAGCTTGAGCTTCCGGTTAAGCTGTCGTGGCTTTGGGCTGCGATACTGCTTGTCATCGGAGCGATACTATCTGTTTTTTCGGTGCAGTATGTGCTGCTGACGGATGAGGACTTTGTGAAAACCACCGATATGGTATGCGAGGTGAATGTGGTTCTGGCGCTCGCCATATATCTGGCGATACTTTTTATCACAAACAACACGAGGCTGACATGTACCATAGCATCAATTGCCATACTCGCGTTTGGATTTATAGATTATTTTGTCTATGAATTCCGTGGTAATGAGTTTACGTATGCGGATTTGAAGTCAGCGGGAACAGGACTTTCCGTCGTGACAAAATACAAATTCGTCATAGACTACAAGTTTTTGTATGTGATTCTGGCGGCTATTTTGTATATCATGCTGGTAAGGCGCATAGAAGTGCAGTTCGAGTCTGCTATCCATATGAGAATTATTTCGATTCTTCTCACAATAATATGCGTGCTGTATGTCATTATGAATTCCATGTCACTGAACACCGAGACCTGGGAGAAAAAGGGCACGTACAGAAACGGCTATCTGCTGAACTTTGTGCTCGGCATAAGGGACAGCTTTGTGAAGGCACCTGATGGTTACAGCAAGGCAGCAGTTGACAAGATAGCAGGCAATTTCAAGGAAACGGACAGCTCATATTCGCAGTCTGATGCGAAAAATCCGACAATCATTGTTATCATGAATGAGTCGTTTGCTGATTTGTCGGTGGTGGGAGATTTTGAGACCAACACGCAGGTCACGCCGTTTATGGATTCTCTGAGTGAAAATACGCTTAAAGGCTATGCTCTTTCGTCCGTGTACGGTGCGAAGACGCCAAACTCTGAGTGGGAATTTGAGACAGGAAACTCGATGGCATTTCTGCCGGACGGCTCGGTGGTTTATCAGCAGTATATAAATGATGACCCGACCTCCATAGTCTCAAACTTGAAGAATATAGGCTATACGACGGTTGCGATGCATCCGTACTATGCGACAGGCTGGAGCAGGAACAAGGTTTATCCGCATCTGGGCTATGATGAGACTTACTTTATAGATGATTTTGACCAGACAAAGATACTCAGGGAATATATCACTGACCAGGAGCTCTATGATAAGATCATTGACCGCTACGAGAAAAAGAGCGATGACGAGAAGCTTTACATCATGGGTGTCACGATGCAAAACCATGGTGGCTACGGTGAGAGATATGGCAACTTCAACCAGGAGGTTTACAAGGTTGGAGCGTCATACACCGATGCGAACCAGTATCTGTCACTTTTGAATGAAAGTGACAAGGCACTCGAAAATCTCATCACATACTTTAAGGGTGTGGATGATCCGGTAGAGATTGTGTTTTTTGGAGACCACCAGCCGGGGCTGTGCAATGATTTTATCAAGCTTTTAAATGGCAAGGGCAATTCCGGACTTACGGAGCAGGAACTTGAGAATCTGTACAAGGTGCCGTTTTTCATATGGACCAATTACGAGACGGATGCACAGAAAGTTGATGTGACGAGCCTCAACTATCTGTCCACACTGACGCTTGAGAGAGCCAACATAGATCTGCCGGCATACAACCGGTTCCTTGCAGAGTTGATGGAGAAGATTCCGGCCATAAATTCAAGGGGCTATTATTCGAAAAAGAATGAGTGTTTTATGCATGTGGATGACGCAACAGGAGACGAGGCAAAATGGATAAAGGCATACAATATCCTGCAGTACAATTCGATGTTTGACGAGAAGGACAGAAGTTCACTGTTGTTTCCGTACCTGAAATAATGTGATGATTTGAAGCAGCCATAAATACACATATGAGAAAATGAATTAATATAACTATTCAGGGAGCTAATAATGAAGCTAAGTGATTTATTACAATTTGATAACATAATTGTGCAATGTCATGATAATCCGGACGCAGATGCACTGGCAAGCGGCTTTGGAGTCTATGAATATCTGAGGATGAATGGAAAAAGTCCCAGACTTGTATACGGAGGCAGGAATATCATACACAAGAGCAATCTGGTGCTTATGGTAGACAGTCTTGGCATACCGATAGAGCATGTGGATTTTTTAGACAATCCGCAGCTGCTTGTGACTGTCGATTGTCAGTACGGTGGTGGGAATGTCACATTTTTCAAGGCAGAAAATGTAGCTGTCATAGATCACCACAGAGTATCGGGAGAGCTTCCTGCTATGAACCGTGTCATGAGCTATATGGGCTCATGTGCGACAATTGTGTGGGATATGCTGCGTGAGGAGGGCGTAGAGATAAATCGAAACCTGGCAACAGCACTGTATTATGGACTTTACACCGACACCGGAGAATTTACCGAGATAACACATTCGCTTGATAGGGACCTGCGCGATGAGGCGGATTTTGACAACACTATAGTGGCCAAATTCCGAAATGCCAACATGTCACTTGAGGAGCTGGACATAGCCGCAACAGCATTGCTGGGGCGCGATTATATAGAGGAATATCGTCTGGCGATCGTAAAGGCAGGGGCATGTGACCCGAATGTACTCGGCATCATAAGCGATTTTGTGCTGGAGGTGGATGCTATTGACATATGTATGGTATTTTCAGTGATTAAGAATGGAGTGAAGCTTTCGTTTAGAAGCTGTATAAAAGAGGTGAGCGCAAGCGAAATGGCGCAGGAAGTGTGCAGGGACATAGGCTCAGGCGGAGGGCATTATTACAAGGCCGGTGGATTTATTCCGGTGGATCTGCTGATAGACAGCTATAATGTCTACTGCAAAGAAAAAGACGTGACACCAAGATTTCAGTACAGCAGCGATGGTACACACAAACGTCCTTCGGATTCTGCAATCAAATCATTATTGGAAGAGAGGATTTTTGATTATTTAAACGATACAAAGATAATTTACGGAGAAGATTTTGATACGAGTGGCTTCAAAAAAGTGGATTATAAAAAACGCCCGATACCGATGGGATGTATCATTGCAAAGGATATACTGCCTGTGGGCTGCTGCATGGGAGTGCGGACAGCTAAGGGGGATATCTCCACACCGGTTAGTGAAGATACGGTAGTCATAATAGGAGAAGACGGCAGTGTACGGATTTTAAATCTGGACAGGCTGAACAAAAGCTTCAGGATATACAAGGACTGGCGGTTTACTGTGAAACAGACAGATTATGTCCCGAAGTTCAAGAATAAGGATACGGAGACTATAGTGGATGGAATGGCACATGCCAGAGTGTGCATACCTGTTGAGGAGGATTTTTCAAGAGCATTTGTGCTAAAGCACAAGGTAAAGCTATTTAAGAATAAGGATGACAGCAGTTATATATCAGGCAGACCTGGAGATATTATGGTTCTGCCAAATGATGACAGGAATGAGGCATATATGATAAGCAAGACAGAATTTGAAAAGACACATATAGCAAAGGGTGAGGAGGAAAACCGTAAAAAAGCGGTCGTTTTCGACCTTGATGGAACACTTCTCTATACACTTGAGGATTTAAAAAATGCAACAAACTATGCATTAAAACAAAATGGCATGCCGGAGCGTACACTCGACGAGGTGCGCAGATTTGTGGGAAACGGTGTAAAGCTTCTGATGGAGCGCGCAGTGCCGGACGGAGCAGACAATCCAAAGTTTGAAAAGACATTTTCGGATTTCAAGGAATATTATGAGGCTCATTGCAATGACAATACAGCACCTTATGATGGAATCATGGAGCTTTTAAAGGAGCTTAAATTAAACGGTATAAAGCTTGCCATTGTTTCAAACAAGCTTGACCCGGCGGTAAAGGAGCTCAATCAGCTCTATTTCAAGGAGTATATGACATCGGCAGTCGGCGAGATGGAGGAGGAAGGCATCCGTAAAAAGCCGGCGCCTGATATGGTGCAGAAGGCACTTAAAGAGCTTCAGGTGAGTGCAGAGGACGCTATCTACGTGGGGGATTCTGATGTGGATATCGCCACAGCGAAAAACTCAGGTCTGGAGTGCGTATCTGTCACATGGGGATTTCGTGATGTAGAGTTTTTGAAGGAGCATGGTGCAACAAATCTGATAGATGAACCGGTCGAATTGTTAAATTACGTATAATCAGGAGAACTTTGATTTATGCTTTCAGAAAAGGGACTATTGATAATTGAAAAGCTGGCAGAGCACAACAATGAGCTTGTCACATCAAAGGCTCTCGCCGCGTCCACAGGTATGTCGGAGCGAAGTGTGAAGACATATCTGAAGGAGGTGGCTGATTTTTGTGAGCAAAACTCTATGACGCTTGACAGAAAGCCGGGCAAAGGCATGAAGCCGTGCTTTAGCGATGCGCAGATAGGAAAGATTCTGGATGTGGCAGGAAGGAAATCGGCAGCAGTATCGCAGAAGAAGCGACAGAACTACATATCGTATATTCTGCTAAGCGGCTGGGATACATACACGTATGCACTTTTTTCGGAGGAGTTAAACGTCAGCAAGAATGTCATCATGGATGATATAAATGAGCTTGACGCAGAGCTTGTGCTCTTTGGCATTAAGGTGCACAGAACGGCGGGCTACGGAATATATGCGACAGGCAGTGAGCTTGATATCAGAAAAGCCATGAGGCATTTCTGCAGATATCCAATCAGTGATAAGCAGGTTATCAAGACCGATGACCACAGGCTTTCAAGACGCGCGGCCGAGGTGATAGCCAATAATTTCAGAAGCGTAAATCTGTCGATGGCAGTTGACATGATACATCATGTGGAGAGACGCTTTGATATCATCTTTACGGATTACACATTTCAGATGCTGGCAGAGTACATAGCCATTGCACTTTTCAGGGTGGATGTGGAGAAGGAACTGAAAACGGATGAGTTAGATCTGTCGAATCGAATGTGTGATGATGCAAGTGATGGGGATGCGGGCACCGAAACAGAGCAGCAGGTACAGAAAAATGGATTCATAATGACAGAGCATGAGAACATGGCAAAGGAGGCAGCAGGCTTTCTGGAAAGATATCACGGCATCAGCCTCTCACAGCCTGAAATCATGTATCTGGCAATGCTTTTTTCCTGTGCCGAGGGACAAAATCGCGTTGTCATGTCCTGTGAGGAGGCGCTTAGCATAGAGGATGAGATGATAGTGTATCTGTCAAATCTTCTCGCTGCCAATCTGATTGAAAATGAGCTTCTACGTGAGAGCATGCGTAGCTTTTTGCCGGGCTCCATTGCGAGGACTCATTTTGGCATAGAGATAGACAATCCGTTTCTTTCCGATATCACACAATCGTATGCCAGTCTCTTTACGGTATGCTTTACAGTATCGAGATACTACGAAAAGTACACAGGTGCCATGCCGAGCGAGAATGAGATAGCATTTATTGCCTTGCAGGTGGGCGGAGCCCTGCACAGAAATCCTATGACAGTGCGCGCAGTGTTAATCGGTGCGGCAGGCTATGCGACCGGCAGCATAATAGCGGGCAAAATAGAAAACAGAGTGCCGGATGTAAGGATAGTAAGCATTTTGTCGTCAGACCGCATAGAGCATATTGACGAGTATGACTGTGACCTCATACTCTCGACCATAGACACACAGGCAGATATCCACAAGGATATGAGATTTTTGTATGTTTCTCCACTAATCAGTGCGCAGGATGAGAAAAATATCAGAAACAAGTGCTTTGAGCTCATGACCGGCCAGAGCGCGGAGGTCAGCGAGTTTTCACAGATGCTGTCGGAGGAATTTATTATATTTGAGAAAAAGGCGAAAAAACGCAAGGATGTTTTAAAGCGTGCGTGCCAGCTTCTCATAAACAAAGGAATAGTGCAGAGCGAGTTTGCGAGGGATGTACTGGAGCGTGAGAAGGTGGAGGCAACCGCTGTGGGCTGCAATATAGCCATACCGCACGGAAAGCCTGAGCATGTAAACCGCTGCCAGATACTTGTTATACGTCTCGACAAGCCGATAGAGTGGGGCGAGAGGATGGCAGACATGATATTTCTGCTTGCGATAAACTTTGACAGTGTCAACACGACAAAGGCATTTTTCCATGACTTCACGAAGCTTTTGAATGAAAATGGAGCGACTGACAGGCTCAGGGAGGCTGCTTCACCTCATGAGCTTTGTGCAGCTATCCGGAAAGAGCTGGGGTGGAACTGAATATCACATTAATACAAAATTGCACCAGAGATGGTGCAATTTTGCATTTTGGGGAATATTGAAAAAACTCATACCGCACAGTACAATAAAACCATAGAAAGCAACGGACATATGACAGGCTGATGAATAGCAGAGGGCGATACAGTTAATCATATGTGTGAGCGAAATAAACAAACCAATAATTTTAAATTCAGGAGGACAAAACTATGGTAAGCAAGACAATGGTAGTAAAAGCAGCAGAGGGACTTCACATGAGACCTGCAGGAGTTATCGCAAGAGAGGCAGGCAAGTTTGATTCAGACGTAACAATCGTATTCGGCGACAAGAGAATCAACGCAAAGAGCCTTGTAAACATCATTGCAGCATGCATCAAGAAGGATGCAGAGATTACATTCGAGTGTGAGGGAGCTGATGAGGAAGCAGCACTTGCAAAGATGGAAGAGCTCGAGGCAGACAACTTCGGAGATTAATCAACCAGCAAAGTCAATCGGAGGTGTGATATGTACAAAGGAATCGCCGGCTCAGAAGGAATCGGAATAGGAAATGTGGTCATTATCGAAGAGCATGAGATAGTGATTGAGAATAAGAAAATTACAGATACAGACGCTGAAATCGCACGTCTCCAGGGAGCCATTGAGAAATTTGTAAATGATACAAACGCCATGGCAGACAGAATGGAAAAGACAGTCGGAGCAAAGGATGCGGATATCCTTCGCGGACATATCCAGATGCTTCAGGATCCGACCATAGAGGAGCAGATTACAGCGCTCATAGTAAGTGAGAAAATCACGGCAGAGAAGGCACTCGACCAGGTGCTTGAGCAGACAGCAGAGATATTTGCGCAGATACCTGATGAGCTTTTGCAGCAGAGAGCAACAGATTTCAGGGATATCAAAGCCAGAATCCTTAAGATTCTGCTTGGAATCGAGGACTACGATATCTCAGCAGCTCCGGCAGGCACAGTGCTTGTGGCACATGACCTGACACCATCCATGACAGCAGGTATCGTGGCAGAGAATATCGCAGGAATACTCACAGAGGTGGGCGGCAGAACCTCCCACTCAGCAATACTTGCAAGAGCTATGGAAATCCCGGCAGTTCTCAGTATTGACGGAATCTGTACATCTGTCAAAAATGGTGACAGAGTGGTACTCAACGGAACAAGCGGAGAGGCAATCGTAAACCCTGACGCTGAGACAGAGCAGAAATTCGCTGGGCTGCTTGAGGAATACAAAAAAGAGAAAGAGCTCTTAAAGAAATTTGCGGGTGTGCCAACAGTATCAGCAGATGGCACAAAGGTAGAGCTTGTATGCAATATCGGAAAGCCTGAGGACGCAAAGAAAGCTGTAGAGTGTGACGGAGAGGGAATAGGACTTTTCCGTACAGAGTTCCTTTTCATGGACAGAGATACAATTCCTACAGAGGAAGAGCAGTTTGAGGCATACAAATCAGTAGCAGAGACAATGAAGGGCAAGCCTGTCATCATCCGTACACTTGATATCGGAGGAGACAAGGAAATCCCATATCTGGGCCTTGAGAAAGAGGACAACCCATTCTTAGGTTACAGAGCTATCAGATTCTGTCTCCAGAGAACAGACATCTACAATACACAGCTTCGTGCACTTGTGAGAGCCAGTGCATTCGGCGGGATAAAGATAATGGTTCCGCTTGTGACAGGCGTAGATGAGCTTCGCAGTGTAAAGGCAATGGTAGCTGACATCATGAAAGAGCTTGATGCAGAGGGCATTGCATACAACAAGAACCTCGAAATCGGTATCATGATGGAGACACCGGCAGCCTGCATGATGGCGGATGTGCTTGCAAAAGAGGCAGCCTTTTTCAGTATCGGAACAAACGACCTGACAGGCTACACAATGGCAGTAGACCGTGGAAACTCAAAGGTAGCATACCTTTATTCAGCCTTCAATCCGGCAGTGCTTCGCGCAATCAAGCGTATCATCGAGTGCGGTAAGAAAGAGGGAATCATGGTAGGCATGTGTGGAGAGGCAGCAGCAGATCCAAAGCTCATTCCGCTGTTACTCGCATTCGGACTTGATGAGTTCTCAGTGAGTGCCACAAGTGTGCTCAAGACCAGAAAGACCATCGCAGACAGCAGCATGGCAGAATGCAAGGCATTGGCAGACAAGGTAATGGCATGCGCTACAGAGGCAGAGGTACAGGCAGTGCTTGCACAGCAGTAGATGCTAAATCCAAACAAGTATAAAAGTTAGTAAAAAAGTATAAATAAGAGTAAAATATAAAAGTATAACATTGAAATTTATTATAAAGACGGCTGAACCGGTGGGGACCGGGACGGCCGTCTTTTTTGTGTACGCGAAATGAAAGATGAAGATTTAGTTATTTACGATTAACTAAATTACGATTGAATAAATCGTATATAAGTAATAAAATATTGTGTATAGAGATGGAAGGAGAAAACTTAAGAATTCTTTAGATTTACTTAAGCGTTTTCTTAAGAGTTTGCATGTAAAATAAGTTTATAGGCATCTATAAGAAACTTTTAATAATGGAATGGGATAAATGAGATATGAACAAAAAAAGTGTAGCTAAAGAATGTATTAATGTAATATTACTGCTAATAAATATTAAAATACCATCAATAGTTTATGACTATTATTTTAAATACTCTGAAGGTCCATATTTACAAATTGCAGTGATTGTAGAATATAGTTTGACTTGTATAGCGTGGATGATATTGATATTGTATATAATAAAAGTTTTAAATTTAAAGAATAAAACCGGCATTGATTAAACAATAAAGAAGGGGGAAGCCTGTAGTGGAAAAAAATAGAAAACAGATTATTATCTGCGCAGCGATTGTCGCTTGTGTCTGTGTAATCAGTGTATTAATTACATATAACATATTACAACAAAGAAATCATCTGAGAGTGGAACTCTATTATGGAACTTTTGATTTTTCAGAGTATCAAAATGTTAAGAGTACCAATAAATTAGCCATTATACATGATAACGATGAAAAACAGGGTGAATATGAAATGGAGATAGAGAATACTGATAAGGTTGAAACGGGAATCTGGAAATGGAACGATGATGGTTATATTACCTTGTATCAGGATGATAAAGCAGTTGCAAATCTAGTGTGTATGAATGGTAAATATCTTTTCTTTGATGCCGATGTTGAAATCCAAAAACTTAAAAGGATATCTGAAACGGCAATAGTAAAATAATTGAGGAGATGGGATATGATAGAAACAGCTATTATATATATAAAAAGAAATAAAATAAAATCTTTGATTATCATACTGATCATCGCGACAATAATTCTGGGTGAAATTATTGGCCTGCTATTAAGCAATGCCTCGGAAAAATCTGAGAGAGATGCATATTTATATAATGGGGCTGCATTAGTAATTGAGGATGATAATGGAGGATTTACCAAGAGTGATTATGATGAAATCAGAAAAGTGAAATATGTAACAGGACTGGGGGCGTGGAGAGAGCTGATTGCAGATCCGGTGGATACAGAGAATGTAAAGGAACATAAAGGAATAGATCCGGAGAATAAAGATGTGCGCAATCGGGCTGACAAAATGGTGATTGTTGCAAATATGGATGTGCAGCAATATAGCCTGTTTTCATGGGAAAAAAATGTATCTCTTATTGAAGGGGAATTTCCAACCTATAAAAATAAAGGAATTATTGTAGAACAGCGATATGCGAAAAAAAATAACCTTAAGGTAGGGGATGAAGTTAAATATACTATAGGAGACCAACCGGAGGCAACGTCTTTACAAATATGCGGAATTTATAAAGTGAACAGTGACTTCGAAATATATGACTCAAATGAAGAGGGAACCTCGGTATACATACATAGTCCATATAATTCTATATATGTAGATTATGATTATATTGTAGAGTTACTAGGGTTAGAGTACACCGCGTCAACGGGAAGTGAAGTGTATATTGATAAGATAGAGCATATAGATGCGGTAAAAACCCAGTTAAAGAAAATGTATGGAGATAATGTGGAAATATATGATAATACTTCTAATTATCTCGATTCAGAATGTAAAGTCGTAGGATTGATGGGAAAAACATCAAAAATAATTTGTTGGATGATAATTATAATGGGGGGAATTATTTTGTTAATCATTTTCTCGTTTTATACTATCCAATACCAAAAAGATACAGGACTTTTTATGGTACTCGGAAGGTCAAGAAAATGGTGTATAGGTAGATTTGCATTTATAGGAATGATATATGCAATTAGTGGTTTGCTTTTGGGTGTGCTATTATACTGTGTGCTTGGCAATTTCATATGTAGCATTATAAGTGGTATAGGTAAGAATGTCATAATTAATAGTACAGACAGAGCCATAGGTGGATATGATACACCCGGAATATTTCAAGGCTTTGAGGTACGTATAGAAATGAGTGCTTTTTTTACTCTGAAAAACATTATAATTCTATTAATAATTTCGTTGGTTAATTGGATTGCATTTATGGTACTGCCTGTTGTAACAACTGTTGAAGAAAATGCAAAGAAACTGTTAAATTCGAAGGGATAGTGATAAATATGTTGGAAATGATTAATGTATCATATGCATATAAATCTAAGAAGGAAATTGTGCATGTGCTGGATAAAGTTACATACAGATTTGAAATAGGAGAAATGTATGGAATATTTGGCCCGTCAGGTTCAGGAAAGACAACGTGCTTATCGTTACTTGCCGGTTTAGAAAAACCGGATGAGGGGGAAATTTTGCTGGATGGAGAAAATATACAAAACATTGGTGGAAGAAAACTGCGCCAAAATAGTATATCATTGGTTTTTCAGGATTATCAGTTATTTGATTATATGACTTCCCTTGAAAATGTAATGGTTGCAGCCCAGATAAGCTTACCTGATGTACCTAAAAAAGAATTGATTAAAATGTGTAGAGACAGTCTTGTACTGGTTGGACTTGATGATAGTCAGATAACCCGAAAGGTTACGGAATTGTCAGGTGGACAGCAGCAAAGAGTTGCAATAGCGAGGGCGCTGATAACAGATGCAAAATATATTCTGGCAGATGAGCCTACAGGAAATCTGGATAAAGAAAATCGAAGAAAAATTGTCGAATTGTTACAGCAGATAGCTCATGAACAGGACAGATGTGTTATAGTAGTAACCCACTCGGATTATGTAAAGAAAAAATGTGATATTTGCTATGAAATGGGAGATGACGATGAGGAATAAATGGTGGCAGGCATGCAAAGAATTATTAGGGAGACCGGGGCGGAATATACTAATTGCTATTTGCATATTTGTACTGACACTGTTTTGCGGAATTGCAACATTTCTAGATTCGGCAATAGAGAGTTTTTACAAATCTTTTGCAGATATGGCAGGATGTTGTGTTCTTGTTGAATTAGACGATTTTTCTACTTTAGATGATTGGAAAGATATTTTAGAATATGCAGATAATAATAAAAATATTGTAGGATATAATAATGCATTTACAAGTGATATTATATGTGAAGCAGTAGATTTTGAAAATGTACCATATACAGAAAAACAAAGCGATTTTGAAAAAAATAAAATATATGTCAGTGGAAATATAAATACTTCTTACAATGAATATTTCAGTAGTGGTATTTTTAAAATTTCAAAAGGAAAATATCCGATGTCAGGTGATAAAGGGGCAATGATATCAGATAAGCTCGCTTCTGAAAATAACCTGTCAATTGGCAGTAATGTATCTATACAGTATGAAAATAATACAATCAGTATTAAGGTAATTGGGATTTATACTGTAATAAATACTCCAAAGACACAGGTGAGCGATGGCTACTATAAAGAAGTAGCTAACAGTATAGTATTCACTGATTATAATTCGTATGTTGAATTAAACAATGAAGCAAGCTGTTATGGGATGAATTTTTTCAGCAAAGACTATAAAAGTACATCACTTTTATATGATGATATGAGTAAAATGTTTCAAAATGTTCCGAATTCGGCAGTTGTAAATCAGGTTCTGAATGAAGAACTGCAAATGACAGATGTAATATCAATGTTAAAAAGTATGACAAGTGTGACATTGAGCGTTATGTATATTGTATGTGTTGTGGTTATGTCGTTACTGACTGTTTTATGGCTTAAAGGGCACTCAAAAATGATTGCAATATACAATACACTTGGACAGAGGAAATTTAGGACAATTCAAATTCTGTTATACGAGATTTTGATGATAACTATTCCGGCACTTGTGGGTGCAGGAATATTGACATTGGGGCTGCTTGATAGATTTTCTGTCAATATTTTCAAATATTTTGTTGAATTTTGTGAGATTTCAAATTTTCAAAAAAGCTTTTCACTTGATATATGGAACTTTGAAATGAATATCTGGCAATTTGTGTATAGAATCGGGCTTTTGGAAATTAGCGTTATTTTAATAACCATGATTGGAAGCTGCATTTATGCTAATAAGGGTTTGCGCACATTAAGGAATAATTAGGAGCGGTTATGTGGTATAATCTTTTTGATGTAATAAACATGTATAATATGATAGGAGCATATAATGGACAAAATTCTTGTTGTTGAGGATGATAAAACAGTACACAGTGGCATAAAAAAGCTTCTCGAATTGCAGCATTATAGTGTGGTAATTGCACAAAACGGTATGGAGGCTTTGGAAAAAATAGATGAATCGTTCAGCCTTGTAATAATGGATATAATGATGCCACAGTTGGACGGCATTGAAACTTGCAGGAGAATGCGTGAAAGACACAGCGTTCCGATATTGTTTTTATCAGCAAAATCGGAAGAGCTGGATAAGCTGGAAGGGCTTGAAGTGGGCGGTGACGATTACATGACTAAGCCATTTTCGAACATGGAGCTTATTTCAAAGGTTAAAGCTCTTATCAGACGATATCGGGTATATGACAGCGGAAGTGCAAATCGCACAAACAAGGATGAATCTATCGAGGCAGATGGACTTAAACTGTTTACGAATCGAAACAAGGTTGAGTTTAATGCTAATGAGATAAAATTAACCGGAAAAGAATATGAGATACTAAAATTGCTGATGAAAAATCCTGACAGGATATATACGATTGAGATGATATACGAGATGGTATGGGATGAGGCTTTTACATATAATGCAAAGAATACTGTTATGGTACATATTAAAAATCTTAGGAATAAGCTTATAAAAGCATGTGGAGATGCATGCATACACACAGAATGGGGAAGAGGATACCGTTTTGAGAGATGATTTAAAGAAGGTAAAGAAAAAGCTGTTTTTGACATTTGCGATTGCGATTATAGGGACATGCGTTGTTTTTGGACTATTATACTATCTTGGAATTGATTTGCTGAACAATTATATTGAAGGTACATCTCATTTAATATACGATAATGAAAAGCCATATATAGATGAGTTTCAACAATATGTGTCTGATAATAATATAAGTACTACAGATGTCGAGCAATATGATGAATGGATGTCGGATCATGATATTTCGTTTTATAGTGTTAAGGAAGAGGGAAAGGTAATATACAACAAGTCAAATGTAGATAAGCTTATATCTCCGGCTAAAAATATGTATGATTACCGATTTACAGGAAGCTATCAGCTGCCTGTCCAGTTCACCGATATAGAAGCGGAAGTATTTATATATACAGGATTTACGATAAAATATTATATAGCTTTAATGATTTTTGATGTGGGATTATCTCTTATGCTGGGAATCGTATTTGTGTATTTACGCATCAGAAAAATTATAGCGGGCTACCAAACAGAGCTTGAAGCATCACAGGAACAGGAGAAAAAAGCGCGACAGGAAAAGGATGAACTGATGCGTAATATGGCTCATGACCTGCGTACGCCATTGACTGGTGTTATGACATATGTTGATGTAATGAAACTGGAGAACGAAGCATATGCCGAGAATATGAAAAATCTTAATTTTATAAGTGAAAAGGTATTGGATATCAGGACTCAGGTAGACAATCTGCTGGATTTTTCAATTGCCGGTTCACAAAGACCTATTGAATTGGATGCATCAATGGATGTTGAGTATATATTTGGAGATTACCTCTCAGATGTGTGTGCTCAACTTATGAAAAGCAATTATGAGGTTGATGCAGAAGGAATAAGCTTTAAGCAGGTAAAGGTTGCTGTTAATATGGCATTTTTGACCAGAATATTTTCCAATCTGACAGATAATATATATAAATATGCGGACAATAAAAAGCTTGTTGTTATGAAAACAGCTTTTACGAAAAAAACATTTAGCGTTGAAATTGGCAATGGTGTATGTGACAATAAAACACTTCTTAAAAGTGCCGGGATAGGGCTTAAGAGCGTGGATGCGATGATGCAGCGCATGAATGGAAGCATGAGCTTTAAAAGGGAACATGGGAAGTTTTGGGTTAAACTGGAGTTTCCGATTGTGTAGTGAATATTTTTTCATGAAAACCTCCATACTAAATAGAAAAGAAGTATGGAGGTTTTTATGAGCAAAAATATAGAGAATCATGATTCGGTGCTCTTGCTTCAGGATTGCATAGCGGGCTGTAAGATGGCACTTGAGAGCATGGATGATATAAGAGAACACACAGATGACAAGCAGCTTCGTGAGCTGATAGACAAGTACTATGATGAGCACACCGGGCTGTCAGTGGATTGCAGGGATATGCTTGACAAAGCAGGTGCAGATATTAAGGAACCGGGTGTGTTTGCAAAGATGGCTGCGAAGCTGCAGACTGCAATGAAGATGGCGGTGAATGATGATCAGTCCCAGGCAGCAAAGCTACTGACGGAGGGCTGTAATATGGGCATAGAGACAATAAGCGGCAGTCTCAATGAATATCGCGATGCTGATTCAAAGAGTGTGGCAATTGCAGAGAGGCTCAGGACGCTTGAGGAAAAAATGGTGGGAGATTTGCAGCCACTATTATAAAAAATATAAAATAACGGCTGTTGTACTGATTTGGTACAACAGCCGTTTATGCGTAGCTGTCAAGCATCATGCCTGAATAAATTGACGAAATATATGGTGTGTTGAAATTGTGCCCGGGATTCTTATATGCCACAACAACCTTCTGCACATAGTTCATAGGGTTGACTGTCACAGAGTTTGCTTTGTCACCTATTGCATCCTTTAGTGCTGTAAGAGTGTTGAAGGTGTCATCAGCTCTGTCCGGACTAAGCGCACCGGCGAGGATATCGCGGTCAATAGTGAGCTTGCCGTCATCGTCTGTCATGAGACCGATGTAGGAAAGCTTTGACTGTGAGCCCTTTGTGATGGAGCTTATATCACGAAGCAGCCTTGTGGCATCTGCAGAGTCGTTCACTGAATAATCATCTGCCACGTCTATCATCTTATTGTATGCGTCAACCAGAGTCTGCACATTGTCGGCAACTGCATCGGAATTGGCCTTAAAACCGATGGCTGCGGCACCTGTATCTGTGGTCGGCTTTTTGAGCGTGAGCTCAAAGGTATTATTGATGGTAAAGGTGTTGGACAAGGATGAGTGCGCGGTGCCATTCAGCGAAAAGTCAGAGTTGTGGGCAGGGGATGATACCTTATCAATACCCAGCTGCTTCATCATGCTTATGGACTCTGCGTTAGCTGACGGAGCCACACTAAAGAGAGAATCCTCAGTCTCGCTGAGACCTGTCTGCATTGATGTAAGCTGAAGCGCTGCCTTGCCTGAGTCATCATGGACTATGTCAGCCTCGATGCCAAGACCGGATGCGTTTATGAGCCTCTTGAGCTTGTCCTGCACCTCGCCGTTGGTTTCACCGGTGCTCACTCCGAACTGGAACTCATAGGATGATGCATTGGTATTTATGTCAAAGGAATAGCTGCCCGGTATAAAGGACAGGGCCTTGCTGTCTAAGTAGCTGCCGGTATTGACCTGTGGTGCGGCGAGCTGTCTGACCTCTATATCAAAGCCGTCTGCTCCTTTATTCTCTGAGCCGTCACCCACGTAGCGCACGCCTACAGCATCCTCATTAGATGACTCCGCAACCTTCTTCTGGAAGGAGTCAGAGGAGCCTGCGTATTTATCAGAAAGCGAATCCACGGCATTTAAGATGGCCTTAGAGCTTTCCTTTATATCGATAGCATATTTCTTGGCTTCGGACATATTGGAAATCTTGTACAGAGGGGACTCTTTATTTGTCTTTATTATTCTGTTGTATATCTTGCGCAGGTCGCTTTTTTTGTGCGAATCATAGCGCGATACCTCTTTATTGGCATAAGTGCTGGCATAGTAAGCGTAGGCACTGTCTATCTTTGCCATAAAGACCCCTCCTTTCATCCGTGAAAATCGTTTAATCCGTTAAATGGTAATCCTTTAAATATTATATTGTATAGCTGCGATTACTAATGCTTAACTGCAGCTATAATAAGCTATGTAAAATTTTAATTATCAAATCCTACTTATACACATATATTATATCGTCATAATTGAGGATTTACAACAACAAAATACTTGAAAAATTCAGATAAATGTACTATATTTAATTATGTATCTTTAAGATTTATAAAAATTAATTGCTGCCGGACACACAAAAAAGGTGCAGACAGCGGCAATGTTCAAAAGAATTTACAATAAATTTTAAAATAGCTCTTGACGGTTACGGCTCAACTGTGATATAGTATACAGGCTTGGAAATAGGTCTTTTTTTTATGCCTTTTTTTAAGGGTACAAACAACAAAGAATTTAAACGGAGGTGGAAGTCGTGCGTACAAAGATTACATTAGCGTGCACAGAATGTCAGCGTCGTAATTACAACATGACAAAGGACAAAAAAACTCATCCGGACAGAATGGAAACCAAGAAGTATTGTAGATTCTGCAGAACTCATACAATGCACAAGGAAACAAAATAGTCTAGGAACTGAGTGAAGGAGTACATTATGGGACAGAATGAAAAAGTCGAAAAGGCTCCAAAAACAAGCTGGTTTTCAGGTCTGAAAGCTGAATTTCAGAAGATTATCTGGCCTGAGAAGCAATCGGTCATCAGACAGACCGTTGCAGTGCTGGCGGTTTCAGTAGTTACCGGTCTTATTATTGCGCTTCTTGACTGGGGTATCCAGCAGGGCGTAGATTTCCTTATTGGTTTACATTTTTAAAACGGAGGCAAAGTGATTATGACAGAAGCGAACTGGTATGTAGTTCATACCTATTCAGGTTATGAAAACAAAGTCAAAGCTAATATTGACAAAACAATCGAAAACAGACATCTTGAGGACCAGATCCTTGAAGTACGTGTTCCGTTGGAGGACGTCACAGAGGTGAAGAACGGTGTTCGTAAACAGGTTTCCAAGAAGATGTTTCCAGGCTATGTTCTTATTCATATGATTATGAATGATGATACATGGTACGTTGTACGAAATACCAGAGGCGTAACTGGATTTGTAGGTCCGGGAAGCAAACCGGTTCCTCTCACAGAAGCCGAGATGAGACCTTTGGGTATTAAGACGGAAAACGTGGTAGTTGATTTTGCTGAGGGTGACATGATAGTCGTTATCGGCGGTGTCTGGAAGGATACAGTCGGTGTTATCACAGCTATGAATTATCACAAGCAGACAGTTACAATCAATGTAGAACTGTTCGGTCGCGAGACACCGGTAGAAGTAAGTTTCGCAGATGTTAAGAAAACAAATTAAGGAGGCAATTCCAAATGGCAAAGAAAGTAGAAGGATACATTAAATTGCAGATCCCTGCTGGAAAGGCAACTCCAGCTCCTCCAGTTGGACCTGCACTTGGACAGCACGGTGTAAACATCGTAGAGTTCACAAAGCAGTTTAATGCAAAGACAGCCGATCAGGGCGACTTAATTATCCCTGTAGTTATTACTGTATATGCAGACAGAAGTTTCAGTTTCATTACTAAGACTCCACCTGCTCCGGTATTAATCAAGAAAGCTTGCAAGATTCAGTCTGGTTCAGGTGAGCCAAACAAGAAGAAGGTTGCTAAGATCACAAAGGCACAGGTTCAGGAAATCGCTGAGCTTAAGATGCCTGACTTAAACGCAGCTTCACTTGAGTCTGCAATGAGCATGATCGCTGGTACAGCAAGATCAATGGGTGTTGAAGTGGTTGACTAACACTTAGCGAAACCAACATACCCCTAAAATAGTTGCAAATTTATGCAACCCAAAATAATAACAAAGAAACGTAAATGTGGGAGGGCCCTCTCCCGATATTACCACCAGGAGGTTATTTTTTCATGAAAAGAGGAAAGAAGTATCAAGACGCTGTTAAGGCATTTGATAAGAAAGAGCAGTACGATGTTGCTGACGCTATCTCTATCGTAAAGAAAAATGCTACAGCTAAATTTGACGAGACAATCGAGCTTCATCTTAGAACAGGCTGCGACGGACGTCACGCAGAGCAGCAGATCCGTGGTGCGGTTGTATTACCACACGGAACAGGAAAAACAGTTAAGGTTTTAGTTTTCGCTAAGGGAACTAAGGTTGACGAGGCACAGGCAGCAGGAGCTGACTTCGTTGGAGGCGAGGAGTTAATTCCAAAGATCCAGAACGAGGGATGGTTAGACTTCGACGTTGTAGTTGCTACACCTGATATGATGGGTGTTGTTGGTCGTTTAGGACGTGTCCTTGGACCAAAGGGCTTAATGCCAAACCCAAAGGCAGGAACAGTTACTATGGATGTAACAAAAGCTGTTAACGATATCAAAGCCGGTAAGATTGAGTACAGATTGGACAAGACAAACATTATCCATGTGCCAGTTGGAAAAGCATCTTTCACAGACGAGCAGTTAAACGACAACTTCCAGTCTCTTATGGGTGCAATTAATAAAGCAAAACCTGCTAGCTTAAAGGGTCAGTACATTAAGAGCGCAACTCTTACATCTACAATGGGACCTGGCGTTAAGTTAAACGTGGTTAAGATTACACAGTAAGATAGTTAAACAGTTACAGTAAAACAATTTACAAGACCTATCAAACGCCAAGCAAAAGTTTTGCGGAAAGTAATTGACATCCGTAATATAGTTTGATATAATTGCAATGCATATTGCCGAAGACAGTAGGTGCCGCAAGGCGTAAACGTAGAACCTACCGAGGGAATTTTCGAGATTTATCTTGAATTTTGACTTGTACCCTTCTGTCGACAGGCAGGAGGGTTTCTTTGATTAATAAATCAAATACCTCATGTCTTTTATGCGAAAATCTAAAAGGAGGTAAATGAATCGTGGCAAAGGTAGAACTTAAACAGCCAATCGTAGATGAGATTTCCGGTGTTATCAATGGTGCACAGTCAGTAGTAGTTGTTGATTACTTAGGACTCACAGTAGCAGAGGATACTCAGTTACGTAAACAGTTAAGAGAAGCCGGTGTAACTTACAAGGTATACAAGAATACTTTAGTAAACCGTGCAATCCAGGGAACAGAGTTCGAGGGATTAAAGGATGTCCTTGAAGGACCAAGCGCATTCGCTGTATCAACAGAGGATGCAACAGCACCAGCTAGAATCTTAGCTAAGTTCGCTAAAACAGCTCCGGCTTTAGAGATTAAAGCAGGTGTAGTTGAGGGAACATTTTATGATGCTGAGGGTATGAAGGCAATCTCCGCTGTACCTAGCAGAGATGAGCTTCTTGGAAAATTACTTGGAAGCATTCAGTCACCTATCACAAATCTTGCTCGTGTACTCAATCAGATCGCAGAGCAGGGTGGCGCTGCAGATGCAGCCGTAGAGGCAGCACCAGCAGAGGATGCTGCAGAGGAAGCTCCAGCAGCAGAATAATTCAAATATTATATTTGAACCTTATTATCATAATTAAATTTTTAAATGGAGGAAATTATAATGGCAAAGTTAACAACAGCAGAGTTTATTGATGCTATCAAAGAGTTAAGCGTATTAGAGTTAAATGATTTAGTAAAAGCTTGTGAAGAAGAGTTCGGTGTTTCTGCAGCAGCAGGTGTTGTAGTTGCAGCAGCAGGAGCTGACGGAGCAGCAGCTGAGGAGAAGACTGAGTTCGACGTAGAGCTTACAGAGGTTGGACCAAACAAGGTTAAGGTTATCAAGGTTGTTCGTGAGATCACAGGTCTTGGACTTAAAGAGGCTAAGGACGCTGTTGATGGCGCACCAAAGGTTATCAAAGAGCAGCTTGACAAGGCTTCAGCAGAGGACGCTAAGGCTAAACTTGAGGCAGAGGGAGCTAAGGTTACTCTTAAATAGTCGGATAGGCTACGAGCGGAGTAAAAACATAAAAAAGAGCCAAGGGCAAATTCTATTTGCGCCTTGGCTCTTTTTTATGTTTTTATTGCGTGACAGTCGGAGCGCGTCCCGAAAATGCCTGAGCATTTTTGGGACCTCCGCTCGTAGCCTATCCGATACTCTGTAAAATTATTGCGTAAATACTTTGAATATTTTACAAAAAATAAAAAAACACTTGCATTCGTGCCGGATTTGTTGTATAGTATACGTTGCACTATTGTGGTGCAGTGGCATTTTTATGCAATTTTTTAAATGATGCAAATTTGTCAATAGGTAAATTACACTAAAATGCATTCACAAATATGTGCACAAGAGAAAAACCACAAGATATAGTAACTGGGGTGGTTTTTGAATCATTATCTAGATACTTGCTAGATTAAAATAAAAACGAGAGGTGAAACGTCAATGGAGAAAAACAGAATACGTCCGGTCACATCCGGAAAAAGCATGCGTATGAGTTACTCAAGACAAAAAGAGGTTCTGCAGATGCCAAATCTGATTGAGGTCCAGAAGGATTCTTATCAGTGGTTCTTAGACGAAGGTCTCAAGGAAGCTTTTGCGGATATCTCTCCAATCACAGATTACAGCGGAAAGCTTAGTCTTGATTTTGTAGATTTTACATTATGCGAAGATGATGTAAAGTATACAATTCCTGAGTGCAAGGAAAGAGATGCAACATACGCAGCTCCTTTAAAGGTTAAAGTCAGACTTCACAACAAAGAGACAGATGAGATTAATGAGCATGAAATTTTCATGGGTGATCTGCCTTTAATGACAGAGACTGGTACATTCGTAATCAACGGTGCAGAGCGAGTTATTGTCAGTCAGTTAGTTCGTTCTCCTGGTATTTATTACGGAATTGCTCATGATAAGCTCGGAAAGACCCTGTATTCTTGTACTGTTATTCCAAACCGTGGTGCATGGCTTGAGTATGAGACAGACTCTAACGACGTTTTTTATGTAAGAGTAGACAGAACACGTAAGGTACCTATCACAGTACTTTTACGTGCACTTGGAGTAGGTACAAACCAGGCTATTCTCGATATGTTCGGAGATGAGCCAAAGATCCAGGCATCATTCAGCAAGGACCCTGCAATCACAGAGCGTGAGCCACAGGGAAGCTATGAGGCTGGTTTATTAGAGTTATATAAGAAGATTCGTCCGGGCGAGCCACTTTCAGTTGAGAGTGCAGAGAGCCTTATCACAGCAATGTTCTTCGATCCTAGAAGATATGACCTTGCAAAGGTAGGACGTTATAAGTTTAATAAGAAGCTTGCTTTAAAGAACCGTATCAGTGGACAGGTTTTAGCTGAGGATGTAGTGGATCCTTCTACAGGTGAGGTTATCGCTGAGGCAGGTACTGTTGTTGACCGTGCGCTTGCCACACAGATCCAGAACGCTGCCGTTCCTGCTTTATGGATTCAGACAGAGACAAGAAATGTCAAGATTCTTTCTTCTATGATGGTTGACATCAGAAGCTGGATTCCTGAGATTGAGGACCCTAAGTCTATCGGTGTTACTGAGCTTGTTTACTACCCGGTACTTGCTCAGATTCTCGAGGAGTATGATTCCCTTGAGGACAGAATCGAGGCTATAAAGAGAGATATATCTGACCTTATTCCAAAGCATATTACTAAAGAAGATATCTTCGCAACTATCAACTACAATATGCACTTAGAGTGGGGCGCAGGAACAGATGACGATATCGATCATCTTGGAAACAGACGTATCCGTGCGGTTGGAGAGCTGTTACAGAACCAGTACCGTATCGGTCTCTCAAGACTGGAGCGTGTTGTTCGTGAAAGAATGACTACACAGGACTTAGAGGGAATTTCACCTCAGTCACTTATTAATATAAAGCCTGTAACTGCCGCTGTTAAAGAATTCTTCGGTTCTTCACAGCTTTCACAGTTCATGGATCAGAACAACCCTCTTGGAGAGCTTACTCACAAGAGACGTTTATCAGCACTTGGACCTGGTGGTCTTTCAAGAGACCGTGCCGGATTCGAGGTTCGAGATGTACATTACACTCACTACGGCCGTATGTGTCCTGTAGAGACTCCTGAGGGACCAAACATCGGTCTTATCAACTCACTTGCATGCTATGCGAGAATCAATGAGTATGGCTTCGTAGAGGCTCCATACCGTAAGATTGACAAGACTGATCCTAAGAACCCGGTAGTCACAGAAGAGGTTGTATACATGACAGCCGACGAGGAGGACAACTACCACGTAGCACAGGCTAATGAGAAGCTTGATGCCGAAGGACATTTCATACGTAACTCAGTTTCAGGTCGTTACAGAGAGGAAACTCAGGAGTACGATAAGTCAGCATTTGATTATATGGATGTGTCTCCAAAGATGGTATTCTCAGTAGCTACAGCGCTGATTCCATTCTTGCAGAACGATGACCCTACACGTGCCCTCATGGGATCAAACATGCAGCGTCAGGCCGTTCCGCTTCTGACCACAGAGGCTCCTGTAGTTGGTACAGGTATTGAGACAAAGGCCGCAGTTGACTCAGGTGTCTGCGTAGTTGCAAAGGCAGACGGAGAGGTATTATCTTCAGAGTCAAACCGCATTATCATAAAAGAAACTGACGGAAACAAGAGAGAGTATATCCTTACAAAGTTCTCTCGTTCTAACCAGTCAAACTGCTACAACCAGAGACCTATCGTATTTAAGGGCGACAAGGTTAAGGCAGGCGATGTTATCGCAGACGGTCCTTCAACAAGTCAGGGAGAGCTTGCTCTTGGAAAGAACCCGCTTATCGGATTCATGACATGGGAAGGATACAACTACGAGGATGCCGTTCTTCTTTCAGAGCGTCTCGTAGAGTATGATGTGTATACATCAGTTCATATCGAGGAATATGAAGTAGAGTCCCGTGATACAAAGCTCGGACCGGAGGAGATTACACGCGATGTACCTGGTGTCGGCGACGACGCACTCAAGGACCTTGATGAGAGAGGTATCATCCGTGTAGGTGCAGAGGTTCGTGCCGGTGATATCCTTGTAGGAAAGGTTACACCAAAGGGTGAGACAGAGCTTACAGCAGAGGAGAGACTTCTTCGTGCCATCTTTGGTGAGAAGGCAAGAGAGGTTCGTGATACATCACTTAAGGTACCTCATGGTGCTTACGGTATCATTGTTGATGCCAAGGTATTTACAAGAGAGAACGGCGATGAGCTTTCTCCGGGAGTAAACCAGTCAGTACGTATCTACATTGCACAGAAGAGAAAGATTTCTGTCGGTGATAAGATGGCCGGACGTCACGGTAACAAGGGTGTCGTTTCCCGTGTGCTTCCTGTTGAGGATATGCCATTCCTTCCAAACGGACGTCCACTGGATATCGTACTTAACCCACTCGGTGTTCCTTCACGAATGAACATCGGTCAGGTCCTTGAGATTCATCTGAGTCTCGCTGCAAAGGCACTTGGCTTCAATATCTCAACTCCTGTATTTGACGGAGCAAACGAGGTAGATATCGAGGATACACTTGAGCTTGCAAATGATTACGTAAATCTTCCGTTCGATAAGGAAGAGCTTGAAAAGGATTTACAGGCTGAGCATCCATACTGGAGCGCAGATGCTGAAATCTTCTATGATAAATATGTTGATACACTCCGTGAGGACGTTATGGAATACCTTTCAACAAACAGAGCTCACAGAAGCTTATGGAAGGGCGTTCCGATTTCCAAGGATGGAAAGGTACAGCTTCGTGATGGTAGAACAGGTGAGTGCTTCGATGGAAAGACAACTATCGGACACATGCATTACCTTAAGCTGCATCACCTTGTTGACGATAAGATCCATGCACGTTCAACAGGTCCTTACTCATTAGTAACACAGCAGCCACTCGGTGGTAAGGCACAGTTCGGTGGACAGCGTTTCGGAGAGATGGAGGTTTGGGCTCTTGAGGCATATGGTGCTGCATATACACTCCAGGAGATCCTTACAATGAAGTCCGATGATGTTGTTGGCCGTGTCAAGACCTACGAGGCTATCATCAAGGGTGAGAATATCCCTGAGCCTGGTATTCCAGAGTCGTTCAAGGTACTTCTCAAAGAGCTTCAGGCACTTGGTCTGGATGTCAAGGTACTTGATGAGAACAGAGAAGAGGTTGAGCTTATCGAGACAAGTGAGTACGGTAATACAGATATCAACTCAATTATCGGAAACGATAAGGACTATGCATTCGAGGACAGTGAGTCATTCGCAGAGCATGGTTTCTCAAAGAAAGAATTTGATGACAACGAAGAGCTTGTTGACATAGAAGAGGAAGAGTCTCCTGAGACAGCGGATGACGATATTTTTGCTGATGAAGTTCTTGATGACGAAGAATAATTAGAAGGGAGTGCCAAAATGCCAGAAACAAATAATATAGAAAATAATCAGGCAATGCAGTTTGATGCGATTCAGATTGGATTAGCATCTCCTGAAAAGATCAGAGAGTGGTCACATGGCGAGGTTAAAAAGCCTGAGACCATTAACTATAGAACATTAAAGCCTGAAAAAGACGGTCTTTTCTGCGAGAAGATTTTCGGACCAACGAAGGACTGGGAGTGTCATTGTGGTAAATACAAGAAGATACGTTATAAGGGTGTTGTCTGCGACCGATGTGGCGTAGAAATCACAAAGTCAAGCGTTCGTAGAGAGCGTATGGGACACATCGAGCTTGCTGCTCCTGTATCTCATATCTGGTATTTCAAGGGTATTCCATCACGTATGGGACTCATCCTTGACTTATCTCCACGTGTACTTGAGAGAGTACTGTACTTTGCTTCATATATTGTGCTTGACCCGGGCGAGACAAAGCTTGCATACAAGCAGATTCTCAACGAGTCAGAGTACCAGGAGGCATGCGATACTTATGGCCGCTCAGCATTCCGTGTAGGAATGGGTGCTGAGTCTATCCATGAGCTTTTGGCAGCAATCGATCTCGAGAAGGATTCGGCAGAGCTTAAGGCTGAGCTTGAGAATGCTACAGGTCAGAAGCGTGCACGTATCATCAAGAGACTTGAGGTTGTAGAGGCTTTCCGTGAGTCAGGAAACAAGCCTGAGTGGATGATTATGACAGTTATTCCTGTTATCCCACCGGATCTTCGTCCAATGGTTCAGCTCGATGGAGGACGTTTCGCAACAAGTGATCTTAACGACCTTTACAGACGAATCATCAACCGTAACAATCGTCTTAGAAGACTTCTTGAACTTGGAGCACCGGATATCATCGTTCGTAACGAGAAACGTATGCTTCAGGAGGCTGTCGATGCACTTATCGACAATGGACGTCGTGGCCGTCCTGTTACCGGTCCCGGAAACAGAGCTCTTAAGTCTCTTTCAGACATGCTCAAGGGAAAGGGAGGACGTTTCCGTCAGAACCTTCTCGGAAAGCGAGTTGATTACTCAGGACGTTCAGTTATCTGCGTAGAGCCAAAGCTTAAGATTTATCAGTGTGGTCTTCCAAAGGAGATGGCTATCGAGCTTTTCAAGCCATTCGTTATGAAGGAGCTTGCCGCTAACGGAACCGCACACAACATAAAGAGTGCAAAGAAGATGGTTGAGAGACTTCAGCCGGAGGTATGGGATGTCCTTGAGGACGTCATCAAAGAGCATCCGGTTATGCTTAACCGAGCTCCTACACTCCACAGACTTGGAATCCAGGCCTTCGAGCCAATCCTTGTAGAGGGTAAGGCAATCAAGCTTCATCCACTCGTATGTACAGCGTTCAACGCCGACTTCGATGGAGACCAGATGGCTGTACATCTTCCATTGACTGCTGAGGCACAGGCTGAGTGCAGATTCATGCTTCTGTCACCTAACAACCTGCTTAAGCCTTCTGATGGTGGACTTGTAGCCGTTCCTTCACAGGATATGATCCTTGGAGTTTACTACCTCACAATGAGAAAGCTCGCTGATTACAAGGATGATCCAAAGATGGTTGCACAGGTGTCATCAGACACTGTATACAATGATATTGAGGAGCTTAGAAAGCTCACAACTCCTGATGAAAATACAGGAAAGGCTGAGCTTGGCTTATATGACCTCATCTGGTTTGAGGATGTCACAGACGGAAACCGTCGTGTGCTTTGCAGACCGATAGATCTTCTCGGCCGTTACTATGGAAGTGTTAATCTTGCAATGCTCGCTTACGAGAACAAGGAGATTACTCTTCACCAGAATATCTTTGTACACCGTACAGTAAAGCTTGATGACGGCACAAAGGTTTCAGGTTTTACAGAGACAACAGTAGGACTTTTGATATTCAATGAGAACATTCCACAGGATCTTGGTTTTATAGACAGATCAAAGGCTGAGAATGCACTCAAGTTTGAGGTTGAGTTCCACGTTGGTAAGAAACAGATCAAGCAGATACTTGAGAAGGTTATCAACACACACGGAGCTACAACAACAGCAGAGGTTCTTGACAATGTCAAGGCTATGGGATACAAGTATTCAACCCAGGCTGCCATGACAGTTTCAATTTCAGATATGACAGTGCCACCACAGAAGCCACAGATGATCGCTGATGCACAGGACACTGTAGATAAGATTACAAGACAGTACAAGCGTGGACTTATCACTGATGAGGAGCGTTACAAAGAGGTTATCGAGACATGGAAGGATACAGATGATGCCCTTACAAAGGCACTTCTTACAGGTCTTGATAAGTACAACAACATCTTCATGATGGCAGATTCCGGAGCCCGTGGATCTGATAAGCAGATCAAACAGCTTGCAGGTATGCGAGGACTCATGGCTGATACAACAGGTCGTACAATCGAGCTTCCTATCAAGTCATGCTTCCGTGAGGGTCTTGACGTACTCGAGTACTTCATGTCAGCACATGGAGCTCGTAAGGGACTTTCAGATACAGCGCTTCGTACAGCCGATTCAGGATACCTTACAAGACGTCTCGTAGATGTTTCACAGCATATGATCGTTCGTGAGTCAGACTGCTGTGCAGGTACAGGACGTGAGATTCCGGGAATGGTTGTAAAGGCATTCATGGAGGGTCGAGAGGAAATCGAGAGCCTTCAGGAGAGAATTACAGGTCGTTTCTCTTGCAACACAATCTGCGATAAGGATGGCAATGTAATCGTTAAGGCCAACCATATGATCACACCAAAGCGTGCAGCAAAGGTTATGGCAGAGGGGGTTGACGAGAACGGTAATCCAATCACACAGGTTAAGATCCGTACAGTACTTACCTGCCGTTCACACATGGGAGTATGTGCTAAGTGTTACGGTTCAAACCTTGCAACAGGTCAGGCAGTACAGGTTGGTGAAGCAATCGGTATCATCGCAGCACAGTCAATCGGTGAGCCTGGTACACAGCTTACCATGAGAACCTTCCATACAGGTGGTGTTGCCGGTGGAGATATCACACAGGGTCTTCCTCGAGTAGAGGAGATTTTTGAGGCACGTAAGCCTAAGGGACTCGCTATTATCACAGAGTTCGGCGGAATTGCCACAATCAAGGATACAAAGAAGAAGCGTGAGGTTATCGTTACAAACAACGAGACAGGCGAGACAAAGGCTTACCTCATTCCTTACGGCTCACGTATCAAGGTTGTAGACGGACAGGAGCTTGAGGCCGGCGACGAGCTTACAGAGGGTTCTGTAAATCCACACGATATCCTCAAGATTAAGGGCGTTCGTGCGGTTCAGGATTACATGCTCCGCGAGGTACAGCGTGTTTACCGTTTACAGGGTGTTGAGATTAACGATAAGCATGTCGAGGTTATAGTTCGTCAGTGCTTACAGAAGATCCGCGTAGAGGAGCCGGGAGATTCAGATTTACTTCCGGGCAGCATGGTTGATGCCCTTGACTTCTTAGAGCTCAACGAGAAGCTTGAGGAAGAGGGCAAGGAGCTTGCAGTTGGCTCACAGGTATTACTTGGAATCACAAAGGCATCTCTTGCAACCAACTCATTCCTGTCAGCAGCTTCATTCCAGGAGACCACAAAGGTTCTTACTGAGGCAGCAATCAAGGGCAAGGTTGATCCGCTTATCGGTATGAAGGAGAACGTAATCATCGGTAAGCTCATCCCGGCAGGAACAGGTATGAAGATTTATCGTAACATCAAGCTTGACAGCGATGTAAACGATGACGATACACTTGATTTTGATGATGATGATTTTGCGGATTTCGCAGAGGAAGAGGCAGTCGGAGTCATTGATAAAGATGCTGAATCAGTTGATGAAGAATAATTACTGATGTTTGTACTTAAGCTACAGAAGCTGTTACAAACCAAAAAGAAAGAAGTCCGGGAAACCGGACTTCTTTCTTGTATTATATTGAAAACAAAATTGGTCTTGACAAAACAGACAAGGATTTGTATAATATTTTAGCGTGCATAAGATTGCACTGCTTAAAATAAAACAGGAGGTGAAAATAATGCCAACATTTAACCAGTTAGTAAGAAAAGGACGTCAGACATCTGTAAAGAAGTCTACAGCACCAGCTCTTCAGAGAAGCTTTAACTCTCTCCAGAAGAAGCCAATCAACACTTCTTCTCCACAGAAGCGTGGTGTATGTACAGCTGTTAAGACAGCTACTCCTAAGAAGCCTAACTCAGCTCTTAGAAAGATCGCCAGAGTTCGTCTTTCAAACGGAATCGAAGTAACTTCATACATTCCAGGTGAGGGACACAACTTACAGGAGCATAGCGTTGTTCTGATTCGTGGTGGCCGTGTTAAGGATTTACCAGGTACACGTTACCATATCATCCGTGGTACATTAGATACTGCAGGTGTTGCAAACAGAAAACAGGCTCGCTCTAAGTACGGCGCAAAGAGACCAAAAGCTGCTAAATAATTTAGCAACATTGTGTATCACAAACAGAACTAAAGTAGGTTAGTGTTGGGATTAGACCTGCAGATGCAGGATTTCACTTTATGAATACAATTCCGCACGAACACATTAGAGAGACACATGTGAGTACCGATGAATTAATCCACAAATATCATGATTAAGGAGGGAAGTAACGTGCCACGTAAAGGACATACTCAGAAAAGAGACGTATTAGCAGATCCAATGTACAACAGCAAAGTAGTTACAAAGCTTGTTAACAGCATTATGTTAGACGGTAAGAAAGGCGTAGCTCAGAAGATTGTATACGGAGCATTTGCTACAGTAGAAGAGAAGACAGGAAGACCAGCTCTTGAAGTATTCGAAGAGGCTATGAACAATGTAATGCCAGCTCTCGAAGTAAAAGCAAGACGTATCGGTGGTGCCACATATCAGGTACCAATCGAGGTTCGCCCTGATCGTCGTCAGGCTTTAGGCCTTCGTTGGTTAACAGCATTCTCACGTGCCAGAGGAGAGAAAACTCAGGCTGAGAGATTAGCTAACGAGATTATGGATGCAGCTAACAACACAGGCGCATCTGTTAAGAGAAAAGAAGATATGCACAAGATGGCAGAGGCAAACAAGGCATTCGCACATTACAGATTCTAGTTTCTGTAAGAAGCTTACAGCTTTGCTTTTGATTCATGCATCGAACCGGATTTGTAACAGAGTCCGGTTGTGCATAGGACACTAAATATAGGAGGAAAAAACCTTGGCTGGAAGAGAATATCCACTTGAGAGAACCAGAAATATTGGAATCATGGCTCATATCGATGCTGGTAAAACAACACTGACAGAGCGTATTCTTTATTATACTGGTATTAACTATAAAATCGGTGATACTCATGAAGGTACTGCTACCATGGACTGGATGGAGCAGGAGCAGGAAAGAGGTATTACAATTACTTCTGCCGCTACAACATGTCACTGGACACTTGAAGAGTTCACTAAACCAAAGCCAGGAGCACTTGAGCATCGTATCAACATCATCGATACACCGGGTCACGTTGACTTCACAGTAGAAGTTGAGCGTTCACTCCGTGTACTTGATGGCGCAGTTGGTGTGTTCTGTGCAAAGGGTGGTGTTGAGCCTCAGTCAGAGAACGTTTGGCGTCAGGCGGACACATACAATGTACCTCGTATGGCATTCATCAATAAGATGGATATCTTAGGTGCAAACTTCTACGGAGCTGTTGATCAGATCCGTACAAGATTAGGAAAAAATGCTATCGTGCTTCAGTTACCAATCGGTAAAGAGGACGATTTCAAAGGAATTATCGACCTTTTCGAGATGAAGGCTTATATCTACAATGATGAGAAGGGTGACGATATCACAGTTACTGATGATCTTGGAGATATGGCTGATCAGGCTGCAGAGTACCGTACAGAGCTTATTGAGAAAATCTGTGAGTTAGATGACGATCTCATGATGCAGTATCTTGAGGGTGAGGAGCCATCTGTAGAGGATATGAAGAAGGTTCTTCGTAAAGCAACATGTGAGTGTACAGCAGTACCTGTATGTTGTGGTTCTGCATACCGTAACAAGGGTGTACAGAAGTTACTTGACGCTATTGTTGAGTACATGCCAGCTCCTACAGATATCCCTTCAATCAAGGGAACAGATCTTGATGGAAATGAGATTGAGAGACATTCATCAGATGATGAGCCATTCTCAGCACTTGCATTCAAGATCATGGCAGATCCATTCGTAGGAAAGCTTGCATTCTTCCGTGTTTACTCAGGAAAATGTAAGGCAGGTTCTTATGTATTAAATGCAACAAAGGATAAGAAAGAGCGTATCGGACGTATTCTTCAGATGCATGCTAATAAGAGACAGGAATTGGACGAGGTTTACTCAGGTGATATCGCTGCTGCTGTTGGATTTAAATTCACAACAACAGGTGATACAATCTGTGATGAGCAGCATCCGGTTATCCTTGAGTCTATGGAGTTCCCAGAGCCAGTTATCGAGCTCGCTATCGAGCCAAAGACAAAAGCTGGACAGGGTAAGTTAGGTGAGGCTCTTGCAAAGCTTGCAGAGGAGGATCCTACATTCCGTGCTCATACTGATCAGGAAACAGGTCAGACAATCATCGCTGGTATGGGTGAGCTTCACCTTGAGATCATCGTTGACCGTCTTCTCCGTGAGTTCAAGGTTGAGGCAAACGTTGGTGCACCTCAGGTTGCTTACAAGGAGACATTTACAAAGGCTGTTGATCAGGAATACAAATATGCTAAGCAGTCAGGTGGACGTGGACAGTACGGACACTGTAAGGTTCGCTTCGAGCCAATGGATGCCAATGGAGAAGAACTTTTCAAGTTCGATTCAGAGGTTGTCGGTGGTGCTATTCCAAAGGAGTACATCCCATCAATCGGCGAAGGTATCGAAGAGGCTACAAAGGCCGGCTCTCTTGGTGGATTCCCAGTAGTTGGTATCCATGCAACAGTATACGATGGATCTTACCATGAGGTCGATTCATCAGAGATGGCATTCCACATTGCCGGATCTATGTGTTTCAAAGAGGCTATGGCAAAGGCCGCACCTGTATTACTTGAGCCTATCATGAAGGTAGAGGTTACAATGCCTGAGGAGTACATGGGAGACGTTATCGGTGATGTTAACTCTCGTCGTGGACGTATCGAGGGTATGGACGATCTCGGCGGTGGAAAGATTGTACATGCATATGTACCACTTGCAGAGATGTTCGGTTACTCTACAGACCTTCGTTCTAAGACACAGGGACGTGGAAACTACTCAATGTTCTTCGACAGATATGAGCCGGTTCCAAAGAATGTACAGGACAAGGTTCTTGCTAACCACGCAAAATAATTGCAAATTAGCAAACAATTTATAGTACAAATGATGATATATATACTATATATGGTATAAAAATCAAAAATAAAGGCATTTCCCCTTGAAAAAGGGGGATTTGCCATAAAATTTACTTGAAAAAACTTTGATTATTTCGTATAATCAAAGCAGTCGGTAGATTATAAAAATAGCCCATGGGGCATAAAAGTTTAAGGAGGACGTTTCAAAATGGCAAAGGCTAAATTTGAAAGAACAAAACCACATTGTAATATTGGTACCATCGGTCACGTAGATCATGGTAAAACAACTTTAACAGCAGCTATTACAGCAGTATTAGCAGCTCGTGTCGCTGGTAACACAGCTACAGATTTCGCTAACATTGATAAGGCTCCAGAGGAGAGAGAGCGTGGAATCACAATTTCTACAGCTCACGTTGAGTATGAGACAGAAAAGAGACATTACGCACACGTTGACTGTCCTGGACATGCTGACTACGTAAAGAACATGATCACTGGTGCAGCTCAGATGGATGGTGCTATCCTCGTTGTTGCTGCTACTGATGGTGTTATGGCTCAGACAAAGGAGCACATCCTCCTTTCTCGTCAGGTAGGTGTTCCTTACATCATCGTATTCCTTAACAAGTGTGATATGGTTGACGACCCAGAGCTTATCGAGCTCGTAGAGATGGAAGTTACAGAGCAGCTTGAGGAGTACGGATTCAATGATTGCCCAATCATCCAGGGATCAGCTCTTAAGGCTCTTGAGGATCCAATGGGACCTTGGGGAGACAAGATCATGGAGCTTATGGATACTGTTGATTCTTATATCCCAGATCCACAGCGTGATACAGATAAGCCATTCCTTATGCCAGTAGAGGACGTATTCACAATCACAGGTCGTGGTACTGTTGCAACTGGTAGAGTAGAGCGTGGTACACTTCACCTCAACGACGAGTTAGAGATCCTTGGTGTTAAAGAGGACGTTCAGAAGACTGTTGTTACTGGAATCGAGATGTTCCGTAAGCAGTTAGACGAGGCTCAGGCTGGTGATAACATCGGAGCACTTCTCCGTGGTATTAACCGTGACCAGATCGTTCGTGGACAGGTTCTTGCTAAGCCTGGTACAGTAACATGTCACCGTAAGTTCACAGCTCAGGTTTACGTTCTTACAAAGGACGAGGGTGGACGTCATACTCCATTCTTCAACAACTATCGTCCACAGTTCTACTTCAGAACAACAGACGTAACAGGTGTTTGTGAGCTTCCAGCAGGAACAGAGATGTGCATGCCTGGTGATAACGTAGAGATGACAATCGAGCTCATCCATCCAGTAGCTATGGAGCAGGGTCTTACATTCGCTATCCGTGAGGGTGGACGTACTGTAGGATCAGGCCGTGTTGCTTCTATCATCGAGTAATCACTGATTAGCAGATAAAATTATATATATGGTTATCGCAAGATAACATTGTGTCCAAACGTAAGATGCCCGTAGAACTTCGGTTCTACGGGTTTTTCTGTTGCCTGGAAATATATAAAAAGAGCAGAAAAGAATAACGAACAGTATAGAAAAACGGTTGCCGGAAGAGTGTCCTGACAACCGTTTGTGATAACAGAATGATAACAAAATATATAATTTTCGTAAATATGATAACAGATAAAGTGGATTTATTCACAAATCAGAGATTTGACTGTGGATTAAGTCAGATCATATGTCTTGATGTCATTACCTTCAGTGCCCTTCTTAACGATGGTATGACAACCTATCGTAGTTCCCATAGCACGCAGTTTCCATTCTTCCTGGGTAGCGTTCAGCTTATCTAATTCTTCCTGTCTTTTATCTTCATTTTCGATAGCTAATATTTCAGCTTTTTCCTTTTCATAGACATTTTTAAATTGACACCATTTCCTGAAAAAGTCCTGCATTGTAGGATTATCGAACGTCAGTGAAATCTTCTGATCAGGCATCTCAGCAAGTGAGAGGTTCACTGAATCATCAATAGAAAACAACAGGGAGAGCACATCTCCGACTGTTTCAATATTAAAATCCAGAAAAACACTTACATTTAATCCCAATGCAGTTGCTATCTTTTCTAACTGATCCGGTTTTGGATTCCGGATTCCCAGTTCATATTTTCTGATCGTTCCTACGTTAATGCCGGACAGCTCGGCTAACTGTATCTGACTGTACCCTCTGAATTCCCGGTATGCCCGGATTTTTTTACCTACCATAATGCTGCCTCCTTAATAATATTTGTGATTCTATTCTAGCACAAAAGTGAATGATGCGAAAGAGGTTGATTTTCGCAGAGCCTGAAAATGTAGAATGGAATATAAAAATAAAATTCGCAAAAGGTTATTGACAAAGTCACAAAAGTGAATTATAGTAGAAAACATCAAAAGAGTCACAAAAGTGACTGGAAAGGAGGACGCTATGAGAACTAATTATATGATGACTGTTGATGATGTCATGGAAGAATTAGGCGTGAAACGCAGTAAAGCATATTCCATTCTGAAGCAGCTTAATGATGAACTGGCAAAGGAAGGATATGTGGCAGTTCGTGGAAAGATTCCACGTCCCTACTGGGAAACAAAATTTTATGGATGCTCTCAGAGAGCAGTATGAAGGAGGTTTTAAGATGTCAGCTTACAAAGACAAAACACAGGGAACCTGGTATGTGAGCTTCCGCTATATTGACTGGACAGGTAAGAAAACGCAGAAGCTGAAAAGAGGGTTCAAGACAAAGAAAGAAGCATTGAATTATGAAAAGGAATTCATAAGAAAGACTGCAGCGGATATGAAAATGGAGATGAACAGTTTTATTCAAGTCTATTTCGAAGATAAAAAGAATGAACTGAAAGAAAATTCAATCCGTAATAAGCAGCACATGATGAACAAGCACATTGTTCCGTATTTTGGAACAAGAAAAATGAATGAAATTACACCGGCAGAGATTATCCAGTGGCAGAATGCCATTCAGGAAAAAGGATACAGCAAGACTTATGAGCGCATGATCCAGAATCAGTTAAATGCACTGTTTAATCATGCACAGAAAATTTACAATTTGAAGGAAAATCCATGTAAGAAAGTAAAAAAGATGGGGAAATCGGATGCAAATAAGCTGGAGTTCTGGACGAAAGCAGAATATGACAGATTTATCGCTGGGATTGAGCCGGGGAGTGAAGATTATCTGATATTTGAAATTCTGTTCTGGACAGGAATTAGGGAAGGAGAGCTTCTGGCATTGAGTCTTTCGGATTTTGATATGAGTGGAAATCTCCTGCATATCAATAAGACCTATAACCGGATCAGGAAAAGAGATGTGATTGATACTCCAAAAACAGAAAATTCGGTCCGTACTATTGACATTCCAAATTTTCTTAAGGAAGAGGTACAGGAGTATGCAAAGAAGCATTATGGATTTCCGGAAGATCAGCGGTTGTTCCCGATTGTGGCGAGAACACTGCAGAAACGTCTTAAGAAATATGAAGCACTGACCGGTGTAAAACCAATCAGAGTGCACGATATCCGTCACAGCCATGTGGCATATCTGATCTACCAGGGCGTAGAACCACTGATTATCAAGGAAAGGCTGGGGCACAAAGACATTCAGATGACATTGAACACTTATGGGCATCTGTACCCGTCACAGCAGAAAAAAGTTGCTGAGATGCTGGACAATAAACGTTAATACGGAGGAAAAGAAGCAAATGAAAACAAAGAAAGTAGTCGGAAAAATATTTGATGCAATTAACTACAGTAAGAAGCTGAAAATAAGTTCCATTTTACCGGATCGGGATTCAGATTATGTGATTCTTCTTGAATTAGAGGACGGAAGCAAATTTGAAATCATTATTATTCCTACAAGGAGATTTGTGTAAGGAGCAAAAGCTATGGCTACTGACAGACAAAAAGAAAAAGCCCAGATAAAATATCTGAGCAAGTTCTCTGATAATCAGATTCACTGATATACCATCTTGGCAGATTAAGTATATCACGAATTGAAAGATACAACAATTCCCGAATATCTGTTCATCGGAGACTTGCTCAGAGGGGCAGGAGGTAAAAGTGACATTATTTGAACAGGTAAAAGAATGTGTGACAGCCAGACAGGCTGCGGAGCATTACGGGATTAAAGTAAAAAGAAATGGAATGGCGTGTTGTCCGTTTCATAAAGACCGACACCCAAGTATGAAGGCAGATAAAATATATCACTGCTTTGCATGTGGAGTGGGCGGTGATGCGATAGATTTTACAGCAAGGTTATTTGGAATATCACAGTATGAAGCCGCAAAAAAGCTGGTAGAAGATTTTGGACTGGATATTAAGGTCGGAAACAGAAGCAAATACGAGAGGACGCCCCGAAGCAGGGCTTCCTTAAAGCAAAAGCAATCTAAAGTTGTGATGATCAGAGAAAAACTGGAGCAGTGGTTGAAACATACAACAGACGTGCTGATCAGATATCTGAAATGGATTCAGTTCTGGAAAGAGTTTTACAGACCAGAACCGGATGAAGAGTGGCACGAATTATTTACGGAGGCATTGGCAAATGAAAGAAAGATAAATGACTATCTGGACGTGCTGATGTTTGGAACAGGAGAAGAAATTGTAGAGTTTTTCAAGATGAAGAGAAGGGAGGTTGAAAAAATTGAAGAAAGAATTAACGAATATCAGCGAGAAGTCCTTGATGGAATTAGAAGATATTGTGAACGAGGAAATGCTTACAACAGAAGATGTCAATAATATGTTGGAGCATACGGATAAAGGAAGAACAAAGCAGACAATTAGAAATTGTGTAACCGTACTTCAAAATGATCCGGTATTGAAAAAAGCGATTAAACGAAATGAACTTTCTGGAAGAATGGACATTGTAAAAGAGGTTCCCTGGGAGCGGAGGAATAACAGTCCTACGGTTACAGATACTGATGAAAATAATCTGAAGATGTATCTGGAAGAAAATTATGAACTGACAAGTGAGCGTGTGATCAAAGCAGGAATAGATATTGTTTCCAATGAAAATAAATATCACCCAATCAGAGATTATCTGGAGAGTCTGGTCTGGGACGGAATTCCAAGAATAGAAAATATGCTTCCGCATTTCCTGGGAGCAGAAAAGAGCAAATACACAAACAGAGTAATGAAAATGCACATGCTGGCAGCGATTTCAAGAATTTATGAACCAGGAATAAAATATGACATTATGCTGTGCCTGGTTGGAAGTCAGGGAGCCGGAAAGTCTACGTTTTTCAAATATCTGGCGATAAAAGAAGAATGGTTCAGCGACAATCTGGATCATCTGGACGATGAAAATATTTACAGAAAACTGCAGAACCACTGGATTATCGAAATGGGAGAAATGAAGGCAACTATCACAGCAAAGAATATTGAACAGATAAAATCGTTTCTGAGCAGACAGAAAGAAACTTATAAAGTGCCTTATGAAGTTCACCCGGAAGACAGACCGAGACAGTGTGTATTTTGCGGAACATCAAATGATCTGAATTTTCTTCCTCTGGACAGAACCGGAAACAGACGATTTGCTCCGGTGATGACAGATATGTCGAAAGCAGAAGTTCATATTCTGGATAATGAAGCAGAGAGCAAAGCTTATATCGAACAGGCCTGGGCGGAGGCAATGGTACTGTATCGACAGGGAAATGTGTTCTTAGGATTCACAAAGGAAATTGAGGAAGAGGCAAAGCGTCTGCAAAAAGAATTTATGCCGGAAGATACCAATGCCGGAATCATACAGGCATTTCTTGATGATTACGATGACGATTATGTATGTACCAGAATTCTGTTCGATGATGCATTACATCGAACTGGAGAAATGAAACAGTGGGAAGGCAAAGAGATTGCAAATATTATGAACAATGCGATTGAAGGCTGGAAACCACATGGTACACATCGGTTCGGAAAGGAGTATGGAATACAGCGTTCATGGAAACGGATGGAAGATTCTGTGAAGAAAGATAAAGACGGATTTATGGAAGTGCCGGAACAGTTAGAAATACCGTTTGAGTAAAGATTATTGTAAACGATGTAAACGGAACTTGAAGGAAAAACTTAAAAAGTTAACTTTTAAAATCTTTTGAGTCCCGTTTACAAATTCCGTTTACAGACTGGAAAGGAGCAGAAAATGATGAAACAGGGAAGATTAGGATATAACAGCAGCAATGGAAGATATGGATTATTATCATCAGACTTATGGATTGATACAGGATTTCACTGTGGAGAAGGACTGGAAGTGCTGGTAGGTGATGAATGGGTACAGACCAGAATGGAGATGAATCTGGCAAGAGAATGGTATCTGGTGGGGACATCTTATTGTGGAGATCTGGAATATGTGCAGGCAAGGATACCTGGATAAATAGGTCTATGATCCGCTTCGGCTGGTGTAAAGCAGACGTCCACCGGACGTTATGCCCCCGGCAGGGCGCAAGGGGACTTTTGATGGACGGTACGGCTGTCGAAAGTGCTTTTGCGTTACTTTTGACAAAAGTAACAAAACCGCCGTATCCGGCGAAAGTTTCTTAAATATCGCCATGTCTGGTGTAAATAAAAATTATGTGCCATATCTGGCACTCAAACAGAAAAGAGGTGAGAAAATTTATGATGAAAAGAACAATCAGTGGCATGATCGGAGCCGGTTCACTGGCTCATAACAGACGGGATTTTGTAGCAGAAAATGTAGATCCGGACAGAGTGCAATTGAACATTTGTTATAAGAATGAGAATCTGAAAGAAGTTTATAAGGAACTGTTTGACGATGCTGCGGAGAGATACAATGTCGGGAAAAGAAAGGACCGGCAGATTGCAAATTATTATGAAAAAATCCGACAGGGCAAACAGGAGAAGCTGTTCCATGAAGTAATATTCCAGATTGGTAATCGTGAGGATATGGCAGTGGGAACGTTAGAAGGAAATCTGGCTGTAAAGGTACTGGACGAATATGTGAAAGACTTCCAGAAACGGAATCCGACACTTCGGGTATTTAGCTGCTATCTGCATCAGGACGAAGCTACTCCGCATCTGCATATTGACTTTGTTCCTTATGTGACCAACTGGAAGGGAAAAGGAATGGATACCAGAGTTTCACTGAAGCAGGCATTGAAAAGTCTTGGATTTCAAGGTGGAAATAAGCATGATACAGAACTGAATCAGTGGATAAATCATGAAAAGGAAGTGCTGGCTGAAATTGCAAAACAGCATGGAATTGAGTGGGAACAGAAAGGTACACATGAAGAACATCTGGATGTTTACAATTTCAAGAAAAAAGAACGCAAAAAGGAAGTGCAGGAATTGGAACAGGAAAAAGAAAATCTGACAGTGGAGAATGAAGGATTGACTTCTCAGATTGTAGAAGCAAGGGCAGATATTAAGCTACTGGAAGAAGAAAAAATTCAGTTCCAGAAAGATAAAGAGATAGCGGAAAAACGTGCGGAGAAAGCAGAAACGGAATTGAAAAAACTGGAAGACAGAAGAGAATTCCTGCAACCAGTGATGGATAATGTCAGTAAGGAAATAAAAGAATATGGAATGATCAAAACATTTCTGCCGGAAGCTACAGCATTGGAACGTGCGGTAACTTACCGGGATAAGAAAATAAAACCATTATTCATTGAAATGAAAAACAAAATCGGTGCGATGGCTGCACTGGTGAAAGAACTCACAAGAGAAAGAGATAGTTGGAAAAGTAAGTTTCAGAAGAAAAAGCAAGAGCATGAAAAAACAAAAAAGGAACTGGCAGAAGTTCAGAAAGATTATCAGAAATTGTCTGGTGAGAAAGAAATACTGCAGGGAATTGCAGACAGGTATAACCGACTTTTACGCATGTTGGGGAAAGATATGGTAGAACGACTGGTGCAGGACGATATCCGGCTGCAGACGGAACTTGAAGCGAAAAAACAGAAAGAGCAGATGCCGAAAAAAATAGGTGACCGTATACAATGGGCAAGAGAACGAAGTGAAGAACACAATGCAAAAATTAAGAAGAATAAAGCAAAGTACAGAGGAATGGAGTTGTAAGAATATGAAGAAACAGATTTATGATGAAAAGAACGGACTGAACTACACACTGCATGGAGATTATTATCTGCCAGATTTGGAAATCAATGAGGAAGAACCTACATATGGGAAGTATGGAATAATGCGAAAACAGTTTCTGAAGGAGCACCGGAGTGCAAGGTATCAGTATTTGGTACTGACCGGGAAATTGACGGAACATCTGAATCAGGTTGATAAAGAAGTAAGAGAAAAAGTTGAGATGTTGGTAGAACAGATGGCTGAACAGTGGGGAGTGACGGAAGAACTAAAGAGGCAGAAACAGATGGAATGGGTGAGGAGGATGAATAATATTAAGAATATCGCAGAAGAAAGTGTTATGAAAATTATATATTCATAGTAGTGGATAATCAATAAAAGGGAAAAAGCAAACGAAAGTATGTTCGTATTTTCGCTTGCTTTTTAAATTGCATTAGAGTATAATAGGGAAAAAACAGGTATAAATATATTCCCAGGAGTGATGAGAATGAGACAGGTACATATAAGAGTAGACGATGAGTTATATAATGAATTGAATTCTTATTCAGAAAAGAATGAACTGAGTATGCAGGACTGTGTTAGAGAAGCAGTAGCATATTATATGAGTGATGTAAAAAAGAAGAAGAATACAGGAAAAGAGAAAAAATTTACATTTATTGATCTTTTTGCCGGGATTGGTGGTATGCGTATTGCATTTGACCGGGCCGGCGGTCAATGTGTTTATTCGAGTGAATGGAACAAATACAGTCAGCAGACCTATTTTGCAAATTTTGGAGAACAGCCGGAAGGGGATATTACAAAAGTTAATGCTGCAGATATTCCGGATCATGACATTCTGGTTGCCGGATTTCCGTGTCAGCCTTTTTCAATAGCCGGGGTATCAAAGAAAAACAGTATGGGAAGAGCTACTGGATTTGAGGATAAAACACAGGGCACATTGTTTTTTGATGTCTGCAGGATATTGAAAGAAAAAAGACCAAAAGCATTTATGCTTGAAAATGTTAAAAATTTATGCAGCCATGATAAAGGAAGAACTTTTCAGGTAATCAGAGAGTCACTGGAAGAGTTGGACTATGAAATTTTCTATAAAGTTCTGGATGGACAGAATTATGTTCCTCAGCACAGAGAGAGAATATTAATTGTAGGATTTGACAGAGAACGCTATGGAGATAAAATTGATTTTGAGTTTAATCTTACACCACATGTTCCAAAACCTGTTATGAGAGATATTCTTGATGAAGAGGTTGCAGATAAATACACATTGTCTGATAAATTGTGGACATATCTGCAGAATTACGCAGCAAAGCATCGGGCAGCCGGTAATGGGTTTGGATATGGAATAGCACCTTTGGATGGAGTGTCCCGGACATTGAGTGCTAGGTATTACAAAGATGGATCGGAAGTGCTTATTGCACAGGAAGGAAAGAATCCGAGAAGGTTGACTCCGAGAGAATGTGCAAGATTGCAGGGATTCCCGGATACATTTAAGATTCCTGTTTCGGATACACAGGCATATAAGCAATTTGGAAACTCTGTAGTCGTTCCATTAATGGGAGAAGTTGCAAAACTGATAGTTAACAACATTGAAACAATGGATAATGAGAAAGAACAGGATATACAGAGGAAGGTGATTTAAATGTCAGTAGGCTATGCGGAAATTGCGATAACATCAGTGTTAAACAGTGAAAAAAGCTTTTGCAAATTTCTTTCGGCAAATGATACAGGTGCGACCGGTGCTCATCAGTCGGGAATCCTGATTTCAAAAACTGCGATGGAAATGTTGTTCTCCAGAGAACAGCTTGAACAGGAGGGAATACCTAAAAGGACTGTAAAAATAAAATGGCAGAATGATTTTGAAACGGAAAGCTGTTTTACTTATTATGCAAGTAAAAACGAATTTAGAATAACAAGATTTGGACGAGGATTTCCGTTCCTGCATATAAATCAGACAGGTTCGTTGTTTGTTTTTACAAAACAGGCAGAAGAAAACTACAGTGGATATTTCTTGGATACAGAAGAGGAAATTGAGGAATTTCTTAATGCGTTTGGCATCAGTCCGACAGAAACAAACAGTTTGATAAATGTTGAAAATGTCCGGGCAGAAGCACAGGAACAAATAGCAATTCAGGAATTTATAGCAAATCTTGAGGTGGATTTTCCAACGTCAGAAGAAATGTCAGCTACTGCAAGATATATACAGGACAGAGCTTATGATCATATTGAATATATACAGACAAATCCGGACAGGAAAATAATTGACTGGACTAATATGGAGTATACGCTGTTTCGTGCTCTGGAGTATGCAAGATATGGAGACATTATAACTAAGGGATTTTCAGATGTGGATGAATTTGTAAAAGTTGCAAATATGGTCTTGAACAGAAGAAAGAGCAGAGCAGGAAAAAGTCTTGAACATCATCTTGCTGCGATATTTGATGGAAATGCCATTCAGTATTCAGCTCAGGCGGTGACAGAAGGAAACAAGAAACCAGATTTTATATTTCCTTCAGGAGAGGCATACCATAACAGCAGTTTTGATATTCAGAAACTGGTAACGCTTGCAGCTAAAACTACATGTAAAGATCGTTGGAGACAGGTCTTGAATGAGGCGAACAGATTAAAAGATTCACCCAAATATCTTTGTACGTTACAACAGGGAATCTCAGGAGCACAGATGGATGAGATGCAGGCTGAAAATGTAGTATTAGTAGTTCCGGAACCATATATTGTATCTTATCCGAAAGACAGACGGGACAGAATCTGGACCATTGCACGTTTTGTGAAGTATATACAGGAAATCGAGGGATAATATGGACATCAAGAGTCCAGAAGAACGTAGCAAAAATATGGCAGCGATACATTCCAAGAATACGAAGCCGGAAATATATCTGAGAAAATTATTGTTTGCCAGAGGTTACAGATATGGCGTGAATTCAAAAAGTGTGCCGGGGCATCCGGATATATACATGAGAAAATACAATACAGCAATTTTTGTACATGGGTGTTTCTGGCACAGGCACGAGGGATGCAAATATGCTTACATGCCAAAATCAAGGGTAGAATTCTGGCAGAAAAAGTTTGACGCAAATATAAAGAGGGATGAATATGTTCGAAAAGAATTGATGCGTAAAAAAGTCAAAGTAGTAATTGTGTGGGAATGCACAATAAAGAAAATGAAAAAAGATGAAGAATTCCGAGAAGATAAATTGCATCAACTGGAGGATTATTTGCAGAATGAACAATATAGCTTGGAGATTTGAAAAAAAATTTCAGTGATTAGTGTAACTTGTTTTAATCGGAAAAGAATGATATACTGATAATTATCAGCACTCAACAAAAGAGAGTGCTAAGGAAGGAGCGCGGAAAATGAGTTTGCAGACATATTTTAAAGAATTTAACAAAGTAATAAAAATGGATTATGACGTTAAAAGTGAACTGAAAGAAAAAAGAGATATTTTATTAGGTATATTAAGAAATGATGATGATATGCCTGCATTTGATGAGTACAATCAGGGAAGTTATAGTATGCATCTGGGGGTTGAACCACTGGATAAAGAATATGATATAGATGTAGGTTTATGTTTTCATGTTAATCGTGATGATTATGAACCAATGGACCTGAAAGAGAAAATAAGAGATCTGTTAAAAAATCATACTGAGTATGGCGCAAAAATAAAAAAACCATGTGTGACAGTAACATACAAGAAAGATGGCGAAGCTGCATATCATGTGGATTTAGTTACTTACGTTTATGAAGACAAAGATGATTCTGACAGTCAATTATATCTTGCACGTGGAAAAAACAGGGATTCAGAAGAAACATGCTGGGAGAAATCTGATCCGGTCGGGCTTGTAGAATATGTTAATGATAAATATAAAGGTGATGATAACAAAGAAGATCGCGAACAATTTCGCAGAGTAGTAAGATATATAAAACGTTGGAAAAATAAGAAATTCAGTAGTTCGGGAAATGCAGAACCACCAAGCATAGCAATTACGTTAATTGCTGTAGATCATTTTGAAGCTTCAAAAAAATATGATTATATAGAAGAAAAATATTGTTATGATGATTTACAGGCTGTGATTAGTTTTGCAAAAGAAATTCAAAAGCTGTTTGTGTTTAAAGAAGTGAATGAAAATGGACGATTAATATATACTATAGAATACAATTTGCCTTCTTCATTGAACTTTGAATCCGATGTTAATCTCTTCAGAAAGATGTCAGATAATTATATGACAGATTTTAAAGAAAAGATTGATGATTTGGTTGATGATCTGGAAGCTGTAAAAAGTGAAACAGATGAAGTGGAACAGTGTAAGATGCTGAGTAAAATTTTTGGAGATGATTTCCCGATTCCGGAAAAGAAAAATGCAGCCAAAAAACAAATGAATTTTATACCTTCAACAAGTGCATCAGGAGTAGATTAAGATGTTTTCACCAGAAGAACTCAAACGAATCTTACAGGAAAGTGATGTTATAAAAAATGTAAGCATTATAAAAGAGGCTAAATTATTTGAAAATGTCTATCAGACAGTTTTGCAGGGAGAACTGGTAATAAATGAAAGAGAATCGTTTGTTGTATATATAGCAGTTCCGGAAAAATGGTATAGAGATTTAGTGGATATATATGTTGCAGATTATAATGAACTTGTTTATATGCCGCATATAGATAATAAAGGAAAACTGTGTTTGTTTGAAACGGAAGGTATTTTGATAGATCAGAATTTACCTGGAATTATGATGCAATCATTATTGCGTGCACAGACAATTTTGAAACAAGGTTTTTCTGGAGAAAATAAAAACGATTTTATAAATGAATTTGAATTATACTGGGCTCAACTGAAAGATTGCAGAATTGCACATTTGGCAGTGGAAACAGATAGAAAAAATCGTATCGTAAAAGGGGGAATTAAAAAAAGTTCCAAAAGGAAAAAAGAAAAACAGATAGAGTATATAAAGAGATGCAAAAAAGCACCGATTTATATTGGAGAAAATGTTGAAAGTTTAAAACGTTGGAATCTGGAAAAAACGCCGGTCATGAATATAGCATATTTTGTAATATATTCTGAAAAATATATTTTTCCACCGGACATAAGAAAAAAACTGTCGATAGATTATTTGAATGCTCTTTTACATTTTGTGCCGGAGGGAGAACTTGCTTCAATTATGCCACGTTCTCGACAAGATAGAATTGTTGTGTTTGAAATTCATCAGCCATCAGGACAGACACATCTTGTAGGAATGTATATAAAAGGTGGCAGGTTAAAAGAGACTTCTCTGGAAAAAGTAGAAGAACTGCAGCCGTTGCTTATGGAAAGAGCTGATAAAAAGTTTTTGATGAAGCGTGTAACAGAACAGGACAGCGAAAACTATAAAAACAGAATACTTATAATAGGCTGCGGTTCGATTGGTGGACATGTTATATGCGAGCTCGCAAAAGCAGGATATGAGGATCTTACTATTGTTGATTATGAGAAGTTGACGGAAAAAAATATATTCAGGCATGTGTTGGGAATGGAATATGTTAATCGTTACAAGTGCGAAGCTTTGAACACATATATACAAAAAAATATTCCGGAAGTAAAGATAACGACGTTGGCGGAAAGAATTGAAGATGCAATTACAGAAGAAGATATTAATTTTGAAGACTATAATCTGATTATCTCAGCGGCAGGAAATCATAATTTAAATCGTTGGATTAATTCATGGATACAAAATAACAAAATCAAAGTGCCGGTTGTTTATTTGTGGAATGAAGTATATGGTATTGGAAATCATGCTGCATATATAAAATATGGAAATTGTGGATGTTATGAGTGTTTTTTTGACCGGGATGAAGAAACAGGAGAACTATATGACAAAACATCGTACTGCATGAGGGGACAGATTATAACGGAAAGTGCGGGAGGGTGTGGAAAGACTTACGTGCCATATGGAAATTTGGTTTCACTAAAAACAATGTTACTTTGTTTAAAGATGGTCAAAAATATTTTTGAAGAAAACCTCGATGACAATTTACTGATATCTTTAAAAGGAGATAGTGACTATCTGGAAAAACATAATCTGGAAACATCTGGCCGATATTTGCGACAACAGGAACAGATTAAAATATTGACTGGTAAGCAATTTGTAAATATTAATTGTGGTGTATGTAATGATTGTAACGGAAAGTAAAAACAGAAAAATAAAGATATGCGATCAAATATTGGAAGAAATATATAGTCAGATCCAGAAGAATGATTATGATCCAGAGAAAGGTGGAATTATAGTCGGACGGGAAAATCTGAATAATGAAAATATAATTCTTGAGTATATATCTAAACCATTAAAAAATGATATATGTACCAGAACCAGATATACCAGAAAAGATGAAGGGCATTTAAAATATTTTGAAAAATTGTATAATGAAAATAATGGTGTGTATGCATATTGGGGGGAATGGCATACACATCCGGAAGATATACCACATTATTCAATTATAGATTTAAAAAATTGGAAACGTATTGGTAAAGAAGATCCTAAAGGGGTACAATATCATATCATTGCCGGACGTAAAGCATTCAGCATATGGAGAATGCAAAAAGGAAAGCTTTGCCCGAAAAAAATATGTGAGGTAAAATGGAATGAAATCAATTTATGAAAGGATAAAAAATAATATCAGACCAATATTACAACTTCTGTTGCTTGTTGGTGTGTTCTTTGCTCCGAGAATATTTAAAATTACAGAGTTAATAAAGACCCCGCCTAAGCTGGAAGCGTCACAAAAAATATGTGATTATATTTTTTACTTTGCCTGGAAAGGTGGAGATTGGGCAATTGGTGTTTTCTTTTTAATAGTAGTATTGTTTATAATTAGAAAGTGGAATAAAACATATATGTTTAATAGAGGAAACTATTATAAACAGTACAGATATGGGTGGTATCGGATATGTTCAAAGATATTGGGGTACTCGGAATGTAACCTTATTCAGGTGCCGATATATATGCAATTTAAACTGGTGCTGAATGATACGTTCGATAAATATAATTGCGGAGAGTTTGATAAAAAAGAAAATGATACCATTTCAGTAAGTAAATCAAATTTTTCGCATGAAACAGATGAAGTGAATGTAATGATTTCTGATACATATCCTCTTTCATTGAGCCAATTACCGGAAATAAAGAAAAATATACCGACATTATTAATATCGCGTAATAATACTAATGATGTTAACAGATATGATAGTCCTGAATTAGTAAGGTGCGTTGTTAATGAAGTCAGGAGCTTAAATAATAATATAAAAAAAGTAAATGTTTATGCCACAACTAATCCATTAAATACAAAGAATATTGCCAGCAGTGCTTTTAAACTTGGAGGAAGAGATAATTTTAATGAAGTAAGAGTTTTCCAGCAAGAAAGGGATGGAATAAGAAAATTTAATAATAAGGGAATTGTCGTTTATAAAAGATAAGTCAGTGATAACACCATGATAACAAAATCCCCCAAAACCACACGGATACAGTGGAAAATCCGGACTTTCCCCCACAAATCACACGAAAAATCATCATTTGCACACCGCAATACGCCAGTCTGATATCGTGAGGGTGGACGTACAGTAGGATCTGGACGTGTTGCTACAGTTATCGAGTAATACAATCTTAATATGGATTTGTTATCGTAAGATAACGTTGTGTCTAAACGTAAGATACCCGTAGAACTTCGGTTCTACGGGTTTTTCTGTATCTTAAAGAGAGAATGATTTGAAAAATTATAAGTAGAGAAATAGCGAAATATTTATCAGCAAGATAAAATACAGATAAATTTAAAATTGAAAAATAAGACCAGTGGTGCCAAAACGGTGCCCAAAAAGAAACTCCTGCGAATGTTTGCCATTCACAGGAGTGATTTTTTACCAACCTTTAATCTGCTTGATCTGTTCAGCACGTTTCGGATCTCGATGATATTGCAGTTTCAGACGGATTGTTTCTACAACTTCCTGTCTGGCTTCATCATCAAGCTGATAGAATGATGTAAGTAGATTATCTACATCAGGCATACTATTTTTGCCAAAAAGATACATCAACGGATACATAGAATTTTTTAAGTAAGTCTTTACACGACTTGCGTCTAAGGCTCCGTTCAAACCGTCTGGAAGTGTAGGATAAATCTCTTCTTCCTTAATTGTGTCAGAAAATGGACTGGCAGAACATATCTCATTCACATCAATTTGCAATTCGTTTGCAAGTCTTAAAGCAAAATCAAATCGAATATTGGAATCTTTTTGAATGATTGAATATAAGGTTGTAGCACTGATTCCAGTTGCTTTTGCAATTCTACGGACATTTATAAGTGGTTAAGAGATCTGATGTATGCGTAGAAAATGGAAAATATGTTACAAATAAAACGAGAATTTGAACTCGAAATTTGGGAAAAATAATGAAAATAACTTGACATTTGAAAATAAGAGATGTATTCTTAAGATAAATTCAATAAACGGGAGGTGGATAAAAATGTTTAATCTTGAAGAATTGAGCTTGGAGTTTGTAAAGATTTCTGAATTAAAAACCTCTAAGAACTTATTTGGACCAGTTATGTACGGAACAGGTGTGAGAATGTAGTTTGTAGAAAAGACTTGCTCTATGTAAAAAGAAATATAGAGTAGGTCTTTTTTATTTAAAAAGGATTATAGGAGAGAATATATGAATAAATTAACTACAGCTGTATGGGAAATAACAATGGGTTGTAATATGCGTTGTAAACATTGCGGTTCAAGTTGTGCAGAAGCGCTACCCGATGAGTTGAATACATCAGAAGCTCTTGAGGTGTGTGACCAATTAAAAGATTTGGGATTAAAAGTTATTACATTATCTGGAGGGGAACCTACGACACGTAGTGACTGGCATATTATTGCGAAAAGATTAGTAGATAATGGCATAATAACAAGTATTATTACAAATGGTTGGTTGATTGATGAAAACTTTATTCATAATGCGATAACATCAGGAATTAGAAGTGTCTGTTTAAGTATTGATGGTCTTGAAAAAACTCACGATTTTATACGGAGATCGGGATCATTCAATAAAAGTATTAAAGCATTGAAAGAATTAAGAAAAAATAATATTTCGACATCAGTAATAACTTCAATAAATAAAGAAAATATATGTGAATTGGAAGAACTATATCAATTATTAAGTGATTTGGGAGTTAATAGTTGGCAGTTACAGATTGCATTACCAATGGGGAATTTTGCAAAACGCCCAGAATGGCTTATAGAACCTCAAGATATTCTTTCTATTATTGATTTTGCATATAATAAAATTGGAGGTAAGTTGTTAATTGTTTTGGCAGATTGCATAGGTTATTATAGCAATAAAGATATAAAAGTAAATGAGAATTTTCTTAATGATAATTGGTCTTGGACAGGTTGTGGAGCAGGAAAGCATGTAATTGGTATTCTGCATAATGGAGATATTGTTGCTTGTACTTCTATTAGAGATAAAACATTAGTAGCGGGAAATATTCGTGAAAAATCTTTAAAGTCGATTTGGGAAAGTCCGGACTCTTTTAAGTGGAATAGAAATTTTGATAGTAGTAAGTTAAAAGGATTTTGCAGAGAATGTCGTTATACAGAACGATGCTTAGGAGGATGTAGTAATAGTCGTTATTGCATTAACGGCTCATTTGAAAGTGAAAATAGATACTGTGCATATAATGTTGAAATGAAAAAATGGAAAAAATATTTGGAATCACTTAATGATATATCAGAAATTGATAATGTTATAGAAAAAGCAGCGGCTTTAAAACATCAGGATCTTTATAAGATAGCTTGCGAAATTAAACAATCTAAATTATGATTAGAGAGGTAACAAATATGAATAAACATGAGTTATATCATAACCACAATTATGTTTATCTGCTGACTTCTAATATTATTAACCGCTGTGGTGATTCATTAGATACAATACTTTTTACATGGTTGGTATATTTACTTACAAATAGTGCAGGGTGGTCTGCGATTATTTTTGGTATTAATCAAGCTACTTCTGTAATTATTCAACCATTTATAGGTCCATTAGTCGAGAATATGAATAAAAAGAAAGTGTTAGTACTTTCAGATATAGCTCGAGTTCTGTTAGTTTTGTATATATTATATGTATATACACAAAACATGCTTTCACCATTAATATTGGTTTTTATGACAATATCCATTTCATTAATAGAAGCATTTCATATGCCAGCAGGGGTAGCAGTTATTCAGCATGTACTTCCTAATGAACATTATGATAAAGGTGTAAGTGTCAATGTGTCTTGTACCAAAATAGCAGTATTAGTTGGAACTGGCTTGTCAGGCATAGTGATTAGTTCATTTGGAATAGGTATTTCTTTAGCGATAGATGCTTTGATATTTTTAATATCAGCGTTGCTTATAGTAAAAATAGAATTTTCTGTTCAAGAAGAAAAGAAGACAAACCGAATAATTGGCAGAGAATATTTAATTTCGCTTAGAGATGGATTTAGTTATGTATTTGACCATAAGAAGCTATTAAAACTATGTTTTTTATGTATTCTAATTAATTCAGCAGTGGTTCCATTTGATGCACTGCTCGCCCCGATTGCAAGAGAAATGTTTAGTGGAGATGCCAAAATTGTTTCATTACTAAGTGTAAGCGTAACTATTGGTACTATTTTGGGATCATTGACTTTTGCAAAAATGAAAGAGGAGAAAAAAAATAATACACTTGTTACATTTTGTGGAATTGTTTTAGGTGTATACTATGTTTTTATTGCATTTGTTTCAAAATATATTGCAAATCCTATAACTCAAAAATTACTGTTGCTAATCGGTTCGATAATAATTGGTGCAGCATTGGGATTAATGATTACTTATGTACAAGTGAAATTTGTAAAAGAAGTTACTAAAGAATATATAGGACGTGTTTCTGCAATTCGATTTTCACTTACATACGCATGCGCGCCAGTGGTATCTTTTGTGATTAGTATTATATACAAAGTTACTGTTGTTGATACAAGTTCACTTTTTGTGGGATTTGGTATTGTAATAATAATTCTTTTTCTTTTGGCAAATAAGATTACGTTTTCTCCTTTGAAGAAAGGCGATAAAAGTTATTAGAAATTATTTATATGAAAAACTGGCTGCTTTTTGGCTATAAATTAAAGCTGATAGAGAAGAGTATAAACAGCAGAAGAGAAGCTTTTTGACTGAGGCTTCCGGTGCCAAAACGGTGCCAAGAAATCAGGCAAATAAAAATAAATAGTACAAATCAGTCGTTTTTCACTGTATTTTGGAGAGAAAACCATAAAAAATATGAGGTAAAATGATATTAAAGTATCGTGAGGGTGGACGTACAGTAGGATCTGGACGTGTTGCTACAGTTATCGAGTAATACAATCTGAATATGGATTTGTTATCGTAAGATAACGGTGTTCAAATATAAGAAACCCGTAGAACTTCGGTTCTACGGGTTTTTTGTTGCGTGGAAATATCAAAAAGATAACGATGAAATTGAGGAGCTTATAAAGCTCTTATTTTTCTTGGTTGCCGGAAGGAAAGAATGAGGGATAAGAAATAAGAAAGAGGAAATCTAACCATATAGTGAGGAAACTGCTTGTTGCAACATGTAGTATATGATAAAATGTGATTAGAATGATTTTTGAATTTGGAGGAATTCAGATGGCGATTTGTTATGACAAATTATGGAAATTACTGATAGATAAAAAAATGAACCGCACAGAATTGAAAGAAGCGTCAGGAATAAGTTTTAATGTGTTAGCTCGATTAGGAAAGAATGAGCCCGTTTCATTCGAATCAATAGAAAAAATATGTTTTACATTAAATTGTAAGATAGAAGATGTTGTAGAGATACAAAAAGAAGAACCAGTGCAAATCGATAGTGATGCATTTACAACTATAGAACTGTTTGCTGGAGCTGGCGGTTTGGCTTTAGGTATAGAAAAAGCTGGCTTTAAATCATTGGGATTAATAGAATTTGATAAAGATGCAGCAGAATCTTTGAAGAAAAATAGGCCGAACTGGAGAGTTATTCATGATGATATAGCTAATATTTCTTGTTTGGATTTGGAAGATTATTTTGGTATAAAAAAAGGCGAACTGGATTTGCTTTCGGGAGGGGCACCATGTCAGGCTTTTTCTTATGCCGGAAAAAGATTAGGGCTTGAAGATGCAAGAGGAACTCTTTTTTATCACTATGCAACTTTTTTGCAGAAATTGCAACCAAAAATGTTTTTATTTGAAAATGTGCGGGGGTTGATGACTCATGATAAGGGAAGAACATATGCAACGATAACAAATATTTTTGAACAAGCGGGATACACTATTCAGAAAAAGGTTTTAAATGCGTGGGATTTTGGTGTGCCGCAGAAAAGAGAGAGGCTAATCACTGTTGGAATTAGAAAAGATTTAGTGGGGAAAGTTTCATACTCGTTTCCAAAAGAACATGATTATAAGCCTGTGTTGAGAGATGTTTTATTGGATTGTCCAGAAGGACCAGGAGTACCATACGGAGAAAATAAAAGGAAAATATTTGAATTGGTTCCGCCTGGAGGATATTGGAAAGATATTGATCCAGAGATTGCAAAAGCATATATGAAAAGTTGCTGGGATATGGAAGGTGGAAGAACAGGAATTCTTAGAAGAATGAGTCTGGATGAACCATCATTAACAGTATTGACTTCACCGTCACAGAAGCAAACAGAAAGATGCCATCCATTGGAAGCAAGACCGTTTACAGTGCGAGAGAATGCAAGATGTCAAACATTTCCAGATGAATGGCAATTTTGTGGAAGTGTTCAATCTCAGTATAAACAGGTTGGAAATGCTGTTCCGGTCAACTTAGCATATGAAATTGGGGTAGAGATACATAAATCATTAGAGGGGGTAAAATAAATGACTTGGAATTTAGATTTTATATCAGAAGAAGATTTTAAGAAACATGTACGAGCAACGATTATGAAATATGGAGAAAAACTTGAATCGTATGATTTGAAGCGATTTAACAGTAATCTGATTGATCCAATCAAACTGATTTTTGATAAATCGGTTTATCGTACAAGTTGGGAAGAAATTGTAAATAATGAAATTTTTCGGCAGAGAGATAAGTCTAATAATAATGATATAGGATATTTTCATCAGAATATTTTTTCTTATTTCAAAGGCTGCGAAGTACCACAGGCCGGCTGGGATGTTATATACAAAAATTCAGAAGGCATACAAATGCCAGATGGAGATATTGTGCATACAATATATGTAGAAATGAAGAATAAACACAATACTATGAATTCTGCATCTTCGGCAAAAACATATATAAAAATGCAAGGACAGATTTTGGAAGATGATGACTGTGCGTGTCTATTGGTTGAAGCAATTGCAAAGAAATCACAGAATATAAAATGGTCAACAAAAGTTGATGGAAAAAACGTACAGCATAGATTGATTCGTCGTGTGAGTATGGATCAGTTTTATGCAATTCTCACTGGTGAAGAAGATGCATTTTATAAGATGTGTATGGTATTGCCAGAGGTAATTAATTCTGTCGTAAATGAAGAAGGCAGTGTCGAAGTGCCTCATGATACGGTTATCGATGAGTTGAGAAAAGTAGCATCATTGTATGGTGATGAAAATGGCGAGCTATCTATGGCAATGGCTGTATATATGCTTGGATTTAATACGTATATGGGATTTGATGACAAAATCCGTGGAGAATTAGGAGTAGATAAAGACGGAATGTTGAGACGGATTTATGAATATGTTAAGAAATTACAAAAATAGAAATACCATTAGATGACACATTTAATAAAGAATGATGTATTATGAAAAATCATTTCAACAAATGAGGTATTTAAATGAATGATAAGACGGTATATCCTTATATAAATGATATTGCACAGCGATTAAAAGAACCAAGAAAATATGGGTATGCTTCGTTAATGATTGGAGCTGGATTTTCAAAAAATGCAGAGAGTAAAGGAATGACAAGTATACAACCACCAAATTGGAGTGAACTTGCACAAAAAATGTATGAGGAACTGTATCCAGAACCATTAGAAGCACAAGAAAAAGAAGAATGGAATACACAAAAGATTATAAAAACATCTGGAAAAAACGTCACAAAGCTGGCGGATGAATATATTGCTAATTTTGATAGAAATAAAATAAACAATTTGATAGAACAGTCCATTGCAGATGAAATGTTTGTTCCTGGAGAATTACATAAAAGGCTTTTAAAATTACATTGGTCAGATATTTTTACAACAAATTATGATACTCTTTTGGAGCAGACGGTAGATATGATTTATCGTGAGAATAACTATGAAATCATATATTCTCAAAATGACTTGCCAGGCAGTATAAAGCCACGGATAATTAAGCTACATGGTAGCATTCCGCAAGTAAAACCATATATAATAAGTGATGAAGATTATAGAACATACCCGGATAAATATTCAGCATTAGTTAATACTGTACAGCAAGCAATGCTTGAAACTAGATTATGTTTACTTGGATTTTCTGGGGATGACCCTAATTTCCAAAGTTGGCTAGGTTGGTTACGAGACAATATGGGTGAATATTGTCCTACAATTTATTTGATTGGCTTATATGAAAAACTTAGTGCACCAGAGAGAAAACTGTTGGAAAATAAGGGGATTACGATAGTAGATATTTCTGGATTAGTATCTCGACAGGAAGAAAATCGACACTATCAGGCGATTTCGGAATTTGTTGGTTTATTAGAAAAGAAGCAGAGTGAAAAAGAGATTTATTTGGATAGACCATATAAGAATGCTGATATGTTTTGGCAACCTAAAGAATCGAAAAAAGAAGAGTATTTTGAAAAGTTGAAAAACTATTCACATAAAGTTGAAAAGTCGATAGAATCATATATTTTGCTCCCAGAAGAAAAAAGGGATAAATATGCATATTACTTTTTAGAACATTTTAGTGTAGTGCTGAAACTGGTTCATGATCAGGGGGAAGTACCAGAGAAGTTAATTTCAACTATTATTAAAATACTAAGAAAATGTCTGGTCGTTTTAGAAGATAAAAATGCTGAATACTTAGAAAAAGTAAGAGAATTGTTAATTGAAAAAGATTCACAATTGGAAACGTTATGTGAAATATTATTGTATTTGGCAGAAATGTATAGAATCGATGGTAAAAAAAAGTTATATGATGCTTGTATGGAAAAATGTGAGATATATTGTAAGAAAATTCCATACTATAAAAATGAATACCTTATTGAAAAAATAAAAAATCAAATTTCATTATTTGATTATGATGAAGCGGAAAAGCTGATTGATGAGATGGAAACACCATCATTTGAGTATAAGATAAAAAAAGCTGCGCTGTATAAACAATTGTCAAAGAATGATGTTGCAGACAAGATGTTAAGTGAGTGCTCAGCCGAATTAGCGCAGATGAAGTTGTCAGATGAAATATATGCTTCATATTTGGGATATCTAAATTTATGCTATAGGATTGGAAATTGGGAAATAAAGGAGGAATACGCTGATAATAAGTACTATGATAATTCGTATAATACAAGACATATTATTGTTGAACAAAGGGAAAAACTGGAACAAATCTTCTTTGAAAAAGATAGAAAAAAAGAAGAAAGAATAGATTCTTTTAGTCTTAATTCCAATAAAAGCGTTACAGTAGTTTATTCAGGAGAAGATACTTGTTACAAAAATTCGTTTGTTTTTATTCTTGGAATAGATAGATTGTGTTTGCCCATATTTTCGGATCAAGCAAGACTGCTTCCGCGTGTATATGATGAGTTAATGGATTCGAGTAAATATACTTATTGGAAAATGGCATTAGCTGTTATGACAAACCAAGAAAAAGTCATTAATCAGATTTTTACACGGAAAACGCTTTTAAATATAGATGCTTCAGAAAAACAATATCTTTTTGAAAAATTGATTGAAATTGCAAAGATGTATTCAACAGAAGATAGTTATAATAGAAAAAAATATTTTGTATCATTGAAGAACATCTTAAGCATATTATCGCGATTAGTGGTATTTATAGAAGATGCAAATATAATTGCTTTTTTGGAAATATTATGTAGATTTAGCCAGAAGGAAGATTCTTTAATAATTGGAGATATTAAAAAATTTCTGCAGATAATTTCAACTAGATTTAATGGAAATATTGCAAATGCTTGTCAGAATATTATTTTCTCAGAGTTTGATGCACAATATCATTTGGCTAGTTATTTTGATGATGTATCTTTTGAAATATATGAAGATGATGTGGAAACGTTTTATGAAAAAGCACTTCGCTCTAGTTTAAGTGAAAAAATATATGAAAGAGATAATGGATTGGCTTGTCTGTTAGTATTGTGGAATAATAAGCCGTTAAAAAAATACTGGGATGATATTGTAACAGCTTTTTGGAAGAATGATAATGGCAAGCTGCCGACAACAGAATTATATTTTCCATTTATTTGGGAAGGATTACCTCATCCGGAATCAGTTGATTTTTCAAAATTATATTATACATATTTAATGAATACAGAATATGTAAAAAGTATAACACCATCAGGATGCGAGGAAAATAATTCATATGGAAGTGTTCGCAATTATTTTAGATTTTTTTATTTGACGTCGAAAATTTCTTTGAGAAAATGTAGTAAGGTAGTTTTAAATAAAGAACTTGCGAATATCATTTTGAATCGTTCATATGATTTCATAATCCATGAAAAAAGCTTATTAAAAAATAATTTTATGGGAGAAAAAAATGAATGTGAAAGTAAGTTTTTAGTAATTGAAGAACTTGTTGCACTTATCTATTGTGAAGCTATACAAAATCAATTAATTACAGAGATATATCCATTGATTGAAAAAATTAAGATAGCATTATCAGATTGCAAAATTAGTACTACTGCAATTGATATACTAGAAATGACCGAGAAAAACAAGCTTGAAGAATGTATTGATATGTTTGAAAATATTATATTAACGAAAAATAAAAAGCTCTATTCAAGCGTATTTACAGGAATACAATGCATGGTATTTTTGAAAGAAAATTATAATCAAAATATATCATTTGAAAAATTTTTCAGCTCAATAAAATATTTAGATATAGAGTATTCGAAAACATTATGGATTCATTTGACACCATTGCTCAAACAACCTTTTTTCGCTAAGGAGGAACACCAAAGATATATTACATTATCTATCAGTAAGTGCATAGATATATACGAAGATTTAGCAAATCAAGGTGAACGGTATTATTTGGATGGCTTATATAATTGTGTGGAAGCATTATACCGGTATTATAAAAGTGTTAGTGCAACTGGGCTGGGAGAAACAGACGAATTAAAACATTGTGTTGAAAAGGCAAAAAAAATAAAAAATTATGAGATAGCAAATATTTGGTCTGACAAATAGCATGGTATAATAAGAAAATCTCAAAAAACTATATGAATGCATTGAAAAAATGGGTTTTCCTACACAAATCTCCATTTGTAGATTGTAATACATTGGTCTGATACCGTGAGGGTGGACGTACAGTAGGATCTGAACGTGTTGCTACAGTTATCGAGTAAACACTGAATACTTAATGAGTGCGTAAGCGCAAATTTAGTGAGAAAGTCGTTCTGCGAGCGTTGCGAGCAGAACGACCTTCTGATAACAAATACAGTAATATCAAGGTTTCCCGAGATTTCTCGGAGAACCTTTTTTTGACTTTAATAAGATATAGTGTTAGTGTTATTGACTTTAAAATACCTTTTGACCATCATATCAACTAAATAATCAAGTCAAATAACCTAATCAAACATTATAACCAATCAAATATGAAGTGACATTTCCTTATATTAATGCTATACTTAACCTAAATATGTGAATTACAATTAGAACTAATATTTTATTAAAATCGTAACTATTCAGAACCGCAGAGAACAAAAAAGCGGGTGAGACCTATAGTTACTATCAAATTTAAACTTGGATAAACTCAGGAGGCACACAATGGTTAAACACATTATTTTATGGACACTCAAGGATGAGTACACAGAGGCACAGAAGAAGGAAATACGTGCCAGTATAAAGGAAGGCCTAGAGGGGCTTAAGGGACAGATTCCGGGCATGCTTGATATTTCTGTGCGTACAGATTATCTTCCGACTTCCACTGTAGATGTGATGCTTGATACTACATTTGAAGATGCTGATGCACTTGCAGCGTATGCAAAGAATCCTAAGCATGTTGCAGTGGCAGATACCAAGGTGAGACCGTTTACTGCAAATAGGGCATGTATGGATTTCGAAGTGTAATAAGCGGGAAATTAGTGTATTTGACTATAAATCATTTCCGAAATTAGGCGATATGTCAAAAATGACGAATATTGTCAAATTATCATTGAAATAGTACTATGGTAATGATATAATAATCTTACTGTATAGAACGAAACCTAAATGAGAAAGGGAGAATTACATATGGGTGAGGAAGCTAAAAGCAAAATAATGGAAATGCCACTTCAGCAGAGATTGAAATATGGCTATAAGAAAGTATTGGATATGCTGCTTGTATCGGGAGGCATATCAATTGTTGCAGTTTTATTGGTTTATTTTGGTGCAAAGGCTAATATCTTTGGTGCCGAGTCGGGAACAGTTGCTACATTTTTCCTGGTTATAGGACTGGCCAATGTAATAATAGTTGGAATTGTAGCTACAATGATTGCGAAAAAAATCAGTGATCAGGTTATTGATTCTGTGCTTGAGCCATTACAGCAGATTGAGGTAGTGGCGGGAGAGCTTGTTAATGGAAATCTTCACAGCAATCTGGAGTATCATTCAGATGATGAGGTTGGCAAACTTGCACATGACCTTAGAAAGTCTATCAGGACACTTGGCACATATATTGATGATATCGACCAGACTATGAGACAGTTTGCAGATGGCAATTTCAACTTTAAGCCACAGGTGGAGTGGAAAGGCGATTTTGTAGGAATTAAAGAATCAATCGTTGCTTTCGAGGAGAGCATGTCAGATACAGTCAGCGGTATCCAGAGAGCGGCAAATGAGGTTTCAAATGGTGCTGAGCAGGTAGCTGCCAGCTCAAGTGATCTGGCGCAGGGTGCAACAGACCAGGCCGCTGTTGTTGAGGAGCTTACAGCCACACTTGCTTCTGTAGCGGATCAGGTAGCTGAGAATGCCGAGCATGCAAAGGAAATCAGTCAGAAGGTTGATGGACTCGGAACTGAGATTATGGATAGCAACGGACAGATGCATGAGATGGTTACATCTATGAATGAAATCAATGAGGCATCTCAGGAGATTGGTAAAATCATCGCAACAATCAATGAGATTGCATCACAGACAAACCTTCTTGCACTCAATGCTTCTATCGAGGCAGCCAGAGCAGGAGAGGCAGGAAAAGGCTTTGCAGTTGTTGCAGACCAGGTTACTGTACTTGCTGAGCAGAGTGCAAATGCTGCTAAGGAGTCAGCAGCTCTTATTGAGTCTTCAGTCAAGGCTGTTGAAAAAGGAATGGTTATTGCAGGCAAGACAGCATCGCAGCTTGAGGAGGTTGCAGGCAATTCCAAGACTATCACAGATGAGGTTAATGGAATCGCAGAGACACTTGAGACACAGACAGATGCTATCAAGCAGATTAATAATGGTGTAGAGCAGATTAATGATGTAGTTCAGACTAACTCAGCTTCTTCACAGGAGTGCGCAGCTGCAAGTCAGGAGATGAGCAGTGAGGCAGAGAGCTTAAATGAGCTTATCCGTCATCTGAGAGTTGCTGAGCAGTAAGTATATTATATTGAATAGAATTATTGATGGTCACAATCAGGAGTGATTTGATGGTAACCGGATGTTACTGTTAAGACTGAGGTGTGAAGCAGCAATATTAATATCCCCACGTTTATTTCCATGTATATGGCGAAAAACGTGGGGATATGTTATTATATGAGTATGACATTGAAAGATAGAATACCAAAAGAATTTTATAGCTTATTTCGCACGAAAAATATGGATGCATACATGCAGATAGTTGTTGCGTTATATGAGGAGAATAACGAGGTCTATGCATCACTGGGACTGACACGTGAGGAGTGTCAGATAATCATAGCGGATACCATATCAAAAACAGGCATTGTATGGCAGACTGATTATAATGAAGATGAGAGTGATAAAGATAGTGGCGGCATGGATAATGATGATGATAATCCTGATTCCGAAATTGATGTTATATATGACCAGACCAGTTTCGCATACACTCTGACACCATCAGCTATATTGGGCAGGCTTATAAACTGGGGCTGGATCAGGAGTGATTTTGATGAAAAGCTCAACACATATGTGATTGCATTTCCTCAGTACAGCCAGATGTATGCTGAGCTATTTAAAAAGCTGCTTGTGGATGATGACAGCAGGGAGCGCGAGAGCATTTTGGCTGTTTACAGTGCGCTTTTCACATATTTTTCAGATCCGGAAAAAAATAATGATATTCTGAAAAATGCGTTGTATACGTCAAAAAATCTTGGTCAGCTTTTATCAAATATGCAGGATGGTATGAGGGCATATTTTGATGAGCTGTCACGTATGAAGGATTTTATAGGTATACAGAAGGTACTGATTAAGGAAATTAATAACAGTGATAGCAGACGTTATGCCATCCTTACAACCACGGATAGCTTTTATCGTTACAAGGAGGCTGTAAAGGAGCTTATAAGCAAAATCCTTAATCAGAATGATGACAGAAGGGCTGAGCTTGAGGGAATTCTTTCACAGACTACACCCGGTACGTTTGAGAGAAAACGCTATGAGTACAGCGTGGAGTACTGTGATAAGGCAAGTGAGCTTGTTTATAAGGTGGAGCATGAGTTTGACCTGATTGAGAGAAAGTACAACAAGCTTATTGAGCAGAAGACGATTTTTGCAAAGAGGGCGCTTGCAAGGATACATTATATCCTGCAGGAAGGCGCAGATGACGAGGATAATATAGTAAAGCTAATTAACCTGATAGATAAGAGTGATAAAACAGATGAGATACTTGGGGCTCTTCGAAATAGAATGAAGTTCACCAGACAGTTTTACAATGTAACGGACGACAGTTTTCCGGGAAGAAGAGAGAGAGGAAGAAGTGAGTTTGTTCCGTTTGTTATTGACGATGCTTCGGCAGGCGAAGATGATATGGCAGATTTTGTGCCAAAGCCATTGTATACAAAAAAGGAGCTTCAAAGCTTCAGAGATAAAAATATGCGTGATGGCATGTTTGTGACAGATGAACAGACTGTAGAATCCATGGAGGACCTGGAAAAGCTTCTGTTTTTATGGCAGGAAGAGACTAATGAACGCATGGGTGAGGATACGGTGAGTCTGGATGGAGAGATAACAAAGAGTGATGGTGTAAGCTACTCAAGGCTTGTAATATCCAAATCGGACTCTAAACGAGAGGCATAGAAAAGAGAGCAATGTATGTTTGAATATATGGAGAATGTTTCGCCAAATGAGGCAGAAAATATTAGAAAAACTATTCAGGATCTGTTGAGGCAGACCTGTATTTTGCAAATGAAGTGTGACCCCGTTACATTGATTCAAAGAGACAATCCAAGGTATCAGGTGTGTCTTAGAAACAGGGAGTTTATCTCTGATTATCTGGCTGTGCTTGACTGTGAGCTGGTTCATGACCAGCAGGAGCATCTTTTCAGGATAAAGGGTGATGGTGTCATGCTCGAGAAGTTGACGCTTCTTACTGCAAGGATTGTCATTATAATGAAGATGATATACAGGGATAAAATCATGGGCGAGGGGCTTAATGCGACAACAACGAATCTGGCGGAGATTCGTGAGTATGGCAGAAATACCAATCTGATTACCAGAAAGCTCACTAATCAGGAATGGTCAGACGCTCTTTTGCTTATGAAAACACATCAGATGATTGAACTGCCGGGGGCTATTGCAAACCTGGAGGACAACACACCAATCTATATTTATGGCACAGTAAATATATTCTGCTCAGCCATGGATATAAATGAGCTTGTGCGCATGTATAGTGATGAGGTGGAGCTGATTAAGTATGATAACAAGTCGGCTGCAACACTTGAAGCTGACGGATTGAATACAGAAGGCAGTTCTGTAAACCATACCCATGAATTTGCCAAGAACAGTGAAATGGAGGAGTTACCAATTGAGTCAGTCTAAGAAGATATTTACCAGAATGTGTCTAAACAACTGGGGCGGAATAAATCACAAGGTTTTGCAATTTAATGAGTATGTCAATTTGTTCAGTGGTAAGAGTGGCTCGGGAAAATCAACCGTCATGGATGCGATTCAGGTAATACTCTACGGCAGCTTCAGCCCTACCTTCTTGAACAAGGCTGCAGATGATGCAAAAAACAGGAGAAGTGTTCTGAGCTATTTGAGGGGTGAGCAGAAGGATGGCTCAGCAAATCGTGGCGACTGTGATTTTTGTTCGGTCATAGCGCTTGAGATAGAGGATACAGGCAGTCATACGTTTACATGTATAGGAATAGCATTTGAGGTACGAAAAAACGATTCTGAAATTAAGAGATTTGTGTACTTCAGTCATTCGGGCAGGATGCCGGAGCCTTCATATGTGACAGCGGACGGCTTTTGCTATTCAAATAATGATATTAAAAAGCTTGTAAATACTCGCTCACAGTCAGCTGACAGACGCGCCAGAGGGGATGTAAACCGTATTTACGCATCGAAGGAGGCATACCTTGGCACATTATATGATGTGATTTTAGGATATATTGATCCGAATCGTTTTATCACAATGGAAAAAAGTGCTATTGCACTCAGAATGACAAATGGAACAGGTCAGTTTATACGTGATTATATGTTTCCGAAGAGTGACTCGGGCACGATAGAGACTATCAGTGAGCAGCTCGATGCATACAGACAAATCAGGGAAAAAATAGAGGATATGCGCAAGCGTATTGAGCTTCTTAAGGAAATAAAGGAGTCGGGACAGGAACTGGTAAATATCCAAAGCGATATTGTCATGGCAGAGACAATGATCAGGTGCATAGATATCGAGGATATGCGTGCAAAGATTCAGGCAGCTGAGGATGATAAAAAGCGTATCGAAGAAGAACAGGACAGGCTTTCAGAAAAGGCAGAGGATATAGCCGGGCAGCAGGCGGATCTGCAGCAGGAGTATATTCAGGTATGTGCGGATTTGAAATCGAGCGATTTAGGAAGCAAAAAGGATCAGCTTAGGGAGCTTGAGAAGAGAAGTCTCATGCTTACCGACAACAGCCGTCAGTGGATTAAAATCACAAACGGACTAAAGGCCTGGGATGAGGATGAGGTCATCACAGATTATGTGAGCAATGCAGTTTTAAACCTCATTGAAGAGATTGTGGATGGCGATGTCACAGAGGCAAAATGTCAGGAGCTTCATCTAAAGCTTGAGTCTATAAAGAAGGATATAGAGGATGAGCTCGAGGACAATACTTCGCAGAAAAATGAGATAACAAAAGAGCTTAAAGAGAAAAAACGTCTGGTCGATGATATGAAGAACAACCGCAAGTCGTACAGTGAGAGCCTGCGTTCGGCAAGAGCTGCGCTGCAGAGAGACTTAAGTGATAGATTTGGCGAGCCTGTGAAGGTACAGGTATTTGCGGATATGTTTGACGTACAGGACGAGGAATGGAAGAATGCCATAGAAGGACGTATGGGCAGGCTCAAGTTCTCACTTATCACAGAGCCGCGTTATGCGCATACTGCTGCTGTTATTTTCAGGGACATGAAGCAGTTTGAGGATGTTGACCTCATCAATTCCAAGGCTATCATGGACAGCGAACCAAAGGCTATGGATGGTTCGCTTTATGAGGCAGTGGATACAAAGGAAAAGTATGTAGATGTCTGCCTGAAAAGATATCTGGGACATATTATAAAGTGCCGGAGTGTTGACGAGCTTGAGCAGGTACGAGATGGAGTTACACCGGACTGCTACTCATACAGCAACTTTATTTTCAGACATCTGAAGAAGCGCGATTATACTACAAATGCCTGCATCGGAGGCAGGGTATCCAAGGCAAGACTTGCCGAGTATGAGGCAGATGTGGAGAGACTTGAGAAGGACCAGATACAGCTTATGGGTATTATTTCAAGTCTCAAGGCACAGAGAGATTTTGAGTGCTTAAAGGGGGAGCCGGGGTATTTTGTGGGCCTTTCTGAGGCGTCAGATGAGCTTAAAGCAGTTAATTCGCAGAAAAATGAGCTCGAAGAGATTATTAGGACGATGGAGAATGGGCAGTACAAGGAGCTAAAGGAGAAAAAGAGGCTTCTTGAGAAAAACATCGATGCACTTAAGAGTGCTTTTTCACTGAATCAGCAGCAGATAAATGAAAAGATAAGCCAGCATGAGAAAATCATAGGTGCAAACGAACAGCGAAGAGCACAGCTGGAAGATATGTTACAGGGCTATGTTGCCGGAGAGGATCTTGAGAAAAAGGTGCAGGATATGCTGCAGCATAGCTCAGGAGCATCGGTCAAGAGCAAACAGCGTGAGAAGCTTATTGAGCTGCAAGGCGCAGACGGAAATGGTGGCAGGCAGCAGTCGTGTGTGGAGACGTTGCAGACTGCCCGCTACAGGTATATAAAGGAGTTTCCGTCAGGTCAGTTCAGCGGAGCCGAGAAGTCAAATAAGGCATATGAGGAGCTGCTGGAGAAGTACGAGAAGGATTATGAGCCGGAATATGAGAGTGAGTTTGAGGAGCAGTGCAAGGTGATCTACAAAAGTCTCAGAGAGAATGTCATCGGTACAATCCACGGTGATATCAAGGCTGCAAAGCGCCATGCCTATGAGATAAACAGGCTTCTCAGGGAGACTAATTTCTCTGACAGCACGTATCAGATTAAGATTGAGCCGGCAAAGAATGAAAACGGCCAGTTCTATGATATGCTTATGGCGGAAGAACTGGACAGTAAAAATCCGGATAATGGCGGAATAGCTGGACAGATAAGCTTTGGTGAGGATGATTTTTATAAGAAATATGAGCAGAAAATTAAACTTTTGACAGACAAGTTCATGCCGCCAAGGGATGAGGATGAGCATCTGCGAATGCAGAAGCGCAAGGAAATGGAGCAGTATGCGGATTACCGCAATTATCTGTCATTCAGCATGTATGAGCAGGTAACGGACGAAAACGGCCGTGTCATCAGGGAGAACTTTGTAGATGACATGGCGGGACGTGATTCGGGCGGCGAGGGACAGAACCCTAAGTACGTTGCGCTTCTCGCGGGCTTTGCGATGCTTTATATGCAGCAGAGCAATCGTGATTCAAAGATTAAGCTGGTACTTTTGGATGAGGCATTTTCCAAGATGGATCAGGAGCGAAGTGCGGTATGTCTCAAGTATGCAAGGAAGATGGATTTGCAGCTGATTGTCTGTGTACCGGATGAACGTCTGCAGTCGCTTATCCGAAATGTGGACTGTGTCTATGGCTTCAGGCGGCATAATAATCAGATTTCTATGATGCATATAGACAAGGGCGATTATCTGAAATTGATGGAGGGATAGATATGGCATATTATATAGCAGAAGGTGCCGTTGTTAAGGGTCAGGTGACAATGGCTGACGGAGCAAGCGTATGGTATAATGCAACAGTAAGAGGCGATTCAGAACCGATAGAAATCGGCAGAAATTCGAATATACAGGACAATGCGGTGGTACATGTGGACTTAAGCCACAGTGTCATAATCGGTGACAATGTGACAATAGGACACAGCGCAATTGTTCACGGGTGTACTATAGGTGATAATACACTCATCGGCATGGGTGCCATCGTGTTAAATGGAGCAAGGATTGGTAAAAACTGCATAATAGGTGCGGGTGCTCTTGTCACCCAGGGCACCGATATTCCTGACGGAAGCCTTGCATTTGGTTCTCCGGCAAAGGTAGTCAGGGCACTGACCGCTGATGAGATAGAGGAGAATCATCGCAATGCCATGCATTATGTGGAGATTGCGAGGGAGTCGCTGATTTAATATTGGGCAGATTATTTACATAAACTTTGCAAATGGGTGGTAGCGGATTTTACATAAAAAAAATAAAATCGTAATCTGGGACATACAAAACAGGGAAGGTATAATTTATGAAATCAAAAGAAAACAATACACAAAAGAAAACCAAAAAGCTCTCATCAAAGGAGCTCTCATGGGTATTATATGATGTGGGAAATTCCGCATACACACTGCTTGCGTGTGCGCTCATACCGATATGGTACAAAAGCCTTGCCGTTGGAGATGGTGCAGGGCAGATTTCATCTGACAGGGCAACCGCGTATTATGCGGTGGCAATAGCTGTGATGACAGTTGTATCAGCACTTATCGGGCCTGTTTGTGGCGCGATAGCAGACCATATGCGCATCAAAAAGGCTATTTTTTCAACGACCGTAGTTGTTGGAGTGTCGGCATGCATACTTAACGGTTTTACACCTACATGGGTGCTGTTTCTTGTTATCTATGTGCTTACAAAGATATTTTACAATGCATCGCTGGTGTTTTATGACTCGATGCTTGTCGATGTGACGACAAAGGATAGAATGGACGAGGTGTCTTCCTACGGCTATGCCTGGGGATATCTGGGCTCGTGTGTGCCGTTTCTTGTTTCACTTGCAGCGTACATCTGTGGACCGGATATGCTTGGATACATATCAAACCGCCTGTCGATGATAATAGGCTTTGCGGTTACAGGAATCTGGTGGTTTGTTGTTACAATTCCATTGTTTAAGAGCTATAAACAGGTGAATTATGTATCGGATGCAGCAGACAAAGATATTCATAAGAATTTTGAAAATGATGTATTTATAAGAGACAATATCAAAGAGAAAAACAAAACAAACAAAAATCCGGGAGTCCTAAGACTTATAGCTGACGCATTTGCACAGATTTTTGGAACAATCAAAAAAATAGCTACAAAAGATAAAAAAGTAGGATTGTTTTTGGTTGCTTTTTTTCTTTACATAGATGGTGTAGGAACTATAATAGATAATTGTATAAACATAGGAACTGATTTAAAGCTCGATTCAGTGGGACAGGTAGTGTTTTTACTTTTTACACAGATAGTGGCATGCATCGGTTCACTTGTTTTTGGAAGACTGTCACAGACATACAAAACTACAACGCTTTTGTATGTCTGCATTGCGGGATATTTTGCAGTTTGTCTATATGCACTTACACTGCATGATCTGATTGGCTTTGGAATCATGGCATTTGGTGTGGGATGCTTCCAGGGCTCATTGCAGGCGCTGTCACGTTCATATTTTTCAAAGATTATTCCTCCTGAGAACTCGGGAGAGTACTTCGGAATCTATGATATTTTTGCAAAGGGAGCTTCATTTTTAGGCTCGCTTGTCATAGCGTCAGTAAAGCTTGCAGGCGGCACGATAAATGTGGCGGTTGCAACTATGGCAATATTCTTTGCAGTGGGATTTGTATTTTTAAGGCTTGCAGACAGATATGATGCACCGAGGCATGAAAATAACTAAAATAAAAAGTAACGAAAGAAGGCTTAAAGCATGATAAATACAGAGGGAACAAAGGTCTGGGCACACAGAGGAGCATCCGGATATGCACCGGAGAACACACTTGAGGCATTCAAGAAGGCAGAAAAGATGAAGGCTGACGGCGTGGAGCTTGATGTGCAGCTCACAAAGGATGAAGAGCTTGTGGTCATACACGATGAGACCGTGGACAGAGTGAGTGGAGAGAAAGGCTTTGTAAAGGACTATACATTAAAGGAGCTAAAGCGCCTCAATGTGTCAAAGCACATGCCGTCCTATGACAAGAAGACTCGCATTCCAACACTCGATGAGGTGTTTGACCTGCTCAAAAACACAGAGATGACCATAAATATCGAGCTCAAAAACGGTATCGTACAGTACAAAAATCTGGAGAAAAAGGTACTGGCGCTCGTGGAAGAGTATGATATGCTTGACAGAATCTGGTGCTCGTCATTCAATCACGAGTCGATTGTGCGCATGAAAAAGCTTTGCCCTGATATGAGGTGCGGTCTGCTTTTTTCTGACATTATAGTAAATCCGGCAGAGTATGCAAGCGAGCTTCATGTGGATGCGCTCCATCCGGCAACCTACCATATGCAGGATGAAAACTACATTGACAAGGCGCACGGAAGAGGACTTAGAGCTCATGTATGGACTGTAAACGAAAAGCATGAGATGAAGGCACTTGTCAAGGCAGAAGCAGATGCAATTATCACAAATTATCCGGATATTGCCGTAGAATTAGTTAAAAATGCCTAAAAGATATATAAAATGCACACAAAATTAATTTATGTAAAGCTGAGTAAAGAAATGTAAAGTTTTTACCATGATTTTACATAACTGCGTTTTGGACTTTACATTAGCTTGATACTATTAACTTGTTGAATAGTTATTGATTAATTTTAATAATTTATCATGCTAATGGAGAGATTAATTATGTTGAAAAAGAAATTACTAAAGAAAACGGTCGTCATAGGAATGATGGCAACGATGATAACAGGCTGTTCACAAGAGGTACAAACTACCAATGTGGACGGCCTTAATTCGTTGGGAAAAATTGAGGTTGTTTCGCGAGAAGAGGAATCCGGAACGAGAAATGTCTTTGCAGAAAAGACAGGGATTTTGGATGAGACAACCGGAAAGGATAAGGCTACAGACCAAAGCATTGTAGCAGATAGCAATGAAACAGCATATGAAAAGACCGCAGAGGACAAAAATGCTATCGCATATGTGTCATCGGGTGTGGAGCTTGATGATAACAAGGTAAAGACAGTCACCATATATGGCAACGATCTTACAAGGTCATTTTATTTGGCTTACAAGGGAGAGCTAAACGATGTTGAGGATGACTTTGTGCGTTACATATCAACGCAGGGACAGGAAGTGGTCAGTGAGAAGTATACTGCAGTTGCGAAGCCGGGCTCATTTCTGTCAGACAAGGCCGGCGGAGAGATTAAGATTGGCGGTTCTACATCAGCGACACCACTTGTAAAGGAACTGGCCGACAAATATATGGAGATAAATCCAAATGCTAAAATTACAGTTACAGAGACTGATTCAGGCAACGGACTGACAGGAGCGATGGAGGGAACATATGACATCGGAATGTCATCGCGTGAGCTTAAATCATATGAGAATGAGCTTCTCACGAAGGTTGAGATTGCGAAGGATGAGGTACATGTGATTGTAAATAAGGAAAATCCGATTGAGAGGATTTCGATAGAGCAGCTTGGAGAGATTTACACAGGAAAGTTAACCGAATGGGCACAGCTAAACGGCAAAGCGGAGGATAAGTAGATGAATGAAACGGTAAAAATTATATTTGGCCTGTTGGGAGGCCTGGCAGTATTTATATACGGCATGAACATGATGAGCGAATGCCTGCAGAAGGCAGCAGGAGAGAAGATGAAGGCAATTCTTGCGATGCTCACCAAAAACCCGGTGCTTGGAGTGCTTGCAGGAGCGCTTACTACAGCAGTGCTTCAAAGCAGCAGTGCTACAACAGTCATGGTAATCGGCTTTGTCAGCGCGGGACTTATGAGCTTACCGCAGGCAATTTCAATTATTTTAGGTGCTAACATCGGTACGACGATGACAGCACAGATTATCGCATTTAAGATATCTGACTATATTTATCTGATAATATTTGCAGGCTTCATATTAAGCTTTGTATGTAAAAAGGAAAAAGTAAAAAATATCGGACAGACAATATTTGCATTCGGTCTTTTATTCCTGGGAATTGAGACTATGGGAAGTGTTATGAAGCCGCTTGCTTCAAGCCCATTTTTTGTAGATATGATTGGAAAGGTAGCACATATTCCTGTACTGGGTGTTGCAGTTGGAGCACTCATGACACTTGTGGTGCAGAGTTCAAGTGCAACAATCGCAGTATTGCAGAACTTTGCATCTCAGGCAGGACCTGACGGAGTGACAAGCATCATAGGACTGGCAGGAGCTATCCCGATTCTCCTCGGTGACAATATCGGAACTACAATTACGGCAGTGCTTGCGTCAATCGGACAGTCAAAGGATGCCAGAAGAACAGCCTTTGCACACTGTGTATTCAATATATCCGGAGCAATTTTATTCCTTTTTCTTGTGAAACCATATGCTGCCCTGATACAGTTTATTTCACCAAAGGGAAATGAGGTGGATGTCATCTCAAGACAGATTGCAAATGCACATACAGGCTTTAACCTGACAATGACGCTTATCTGGATACCGCTTATCCCTGTAATGGTAAAGATAGTTATGAAGCTTGTGCCGGAAAAAACCAGCGTTACAGAGATTGCAATGGGTCAGCCAATGTACCTCGATACCAAGCTCATCAGCCAGCCGGTGGCCGCAATGCAGCTTGTTGCAAAGGAAACGCTCAGATGTGCTGATATTGTTGAAGAAATGTTTGTAAATTTGCATGAATGTATTGACAAAAACGGCAAAAATATCGAAAATGAACTTGAAGAGAGTGCACAGACATTACAGAAGCTTTATGTGTCAATAAACGACTATCTGGCTTCCATGTACTCAGAGGGTGTACTGACAGAGGAACAGGCATCACAGAGTGCGGGAGTGCTTTATGTACTGTGCGATATAGATAGAATTGGAATATTATTAAACGAAATAGTCAATACCATATCTGTGGAAAATAAGAGCAAGCACAAATATTCAAAGGATGCATTAAAAGAGCTGAGAAAGGCGATGGCACAGATTCATGAGATATATACTGCTTCAATAAGAGCCATTTCAGGTGATGGAAGCATGGATATTGAGGCCCTTCAGAAACAGAAGGATGAGGTTATGGCGCTTGATGAGAGGCTGCGTAAAAACCATATCACCCGTGTCGGAAAGGGCAAATGTGATTCAAAGCTTACAGCTCAGTACAACGAGATGCTTCACAATATAGACCGAATCGGAAACAGCTGTGTGAATCTCGTGGAGGTCGCCAATGATAATGTGACCATGCAGTCATTTTTCATAGATGATGATGACAACGGAGAGGTACGTATTGCATAGGGAAAGAGTTTTGAAGGAACTTGCGGGGATGCTGGTTGCGGTGGAAAATAAGCTTCATCTGGTAGACAGAAGAAGGCGCCGGGAGGACAAGCTGATAGAGCGTGCAAGACAGCTTGAAATACAGCGGGCACAAAATAAAACAGACCCAAAAGACGCGAACGCGAATGAAACAATATCATATAGAATAGGAGCATATATGCAGATGAAAAAACTGGAAGAAGTTTACACAAACAGGGAGCTGTCATGGTTACAGTTCAACGAGCGAGTATTAAATGAGGCGGGCAATCCAAGAGTACCGCTTGCGGAGAGACTGACCTTTGCATCAATCTACCAGACAAATCTGGATGAGTTTTTCATGGTAAGAGTCGGATCACTCATGATGCAGATGAATTCAAAGGAAAAGATTTTCGAGAACAAGACAAAGATGTCGAGTGAGGAGCAGGTATCGGCAATACTTGACAGAGTATGTGAGCTTGAGAAGAAGAAAGCAAGGATATACGAGCAGCTCATGGGTGAGCTCGAGCCAAAGGGTGTGCGCATAATCAATTTCAACAAGCTGTCAAAGGATGAGGGAGATTTGCTGGAGGCATATTTTGATGCACACATTGCACCTTTCCTCTCTCCGATGATTATAGGAAAGCAGCAGCCGTTCCCATTCCTTGCCAATAAACAGCTCTATGCGGTAGTGCTTTTAACTACACAGAAGGGGAAGAAAAAGACAGGTATCGTGCCATGCTCAAACAGCGTATTCAAGCGTCTTATCGAGATACCTACAAGACCGGGCACATTTATGCTGTCAGAGGAGCTTATTTTACACTTTGTATCCAAGCTCTATCCAAAGTATGTAATCCGTGAGAAATCAATCATGCGTGTGACACGTAATGCGGATATCGATGCGCAGAGCATGTATGATGAGGATATGGATTACCGTAATATGATGGAGGAGCTCATCAAGAAGAGAGTGCGTCTTGATCCTGTAAGAGTTGAGCTTTCAAGAAAAATCAATCGCAAGGCGATTGATGAACTTTCAAGCTTCCTTGAGATTGGCAAAAAGCATTTTATCAGTGTAAAAACACCGCTTGATATGTCATTCGTATTCCAGCTTCAGCACTATCTGCGAGACAAGCAGGAGCTTTTCTTTGAGAAGCGTACACCGCGTGACACACCTGAGCTTTCGCTTAAGGAGAGTATACTCGGTCAGGTTGAGAAAAAGGATGTGCTTCTTTCATATCCGTTTGAGAGCATGAAGCCGTTTATCAAGATGCTTAACGATGCAGCAGAGGACCCAGATGTGGTGTCCATCAAGATGACACTATACAGAGTGGCAGACAAGAGCCAGATTATCGATGCACTTATAGAGGCTGCAGAAAATGGCAAGGAAGTTATCGTGCTTGTTGAGCTGCGTGCGAGGTTTGATGAGGCTAATAACATAGAAATGTCACACCGCCTTGAGGATGCAGGCTGTCAGATACTTTACGGACTCGGTGATTACAAGGTCCACTCAAAGCTCTGCCTCATCACAAAGAAAAAGGGCGATGGTTTTGAGTACATCACTCAGATTGGTACAGGAAACTACAACGAGAAGACCTCGCGTCTTTATACAGATTTATCCCTCATCACTGCAAATCAGGAGATTGGAGCAGATGCATCAAGGGTGTTTATGGCGCTTCAGAGAGGTGAGACTGTTTCGGACGGAGATGTAAAACATCTGCTTGTTGCCCCAAAATGCCTGCAGAATAAGATTGTTGACATGATTGATGAGCAGATTGCCAATAAGAATGCGGGAAAACCGGCATACATCGGAGTTAAGATTAACTCTCTCACTGACAAGGTGCTTATAGACAAGCTTATCGATGCATCACAGGCAGGCGTGAAGGTAGAGCTTATTGTCAGAGGAATCTGCTGTGTGAAGCCGCAGGTTGAGGAAGTCACAGAAAATATCACTGTAATAAGTGTTGTAGGAAGATATCTTGAGCATTCACGTATATACAGATTTGGTGTGGGCGATGATGAGAAGATTTACATTGCGTCAGCAGATTTTATGACCAGAAATACAGTAAGACGTGTGGAGGTTGCAACACCAGTATACGATGCACATGCTAAGGACAAGATCCGCCATATCTTCGATACAATCATGATAGATGACGAGAAGGGCAAGGAGCTTTGCGCTGATGGTGAGTATGTGGACAGAAAGATAAACAGCACACCGATAGATTCGCAGGAGCAGTTCTTTGAGGAAGCATACAAAAATGCCGATAAGAGTGCGGACAATCAGTAAAATAAGGCAATTGCATAAAGATATGATATATTAGTTTCTCTAATTGCAGGCGTTTGTGAATAGCTATAGTTGTTGAATAAAAAAGCTGCGACATACATTTCAGTGTGTCGTGGCTTTTTAGATACTTTATAAGGTATTTACGATATCAAATTTCCGTTGTATTATAATAACAAGGAACACATCTTTATACTAAATATTGAAAAAAATATAAGAAGCTTGGATATGGAATATATCTTAAGTTTATTGGAGGAAAGATAGTATAATGGGAAAAAAAGAAGCAAAGACAAATGCAATAAGAATACTGGAAACAATGAAGATTCCATATGAGGCACGCACATACGAGTGCGATGACTTTGTGGATGCAGCTCAGATAGCAGACAAGCTGGGTCTTGACCACGCAGGCATGTACAAGACTATCACGACAGTTGGCAAAAGCGGCGGATACTATGTGTTTGTGGTACCGATAGATGACGAAATTGATTTCAAAAAAGCCGCAAAGGCAGCAGGTGAGAAGTCCATAGAGATGCTGCATCTCAAGGATTTGACAAAGGTTACAGGCTATATAAGGGGCGGCTGTACATCAATCGGAATGAAAAAACAGTATCCTACATTTATCCATGAGGCAGCTAAGGAGCAGGACAAAATCACGGTCAGCGGAGGCAGGCTTGGACTTCAGATTACGCTGTCACCGGATGATTTGTGCAGGGCGGCAAAGGCAGAGTATGCAGATATTATAAAATAATTAAAATGAAAGTTCTTTTTCCTAGGCTTTTACACGTCAGTGTGTTATAATAAAGAAAGCTGGCGATTGCTAAGACAGACGGTTTGGCGAATAAACCTACATTGCAATCGTAATAATAGAACTAAAGCAGAGGAATAATAGAGATGGAAAAAATTATTTTAACAGGAGACAGACCAACAGGAAGGCTCCATATAGGACATTACGTGGGCTCACTTCGCAGAAGAGTTGAGCTTCAGAATTCAGGAGAGTATGACAAAATATTTATCATGATTGCCGATGCACAGGCACTCACGGACAATTTTGACAACCCTGAGAAAATCAGACAGAATATCATAGAGGTAGCACTTGATTACCTCTCAGCAGGACTCGACCCGGCCAAGTCTACACTGTTTGTGCAGTCACAGATACCGGAGCTTACTGAGCTTACATTTTTCTACTCAAATCTCGTTACAGTATCGAGACTTCAGAGAAACCCTACAGTAAAGAATGAGATTAAGCTAAGAAATTTCGAGGCAAGTATACCGGTTGGTTTTTTCAATTATCCAATCAGCCAGGCAGCAGATATCACTGCCTTCAAGGCTACAACTGTTCCGGTTGGAGAGGACCAGCTCCCAATGATAGAGCAGACCAGGGAGATTGTCAGAAAGTTTAATTCTATCTATGATGAGGTGCTCGTTGAGCCGGATGTGCTTTTACCTGAGAATGAGGCATGCTGCAGACTTCCGGGTACAGATGGTGGACAGAAGATGAGCAAATCATTAGGCAACTGTATCTATCTGGCAGATACAGAGGCAGATGTAAAGAAGAAAATCATGAGCATGTATACAGATCCGACACATATCCAGATTTCAGATCCGGGACATGTGGAGGGCAATACAGTATTCACATATCTTGATGCTTTCTCTAAGCCGGGACATTTTGAGGAGTATCTGCCGGAGTATGCTAATCTTCAGGAGCTTAAGGATCACTATACAAGGGGAGGTCTTGGCGATGTGAAGATTAAGAAATTCCTCAACAACATCATGCAGGAGGAGCTTTCACCTATCCGCGCAAGAAGAGCAGAGTATGAGAAGGATATTCCGGCTGTATATGAGATATTAAGGAAGGGCAGCGAGACAGCAAGAGAGACTGCAGCACAGACAATGGCAGAGGTCAAGCGCGCCATGAGGATAAATTACTTTGAGGATGCAGAGCTTATAAAGAGCCAGAGTCAGAAATACGCTGAGAAGTAATATCTTTTATTTCAAAGACAATACGTTAGTGATGTCAAAATATTTTGTGGCATTATGTGTGTCATAAAAGCCACGGGGAGGCACCATGGTCAAGTTTTACAGGACAGATGACAAATTAATACATGAGCTGGATACGCTGCAGGGAGGTACCTGGATACAGATGGTCAACCCTTCTGTAGCAGAGGGACAGATGGTAGCGGATGATTTGAATGTTGATATTGAGGACGTACTTGCAGCACTCGATGAGGAGGAGAGCTCACGTATAGAGCTGCAGGATGGGTATACGTTGATTCTTGTGGATATACCTTCGATAGAGACTAGGCATGACAAGGAGTCATATACCACAATCCCACTTGGCATCATACTTACAGATGATGAGATAGTGACAGTCTGTACAGAGGATACACCGGTGCTTCAGGTATTTTTAAATAACCGTGTAAAGGAATTTTCCACCAAGAAAAAGATGCGCTTTGTATACCAGATACTTTACAGGATATCTGTACTGTATCAGAATGATCTGCGTATCATAGACAAGATGCGTACTGAGATTGAGGAGAGAGTCGGAGAGGATACAGAGGAGGACGATTTGATCGCACTTCACGAGCTGGAATCCACACTCGTATACTTTGCCACATCGCTTCGTGCTAATGGAGTTGTGTTAGAGAGACTGACCAGATACAAGCGCCTTGAGCAGTATCCGGAGGACAAGGAGCTTCTCGGAGATGTAATTGTCGAAAATAAGCAGGCTATTGAGATGACGGGAATTTACAGGGACATCATAAATGGTACCAGAGAGCTTATGAGCACGGTCATTGACAACAGACTTAACAATGTCATGAAGTCGCTCACAATCATCACACTTATCATGGCTATCCCGACGGTTATCTCAGGAATCTATGGTATGAATGTCAGCTCAAAGTGGGTACCGCTTGCGACGACAGCACATGGATTTATGATTATAATAGGTGTTATGGTTGTCATATGTGTGCTGATACTGATTTTACTGAAGAAAAAAAGAATATTGTAATATATTGCGTATTCATTAAAAGGCCGCAGTGTTTCATAGAAAATAATGAAATACTGCGGCTGATTTTATTTTAGAACTGATTAGCAGATACTTTCAAAGCGTCCGCTTGCACCACAAGGCAGCACGAGTCCGTTTGAAGAAACCGGAAGACCAATTTCGCTTGCGGTTACTTTACCATCAAACTTTTTAAGCGCAGTGCTTATCATATAGGTGAGCACTGCAGGCTGCAAGCCAGTCGTATAGGAATTAATAAGGAAGAAAAGCGGCTTGTCGGTAAGGAGCTTTGCACAAAGCTGCACAAGCGGATATACGCTTTCCTCAATTTTCCAAATTTCACCCTTAGGACCTCTGCCGTATGACGGCGGATCCATTATGATGGCATCGTAATGATTGCCACGGCGGATTTCACGCTCAACAAACTTCACACAGTCATCCACAAGCCATCTGATAGGTGCGTCACCAAGACCGCTGCTTACAGCGTTTTCCTTAGCCCATGTGACCATGCCCTTTGAAGCATCCACATGTGTGACAGCGGCGCCTGCGGCAGCGGCAGCAAGAGTGGCACCTCCGGTGTATGCAAAGAGATTTAATACCTTTACATCACGACCGCTTTTTTTGGCATCATAAATCTTCTTTGAAAACCAGTCCCAATTGGTAGCCTGCTCAGGAAACAGACCGGTGTGCTTGAAGCTGAATGGTTTTAAGTGGAATGTGAGCTCCTTATTAATAGGAAGAGAGTAGTTTATGGTCCACTCCTGCGGCAGATCAAAAAACTCCCATTCACCACCGCCTTTCTTGCTTCTATGATAGTGACCGTTAAGCTTTTTCCAGTTCTTATTAGTCTTTGGAGTGTCCCAAATTACCTGAGGATCGGGACGCAGCAAAATATATTTAGACCAACGCTCAAGCTTTTCACCGCATGAGCAGTCAATAACCTCGTAATCTTTCCATCTATCTGCTAACCACATATGTTTATATTCCTTTCTTATCTGCGTGTAAAAAATAAACTACACGTTGCTTGCATTTAATCGTGTTTCTTCTATAATAATATACGTGCAAAAGTGTAATTTTTCAATGGAATATTACCCGAAATAAAAAAATAAATTTTTTTTGAAAAAAGTATTGCAATTATTGGAAACGTCATGTATAATATCACTTGCTGTGGCATGATAGCTATGAAGTTTGAAGTTACTGTCCATGAGACAGAGAATTCGGCGGAGCGAATGTCAAGTTAGGAAACTGACGGCAAGTCACTGTACAGAACAGATATGGTCTACAAAATGTAGAAACAACGTGTGAAAGTCCACAGGACACACACGGAGATGTGTACAGTCACCGCTTGTCGTACTGAAGTTAAAAGTGCGAAAAGGAGGCGACTTTTTTTATGGCAAGTCAAGTAATGAGAATCACATTGAAGGCATATGATCATCAGCTTGTAGATGCATCTGCCAAGAAAATTATCGAAACTGTAAAGAAAAATGGAGCAAAGGTTAGCGGACCGGTACCGCTTCCGACAAAGAAGGAAGTTGTAACAATTTTAAGAGCGGTTCACAAATACAAAGATTCCAGAGAACAGTTCGAACAGAGAACTCATAAGAGACTGATCGATATCATTGCACCAACACAGAAGACTGTAGATGCATTATCTAGATTAGAGATGCCAGCTGGTGTAGCTATTGATATCAAAATGAAATAAGAAGCAGTAATTCCTATAATTTAGGATGAGCGTCCAATCGGGCGTTCCGCTGTAAATCACAGGAGGTAAAATAAAATGAAGAAAGCTATTTTAGCAACAAAAGTCGGAATGACTCAGATCTTCAACGAAGACGGAACACTTACTCCGGTAACAGTTCTTCAGGCTGGACCTTGTGCTGTAACACAGATTAAGACTGTTGAGAATGACGGATACGAAGCTGTTCAGGTTGGATTCGTTGACAAGAAAGACAAGATCATCAACAAAGACAAAGGCGGAAAGAAAGAAATTGTTCACCGTCACGGTGTAACAAAGGCAGAGCAGGGACACTTTGCTAAAGCCGGTGTTACAGGTAAGAGATATGTAAGAGAATTTAAGTTTGAAAATGCTAGCGAATATGAGTTAGGCCAGGAAATCAAGGCTGATATCTTCGCTGCTGGAGATAAGATTGACGCAACTGCAATCTCTAAAGGAAAAGGATTCCAGGGTGCAATCAAACGTCACAATCAGTCAAGAGGACCTATGGCTCATGGTTCTAAGTATCATCGCCATGCTGGTTCAAACGGTGCTTGTTCAGATCCAAGTAAAGTATTCAAAGGAAAACACATGCCGGGACACATGGGAAGTAAAAAGATTACAGTCCAGAATCTCGTGGTTGTACGTGTTGACGCTGAGAACAACTTACTTCTGGTTAAAGGTTCAGTACCGGGACCTAAGAAATCTTTAGTAACTATCAAAGAAGCAGTAAAAGCTAACTAAGATTTGGCGAAGGAAGGAGGACACTTAAGATGGCTAACGTATCTGTTTATAATATCGAAGGTAAAGAAGTTGGTAAGATCGACTTAAGCGATGCTGTATTCGGTGTTGAAGTTAATGAACATCTTGTACACATGGCAGTTGTAAGCCAGCTTGCAAATAACCGTCAGGGAACACAGAAAGCAAAAACACGTTCTGAAGTTTCTGGTGGTGGAAGAAAACCATGGAGACAGAAAGGTACCGGTCATGCAAGACAGGGATCTACAA
>OHUT01000134.1_pt1 | contig 44595 bp, 34 predicted proteins | sample 1579321 | NCBI WGS metagenome assembly OHUT01 (sample SAMEA3882514, study PRJEB24775) | human gut metagenome | biome: human-associated habitat; feature: intestine environment; material: feces | place: Netherlands | collected 2009/2010
CCGCCGCTGCCGCGGGGTGTGCAGCCAGCCGGGCCAGCCGCAGCGGCACCGGCGTTCCGCCCTTTTGGCCGTTTTCCAGCGCCTCGTTCATCTGGCGCTCGTCGGCAAAGGCCAGCAGGTGCTGCATGGCCCCCTCCGGCGGGGCGGGCGGGGTGTGCAGGCCGTCCCAGAGGGTCAAAATATGTACGGTATGGTCGCGGCGGAGCAGCTGTTCCGCCAGCCGAAAGCCCATCAGGGCGTTGGCGCTGGCGGGGTTTTCCACCCGGTCCAGTACAAGTAAAATGCGCATTATTGTCGGTCCTTCAAGAAATTTCGGCACGCCCACCGCCAGAGCCGCGGCATGTGCAGCGTCAGCCAGGCCGAAAGCCGGATGCTCCGGGGCAGCAGCGGATTGCGCCCCAGCTGCGGGTCGTCGGCCCCCGCGGCAATGCCGATCTTCAGCTCGTTCAGTTGGACGCGGTAGTCTGCGGCGTTGGCACGGCGCAGGATCATGCTGGCCAGATAGACGAGCTTTTCATAGTAAAAGGCGTTCACGCTCTGCTGCATTTCGGCGGGGGCCGTGGCGCGAATCTCTGCAGCGGCGCGGCGCTGGTCGTCGATGCTCTGCGGCGGCAGGGCGCGGTGGCTGGCGCTGGCCGCGTGCTGGCGGTAGTGATAGCCTGCAAAATCGCAGAACGCACACCCCGGAGCGGCTAAAAATGCACGCCAGTTCGCCAATAGATCCTCGTTATAGGCCAGCCCGTTGTCGAGCATCTCCTCGGTCAGCAGTTCGGCGGAGAACAGCTTGTTCCACAGGCCGTAATCCACGGCGTGGTCATGCAGCAGCGCGTCCAGATGGGCGGGGCTTCGCAGGATCTTGCTGTTGCAGGGCGCGGGTGCGTCGGCGGGCACGGTGTCGGTAAAGGTATCGTATCGGCAGCAGGCCAGCGGCAGCCCGCTGTTCGTCACCGCCGCATACAGCGTGTCCAGAAACTCAGGGTGGTACAAATCGTCCGCGTCGCAGAACGCAAACCATTTGGCCCCCAGCGCCCGCCCCTCGCGCACACCCGCCGTGCGGGCCGCGCAGACACCGCTGTTGGTCTGGTGCAGCGCCACAAAGCGCTGGTCGCCCGCCGCGATGGCATCGCAGAGCGCGGGGGAGTCGTCGGTGGAGCCGTCTTCCACAAGAATGCACCGGAAGCCGTCAAATTTCTGGGCAGCAATCGCGTCGGTGCAGGCGGTCAGAAACGCCGCCGCATTATGTACAGGTACGATGACTGCGATCTCACAGGGCTTCATGGCGTCACCTCGGCATAACGGCGCAGGTAAAAGGCTTGCAGGACCTCGGCGCTCGTGTGGATGTCATATCCGGCCTTAATGGCCTTCTCCCGCGCCCGCGGGTCGCGGCGGAAGGAGGCCGCCGCAATTGTGCTTGCCCACGCGGCGGTGTCGTTCAGCGGCAGGAATTTTACCCTGTCGGTGAACGCCGCGCCGCGGTCCACCGTGTCGGCCACAAAGCAGGGCAGACCCGCGGTCTGCGCCTCCACCAGCACGACGGGCAGACCCTCGAAAAGGCTGGGCAGCAAAAAGGCGTCCATCGCGTCGTAAAAGCTCTGGATGTTGCTGCGCACGCCCGCAAAGATCACACTGTCGCCAAGGCCGAGTTCGGCGGCCAGCGCCTGCATTTTCTCCACGTAGGCGGGGTCGCCGCCGCCCAGCAGCACCAGCCGTGCCTTGGGCAGGCGGGTGCGCACGGCGGCAAAAATTTTGAGCAGTCCCGGGTGGTTCTTCTGGTCGGAGAACCGCCCCACATGGCCGAACAGGATTTCCTGATCGGTCACACCCAGCTCACCGCGCAAAAGCGCACGGCGCTGCGGGTCGCGGGCGGCAAACCGCGCCGTGTCGATGCCGTTGGGCACGACGGTGAACGGATGCTTACCAAAAAGCATCTGCCCGGCCTTCTCACTGCACGCAAAGCGGTCCGTCAGGCCGATGTTGAAAAAGCTGCTCATAAAATGATCGAGCCGCCCCACGAAATTGCGTTCATACGCGGTATTGTGGCTGTGGCCGCACCGCACGGGGATACCCGCGCGCCGCGCTGCGGGGTTGTAGAACATACCAAACCCGCTGTAATGGCCGTGGATGATGCGCCACTCGGGGTGGGCGGCAAACAGCGCCCGCAATTCACGCAGGTAGCGGGGCAGGTTGTTGTCCTGCCGGACGGTCAGCTTGAAGATGCGCCCGCCCAGCGCACGGATTTCATCGTCAAAAAAGCACGGCTTATCGTAATGATAGAGAAAATCGAACTGGACCTTCTCCCGGTCGATCGTGCGGTAGACGTTCATGACAAAGGTCTCCATGCCGCCGGCGTCCATGGCGGGCATGACCTGTAAAACACGGATGGGCGGCATCAGCGTTCAGCCTCCAATGCGGCCATCTTTTGCAGCTTCTCGGCAGTTTTGGCCAGAATTTCGTCTTTGTCCGTTGCATCCTCTTTGTCGTCGCAGGAGAGCGCCCGCAGGTCACAGGTGCGGGCGCCGTCGAAGCGGTATTTATCAGCTTTCATGGGCAATGCCTCCCTGAAATTATACTTATTTATAAGTATACCCGTTTTTGTGCATTTGTGCAACAGCAGGGCAAGAAAAAAGCTCCCCTTGCAAAAGGGGAGCAAAATTCCTGGCCACCTCTGCGAGGGGGCTCCGCCCGCAGGCGGTGGGGGAGAGAACCTTGCGGTCACCCGAAATATTTCGGGCTATGGCAGGGTTCTCTCCCTCCGGCCCTGCGGGGCCACCTCCCTCGCAGAGGGAGGTAAGAGTTATTTCTTCGGCTTCTTTTCCGCTTCGGCGCATTTGCTGTGGCAGCCGGCACAGTTGCCGCCGCAGCCGCCCTGCCAGCCGCCGTTCTGGCAGATGAACAGGATCGCCAGCGCCAGCAGCACAAAAATAATCACAACAATGATAACACTTGCCATATCGTATACTACCTCATACGTATCTGTAGGGGTGCTTTCCGGTGCGGTTCACACCAGGCCGAACACCGTTCCTACACAGTGTACCACAAATGCCATGATCCATGCAATACCGCATTGCATCAAAACGACGCCTGCTGCGGCACGGGCACTGCCCAGCTCACGCTTGACGGCAGCAATCGCGGCCACGCAGGGCGTGTACAGCAGGGTAAACACCAGAAACACGATGCCCGTGAACGGGGTAAACAGCGTGGTCAGTGCGGCGGTGTCCCCGCCCAGAAGGACCGTCAGCGTAGAGACAACGCTCTCCTTGGCCGTAAAGCCGGTGATCAGCGCGGTGGAAACGCGCCAGTCGCCAAAGCCCAGCGGCCTGAACAGGGGAGCAATAAAACTGCCGATGGCCGCCAGCAGGCTCTTGTCCGCCGAAGCGGCCACGTTCAGACGCATGTCAAAGGTCTGCAGGAACCAGATCAGCACCGTTGCCACAAAGATAATGGTGAAGGCCTTCTGCAAAAAGTCGCGGGCTTTCTCCCAAATCAGCTGGCAGACACTGCGCGCCGAGGGAAAACGGTAGTTGGGCAGCTCCATGACGAAGGGGACGGGCTCGCCCTTGTACTTGGTGAATTTCAGCAGGACCGCGTACAGGATGCCGCACAGGATGCCCGTGATGTACAACCCGATCATCACGACGGCACGCCACTGCCGGGGGAAGAACGCCGTCGTGAACAGGGCGTAGATCGGCAGCTTGGCCGAGCAACTCATGAACGGGGTGAGCAGGATCGTCATTTTGCGGTCACGGTCACTGGACAACGTGCGGGTGGCCATGATAGCGGGCACCGAGCAGCCGAAGCCGATGAGCATGGGCACAAAGCTGCGGCCCGAAAGTCCGATGCGGCGCAGCAGCTGATCCATGACGAAGGCCACACGCGCCATATAGCCGGTGTCCTCCAGAATCGACAGGAAGAAGAACAGCGTGACGATGGTCGGCAGGAAGCTCAGCACGCTGCCCACGCCCGCAAAGATGCCGTCAATAACAAGGCTGTGCACAACAGGGTTGATGCCGTAGACCGTCAGTGCGTGGTCGGTCAGGTTGGTGAGCGCGTCGATGCCCAGTGTCAGCAGGTCGGACAGGCCCGCGCCGATGACGCCGAACGTCAGCCAGAATACCAGCGCCATAATGCCGATAAAGCAGGGAAGGGCGGTGTATTTGCCGGTCAGGATGCGGTCAATGGCCACACTGCGCTTGTGCTCGCGGCTTTCGCCGGGCCGCACAACGGTTTTGTCGCAGAGACGTTCAATAAAGTTGAACCGCATATCCGCCAGCGCTGCCTCGCGGTCCAGACCCGTCTCACTTTCCAGCTCGGCAATCGTGTGACCGAGCAGCTCGGTCTCGTTCGCATCGAGGTCCAGCGCGGATTCGATCAGCGTATCGCCCTCGACCAGCTTTGTTGCGGCAAAACGCAGCGGCAGTCCGGTGCGGGCAGCGTGATCCTCGATCAGATGGCTTACGGCGTGTACACAGCGGTGCACCGCACCGCCCGCGCCGTCCCCGGCGTCGCAGAAGTCAATGCGGCCCGGTGTCTCGCGGTGGCGGGCCACGTGCAGGGCGTGCTCGACCAGCTCGTCGATGCCCTCATTCTTGGCGGCGGAAATTGGCACAACCGGCACGCCGAGCAGCTCCTCCAGCTCGTTGACCATGATGGTGCCGCCATTGGCGCGGACCTCATCCATCATGTTCAGCGCCAGAACCAGCGGAATGTTCAGCTCCATGAGCTGCATCGTTAAGTACAGATTGCGCTCGATGTTGGACGCATCCACAATGTTGATGATGCCGTCCGGGTGCGTGTTGAGCAGAAAATCGCGGGTGACGATCTCCTCACTGGAATAGGGGGACAGGCTGTAGATGCCCGGCAGGTCGGTGACGGTAGCCTCGGCATGGCCGCGGATGACGCCGTCCTTGCGGTCCACCGTCACACCCGGGAAGTTGCCGACGTGCTGGTTGGAACCGGTCAGCTGGTTAAAAAGCGTCGTCTTGCCGCAGTTCTGGTTGCCGGCCAGCGCGAACCGGAGCGGCTGGCCTTTGGGAATTTCGGCCCCGCTCTTGCGGTCATGGTAGCTGGGGGCCTTGCGCAGCTCGCCCACGCCGGGGTGGGGCACCGCGGTGTGGCGCTCCTCACTGCGGGCGGCGCGGTCCGTCTCGTGGACGTTCTCCACTTCGATTTTCGCCGCGTCGTCCAGCCGCAGCGTCAGCTCATAGCCGCGCAGCTCGACCTCGATGGGGTCGCCCATCGGCGCGACCTTGCGCAGGGTGACCTCGGTGCCGGGGGTCAGGCCCATGTCCAGCAGGTGGTGGCGCAGCTCGCCCTGGCCGCCGATGGTACGCAGTACAGCATCCTGCCCGATTTTCAAATCCGCCAGTGTCATATCTACAATCCTCTTTCACTTTGAAAGTTTGACTTGTCTAACTTTTTGCAGCTATAGTGTACCACAACATCGGTGGAGATGCAAGGGCGTATTGCCCGCCCGCGGCGGTTGTGGTATACTTTTTTGCTAAAAGGAGAGGATGGTTATGAAGCTGACAGTACGCAGGGCCGCGGCGGCGGACCTGCCGACGCTTTTGCAGATTTTTGACAACGCGCGGGCGTTCATGCGCACCCATGGCAACCCGCACCAGTGGCCGGACAGCTACCCCGGCGCGGCGCGCCTGGCCGCCGAGATCGAGCGCGGCGTCTGCTATGTGGTGATGGGGGAGGGGGCCATACAGGCCGTGTTCTGCCTGATCCCCGGAGACGAGCCGACCTATCGCATCATGGAGGACGGTGCCTGGCCCGAAGACCTGCCCTACGCAACGATCCACCGGATGGCGTCGGCAGGGCAAGTGCGCGGCATCGGGCAGTTCTGTATTGACTGGTGCCTGCGGCAGGGCCTGCCTGTGCGTGCCGACACCCACGCCGATAACGTCTATATGCAGCGCGCGCTGGAAAAGAGCGGGTTTGTGAGGTGCGGGAGGATCTACACTGAGGATGGCTCGCCGCGGTGGGCGTATTACCATAAGGCCGCAACCCAAAAGGCTTCCCCCGCGGGGGAAGCTGTCCGCGCAGCGGACGGATGAGGGGCAGCCTTCCGCTGCAACCCGTAACCGGGCCGCAGCCGGAAGGCTGCCCCTCATCCGCCCTCGGTCAGAGCCTCGGGCACCTTCCCCCAAGGGGGAAGGCTTTCTTTTTTAAATTTACCGTCCAAACACGGACCCTAAGCTGCTGAACCAGTTCGAGATGTTCTGTACCTGGGTCTGCAGGCTGTTGACGGTGTCCATCAGGGCGGGCAGCTCGGTCAGGACCTTGTTCAGGGCGTCAACATCGACCTTTTTCAGTTGTGCGGTGATTTCCGGCAGATCCTGCATCATGCTGTCCAGCTGGGCCTGATCCAGTGTGTCCAGACTGGTCTGGACGGTGTCGGCCAGATCGTTCACGCGGTTGCAGGCGTCCATAACGTTGACGTAGGCCTCGTTCATCCGCCAGCTGAAGAACGCCAGCGCCGCCAGAATGATCACGCAGAGCACGACGCTCAGCACCATGCGCTTGCGCTGGTTGGCAATGATGCCGCGGTTCTGCTGATCCTGTAATTCCAGCTGGGCCTCAATGCGGTTGAGCTGCGCCTTCAGGTCGGCGGCGTCCAGCCTGCCGTCGCGGTTTTCGTCGTTGGCGCGGTTCAGCTCCGCAACGCGGTTTTTCAGCTGGTCGTCCATTTGTGTGTTCAGGTTTTCCATAGCGTACTCCCTTTGGGTAGGTTTGTAGGGGCCGGACATGTCCGGCCCTGACGTGTACGGTAAACGGGCACTTGCGGGAAGGCTGCGGGCCGGGCATGCCCGGCCCATACGCGGCAGCAGGGCTGCTATTTCCGCGTATCCTTCATCTCGAACCAGAAGGTCGAGCCGCGGCCAACGGCGCTGTCAACGCCGAAGGCGAAGCCGTGCTGCTGTAAAATTGCCTTCGTGATGGACAGGCCCAGGCCGGTGCCGGTACGCCCGCTGTCCTGCCGCGCACGATAGTAGCGGTCAAAAATGTAAGGCAGATCCTCCGGCGGGATGCCGGGGCCGTGATCCTCGATTTCAATGCGGCAGCCCTTCTCCTGCGGGATGGCCCGCAGCACAACGACACCGTCCGCACCGATGTGGTGGAACGCATTGCCCAGCAGGTTATGCATGACCCGCTCCATCATAGCTGGGTCGGCGCTGACCGGGCAGGGCTCGTTGGCCTGCAAATCAAGCTGCCAGTGATTTTTGTCGCACAGCGCGTCGTAGCGGCCCGCGACCTCAAAGCAGAGGTCGCTCATGTCAAAGTCAACAAGATTCGGCCTTTCCGCACCGCTCTGCACTTTACTCAGCTCCATCACGCTGTTGACGAGTGTGGAAAGCCGGTTCGTCTCATCGACAATGATGTTGCACTGCTCGGTACGCTTGGCGTCATCGCTGCCGGTCAGGTCACGCACGGTCTCGGCGTAGCCCTTTATCAGAGTCAGCGGGGTGCGCAGGTCGTGGCTGACGTTCGCCAGAATGTCCTTTTCGAGCTGGGCGCTGCGCTTGACCTCGGCGGCCATGTGGTTGAAATCCTCGGCCAGACGTCCGATCTCATCGTGGCGTTCAACCTTGATCTGCACATCGTAGTTGCCGGAGGCGATCTCCTGCGCGCCGTTGGACAGCTTGCGGATCGGGTTCGTGAACCAGCGGCTGAAAAGTATCGCCAGCAGCAGGTCCAGCACCAGCAGAATCAACGCGACAGGCCCAAGGATCGCACGCAGCACCTCGGCAGCCGTCGTGATCTGCGCCAGACTTGCCGAGACAATAACCCCGTATTGCCCGTCGGCGGAGAGCCGCCCGACGCACATCTGCATCGAGGAGCCGATCTTTACGATCTGGTACAGCGAGCCGTCCTGAAACAGCTTTTGCCGCAGCTGAATGGCAATGCGGGTGTCCAGATTGTAGCCGAACTCCCCGCCGAACGCGCCGGTGCTCTCATGCAGCAGGCAGGGGTACATGCTCTCGTAGGCTTTCAGGCAGCGCAGCGTTGAATCGGAGAAATCCACGCAGTTGCCGTCAACGTTGATTTTTTTGTCCCGGAACGTCTGGCTCACGCCGCTCCAGAATTCATCGTTCAGATAGAGCCCCTGATAGGTGCGGCTTGAAATTTCCGCGTCCGACTGGTCGATCAGCGCCGTGATGGCGGCGGCCTTGCTGTCCAGCTTGGCGCGAATGTTGCGGTTGTACTGCGGCTCCAGCGCGTAGGTGATGATCCCCCACACCAGCAGCAGCGTAAAGAGCGTGATGCCGCCGATAAAGAGCATCAGCTGCCATTGGATGCCGGGCGCAAAGGGGCGCTTTTGCTTTATTTCGTCCTTTTTCATACAGCGTCCGGGTCAAACTTGTACCCGATGCCCCACACGGTCACGATCATCTTACGGCAGGCACCCAGATGGCCGCGCAGCATCTTGACGTGGGTATCGACGGTGCGGTCCTCGCCGTAATAGTCATAGTTCCAGACCTTTTGCAGGATCTTTTCGCGGCTCAGCGCAATGCCCTTGTTGCTGACCAGAAAAACCAGCAGGTCAAACTCCTTCGGGGTCAACGATGCCTCCTGCCCGGCCACCTTTACGCTGTGGCTGGCCGTGTCGATGGACAAATCGCCGAAGGTATAGCTCCCGGTGGCCTCGGCGGGCTTGGGCATCGTGCGGGCTAGCACGGCCTTGACACGGGCGACCAGCTCCCGCGGGGAGAACGGCTTGACGACATAGTCATCGGCGCCGCTCTCCAGCCCGGTCAGCTTGTCGTATTCCTCACTGCGGGCGGTCAGCATGATCACAGGGGTCATGATCTTGCGGGTGCGCATCTCCCGCAGGCAGGTCATGCCGTCCATAAACGGCATCATAATGTCCAGAATTACCAGATCAATGCCGCCCTGGCTCAGCACGCTCAGCGCGGCGGTGCCGTCGCCGGCTTCCTCACAGGTAAAGCCCGCGTATTGCAGATGCTCGCGGATGAGGTCCCGGATGCGCGGCTCATCATCCACGATCAGAATTTTAGCCATAGGAATGCCCTCCTTATACGTCTATATTACCACAATACAATGCAAGAGTGGAAGAATTGTGAAAAAAAATAAAATTTTTATAAAAATCTTTGCTTATATCCGGGTCCTGCCATATAACTTTAAGGAAGTGCATCCTTTTTGCAAAACCTGTTGCAATTTGCCGCTGTACGCGGTACAATGACGGCAGGAGCGTGAGCGATTATGAAAATTCTGCTTTGCATTGTCTTACTTCTGGTGGTTCTGACGCTGTTTGCCGTCTGGCCGGGCAAACGGCGGGACGCCCTGCGTGCGCCGTTTCTGGGCCGCAACTACGCACACCGCGGGTTCTTCGGCAAGGATCAGCGCCCGCCGGAGAACAGCCTGCCCGCCTTTGCCGCGGCGGCCAAAAACGGCTACGGCATTGAGCTGGATGTACAGTTTACCGCGGACCGGCGGCTTGTGGTTTTCCACGATGACACGCTGGATCGTATGACCACGGCCAAGGGCTTTGTCCATGATATGCCTTGGGCAGAGTTCTCGGCCCAGCCGCTGGCCGGCAGCGACGAGCACCCGCCTCTGTTTGCCGATATGCTGCGCACCGTCGCCGAGGCCAACCCCGACACGCCGCTGATCGTCGAGATCAAGAGCCGCAGCGAGTACAAGCATACCTATCTGGAGGAACTTTGCCGCGCAACGATTGCCGAGCTGAAAGCCTACCCCGGCCCCTACTGCATCGAGAGCTTCGACCCTCGCGTTGTGGGCATCGTGCGGCGGCAGGCCCCCGGTCTGCTGCGCGGGCAGCTGGCCGACAGCTACCGGAGCTACCGCAAGACCGGTGCGCATCCCGTGCCCGCGTTCGTGTTCTCCCACTGCTTGGGCAACTTTTTGGGGCGGCCTGATTTTATTGCCTGGTGCCCCGAAAAGCGCAACTGGGCCGTGCGTCTCTGCGCGCGCCTGGGTGCCATGATGGTCATGTGGACCGCCCTGCCCGAGCATGACACCCGGAAGCTCGAGGCCGAGAACGACGCGGTCATTTTCCAGTGGTACGCGCCGAAACAGCAGTATAAGTAATGCGTATGGCCGTTGCCATTGCGGGCGGATATGGAATCCGCCCCTACGGACAGGGTGCCGCATTTCGTCGTAGGGACGCATTCAATATGCGCCCGCCACCCGCCGCGCACTGAACACATAAAACGCGCAGCCCCCGCATACATTGCATTGACAATGTGTGAGGGGGCTGCGCTTATGTTTTTATTTACCGTTACAAAACCCGGTCTGCGGCAGGCGGGCGCGCTGGCTCTGTGCGCCGTCTGCCTGTGCGGCACGGTGGTCGCGGCGGTGCATTTTTCCGGTGGGGCAGTCACGGCGTCCGCCGCGGCGGTGCCGGGCATCGAGACCACGCAGGACATCGGGACTTATTTTACCGGCTACGGCTTTGACACCGACCTGGCCAGTGCGGCGGTGGACAAAGTGAAGATCCCCAAAAAGTGGGACGACAGCTTTGCCGCCTTCAACCAGATCGTACAGGAAAGCGGCCTTGACCTGGCCGATTACAAGGGCAAGACCGTGGAAAAGTGGACTGTGCTCTGCCCGCAGCTCTCTACGGGCGACCATGACACCTACTGTGTGCTGCTGGTCTACAAGGCTAAGGCCGTGGGGGCATATTTACTGCAAAAGCCGTCCGGCGAGGTGACAGGGCTTATCACTGCCGCCAAGGCCGGCGCCGAAGCCGCCTCGGAGGAGGAAACCGTGGAAATTTCCGCCGACGCCTACCCGGAGGAGTAAACGCAGTGGACGCTGCAGGGGCGGGCATTGCTCGCCCGCGCACACACCGTAGGGGGCGGATTCCATATCCGCCCGCGGAGCTTTACGTCGGCTGCCTTTTATTCATCCAACCACCGCTCCCGCGGCAGCGCAAACACCGCGCCGCAGAGCAGCAGCAGAGCAGGGTCGCTGGTCAGGTGGGTGACCTGGCTCTCCATGTAGCCATAGGCCAGTATGACCAGAAGGCAGGCCACGGCCTGCCACTGCCCGCGTCGGGCATAGCCGTACAGCGCCGTCATCATCAGCGCGCAGACCAGCACGACCATCACGGGGCCGGTCAGGTAGAGCAGATACACAAAAATATTGTCCAGCGCGGGCCAGTCCGGGAGCATCTGGCCCGCAATTTTTATGTCGAACACCCGGTATGCCGCCCATGCCAGCGAGATGCGGCAGGTCAGCAGGTCGTCGAGCTTCTTCAGCCAGCCGGGGCCGATGTCGTTGGCCCACGGCCCGATTTTTACGACGAACAGCGGTAAAATATAACTGACCGCGGCCAGCACCGGCACCGTGGCCGCGCAGAGAGCTGCCAGCGGTCTGCTGCCCGGGTGTAGCCCCCTGCGGGTGCGCAGCTTTGCCAGTGCCAGCAGCAAAACGAGCAAAAACGTGCAGAGCGCCGCGGACCGGGACTTGGGGCCGACCATCAGGAACACGCCCACGGCGGCCACGCCCGCCAGTTCCGGCCAGGTCAGCCTGGCGCGGCGCAGCAGCACCCATGCCAGCAGCAGGCCGAACATCACCCCGCCGAAGGTGTTGGGGTGGCCGTAGCCGAACATCAGGCGGTAGCTGCCGTTGCGCTCACTGGCCGCGTCGGGCGCGATGATGCCCGCAAAGTGCAGCAGCTCCACCAGCGCCAGCGTCGGCACGCCGCAGGCCAGAAATGCCTTCATCACACGGCGCAGCGGCACGTCCTTGGCGGCCAGCAGGGCCACGCAAAGCCCCAGCCACCAGATGTTCTGCCCGTTGAAGTAGACCCACCGCGCCACAAAGTACAGCAGCCCGGCGCAGACCATGCTGCGGCCATTGTATTTTGTGCCCAGCAGGATCTTAAAGCCGAAGCAGAGATACATGACCCAGTCCAGCACGGGGGAGACCCGCGTCTGCAGCCAGGGCCAGTTTTCCCGCGCCATGCTGTTGTTGAACACAACGATGAACTCATACACCATCACGCCCAGCAAAAACGCCCATGCACCGTATTTTTGGCGCACCGACGCATAGCGCGTGGTGAACAGCAGCCGTTCCTCGCCCCACCAGACAGCAGGGGAGCGCCTGTGCCACAGCACGGGCAGAAAATCAAGCACAGCCGCCAGCGCCAGAAACGCCAGCAGCCCATTTGCAAAACCAAACAAAGGGACAAACCTCCCGTTTTCCTTCTTGGCCCCCTCTGCGTGGGGGAGAGAACCCTGCGGTAATCCGAAATGCTTCGGGCGGAAACAAGGCTTTTCCAGCCACCCATGCGGGGCTAGTGTGTAAACACATTATAAACATTCCACCCGTCGTTTGACAAGCCTTTTGCAGAATGTTATTCTTATACTGTACAATTATTTCCGGGAGGATGCCCCTATGAACGCAGAGCAATATCGCGCCGTCATCGGGTGGTTCAATGCACGGCCAGCCGCCAAAAAGGCGCTGCGGCTCGTCAGCCGCAGCGCCGTGGCGCTCGTCTACCTGCTGTACCTGGGTATGCTGGCCTGGCTGGCGTGGCACCGGATGGGACAGCTTTGGCCCGCGCTCGTCGTGCCCGCGTCGGCGTTCGTCGTCGGCACGCTGGTGCGCAAGCTCATTGACCGCCCGCGGCCCTACACGGCGCTGGGCTTTACGCCGCTTTTCCCCAAGGACAAGACCGGCCAGAGTATGCCCAGCCGCCACTGCTTTTCGGCGGCGGCCATTGCCGGGACGGCGTGGTACGTGCTGCCGCCGCTCGGCGCGGTGCTGGCCGTGCTGGGCGTTCTCATTGCGATTTCCCGCGTCGTGACCGGCGTACACTATATCAGCGACGTGCTGGCCGGTCTCGCGTTCGGCAGCGTCTTTGCCGTGCTTGGCTGGAACGCCTTTGTGCTGGCCGCATCGGCGCTGGGCTTTTACGCCATTATGCTATTATAAAAAGGAACAGACTTATGAAAAAATGGATCGCTGCGGCCCTCGCCGCGCTGACTGCCCTGACCCTGACCGGGTGCAGCTTTCAGGATGTGATGCTCTACCTCTACGGCGGCGACAGCTTTGTGACAAGCGCCGAGCCGGACTACACCACCTGCGACGGCGACAACGGCGTGACTGTCGTCTATGACCAGAACCAATGGGAGCAGCCCGTCATGGCGCAGGACGACACGCTGTCGCTGACCGCGGGCAACCAGCTGAGTTACACAGTGGTGCTTTTGCAGACCACCGACACCTACACGGATTTTCTTGCCCAGTCGGGGCAGGAGTTGGAGGAAACGACCGGCACGGTCCGGTATGATATCGGCTTTACCGTACCCGATGCCGCTGTGTCGGCAGTGCGCTATGACTGCGGCAGCTACCAGACGATCTTTGCCCAGATCGACTACGATTGCGGCGAGACGATCTATGTCACGGCCGCTGCCCGCACGCAGGATTATGAGCCGATCATCGCACTTTTGCAGAACGTCTGGCCCACCGGCCATGCCCCGGAAAACGCCCAGACCGCCGATAAAACGACCAAGGCCGTGACCGAGGACGACGTCAACGGGGGCCGGAGCAAGAGTTTGGCGTAAAGGCAAAGCGGCAAAAGCCCCTCCGGTCATCGCTGCGCTCGGCCACCTCCCCTTACAGGGGAGGCTTTCCGCGGGCTTGCCCGCGCAAAAGGCTCCTCACGAAGTGGGGAGCTGGCCGAGCGCGCGAGGCCTGAGGGGCTCTGCCGCCCGCCGGAGGTCTCTGACCTCCCGTTTTATTTGCCAAATTTACCGGATGAAATTCGTCCGCCTGTCATTCTCCGCCACAGGTGCCGCAATGCCCGCCGCCTTGCCGGCCTCGATGCACCTGAGCATCCACGCCATGTTGCGGCCCAGGTTGCGCATGATCTGCAGGCCCTCCTCGTCGGAGAGAACCTCCTCGGCCTTGCCGCCGTGGACCATCGGCCAGTAGGTAGAACTGATGAGCGGCATCTCAAAGAACTGCGGCACCTTCTCCATGGCCTCCAGCGCCGTCGTCGTGCCCGCGCGGCGGGCGCTTGTCACGACAGCCGCGGGCTTGTGGCGCAGGTATTTGCCGCCGCTGATGGCCAGCCGGTGCATAAAGCCCAGCATGCTGGCTGCCGCCGTGGCGTAGTGGACCGGCGCGCCGAACACGATGCCGTCGGCCTTCTCGACCAGCGGCAGTACGTCGGCCACAGGGCCGCCGAACACGCATTTGCCCGCCTTGCTGCAACCGCCGCAGCCCACACAGCCGCCCACCGGCGCAGAGCCGATGTGGAAAATCGTCGTCTCGATGCCCGCTTCGTTCAGCACCTTGGCCATCTCGGTCAGGGCTGTGTTGGTGCAGCCGTTTTTGTGCGGACTGCCGTTGATCAACAATACATTCATAGTAAGTACCTCCGTTTTGGATTTGCTCTTATTACCATTGTAGCACGCCTTGCAAGCGATGTGCAAGAGAAAGGCCGTTTCCTATGCCCAACACCTGTGTCAATTACGAGAAAAAATGCGGCGGCTGCCCGCTGCTGGCGCTGCCCTACCGTGAACAGCTTGCCAAAAAACAGGCCCGCCTGCAGGAGCTGCTGGGCGGGTTTGCCCCGGTCAAGGCCGTGCAGGGCATGGCCGAGCCGCTGCACTACCGCAACAAGGCCATTGCTAGCTTTGCCACCCAGCGAGGCAAACTCGTCTGCGGCCTGTATGCCGAGGGCACCCACCGCGTCCTGCCCGGCGCGGACTGCCTTTTGCAGGAGGAAATTTTGAATAAGACGCTCGCCGCCGTGCTGGACGCCGCCCGCGCCTGCCGCTGGACCGCCTACGATGAGGACCGAGGCACCGGCCTTTTGCGCCATACCGTGCTGCGCAGCTCCGGCGACGGTAAGGTGCTGGTCACGTTGGTCACGCCCGGCCCCGACCTGCCCGGCAGCAAGAATTTCTGCACGGCTCTGCGCAAAAAAGCGCCTTGGGTCGTCAGCATCGTGCAGAATATCAACCCCACCCGCTCCAGCGCCGTGCTGGGCAGCCGCGAGAAAACGCTCTACGGCCCCGGCTTTGTGCTGGATACGCTGTGCGGCACGCAGTTTGCCATTTCGTCCCGCAGCTTTTACCAGGTCAACCGCATACAGACCGAGGTTTTGTACAAGAAAGCGCTGGAGCTTGCCAAGCTGACGGGCCGCGAGACGGTTATTGACGCTTACTGCGGCATCGGCACGATTGGCCTCTGCGCTGCACCGCTGGCCAAACAGGTCATCGGTGTTGAGCGCAACCCCGCCGCCGTGAAGGACGCCGCCGCCAACGCCCGCCGCAACAAAATTGCAAATGCCCGCTTTGTCTGCGCCGACGCCACCGAATGGATGGCCGCCGCGGCCGGGGAGGGCCTGCACCCGGATGTAGTGTTCCTTGACCCGCCCCGCGCGGGCAGTACGCCGGAGTGCATCGCGGCAGTCAACAAAATGAAGCCGCGCCGCGTCGTCTATGTCAGCTGCGACCCCGAGACCCTCGCCCGCGACGTCGCCGCCTTCACCCGCCTCGGCTGGCGCGCCGCCAAGTTCTGCCCGGTAGACCTGTTCCCGCAGACGAAGCACGTCGAGACGGTATGTTTGCTGGTGAAATAACATGAAACCTCTCATCCACATTTACGGCGCGTCCGGCTCCGGGACGTCCACGCTGGGGCGATACCTGGCGGAGCAATTTCAGTATGCCTTCCTCGACTCAGACGACTATTTCTGGCTGCCCACTGACCCGAAATTCACGACAAAGCGTCCCATTGAGCAGCGTGTGCCGCTCATACGGCAGGACATTGCCGCCGCAAAAAACGGTGCTGTCCTCTCCGGCTCACTCGTCGGCTGGGGGGGGATGCTCTCATCCCGGATTTCACGCTGGCGGTGCGCGTTGTGACCGACACGCCCACCCGGCTGGCGCGTATAAAACAACGTGAGTACGCGCGGTTTGGCGTGCGCATTCTGCCGGGCGGCGATATGTACGACCATCATCAGGCATTTTTGCAGTGGGCCGCCGGTTATGATGACGGCGGGCTTGACACGCGCAGCGCTGTGCTGCATAATGAATGGCAGAAGCAACTTGCCTGCCCGATCCTGACGGTGGACGGCACTGCGCCCCTGGCCGAGACCGCCGCCCGTGTGGAGGAATTGCTATGCTCTGCAAACTGACCCCCGAAGAAGAAGTGCGTATGCACATACTTTTGAAAGGCATCGCCGATGACCCGAACGCGCTGGAAATGCAAAAATTCATCCAGCACGGCAGCGTGACCACCTACGAGCACTGTCTGCGCGTCACCCGCATCGCGTTCTGGCTCAACATCCATCTGCACGCCCGCGCGGATGAGGCCAGCCTTATAAAGGGGGCGTTCCTGCACGATTTTTACCTGTACGACTGGCATAATTGCAGCAACATCACCCACTGGCACGGCTTTAAACACGCTCGTATTGCACGCTACAATGCCGAAACCGTGTTTAAACTGACCGACAAGGAAAAGGACATCATCCAGAGCCACATGTGGCCGCTGAACCCCACCGACATACCCCACAGCCGCGAAGCCGCGCTTGTCTGTATGGCCGACAAGATGTCGTCGAGCTATGAGACGGTGCTGGAACGGAAGGCGAAAAGAAAGAAATAAAACACTTCTTGGCCCCTCTGCTCCCCTTCTGACGCAAGCGCCACCTTCTCCCATATTGGGGGAGCCTGTCTCGCAGAGGAAGACAAGATTATTATGGAGGTAACACCATGCCCGATCAATACACTCGCACACGTGCCCAACTGGGCACACCCGCACTGGACGTGCTGCGCCGCGCCCATGTGGCCGTTTTCGGCATCGGCGGCGTCGGCGGGCAGGCTGTTGAGGTACTGGCCCGCAGCGGGGTAGGGGAGTTGAGCCTGTTTGACAGCGACACCGTCGCACTTTCCAACCTGAACCGCCAGCTTGTGGCGCTGCACTCAACGCTGGGGCAGTACAAGGTCGATGCCATGGCCGCCCGCATTGCGGACATTGACCCTACCATCATCGTGCACGCCAACCGCATGTTCTACAATGCCGAGACCGCCCCGGACGTCGACCTGACGCAGTTTGACTACGTGCTGGACTGCATCGACACGGTCAGCGCCAAGCTGCTGCTGATCCGTTGCTGCAAAAAGGACGGGGTGCCGATCCTGTGCAGCATGGGCGCGGCCAACAAGCTGGACCCGACGGCGTTCCGCGTGGCCGACATTGAAAAAACCACCGTGGACCCGCTGGCCAAGGTCATCCGCCTCGAGTGCCGCAAGCGCCGTCTGGGCAAGGTGAAGGTCGTCTTTTCGGAGGAGCAGACCCTGCCGCCGCTGCAAGAGGAAATCGAGGAAGCCCCCACCGCTGCGCGCCGCACGGTGCCCGCCAGCAACGCCTTTGTGCCCGCCGCCTGCGGGCTGGTCTGCGGGTCCGAGGTCGTCAAGGACCTGCTGCGCAAGGCCGGCGTTTACCGCGGCAAAAAATGATTTCTCTGCGCCCCGCTGGCACAAAAGCGGGGCGTTTTGCATGAAAAATACCAGTTTACCCCCTGTGTTATCTTGACATTTGCACGAAATCAAAGTAAAATTATATACAGGAAATAAAGAGCCAAACGGCAGGCGCGGCCTGTGCGTGGCTCCTTAAAGGGTGTCGCCCACCGGGAACGCCGCTTTTTTACGATATTTAACGTCCTGATGACGGTTTGTGTATATTCTGCGCGCAGGGGCATCGTGTGTCATTTTGGCCGACCTGCCGCGTTTTGTCATGCAACAATGTCATAGTGAAAAGCGTCCCGCTGCGCGCATCCTCCTATTTTGATAAGGAGTGAAACCGACTATGTCACCAATTTTGACCGTGGTGCTGGTCCTTGTTGCTGCCGCTGTTGCCGGGGCGCTTGGTTTTTACCTCGGCGGTGAAAACCGCAAGCGCACCGCCGAGGCGAAGATCGGCAGCGCTGAGGAGGAAGCCAAGCGCATCGTGAATGATGCCATCAAGGCTGCCGAGCAGAAGCGCAAGGAAACCATCATCGAAGCGAAGGACGAAGCCTTCAAGCTCAAGAGCGACGCGGACAAGGAAATCAAGGACCGCCGCGCCGAGATCACCCGCCAGGAGCGCCGCATCGACCAGAAGGAGGAGGCCCTCGACAAGCGCACTGCCCAGATGGAGCGCAAAGAGGAGGATCTCAAGCGCCGCAGTGAGACCGTGGAGGCCCGCCTGGACGAGCTGGAGCAGCTCAAGCTGCGCCAGACCGAAAAACTGGAAACCATCGCCGCCATGTCCAAGGAGGACGCCCGCGCCGTGTTGCTCAAGCAGGTCGATGACGAGCTGACTCACGAGAAGGCGATGAAGATCAGCGCCTACCAGGCTAACATGAAGGACGAGTGCGACAACCTCGCCCGTGAGCTGATCGGCCAGGCCATCGCCCGCTGCGCGGCAGACGCCACCAGCGAGGCCACCGTCAGCGTTGTGCCGCTGCCCAGCGACGAGATGAAGGGCCGCATCATTGGCCGCGAGGGCCGCAACATCCGTGCACTCGAAACCGCCACGGGCTGTGACCTTATCATCGACGACACGCCGGAGGCCATCACGCTGTCCAGCTTTGACCAGACCCGCCGCGAGGTCGCCCGCATGGCGCTGGAGCGCCTGATTGCCGATGGTCGTATCCATCCGGCCCGCATCGAGGAGACCGTGGACAAGTGCCGCCGCGAGCTGGAAATCCAGATGAAGCGCGAAGGCGACAAGGCCGTCATGGAGCTTGGCATTCACAGCCTGCATCCCGACCTTGTCAAGCTCATTGGCCGCCTGAAGTACCGCACGAGCTTCGGCCAGAACGTCCTGAGCCACTCTCTCGAGGTGGCCTGGCTGGCCGGTCTGATGGCCGGTGAGCTGGGTGTCAATGTCCAGTTGGCCCGCCGCGCCGGTCTGCTGCATGACATCGGCAAGGCCCTTGACCACGAGATCGAGGGCAGCCACGTCCAGATCGGTGTTGACATCTGCAAGAAATACCGCGAGAACCCGCAGGTCATCCACGCCATCGAGGCCCACCACGGCGACGTAGAGCCCAAGACGACGCTGGCGTTCATCATCATGGCCGCCGACGCGATTTCCGCTGCCCGTCCCGGTGCCCGCCGCGAGAACATGGAGAGCTACATCAAGCGTCTGGAAACACTGGAGGCTCTCTGCAACGGCTTTGAGGGCGTCGAGAGTTCCTACGCCGTGCAGGCAGGCCGCGAGGTCCGCATCCTTGTCCAGCCCGACAAGGTCAGCGACGACGAGGTCATTCTGCTGGCACGCAATGTCGCCAAGAAGATCGAGAACGAGCTGGATTATCCCGGCCAGATCAAGGTCAGCGTCATCCGCGAGAGCCGAGCAACCGAGTACGCGAAGTAAAATTCACAACTGCATACAGCAACAGGCAGACCGTCAGAATTGGCGGCCTGCCTGTTTTGCTATACGATGCGGCAGGGGCCGGGCATGCCCGGCCCGCAGGCTTTCCCGCAAGAGGGTGCTAATTTTACAGTGCCGGCGCAGGTTCTCGGACTTAATCTTCCTGCAGCTGGCGCAATGCACCCAGGAATGGATGAATACCTCCCCTACAAAATAATAAGCCCCCGACATAATACCGTACAGCGGCAGGTGTCGGGGGCTAACTTATTCTATTACAGATGCAGCACTCTGTCCTTGATCTCGGCAGTTCGGCCCTGGTTCCAGAACTGGGTGCCGATATAGCCGCAGGTGCGGCGGGCGACGTTCAGCTTGTTCTGGTCGCGGTTGTGGCACTTGGGGCATTCCCAGACCAGCTTGCCGTCCTCGGGCACGATCTGGATCTCGCCGTCGTAGCCGCAGACCTGGCAGTAGTCACTCTTGGTGTTCAGCTCGGCGTACATGATGTTCTCGTAGATGAACTGCATGACCTTGATAACGGCCTCGAGGTTGTCCTGCATGTTGGGCACCTCCACATAGCTGATGGCACCGCCCGGGGAGAGCTTCTGGAAGTCGCTCTCGAACTTCAGCTTCGTGAAGGCGTCGATCTGCTCGGTCACGTGGACATGGTAGGAGTTCGTGATATAATTGCGGTCCGTGATGCCCGGCACAAGCCCAAAACGCTTCTGCAGGCACTTGGCGAATTTATAGGTCGTGGATTCCAGGGGAGTACCGTAGAGGCTGAAATCAATATTGTGCTTGGCCTTCCAGGTGGCGCAGGCCTCGTTCATATGACGCATGACCTCCAGGGCGAAGGGCGTGGCGGCCGGATCGGTGTGGGACTTGCCGGTCATATACTTCACGCACTCATACAGTCCGGCGTAGCCCAGGGAGATGGTGGAATAGCCGCCGTAGAGCAGCTTGTCGATGGGCTCGCCCTTCTTCAGGCGGGCCAGCGCGCCGTACTGCCACAGGATGGGCGCGGCGTCGCTCAGTGTGCCCTTCAGGCGATTGTGGCGGCACATCAGGGCCTTGTGGCACAGCTCGAGGCGCTCGTCAAAAATCTGCCAGAACTTATCAAAATCGCCGCCGCTGGACAGGGCCACGTCCACCAGATTGATGGTGACAACGCCCTGGTTAAAGCGGCCATAGTACTTCGGCTTGCCGTTCTCGTCGATATAGGGAGTCAGGAAGCTGCGGCAGCCCATGCAGGTGAAGCAGTGGCCCTCGCCGTTCTTGTCGACCTTGTATTCCAGCATCTTCTTCTCGCTGATGTAGTCGGGCACCATCCGCTTGGCGGTGCACTTGGCGGCGAGCTTGGTCAGGTAGTAGTAGGGCTGACCCTCATAGATGTTGTCGTTCTCCAGCACGTAGATGAGCTTGGGGAAGGCGGGGGTGATCCAGACACCGGCCTCGTTCTTGACGCCCTGGTAGCGCTGGCGCAGCATCTCCTCAATGACGATGGCCAGGTCGGACTTCAGGCGCTGGTTGTCACCGGCCTCGTTCAGGTACATAAAGACCGTGATGAACGGAGCCTGGCCGTTGGTGGTCATCAGGGTGACGACCTGATACTGGATGGTCTGCACACCGCGCTTGATCTCCTCGCGCAGGCGCTTCTCCACGATCTCGGAGATCTTCTCCTCGCCGGGGTCAATGCCCAGATCCTTCATCTCGGCCTCGACGTCGCGGCGGATCTTCTTGCGGCTGACATCGACAAAGGGGGCCAGGTGGGTCAGGCTGATGCTCTGGCCGCCGTACTGGCTGGACGCGACCTGCGCGATGATCTGTGTGGCAATGTTGCAGGCCGTGGAGAAGGAGTGCGGCTTTTCAATCAAAGTGCCGCTGATGACCGTGCCGTTCTGCAGCATATCGTCCAGATTGACGAGGTCGCAGTTGTGCATGTGCTGGGCGTAGTAGTCGGCATCGTGGAAGTGGATGATGCCCTCCTCATGCGCCTTGACGATCTCCGGGGGGAGCAGCATGCGCATGGTCAGATCCTTGCTGACCTCGCCGGCCATATAGTCACGCTGTACGCTGTTGACGGTAGGGTTCTTGTTGGAGTTTTCCTGCTTGACTTCCTCGTTGTTGCACTCGATGAGGGAGAGAATCTTATCGTCCGTCGTGTTGTGGGTGCGCTTGAGACTCTGCACGTAGCGATAGGTGATGTACCTGCGGGCAACCTCATACGCGCCGGTGGCCATGATGGCATCCTCGACGATGTCCTGAATCTCCTCGACGTTCATCGCGTGGCCGCGGGCATAGCAGACCTCCTGCACATGATCGCTGATCTCGATGATCTGCTGCTTCGTCAGGCGCTGGGCATCGGGTACGACCTTGTTAGCCTTCGTGATGGCCGCAATAATTTTGGTAATGTCAAAGACAGCCTCGCTGCCGTTGCGCTTGATGATCTTCATGGTGACTCCTCTTTACAAAAAAATAAATACAGTGCGTCCAATACGAACTGTATAGAATGCAGATGAAATGCCGATTCGTAAATTGCCCGTTTTGTGAGCAAGACTATAATACCGCACCGGGGGCAAAAAGTCAATCCACAAAACCACAAGATATAGTGTCCAACGAGTGAACGGAAACAAAATGTTCTGTTTTCGTCGCCTCAACGTGCAAAAAAGCCCTGCCAAAAATAAGGCTGAAATTTTGGTGATTTTGAGTGGTTCTACACAGTTTGTCGATGCATCGCGCAAATATCTTCTTCGAAAATCATGCTCCCCCTTGCAGTATGCCCCCAAAGCTGGTATACTATGTCAGGGTTTGGGGGCGGAACGCCCGCCCGACACAAGATATGGGGATGTCCCCGCAGGAGAACACCATGAATTACGCAACCATTAAATATTGTGATATTGCCAACGGAGAGGGCGTGCGCACGAGCCTGTTCGTTTCCGGCTGCCGCCGCCACTGCCCGAACTGCTTCAATGCCGTGGCATGGGATTTCGGCTACGGTGCGCCGTTTACCAAGGAAGTTCGCAATGAAATACTGGAAAGTCTGGCCCCCGGTTACATCAATGGGCTTTCGCTGCTGGGCGGCGAGCCGTTTGAGCCGGAGAACCAGCGGGAGCTGCTGCCCTTTATTAAAAATGTAAAGGTGCTGTACCCCAACAAGACGATCTGGTGCTACACCGGCAACAATCTGGAGCACGAGATCTGGCAGCCCGGTCCCGGGCGCTGCGAGGTCACCGACGAGTTTTTACAATATATAGATGTGCTTGTGGACGGCGACTTTGTGCAGGACCAGTACGACATCAGTCTGCGCTTCCGCGGGTCGAGCAACCAGCGCATCATTGACATGAACAAGACCCGCGCAGCGGGCCGGGTCGTTTTGTGGCAGGACGACCCGATTTTTGCGGATCACAAGATGTAATGGAAAATTACAAGGGCGGATTGCATATCCGCCCGCGGGGCGTCGAGGACGCCGCCCCTCTACAAACCGAAAGGCAGACCGCACATGTGCGGACCGCGGCTTTCCCGCAAGAACCCATCTGCCTTACGCGCGAGGGCCGGGCATGCCCGGCCCCTACTGTGCAGTCACAATTAAAACAGGAGCAAAAACCATCCATCATGAGCACCACCTCAAAATCCAAAACCATGATCGAAGGGCCGCTGGCCAAACAAATTCTGCTGGTCAGCCTGCCGCTGGCCTTATCCAACCTTTTACAAATTCTGTTCAACATGTCCGACGTTGCCGTTGTGGGCCGGTTCGCCGGTTCCACGGCACTCGGCTCCGTGGGCTCGACGGCGACGTTTGTCACACTGTTCACCGGCTTTCTGATCGGCTTGAGCAATGGCGTCAACGTGCTGGTCGCCCGCTTTTACGGTGCCGGGCATCCCAAGGACGTCAGCAAGACCGTCCATTCGGCGCTGCTGGTCAGCCTGGCCGCCGGTGTGCTGCTGCTGTTCGTCGGCCTGTTCGGCTCGCCTGCGCTGCTGGAGCTGCTGAACACCAAGGAGGACCTGCTGCCCGGTGCGATTTTGTACCTGCGGGTCTACTTTCTCGGTATGCCGGCGCTGGCGCTCTACAACTTCGGCAACGCAGTGTTCAGCGCTATCGGTGAGACAAAAAAGCCGCTGGCCTACTTGTCATTTGCGGGCGTGCTGAACATCCTGCTCAACCTGTTTTTCGTCATCGTCTGCAAGCTCGATGTCGCCGGTGTCGCGCTGGCCAGCACGATTGCCCAGTGCGTCTCGGCAGGGCTGATCCTGCACGCGCTGACAAAGGTCAGCGACTGCTATGCGCTGGATTTCCGCAAGGTAAGGCTGGACCTCAACATGACAAAGCGCATCCTGATGCTGGGCGTGCCCGCGGGCCTGCAAAATGCGATCTTTGCGATTGCTAACCTCTTTATTCAGGCGGGCGTCAACTCCTTCGACTCGCTGATGGTCAAGGGCAACTCCGCCGCAGCTAACGCCGACGCGATGGTTTATGACGCTATGGCGGCGTTTTACATGGCCTGCGCCAGCTTTATGAGCCAGAACTACGGCGCGGGCAAGCTGGACCGCGTCAAGAAAAGCTACTTCATCGCGCTGGCCTACTCGTTTGGCCTGGGCGCGGTTCTGGGCGGCGGGCTGCTCGTCTTTGGGCGGCAGTTCCTGGCGCTGTTCACGACCGAGAGCGCTGTCATCGACGCGGGCATGAAGCGCATTATGGTCATGGGCTGGGCCTACTGCACCTCGGCGTTCATGGACTGCACGATTGCCGCCTCCCGCGGCCTCGGCAAGACGGTAGGGCCGACGGTCATCGTAATTCTGGGGTCCTGCGTATTCCGCGTTGCGTGGGTCTACACGATCTTTGCCCACTTCCACACGATCCCGGCGCTCTACCTGCTGTATCCCTGCTCCTGGGCGCTGACCGCCGCCGCAGAGATCGTCTATTTTGTGTTCAGCTACCGCCACGCCGCCCTCTGTCTGCGGGAGCGCGATGCGCTGGCGCAGCTGTGAGAGCAGGGGAGAGGGCTGCTGTCATTTGCTGCATATCCAAAAAAATTGCTAAGACAGTCTGTCATGTATATTTTGTATACCAGATATACAGAAAATACTTTTTACATACACCACTCCCACGTGTATAATAGTCGATGCAAGTAAAAGAGGAGTGGAAAGGTATGCAGTATACGGACCTGACAAGAAAGGAATTGCAGCGGGAGTACAGCCGCCTGACACGGAAGTACACGGACTTTATCCGCCAGCCGGTGGAGCTGGACCTGACAACGGAGGAACCGCTGCCGGGCTGCGCGAACCGCCGTGCGGTGAAGCATTTTGGCACTGTGCTGGACAAGGAGCTGCGCGATACCGGCGCAGCCCGCCCCGCCCAAGCACCGGACGCCGTGGCGGCCCTGGCCACGATGCCCGGCTGTGCCCACCGCACGGTGGAGCTGTGCCGCAAAGCCGGTGTCCGCTTTGACGCCATCGACCACTGCACGGTGCTGGCGCGCACGATCCCGGAGGATATCCGGTCCGACGAGCTGACCCACGTTGCCAGCGTCTTTGCTGTCAGCGCCCGCATGGCTGCATTGGAGAGCCTGCAGGGAACGCTGATGAGAGCGTAAAGCCGTCTGCCGCCCCGTAAACCCAAAACCCGCATTGGCATTCAAAACCAATGCGGTTTTTTTATTGGTGCGCCCGGCGGTAGGAAGTGTCAGCCGAAGGCAGCGGAAAACCGATAAAAATGGAAATCCGCGGCTTTCCTTGCAATTTTCCGGCGAACATGCTACATTTAGTATAAAAACAAAAGGGGGCGTGCCGGATATGATTCGTTTGGCCCTTGTCGAAGACGACGAGCTCTACCGCAGCCAGCTGCGCGAATATATTGACAAATACAGCGCGGTGTCGGGCGAAAAATTTACCGTGACAGAATTTTCCGACGGCGACGAGATCGCACTTGGCTATAAGGCTGTCTATGACATCATCCTGATGGACATCGAGATGAAGTTTATGGATGGCATGATGGCTGCCGAGGAGATCCGCAAGGTCGACACCGAGGTTATCATTATCTTTATCACAAATTCGCCGCAGTATGCCATCAAGGGCTATGCCGTCGATGCGCTGGACTATGTGCTGAAGCCGGTCAGCTACTATGCGTTTTCGCAGAGACTTGGCCGCGCCGTGGAGCGCGTGGCGCGCCGCGCACGGCACTTTTTGCAGATCAACGCCCACGGCACGGCACATAAGCTGGACACCTCGGCCATTTATTGGATCGAGAACTGCGGGCATGACTTGGTCTTTCACACGGCGGAAGGAGAGGTGACCGCCCCGGGTTCCATGACGGAGACCGAGGAAAAATTGGCGCAGGACAGTTATTTCCGCGTAAACAAGGGCTGCCTTGTGAATCTGGAGCACGTTGACCGAATGGACGGCGAGGATGCCATCGTCCACGGAGACCGTGTGCCGCTGGCCCGAGCGCGGCGCAAGGCATTTCTGGATGCACTGAACGACTATATCAACGGGGCAGGGTGACGATATGCCGCTGAAAATTCCTTATTATGAGATGGATATTCCGCGCCTTGTCACGGCGCTGGCAGACTGGCTGGCCTGCCTTTTGTACCTGCGGTTTCTGCCTCCGCGCTACGGCGGGGTCAAGCGTGCGGCGCTGTACGGTGGTGCATTGGCGGTATTGGCACTCTACCTTGTGGCCACCGACGGCTTTGACGGCTGGCGGTTCAATGTGCTGTACGCGGTTTCTGTCGCACTTATGCTGCTTTTTATGGCGGCGGCTACCCGTGCAGACCGCTGGCAGGTGGGATATTTCTGCACGCGGGCGTTTATTCTGGCGGGTTTTGCCGGGGCGCTGACATGGCAGATGTATGTATATTTTGCGCGTTACATCGCAGCATTGCAAAGCCTGCCTGCGTTGGTGCTCTTTATTGCGGCGGGGTTCGGCATCATCTTCGGCCTGATGTGGCTTCTGGAGGATGGCGGCAGCACGGGCAGCATTCAGTTTGACATTCGGCCCCGCACAACCTGCATCGCGGCGGTCATGGCGGCGGCCATCTACATTTTGTCCAGCATCAGCTATACGCAGCTGAACACGCCGTTTTCGGCCCGCGGCACGATGGAAATTTACACAATGCGCACGGCTGTCTACTTCGGCGGCGTGGCGCTGCTGTTTGCATATCAATCGCAGCTGCGCGATTTATTGACACAGCGCGAGGCGGATGCCTTGCGGAATATGCTGCACATCCAGTATGAAAACTACAAAATCCGGCAGGAGAGCATTGACCTCATCAACCAAAAATATCATGACTTGAAGCACCAAATCGCCGTGCTTCGCGCCGAGAGCGGCGAGAAACGCAATGCCGTGCTGGACAATATGGAGCAGGAAATCAAAGCCTACGAGGCGCAGAACGACACCGGCAATAAGGTGCTGGACACGGTGCTGACAGGCAAAAGTCTGACCTGCCGCACCAAAAACATTCAATTGACCTGCGTGGCTGACGGCACAGCACTGGACTTTATGGACGTGATGGACATCAGCAACCTGTTCGGCAATGCGCTGGACAACGCAATCGAGAGCACCGACAAAATCACAGACCCGGAGCGCAGGCTCATCCATCTGAGCGTGGCGAGGCAAAAAGGCTTTGCGGCCATCCGCATTGAAAACTGCTTTGACGGTGAGCTGAAATTTGAGAAGGGCCTGCCCGTCACGACGAAAAAGGATGTCTTGTACCATGGCTTCGGTGTAAAAAGCATACAAAACGCCGCCGCAAAATACGGCGGTACCGCGACAATTACGACCCGCGAGGGTTGGTTTGAGTTGCGCGTGCTGATTCCGCTGGGGCAGCCGCAGCAAGAATAAAAAATGAAGTTTTACGCCCCCTGTATCGGCAAACGCCGTGCAGGGGGCGTTGTTTGTGCGGAAAAAGGCTATGTTTGGATGCTGAATTTGGCAATGTGTACAAAATACAAGCGCAAAACCTTGTGAAATCCGACGAAACCAAAAACCGTTTGTGCGAAAAAGAGCGCATTTCGTGCAAATGATGCGCCGCCGCATGATTCTTGTGGTATGGTAGGCTTACAGAAGAAAAGAATCTCCGGACGGGCTGCCCGTCCGACGAAGGAGGAGAACACATGTTTGAAATCACACGCCTGACGGTGGAGCATCTGGCCGCCGGCTGCGTGACCGACTGCTCCACACCCCGCATCGGGTTTTCCCTGAGCAGTGACCGCCAGGGTGCACAGTTGGCCGACGCCGAGTTGACCGTCGGTGACTGGTCCGCCCATGTGACCAGCGGCCAGAGCGCTGCCTACGTCGGCCCTGCGCTGCTGCCGTTCACCACCTACAGCGTTCGCCTGAACGCCACCGACGACGCAGGCGAGACCGCCACCGCCACCACTACCTTTGAGACAGGCCGCATGGAGACGCCCTGGAAGGGCCGGTGGATCAGCGACCCGAGCTACCACTTCACCGAGGCAAAGGTCAGCCCCGTGCCGATGGTTTTCCGCAAGGAAATCACAACGAACAAACCCATTGCCCGCGCGCGCCTCTACGCCACAGCCATGGGCATCTACGAGGCCGAGCTGAACGGCCAAAAGCTGGGCGAGCAATACTTCGCCCCCGGCTTCACGAGCTACAAGTCCTATTTGCAGTATCAGACCTACGATGTAACGGCACTTTTGACAGGCGTCGACACGCTGACCTTCACGGTTGCAGGCGGCTGGGCGGTGGGCAGCTTTGTGTTTACCCGCAAAAACCGCGTGACTGCCGACCGTCAGGCTCTGCTGGCCGAGCTGCGCATCGAGTACACGGACGGCACGACGGAGACCATCGGCACCGACGCTACATGGCAGGTCAGCGAGAGCGGCCCCGTGCGGATGGCGGATCTGTATGACGGCGAGACCTACGATGCCACGCAAGAAATCAGCGATTGGCACAACGCCGCGCCCGAGACGCTGAAAGTCACCCCCGCCATCACGGCGGACTACGGTGCCCCGGTCAAGGCCCACGAGGTGCGCAAGCCCGTGGCCGTGATGACCGCCCCCGACGGCGAGACGATTTACGACTTCGGCCAGAACCTTGCGGGTATTGTCCGCATCAAATTCAACGGCAAGGCCGGGCAGGTCGTGACCGTGCGCCACGCCGAGATCCTGAACCCCGACGGCAGCTTAAACACGACCTTCCTGCGCACGGCCAAGGCCACGGCGACCTACACCTGCCGCGACGGCGAGCAGACCTACAGCCCGCGGTTCAGCTACATGGGCTTCCGCTATGCGGGGGTCAAGGGTGTCGACGCGAAGGATCTGGAAATCGAGGCCGTGGCGCTCTACTCCGATGTGGAGCACAGCGGTTCCTTCCGCTGCTCCGATGAGATGCTGAACAAACTGCAGTCCAACATTACATGGGGCGCCAAGTCGAATTTCGTTGATATACCGACGGACTGCCCCCAGCGCGACGAGCGCATGGGTTGGACCGGAGACATTGCCGTGTTCTCGCCCACCGCGCTGTACAACTTTGAACTGAGCCGCTTTTTGGAGAAGTGGCTGCGCGACGTCAAGGCCGAGCAGCTGCCCACCGGCGGCATCCCCAACACCGTGCCTGTGCAGGGCTACGGTTTCCCCGCCACAATGCCCGAGATGGCCGTGGACTGGTGGGGCGACGCCTGCGTGCTGGTGCCATGGGCTCTATATGAGGCCACGGGCAGCCTGGATGTACTGCGTATGATGTACCCCACCATGCAGAAGTACGTCAAGGCGTGCTGCTTCTGGGCCGGGTTCGGCATCGGCAAGCACCGTTACATCTGGCACACGCCGTCGGTGCTGCATTTTGGCGACTGGGTCGCCCCCGATGTGCCGAAGATGAGTCAGTGGCAGGCCCGCAGCAAGTACACCGCCACGGCGTCCCTGTGCAACACCAGCGGTACACTGGCGAAAATTGCACGCATCCTTGGCAAGACCGAGGACGCCGCCAAGTACAAGGAGCTGAGCCGTAAGGTGGCCGATGCCTATTGCAGTGTGCTGACCGACGGCAACGGCAAGACGAAGGAAGAATTCCAGACCGCCTATGTGCTGCCTCTGTACTTGCATATGTTCCCTGAAAACGTCAAGGCGAAGGCTGCCGAGAATCTGGTCAAGCTGGTTGAGAAGAACGACTACAAGATCGGCACAGGCTTCCCGGGTACGCCGTACATCCTGTTTGCGTTGGCCGACAACGGCCACGCCGACACTGCCTACAAGATGCTGCTGAACACACAGTGTCCCAGCTGGCTGTATGAGGTCCGCGTGGGCGCAACCACGGTTTGGGAGCGTTGGGACGGTCTGGACGAGAACGGGGAGTGCCCAATCGGCGACGACGGCACCGACATGATGATCTCGTACAACCACTACGCCAGCGGCGCGGTGGGCGCGTTCCTCTACCGCCGCGTGCTGGGCGTGGAACCCACCGAGGCCGGGTACCGCAAGTTCAAGTTTGCGCCGGTGGTCGGCGGCGGCATCACCGAGGCTGAAGGCACGGTGGGCACGCCCTACGGCGTGATCAAGGCCGCATGGAAGATCGCGGACGGCGAGATGACGATGACCGTGGCGGTGCCCGTCGGCACCGAATGCACCGTCGTGCTGCCGAGCGGGGAAGAGAAGGTGCTTGGCAGCGGGGAATATACCGTTACGGCAAAGGCGTAAAGTCATAGCGTAAACAAATTGCTTATATACACAAAGAAGGAGTGACTCTCTATCATGTCAACCTCGAAATCCAACTTCTGGTCCTCGCCGCTGACGAAGTCCCGTATCACCAGCGACGACGTCAAGATGCCGGAAATGCTGCTGGGCTATTTTATCGGCCCCTTCGGCGCACTGCTTTCCTCGGGCATCTTCACCAGCATCCTGCAGAACTACTTCACCGATGTCCTCAAGCTTGATCTTGGCTTTTTGACGACCTTGCAGCTGGTCTCCACGGTGCTCATCGTGGCGTCCAACCTCATCGTCGGTCAGCTGATTGAGCACACCAAGGCTCTGGCCGGCAAGGCACGCCCGTGGATCCTGCTCTCCGCGCTGACCCTTTCCGTCGCCAGTGTGCTGATGTTTATCGTGCCGTTTGAGGGCATGGCCAAGATGGTCTGGATCGCCATCGCGTACAACCTGTACTACGCGGTCGCTTACCCCATCTACAACACCGCCAACTCCACCATGATCCCCGTTTCCACCCGTGACAGCAAGCAGCGCGGTGCGCTGGCTTCCTTCACCAACGTGGCGGGTCTGGGCGTTATGGGCTGCGGCTCGATGGTATTCCCGATGCTCGTTTCCTTCGCGCTGAAGGAGGACCAGCACCTGTGGTTCCTCACCATGCTGGCCGTCGCCATCTTCAGCGCACTGACCATCTACCTGCAGTTCCTCTTCACCCGTGAGCGCGTCACCGAGGAAGGCCGCGCCGACACCGAGACCCCTGCCAAGTCCGCCACGCTGGGCGAGCAGCTCAAGGCCGTTACCGGTGACCGCATGTGGTGGATCGTCATGGCGTTCTATATGCTGTTCCAGTGGAGCGGCGCAATGAAGAACGGCTCCATGAGCTACTTCTGCAAATGGGTTCTGGACAACACTTTCTTCGGCACGGCGGACGCATGGGGCGCCTCCCAGGGTCTGCTCAGCATCATGGGCGCTATCCCGATGGCCGTGGCTGCGGTCTTTGTGGTGCCCCTGGCCAACAAGTTCGGTAAGCGTCTGGTCTGCGGCGGCTTTATGCTGCTGGGAGCCGTGGGCGGCATCATCGCAGGTCTGGGCGGCGGAAACATCGTGCCAGTCGCCATCGGCGTGGCCCTCAAGTGTCTGGGTTCTTCCCCGGCCTGCTATCTGATCCTGGCCATGATTGCCGACGTTATTGACCACATTGAGTACCGCACCGGCATCCGCACCGACGGTCTGACCATGAGCATCTACAGCTCCCTTATGGTCGCCGCCACGCCGATCTGCAACTCCATTTTCAGCGCCATGCTGAACGGCAGCGGCTATAACCAAGCCGCCGACGTCGCTCTGGGCACCGCCGCCCAGACCGCCAGTGTGCAGACAGCGATCTCTGTCAGCTATATCTGGGTCGAGACCGTCTGCTATATCATCGGCGCCGTCATCCTGATCCTGTTCTGGACGGTTGAGAAAAACCTGCCCGAGGAGCAGAAGGCTATCAAGGAACGCAGCAAGAAGTAACGCGCCCTACACGCGATTACGATATACACAAGGATACACAAGGAGGAAAAACATGAGTAAGAAAAAATCCGGCCGCCGCGTCTGGCGCGGCGTGACCACAGCCACGGCGTCGCTGCTGGCGCTCAGTGTCTGCGCCTCAACCGTCGTGGACGGATTCCGCACTGACATTGACAAGTTCCTGGGCACCAAGAGCACCAAGCTCGTGACCGAGGACTCCGACGGCACTGACCTGTATACTTTCAAATCCGACTACACCTCCACTACCGAGCTGCTGCACGGCATTCAGGACGTGGGTGAGCGGATGAGCGAAGAGGGCAGCGTCCTGCTGAAGAACAACGGCGCACTGCCCTTGACCAAGGATGAGACCCAGAAAATCACACTGCTTGGCTTCTCGAGCTACTATCCCGTTCAGGGCGGCGACATGGGTTCCAGCCTTGTGGAGAACACCGGCACGGATGCCGATACAGTCGATATGGTCGGTGCCTTCAAGGCAAAGGGCTTCGGTCTGAACCAGACTGTGGCCGATATGTACGAGGCCCTGCAGCCTACCTTCAAGTCCGAAGTCCAGAGCTGGGGCGGTACGATTGAGTACAACCACATCACGGCTCCCTCCACGACCGGCGTTTTCTCCAGCAAGGAGCCGAGCCAGGCTGCGCTGGACGGCCAGAACGCCACTTGGAAAGACAGCATGAACGACAACAACGTGATGATCGTCACGATTGCCCGCTCTGCCTCTGAGAACGGCACCTACCAGCCCGGCACGGCCGGTGTAGACCCGACCCAAAACCTGAACCAGACTGACCCCTTAGGCCTGTCCGACGACGAGCGCGACCTCATCAATGCCGCCGTCACTGCCAAGGCGGCCAACGGCGGCAAGGTCATCGTTCTGTTGAATAATGCCAGCGCCATGGAGGTGCAGGAGATCGAGGACAACGTCGGTGTTGACGCTATCCTGCAGGTCGGCCTGCCGGGCGGCTACGGCTTCTACGGTGTGGCCGACATTCTCTCCGGTGCGGTCAGCCCCTCCGGCCATCTGACCGATACTTATGCGGTCAAGAACGCAAACTCTCCCGCTGCACAGAACTTCGGCGACCTGCAGTGGACCAATACCAACCCCGACATCAACATGAACGATGCCGTTGTCGAGGCCGAGAACATCTACATCGGCTACAAATACTACGAGACCCGCTATTTTGACACCGTCATGGGGCAGGGCAATGCCGCCTCCACTGTCGGTTCCTCCACCGGCAGCGCATGGAACTACGACGACGAGGTTACTTACCCGTTCGGTTACGGTCTGTCCTACACCACGTTTGAGCAGACCCTCGATAACCTGAATGTTGACCTTGAAAACGAGACCGTCACCGCGAACGTGACCGTCAAGAACACCGGCAGCGTCGCCGGTAAGGATGTTGTGCAGCTCTATGTCAGCCTGCCCTACACCGATTATGACAAGGAGCACGGTGTTGAGAAGGCTGCCATCCAGCTGCTGGACTACGGCAAGACCGCCGAGCTTGCGCCCGGTGCCTCCGAGACCGTGACCATCACCGCTGACATGCAGAATATGGCCAGCTGGGATTCCACCGCTGACAACGCGGCCGGTACCAAGGGCTGCTACATTCTCGATGCCGGTGACTACTACTTCACCATCGGCAACGGTGCACACGAGGCTGTGCAGAACGTTTTGGCTGCCGAGGGTCAGGATGTCGGCGGTGACGCAGACAAGGCCAAGAGCTGGAATCTGGGCTCTCAGGACACCACCACTTTCGCAACGACCAAGAATGGCACCGCTGTGGAGAACCAGCTGGCTGACATGGATGTCAACTACTGGCTGCCCGGCACTGCTACCTATCTGACCCGTGCCGACTGGGAAGGCACTTTCCCCAAGACCTATAAGGATCTGACCGCCACCGATGAGATGATCGATATCCTTGACAACGACATCTACGAGATCAACGCCAACGGCGATCCCTCCACGGTTACTTTCGGCGCTGACAACGGTCTGACGCTGGCTGACCTGAAGGGCGTTTCCGATATCAACGATGAGCGCTGGGATATGCTGATGGATGAGATCACGCTGGAAGAGTGCATGATCCGCACTGGCTTCGGCGGTACCTCCACCAAGGTTATCGAATCCATCATGAGCCCCGAAGCCATCCAGAACGATGGCCCCAACGGCTTCAACTCCTATCCTCTGGGCCAGTATGCCAACACCGATGCTTCCACCGGTGATCCCTGCGTGGTCGATGCCAACGACCCCAACCTGACTTACAAGATGGGCACCATGGTCAATGAGACTGTCATCGCCCAGACCTTCAACAAGGACCTCGCCGCTGATTATGGCCGCGTGATCGGCAACTACAGCCTGTGGGCCAACACCGCTATCTTCTGGGGCATCGGCACCAACCTGCATCGCCTGCCCTACAACGCCCGTAACCACGAGTACTACTCCGAGGACGCTGTTCTGACCGCCGGTCAGGGCACTGCCTACGCCGCCGCTGCTATGGAATACGGCGTTATCATCGCACCCAAGCACCTCGCCTTCAACGATACCGAAATCAACCGTACCGGCATTTCCGTCTTTATGACTGAGCAGCAGGCCCGTGAGAACGAGCTGCGCGGCACGCAGGGCATTGTGGAGAACGCTCATGTTCTCGGCGTTATGACCGCTTACAACCGCGTTGGCATCACGCAGGACAACGCCCACACCGGTCTGATGAAGAACATCCTGCGCAACGAGTGGGGCTTCCAAGGTTTGATTTCCGAGGACTTCATCCAGAACGCTAACTATGTTGTGCTGAAAGAGGCTGTGCTGAACGGCGTTACCATGAGCTGCAACACCGGCGACAACACGATGGCTGCTGTCAGCGAGAAGTATCCCTACTGGACCGCAGAGGCCGTAAGTCAGGATACCACCATGATGACCGCCCTGAAGCAGGCTATGAAGTACCAGAACTACGCACTGGCCAACTCCAACGCTATGGACGGCATGACCAGCAGCACCCGCCTTGTCAGCGTGCGCACCTGGTATGACAACGCCCTCGTTGCCGTGCAGGTCGTCTTTGCCGCCCTGACCGTACTGGCCGCCGCCATGTATGTGCTGAATGACCGCAAATCCAAGAAGCAGTAAAGGAGTGCAAACCATGAGTTCTACGAATAAAAAGGGCGCAGGTCTGATCCTGTCGCTTCTGACCGCCGTTGCCGGTGCTGTCGGCCTTGGCTTCTGCATTGTCAACGCCGGGACTGATTCCTTCCGCAAGATCGGCACCAGCCCGGTTGTCATCGGCTGCGCCGTCATCGCCATCCTTGCACTGGTGCTGCGCGTCGTGCTGGACAAGAAGCTGACCATCGCCGCCGATGCGATGAGCGTTGTTGCCGGTATCACGCTGGTCGTGGCTGCTGCACAGTTCATCAGCCCCCGCGTCAACACCATCGCCTCGATCATGACCTTTACGAACAACGCCCAGACGATGGCTGACCTGTCCAGCGCCATCTACGGCACGGCCGCGCTGCTGATTGCCGTGGTGCTGAACATCATTGCCGCTTTCACCAATGTGAACGAGCAGTAATTATGCGCCATTCCCGCGTCACTTCATCGTGACAGCTTTTTCCTCATCCACACCCCGGGGGGCTTTCTCTCCGGGGTATTTTGTATTATGATGTAGAAAACAGATTTTTCTGAAAGGATGTGTTCCACCTGCGCCGCCTGATGATTATCCTTGCCATGCTGGTTCTGCTGGCAGGCTGTGCCGCCGCCCCGGCATCCCCGGCAGTGCAGTGCCGCATCGTTTTGGAATCCTCGCCTGCGTTTACAGCGCAGACCCAGACCGCAGCCGTTACCCCGGGGCAGAGTGTGACCTTCACCCTGACCCCGGCCGACGGCTATACGCTGACGGGCGCAGACTATCCCGGTGCGTCGCTTACCCGCACCGGTGCGGCGTACATCCTGACGCTGCCCGATGTCCGCTACTCCGTTGCCGTGGCAGTGACCGCGGAAAAGAGCGATACTGTGCTGTATTATAATGACAACTGCGGCGGCGGCTGGGTCACTGTGCCCGTCACCGCGAGCCATCTGCGGCTGAACACCGCCATCGACGATGCACTGTTCACCCGCCCCGGGTACACGCTGACGGGGTGGAACACCGCCCCGGACGGCAGTGGTCAGGCCGTTGGGCTGGGCAGCCGGACCGAACCCGGCGCGCGGCTTTACGCGCAGTGGGCTGCTCAAAACGACGCTGCGGAGTTCACCTACACGGTTGAAAACGACGCCGCAGCTATAACGGGCTGGCAGGGCGGGGGAGAAGTGCTTGTCATCCCCGATACGCTGGGCGGCGCACCCGTCGTGGAAATTGCGGCGGGGGCCTTTGCCGATGCGCCCTGTAAAACAGTCATCTTCCCCGATACCCTGCGCCGCGTGCAGCCCGGGGCCTTCAGCGGCAGCGCCGCGGAGAGCGTGACCCTGTTTGACAACCTGCAGCAGATCAGCGATTACGCATTTGAAGATTGCACAAGTCTGCAAACATTGTACATCAATGCCGCGACTGCGCCCGTCTACAGCGGCAGCTACTACGCGACGTTCGCTGATAAGTACGACCGCCTGCTCTCATTGGCCGATACGCAGAAGCTTGTGCTGTTCTCCGGTTCCTCGGCGCGGTTCGGGTATGACAGCGCCGCGCTGGATGCTGCCCTGCCCCATTATGAGGTCGTGAACATGGGTGTGTTCGCCTACACCAATGCGCTGCCGCAGCTCGAGCTGATTCGCGCACAGATGCGCCCCGGCGACCTGCTGCTGCTCTCGCCCGAATTTGACGCCGCCAAGCGCCAGTTCTGCACGACAAACGCCTTTGACGACGCCTTCTTCTGTATGGCCGAGGCTGACTACGACATTGTCGCGAGGCTCGATTTACAACAGTACAGCGGCGTTTTTTCGGCACTTGGCTCCTATTTGCAGACCCGCGCAGACATGACGGCGCGCAGCTATGCCGTCTCGCCGTCCGATTTGGGCGAGGACGGAAATGCCGTTGACGCGCCGAGCTACAACGAGTACGGTGACTATGTTCTGTACCGCCCCGATGCCGTCGATGACACGCCGATTTACGGACTGCCTGTGGATTACACAACGGCGTCCTTCCCGTATGACACGTATATAGCCCCCGCCAACGCCGAGTTTGACCGCTTTGCGGCAGACGGCGTGCGGGTGTACCTGACGTACAGCCCGCGCAACAGCCGCGCCGTTTCGGCGGATTCCACGCCGGAGGCTGTGGCCGCGCTGGATGCGTATTTCCGAGAAAATCTCGATGTTGTGTTCTTGACGCCGCTGCAGGATTCCCTGATGCCCGGGCGATATTTCTACGGCACCGACAACCATCTGTCCACAAACGGGGTGACTATGCGCACGGCACAGGTCATCGATGCACTGACAAAACAACTGCAAGGGGAGGGGATTGCGCCATGATTCTTGTCTGCGCTCTGGCTGCACTGACCACTGTGCTGGCACTGGCGGCCCATCGCCGGGCATGGGCCGCAGCGCTCGGCATGGTTTCGGGTGCTGCCGTGGTTTTGGCAGCGCTGGTACTGGATGTGTCCACCCGCACAATGCTGCTCTGCCTGTTGATTCCCTGCGCCGCCGCAATGTGGCCGATAGGAGGGCGCTTATGAATTTCACCGCACCCGCTTTCGTGCTGCTTTTTCCTATCGTACTGGCCCTGCATTGGATGCTGCCGCCGAGCCGGCGCTGGGTATTGCTGCTGGCCGCCAGCCTCGGATTTTACGCTGTGGGCAGTCCGCAGGCACTTCCGCTGCTGGCGGGTATCACGCTGGGGACCTATGCGGCGGCACTGGGCATCGCAAAAAGCAAAACACAGACGGCCAAAAAACTCTGGCTGACCTGTGCGGCAGTTTTGTGCATCGGGTGTCTGTGCCTCTTCAAATATGCCGGGATTTTCCGCACAGATGTGCCGCTTCTGCTGCCCGCGGGCATCTCGTTTTACACATTTCAGACCCTCAGCTATGTCATTGATATTTACCGCGGGCGGCTCATGCCGGAGAGGCATCCGGGGTATTACGCCTTATTCGTCAGCTTTTTCCCGCAGCTGGTAGCGGGGCCGATTGAACGCAGCACGGCGCTTCTGCCTCAGCTGCACGCGCAGGAGCGCCGTATGGACAGCAGCGGCTGGCTTTGGATGGTGCGCGGCTTTGCAAAGAAGCTGCTGCTGGCAGACACCGCTGCCGTGTTTGTGGATTCCGTCTACGCCTCCCCGGCTGACGCCTCCGGCCCGGCTGTTCTGTTGGCAACACTGCTTTTTGCCGGGCAGATCTACTGGGACTTTTCCGGCTATTCCGACATTGCCGTCGGGGCCGCTGCCTTGCTGGGTGTGCGATTGAGCCGCAATTTTGACCACCCCTATCGCGCAGACTCCCTGCGTGATTTCTGGCGCCGCTGGCACATCAGCCTGACGCGGTGGTTTACGGACTACGTCTATATCCCGCTCGGCGGCTCGCGCCGCGGCACGGCATGGCTGGCCGTAAATACCATGGTCGTATTTCTGTTAAGCGGCCTCTGGCATGGTGCCGCATTACATTTCGTGGTGTGGGGCGGTGTGCATGGTGCGCTGCTGCTTTTGGAAAAGGCCCTGCCCCCCTGCAGCGGAAAGCACAAGGCCCGCACCTGGACCGCCGTGTGCCTACGCCACGCCTATACATTTTCTCTGGTCTGCATCGCTTGGGTCTTTTTCCGGGCAGCCTCTGTCTCGGATGCCCTTCTGCTGCTGTCCCGCCTGCCTGTCGACTGGTCGCTGAGCACACTGCACACAACGCTGCTGAGCATCGGTATACAGCCGGTGGCAGAGCTTGTCTTGGGGGCGCTTTGCCTGCATCTGCTGCCCGAGACGTCGTCCGCAGCACCGTCCCCGCGCAGCGTATTGGCCTTCTGTCTTTTGGCATTGACTGTGGTCGCAGCGTGGTTTTCCACACTGCACACGGGCACAACCAATGCCTTTATCTACTTCCAATTCTGACCCTGCCATGAAAAAACTGTTTACAAGTATGCTCTGTGTTTTTATCGCCATACCGTTGCTCCTGACGGTGTGGGGCTTTGCCCTGCCCGCGCAGTACAGCAATACGTTTGTGGGGGAACTGCCCGCCAAGCGTGCCCTGCTGGCTGAGGAAAGCGATAAACCGCGTCTTATTCTTGTGGGCGGCAGTGCAGCCGCTTTCGGCGTTGACAGCGCTCTGCTGGCCCGGGAGCTGCCTGACTATCAGCCCGTAAATTTTGGCCTGTACGCAGCACTCGGCACACGGGTCATGCTGGATTTGTCCATAAAGGAATTGCGCCCAGGCGATCTTGTCGTCATCATGCCGGAGCAGCAGCGTCAGGCGCTTTCCGATACCGTCGGCGCGGATACTTTTTGGCAGGCTGTTGACGGAGACTTTTCGGCACTTGCCTGCCTGCACGCGCGGGATTTTGGGCCTTTGTTGGGGGCGTTTCCGCGCTTTGCAGGTGCGAAGTTCCGCTATTTTCTCACCGGTGCGCCTTCCCCGGACGGTGTCTATCGCCGCGGCTCCTTCAATGCGGTGGGCGATGTGGTAAATCCGCTCTGCAGCGCCAATATTTTGCCGGATGGTTATGACACGACAATGCCGATACGCTTTGATTCCTCGATGCTGGACACCGACTTCTGTGATGCGCTCAACGCCTACACTGCACAGGCCGAGTCTGTCGGGGCAGTTGTCTTGTATCATTTCCCGCCGATGAATATGCTTGCTGTATCGAATGCAGAAGATATTGACACGTATGCCGACTATCTGCAGTCGCAGCTGACGGCACCTCTGGCAGGTGATCCGCATACCTGCGTGATGGACGCCGGGTGGTTCTATGACACAAATTTCCATCTGAACGTGAGCGGCAAGACCGTCTTTACGCGGCAGCTCATCCGCGATCTCAAAGCTGTACTGGGAGACACATCGTCTACCGAAATCGCGCTGCCCGCCATGCCCGCCCGCCGGATACAGACCGACACAGAAGCCGCGAATAACAGCGATGCTGCCTATTTTACATGGGAAAGTGACCATCTTGTCGTCAATGCGGCGGGACGCAGCCGCCGAACCTTGACAGTTCCGGGCGAGGTGGACGGCCGACCCGTGACGGCGCTGGCCTCCGACACGTTTACGGGATGCAGCGCACTGGAAGAACTGACGATACAGCAAAATATCACGGCGCTTCCGGATGGACTTTTTGCCAAATGCTCCGCGCTGCAGGAAATCACGCTGACCCAGCCGGACCCCGCGCGGCTTTCCGTGGGGCCGGCCCTGCTCGACGGAGCGCCCGCGTTCTGCCGCATCCGCGTGCCCGCCGCAAGCTACACCTCCTACTGCCTGAACTACGCATGGTCACCCTACGCGGAGACCTTCGCCCATTAAGGCAACACCGCGCAATTCCCGCCTTACCGCATCGCAGGGCGGCTGTCTATACTGATAGCCGGATTGTGGAAAAGTGCAGGGATCAACTTGCATAAATTTTCACGCAGATTGGCTTCTTCTTTTTACACAGCCAATGCCAATTAGCGCTTGAAATCGAAACGCTGCACAAGTATACTATAATTGTTATACTATACAACCTTGATCAAAAATCAGTATGCCGGTTGCCCATAAAAGACATACCAGAATTGAAGCGTGCGGCGGAATCGAAACCCTGCGAGGATGAAGAACATGAAATTTGATAGAAGACTTACAGATGAAATCTACACTTCCGATACGGTAAGGCTGGGAAAAGATGCATTTCAGGCCATGCAGGAGACGATCTATCATAATGGCGGTGTCGGAACCATTACCGGGTACTATGATGCCGAATTGTCGATCCTGTCGGTCAGTAATCTGTTGCTGCATAATCTGAACCACAGCTATGAGTCCCTGATGGAGCAGACAAAGGGTTCACTGAAGAATCTTTTCTATAAGAAAGATGCCGCATTCCTTGACAATGCACGCTTTCGTCAGATTCAGGGCGGAGGAGAAGGCCGGATTCTTACAGCAGATGGCTCTCCCGTCTATGTGCGTCTCTATAAAGAAGATGCAGCCGATACGGATGGAACGCCGATCTGGGTCCTGTCGGTACGGATGAACTGGGCGTATGAAAATCTTGCGTTAGTCAACGAATCCATTCATTCTGCGCTGTGGTATTATGAGTGCAATGAAAACGGTGAAATCGTCAATGTAAACTGGAGCCATGCGTTCCGGCAGATGCTTGGATATCATGACATTCTGGATTTTCCGAACAAACTGGATTCGTGGTCGAACCTTCTGCACCCGGAGGATCATGACCGGGTAATGCAGCTGCTTTTGGAAACGATTGCGGACAAAACCAATACTACAAAATATAATGTTGAGTACCGACTGAAAATGCAGGATGGCCAATACCAGTGGTTCCGGGCATCGGCGGAGGTGATACGCCGTCTGGATGGCTCGGCCAACCGAATTGCCGGAATCATCAGCAACATTGACGCGGAAAAAAGAAGCCGGATGCAGGCGCAGCGGGCAGCGGCATTTCACCGTGCATTTACCAGCGCAAACCTCTGCGAATACTATGTAAATCTGGAAAAGAACACCTTTGATACTTTCAAAGTGGAGCCCTCTTTGATGACGGCCTTTGAGCAGAGCCACACATGGGATGAACTGATCAGATTCTTTGTGGATAACTATGTGGTTGAAGAGGACAAAAAGTCTGTAACGGATTTCTACAATCGCGCCTACATCACGAAAAAACTAAAGGGGCTTGAGACGGAGCTGTGTCAGGAGTGCCGCATCGTTCTGAATGGGGAGGAACGATGGGTCAGCAACGTGGTCATGCGCGGCGAGATCGAAGATTCCGAATATGCGATGAGTTTTCTGCGGGACATCACAGAGTCCAAAGCAGAGACAGCACGGCGGATGCAGATGGCCTCAGATAACGCATCTATGGATCTTTTGATCAAGAGTATGGTGCGTCTGCTGGACCGCTTTGTCGTCTGCGATCTGGAGAATGACCGGTATCGGTTCTATAATCTGCAAGGTGAAATGATATACGCGCCGACGGGAACATACCATGATTTTGTGGAGCAGGTGGCTGCAAAGTATAAGACACTGGAATCGCTGGACACATTGGATGCTATAATCTCGCCGGAAAATATCCGCAGGAATTTGCAGAGCGAGAACGACATCTACAAATTTGAATACTGCTCCATGGATGAGAACACCTATAAGATCGCTTCCTTCATTCCGCTGGAGTGGAATGGCACAAAGCTGGTCAAAGCGCTGCTGGGCTCTATGGATGTGTCGCAGGAGAAAAAGGCCGAGATCGAATCCCATAAGGCACTGAAGGATGCGTACCGGGCAGCGGAAAACGCAAGCTGCGCCAAGACGGAATTCCTCTCCAATATGTCCCATGACATCCGTACACCGATGAATGCAATCATTGGCTTGACCGCCATTGCGGGTGCGAATATCGAGAGTCAGGACAGGGTGGTCGAGTGCCTTGGCAAGATCACAAAATCGAGCCGTCATCTGTTGGGACTGATCAATGAAGTGCTGGATATGGCCAGAATCGAGAGCGGGCGAATGAGCCTTGCCGAGGAGGATTTCAGCCTGTCGGAGCTGGTCGATAACCTGCTCACCATCACAAAACCGGCAATCGACGAGCACAAACATCAGCTCGAAGTCCATATTGAGCACATCGAGCACGAAGCTGTCTGCGGCGACAGCCTGCGCATCCAGCAGATCTTCGTGAACCTGATGAGCAACGCCGTCAAGTACACCCCGGATGGAGGAAACATCACCCTTACGATCAAGGAAAAACCGAACGGCTTCTCGGAGCTTGGCTGCTACGAGTTTTCCATCGAGGACAACGGCATCGGTATGACGCCGGAATTCCAGAAGATCATGTTCGAGCCGTTCAGCCGGGCAGACGATCACCGGACGACCAAGGTGCAGGGCACCGGTCTTGGCATGGCCATTGCAAGAAACATCGTCAACCTGATGAATGGTGACATTCAGGTCGAAAGCGCTCCCAACAAGGGAACGAAGATCACGGTCACGGTCTATCTGAAGCTTCAGGAGAACGAGAAGGAACAGGAAAAAGAACTGCTCGATCTGCCGGTACTGGTCGTGGACGACGACAAGACCTGCTGCGAAAGCACCGTTGCAACCCTTCAGGAGATCGGCATAGCGGGCGAATGGGTCCTGACCGGTAAGGGAGCCGTGGAACGCTGCGCGGCGCGGCACAAGACCGGCCGCGACTATTTTGCGGTGATTCTGGACTGGAAGATGCCGGAAATGGACGGTATTGCAACCGCCAGAAAAATCCGGGAACAGGTAGGAGAAGATGTCACGATCATCATTCTGACTTCCTTTGATTTCAGCGAGATCGAAGAAGAAGCCAGAGCAGCGGGCGTGAATGCGTTTATGGCAAAACCGCTGTTCCGTTCTCGTCTGACGGCAACTCTGCGGCAGTTTACATCCGGGAAAAAGGAGAAAAACGCCCGGAACTATCTGGAAGACTTTGCGAAGGAAAACTATGCGGGTAAGCGAATCCTTCTTGTGGAAGATAACGAGCTGAACCGTGAAATTGCAACCGAGATCATAGGCATGACGGGCGTAACCATCGACAGCGCTGAAAACGGAAAAATTGCAGTCGAAAAGGTGATGGAAGCGCCAGAAAAGTGGTACGATCTCATTTTTATGGACATCCAGATGCCCATCATGAATGGTTACGAAGCCACTGCTGCGATCCGTTCGCTTGCCGGCAGCCGGGGCAAAGTGCCCATCATTGCCATGACGGCAAATGCCTTTGCTGAGGACGTGCAACTGGCAAAGAACACCGGCATGAACGAGCATATCGCCAAACCGCTTGATTTGAATAAGCTGAACGATGTGCTGAAACAATGGCTGTGACCTGTGCATTGCGGTAAGGCGCGTGATACTGTTGACCGGGCAATCAAAAAGCATGAAATGAAGAACGCCGAGGAATCCCTTCCCATATATGGGAGGAACCCTCGGCGTTCTTTAGTTACCAATCCAACTCGTCCATAGCGTCATCTACGCCTGCCGCGTAGTCCGGGTCGCTGTCGTAGCGATCCTCATCGTAGTCGTCATCATCATAGATGGCATCGTAGCCATCGTCATAGGAATCATACGTCTTGTAAGATTTTTTACTGCTGGAGTAAGAGCTGCTGTACGAAGATTTGGAGCTGTAAGAAGTGCTGCTCTTGGTGGAAGATTTGGAAGGGCGATGTACCCAGCAGTAGGCGGAGCCTTTAGCCGCCTCTCTGTTGCAGCCGCTCTTGATGCAGGTATACTTGGCAGCGAATGCGCCGATACACAAAATGCAGGCAGTCAGCGTAACGAGCATTGCGCAAAGAATGCTTTTCCAAATAGTCTTTTTCATGGTAAAGTCCTTTCTGTCATGTACGATATTTTACCGGTGACGTTTTCCGTCAGAAATCATCACCGCCGAAATCATCCGAACCAAAGTCGTCTGAACCAAAGTCATCAGAATCAAGGTCGTCCGAATCGAAGTTGTCCTCATCGTTATCAAGTTCATCCATTTCGTCCACATCATTATCAAACTCATCCATCAGCGCTTTACGGCTTTCCTCTTCCTCTTGGATACGATCCATTGCCAGAGAATAGTGAATATATCCGTCAATGCCCTTACCATAGACCCCGAAATCCATATTCTTCAGCATAGTAGTTACCTCCGCTTTGTATTGGGGAAGGGAACCGTTCCCTTCGATACTTCTATTATAAATGATGGCCTGTCCTATAATTTGGACTTTAAACACATTGTACGAAATTATACAATTCTCTGCTTTGATACAAACAAGCGCTCTCTGCAAATTCGCCTCATCTAGAGGATTTGCAGAGAGCGCCTGTTAAATCTACTGTTTCATCACCCGATAATTTTCATCTTTGGGTCTTCAAGTATTATGAATAAGGGATACAAAGGCAAACTGGGAGTTATCAATTTCCCATATCGATAATTTCTTAGTTTGATGTAAATCGCTGTTTTTTTAGTTTTTTATCAAATGAAGTACGTCCCGT
>OHUT01000172.1_pt1 | contig 36308 bp, 26 predicted proteins | sample 1579321 | NCBI WGS metagenome assembly OHUT01 (sample SAMEA3882514, study PRJEB24775) | human gut metagenome | biome: human-associated habitat; feature: intestine environment; material: feces | place: Netherlands | collected 2009/2010
TGCCGCACCTCGCTCGCCGTATCGGCACTTAGAATTATGCGGTATTGCCATAAATCAAAAATACGGCATTACCCCTTGCCCCCGCGCAGCGCCTCAAGGTCGCTGCGGGTGTCGATGTCCCGCAGCTCGGCGGCGGGGGTGGGCAGCAGGCGGATCGCCTGCGGGTGGGCGCGCAGCACGGCGCTGCCGCCGCTGCCCTCCGGCAGGTGAAGGAGGGCAGCAAAATAATCCCGACCGAACAGCACAGGGCTGCCCGGGGTGCCGTCGGGTGCGGCCGGCCGCCGGATCGTGTCCGGCGCGGCACCGATCGCCAGCGCCTCCAGCGTCTGGCGGGTCAGGCAGGGCTGGTCCCCCGGCAGAAACACACACCCCTGCAGGTCGGGCTGCTGCGCCAGCAGCGCGGTCAGGCCAAGGCGCACCGTATCGCTGCGGCGTGGCTCGGCATGGCGCAGCACGGGGAAGCCCCCTGCACGGCAGAGGGCCTCGACCTCGGCCGAGCGGGTCACGGCAATGCGCCCGGCAAACACCGGCGCGGCGGCCAGCGCCAGCGCATGGACGGCCAGCGGCCGGCCGTTCAGCTCGGCCATCAGCTTGTTGCCGCCGAACCGCCGCCCCAGCCCCGAGGCCATGACGATGCAGCCCAGCGGCGGCACAGGGCAGTCCAGATCGTACACAAAGGCGTCCGGGTCGGCGCAGAGCGCGCGCAGGAACGGGGTGTCCTGCTTGCGGACGACTGCGAGAACGCGGCAGACTTTCAACATATCCAGCACGCTTTGTTGAAAATCCGCGCAGCCGCTCTCCAGATAGCCAAGCTCGTCCAGCACGGCCCAGCCGCCGGCCGCCGCCATCCGCTGCAGGGCGGGCAGCCCCACGGCGGCAAAGCCGGCCTGCACGGGGCGCATCCGGTTTTCACCGGGGGGCAGGGCGGCATCAAACCGGCCGATGACCGCTGCTGCCCCGGCGGCGGTATCGCGCATCTCGACCCATCTGCCCGGGATGGCAGCGGTGAGAAGCATCGGGGCATCGGGGCAGAGGGATGGCATAAGTGCGCGCAGCAGCGTTGTTTTGCCGCTGCCGCGCCCGCCGGTCAGCAGCAAGTGGCGCTTACCGCAGGCTAGGAAAGAACGCAGAATAGAGCTCGCGGCTGGTCTGTACACAGGCATCACGGTAGGCCTCATACCTTTCTAAAAATTGGCGGGCCTCGGCGGTCAGGGTGCTGCCGCCGCCGCCCCGCCCGCCGATGGTCTTGCAGGTCAGGGCAAAGCCCAGTTCTTTTTCGGCGTGCTGCACAAGCCGCAGCGCCTTGGAGTAGGAAAGCCCCATCTGCGCCGCTGCGCTGCGCAGCGAGCCGGTCTCCTCGATCAGATGGAGCAGGCGGCAGGGCCCCTCGCCAAAAAAGCGCTCGCCTGCGTCATCGCAGAGCATTACGCGCAAAGCAGGTTTCATGGTATCACCTCACAGCGGCAGCAGGGCCAGACGGCGTCGGCCCCGGCAGTCGGTAACGGGCAGCAGCTCCAGCGGGCCGTACACGGCGGCAAGGGCTGCCTGCAGCACGGCAGGCGGGTCGGTTCTGGGGTGCAGCACCGCCGCGACCCCGCCGCCCTGCAATACCACCAGTATATCACAGCTGTCCAGCGCCAGCGCGGGGTCGTGCAGGCAGACCAGCGCGGTCTTGCCGCCGGTGTGGACCAGCTGCGCCAGCAGCGCGGTCATCCGGCTGCGGTTCGCAAGGTCAAGCGCACTGTCCGGCTCGTCCAGCAAAAGCAGCGGCGCATCCTCGGCAATCGTGCGCGCCAGAATACAGAGCTGCTTCTCGCCGCCGCTCAGCGTCAGGTAGTCCTGCCCGGCCTTGTCGGCCAGACCTACGGTGCGCAGGGCCTCGTCCGCAGCGGCGCGCATGGCGGCGGTGGGGCTTTGCAGGACCCCCAGCCGCGGGTTGAAGCCCATAAGCACGACCTCCCGCGCCGAGAGCGAGACCGAGATGCCGCTCTGCTGCGGGATATAGCTGACGGTCTGCGCCAGCCTGCGGGTGGACAGACTCTCCAGCGGGACGCCGTCCAGAAGGCACTGCCCGGTGTGGGGCAGCAGTCCGGCAGCCGCCTTGAGCAGCGTGGTCTTGCCGCTGCCGTTTACCCCCAGCAGCCCGATCAGCTGCCCGGGCACCGGGACAGAAAAGCTGACCCCTTGCAGCACGGCTGCTGTGCCGTACCGTACGGTGAGGTCCTGCACGCAAAGCCCCACGGGCGGGGGCGTGGTTTGTGGCATCATGACGCATCCCTCCCCGGCCGCAGGATCAGATAAAGCAGAAACGGCACGCCCAGCAGCGAGGTAAAGATGCTGACCGGCAGCTCGGTGGAGGCTGCCGTCTTGGCCAGCGTGTCGGCTGCCAGCAGCAGGGCGCTGCCCAGCAGCCCGCTCAGCAGGCAGGCCGAGCGCCGGTTGTGCCCCGCCAGCAGCCGGGCGCTGTGGGGGGCCAGCAGCCCGACAAAGCTGATAAGCCCTGTCACGCTGACAACGGCGGCAACCGTCATGGTGGCAAGCGTCAGCAGCAGCAGGCGCATCGCGCCCACCCGCACGCCGAGCAGCCGGGCCTCGCCCTCCTCGATCGAGAGCAGCAGCGCCTGCCGGTGCAGCGCAAAGATCGCTGCGCAGCAGACCAGCACGACCGGCACCGGGAACCACACCCGGCTGCGGGTCACGGCGGCCAGACTGCCCATGATCCAATACTCGATGCTGGCCAGCTCCTTCTCGGGGTCGGCGGTCAGCTTGAGCAGCATCAGCAGCGTCTGGGCCAGCGCGTGGACGGCGATGCCCGCCAGCACCAGCGACATTTTGCTGCGCCCCGGCGCGGCAGCGGCCAGCCCCAGCGAGAGGAACACCGCCGCCAGCCCGCCCGCAAAGGCACAGACCGTGGTGGACAGCGCCCCTGACGAAACGAACAGGATGGCGAATGCCGCGCCGACACTGGCCCCCGAGGAAACGCCGATGATGTCGGGGCTTGCCAGCGGGTTGCGGAATACGGTCTGGTAGACAAAGCCGGCCACCCCCAGTCCAAAGCCGCCGATCAGAGCCATAACGGCGCGGGGCAGCCGCAGCACGGTGAAGGTGCGCACCGCCATGGCATCGCCGGCCAGCAGCGCCGCCGGTGTTATGGGGTAGCGGCCCAGCGCAAGGGCCGCACCAAAAGTCATAAAAACGCAGAGCGCTGCGCCCAGAAGGCACAGCGCCGTGCGCTTGCGGTTATTCATAGGAGGCAGGGGTGAAGCCGTAGTAGGTCGTGTAGAATGCGTCGGCGCAGTCATGGTAGAACTGCTCACTCACCTGCTCGGGATGCAGCACGCTGCCCAGATAGACGCTGCCCAGGAAGCTGCCGGGCACGGGGGAGTCCACAGCCTCGATGGCGTGGGGCAGTTGGTAGACATGACCCTCCTTTACGGCGGTGCAGTCGGCCAGTGCGGCATCGTTCAGGACGGAATCGACATCATAGTCGGCATCGGACGCCAGAATGATGTAGTCGGGGTCCCAGTCTAGCACCTGCTCATAGGAGACCTCGGCCCAGTAGGTGTCCTCAACACCGGCGGCAGCGTTGAGACCGCCGGCGTTCTCGATCATATAGTTCTGGTACATGGCGGGGCCGGCGGTCTGCAGCACAGAGCTGTTGCCGGCCATGTAGACGGTGGGGGCCTCGGCATCGCCGATGGCCTCGCGCAGGCTGAGCAGGTTGTCCTCGATCGCGGACTTCAGCTCCTCACCGCGGGCAACGGTGTTGGTGGCCTGAGCCAGCAGGTCGATGGCGCCGTACAGTTTGTCCTGATCCTCCGGCTTGACGGCCAGCACGGTCAGGCCCAGCTCCTCCATCTGGGGGATGGAATCCTTCAGCTTGGCGGGCACGATGACAAGGTCGGGGGTCAGCGCGGCGCAGCCCTCAAGATCAAACTCCTTGGCGGTGCCGATGCTGGGCAGGCTCTGCAGCTCGGGGGCGGAGAGGCTGTAGATCGTGCGCTTGTCGGCCTTGGCCTCGACGCCGACCAGCTCGTCCTGCACGCCGAGGGCAATGAGCAGGCTGGTGGAGATGTAGTAGCCGCTGGCCAGCGTCTTGGGCTCGGTCTCGATGGTGACCTCGCGGCCCAGCTGGTCGGTGACGGTCAGCGGGTAGGTGACGGCGGTCTCGGCGGCGGGTTCAGCGGCAGCTTCCTCGGGGCTGGCGGTGACCTCGGGCGCAGCGGCGGAGGCGGCGGCCTCGCTGCTTACGGCGGCGGTGCTGCCGCAGGCGGTCAGCGCCATGGCGGCGGCCAGCAGCAGGGCGGTCATTTTGGTCATTTTCATGGATCTTTTTCCCTCATGCAATAAAAAATATCGTTGTATTTTTAAAACAACAACGGTATTATACCAGATTTTATGGTAGAATAAAAGTACCTATCCACGAAAAGTGTGATTTTTTCGCCCAAAACAGAAAAAACGGAGATTGACCCATGATGACGATACGCGAATATGCCCGCCCCGCCACGCTGGAGGAGGCATGGCAGCTGAACCAGAAAAAGCCCAACCGCGTGCTGGGCGGTATGCTCTGGCTCAAGATGGAAAAGATCAATGTCGGCACGGCCATCGACCTGTCGGCCTTGGGGCTGGATACGATCGAGGAGACTGACACCGAGATCATCATCGGCGCTATGGCAACGCTGCGCGATCTGGAAACGAACGCCGCCCTGAATGCCTACACCGCGGGGGCTGTGCGGGAGGCTGTGCGCCACATTGTCGGCGTGCAGTTCCGCAACTGCGCCACGGTGGGCGGCAGCATCTATGGCCGGTTCGGCTTTTCCGATGTGCTGACGCTGTTTTTGGCGCTGGACTGCGAGGTCGAGCTGTACAGGGCGGGCCGGATGCCGCTGGCGCAGTTTGCCGCGATGCCCTATGACCGCGATATTCTGACCCACATCTGCCTGCGCAAGACGCCGGGGCTGAAGGTGCAGTACCAGTCGGTGCGCGCGACCCAGACCGATTTCCCGATCCTGACCTGTGCAGCCGCCTGCACGGCGCAGGGGCAGTACCGCTTTGCCATCGGCGCGCGCCCGATGAAGGCCGTGCTTGTCACGCCGGGCTGCGACCCGGCGCAGATGCCCGCCGCCGTGCAGGCAGCCGTCAAGACCGGCAGCAACCTGCGCGGCAGTGCCGAGTACCGCACCCACCTGACCGGTGTGCTGGTCCGGCGTGCCGTGGCCGCGCTGGAAAATTGACGGAGGTATACCATGCAGATCACATTTACCTTAAATCATAAAAAAGTCACCGCCGAAATCGCGGCTGACACCGTGCTGCTGGACCTTGTGCGCAGCCTCGGCTGCAAGAGCGTCAAGCGCGGCTGCGAGACCGCCAACTGCGGCCTTTGCACGGTCTTTCTCGATGAAAAGCCGGTGCTGTCCTGCTCGGTGCTGGCGGCGCGGGTCAACGGCCGCAGCGTCACCACGCTGGAGGGGCTGCAGGAGGAGGCTGCCGAGTTCGGCGCCTTTATCGCCGATCAGGGTGCGGAGCAGTGCGGCTTCTGCAACCCGGGCTTTATTATGAACGCGCTGGCGCTTTTCCGGGAAAACCCCGACCCCGGCGAGGATGAAATCAAGGAGTATCTGGCCGGCAACCTCTGCCGCTGCTCCGGCTATGAGGGCCAGCTGCGGGGCATTTTGAACTTTTTAGCGTGGAAAAAGGGGAAGGAGGCTGCCCAATGAAAACCGTGAACCAGTCCATGCGCAAAAAGGACGCTATGCAGCTTGTGACCGGCCAGCCCGTCTACATGGATGATGTCATCCCGCAGGACTGCCTGATCGTAAAGCTGCTGCGCTCCCCCCATGCCAACGCCATCGTGCAGGAGATCGACACGAGCCGTGCCCTGCTGGTGCCGGGCATCGAGGCGATCTACACATGGAAGGATGTGGACCAGCAGGGCCGCCGCTACACCCAGGCGGGCCAGACCTACCCCGAGCCGAGCCCCTATGACCGGCTTGTCATCGACCGCCATGTCCGCTTTGCGGGGGACGTTGTCGCAATTTTGGCCGGCAAGGATGAAAAATGCGTCGATAAGGCGATGAAGCTCATCAAAGTCCGGTATGAGGTCCTGCCCGCCGTGCTGGACTACCACACGGCGCTGGATAACCCCGTCCTTGTCCACCCGGAGGAAAACTGGGAGTCGCTGGCACCGGTCGGGGCCGACAACAAGCGCAACCTGTGCGCCCACGATGAGAGCGGGGCGGGCGATATTGAGGCGGTGCTGGCGGGGTGCGATGTCGTCATCGACCATACATACCACACCCGCGCCTGCCAGCAGGCCATGATGGAGACCTTCCGCACCTACTGCAGCATAGATGCCTACGGGCGGCTGAATGTCCTCAGCTCGACCCAGATCGTTTTCCACTGCCGCCGGATTCTGGCCAATGCGCTGCACATCCCCAAGTCGATGATCCGGGTGGCCAAGCCCCGCATCGGCGGCGGCTTCGGCGCCAAGCAGACCTCGGTCTGCGAGGTCTACCCTGCCTTTGTGACATGGAAAACCAAAAAGCCCAGCAAGATCATCTTCAGCCGGTACGAGAGCCAGATCGCCTCCACCCCGCGCCATGAGATGGAGCTGCATGTCCGCCTTGGTGCGACAAAGGACGGCATCGTCAGGGGCATCGACCTCTACACCCTGTCCAACACCGGTGCTTACGGCGAGCATGGGCCTACAACGGTGGGCCTGTCCGGCCACAAATCCATCCCGCTCTACGGCAAGGCCGAGGCATTCCGCTTTGTCAGCGATGTCGTCTACACGAACCACATGTCCGCGGGCGCTTACCGCGGCTACGGTGCGACCCAGGGCCTGTTTGCGGTGGAGTCCGCCGTCAATGAGCTGGCCGACAAGCTGGGCATCGACCCGTTTGTGATCCGCCAGCGCAACATCGTCCATGAGGGCGATGTGATGCCCGCCTACTACGGGCAGGTCAACACCAGCTGCGCGCTGGACCGCTGCCTGCAGGCCGTGCATGACAACATCGGCTGGGACGAAAAATACCCCGTGCGCGACATGGGTAACGGCAAGATGCGCGCCGTGGGCATGGGCATGGCGATGCAGGGCTCCGGCATCACGAGTGTGGATGTGGGCAGCGCCAGCCTGAAGATCAACGATGACGGGTTCTATACCCTCTCAATTGGTGCGGCCGACATGGGCACCGGCTGCGACACGATTCTGGCGCAGATCGCCGCCGAGGTGCTGGACTGCCCGCTCGACAATGTAACGGTCCTCGGCGCGGACACCGATTCCTCGCCCTACGATTCCGGCTCCTACGCATCCAGCACGACCTATGTCACCGGCAAGGCGGTTGAGCAGTGCGCCGAGCAGCTCAAGCAGAAGATCTGTCAGGTCGGCGCGGGGCTGCTGGGCCTTGATGAGCGTGCAGTCGTCTTTGCGGGCGATGCCGTGACTAGCGAGGACGGCACGCAGCGCGCCACGCTGGCGCAGATCGCCGCAGCCTCCCAGTGCGGCAGCAATACGGCGCTGGAGGCAGTTGTGACCCACAGCTCGGAAATCTCGCCCCCGCCGTTCATGGTGGGCGCTGCCGAGGTCGAGGTCGATCTGGAAACCGGTGAGGCGCAGGTCATCCGCTATGAGGCGGCTGTTGACTGCGGCACACCGGTCAACCCGAACCTTGCGCGGGTGCAGGCCGAGGGCGGCATCCTGCAGGGCATCGGTATGGCGCTGACCGAGAATGTCACCTACGATGACCGCGGCATGCCGCAGGAAAACTCGCTGATGCAGTACAAGATCCCGGCGCGCAACGACATCGGGCATATCCATGTCGTGTTTGAGAGCAGCTACGAGGGCACCGGCCCCTTCGGTGCCAAGAGCATCGGTGAGGTGGTCATCAACACCCCGCTGCCCGCCGTGGCCGATGCGATCTACCACGCCACCCACAAGCGGTTCTATGAGCTGCCCATCACCCGCGAGCAGATCGCGCTGGCCGGGCAGTAAAAGGCAGGGAACGGCGAAAAAGACCCTCTGCGGGGGATAAAAAAATTGCAAGCCGGCAGATCGCCGGCTTGCAATTTTTTTTCAGGCTGCAAAAAAACTCTTGTAGGGGTGAGCATTGCTCGTCCGTGCCCGTTTGTCTGTGAAAAACCTTCCCGGAAAACGCGCTGCTGCGCCAAGCCTATGCGAAGATTCAGGTTTCGCCACCGCGGTTAAAACTGCGCCGGTTGTTGGGGAACCAAATGGCAGGGGTGAACACAGCCAGCCCCACCGCTGTGGTATCCCCGGGGTTGGAAACGATGTGGGGCAGGTTGGACTGCACCACAGTGGTGTCTCCGGCGTTCAGGCGGGTAGTCTTGGACTCCACCAGTACATCCAGCTGCCCCTGTTCCAGCAGCAGGATTTCCTCACTGGGATGGATCACCGGCAGGTCGCCGTCCTTGCAGTGGGGTTCCAGCTCAAAGCGTATGACCAACGACTGAGGTACAAAATTTCCGTTGGGCATGGGCGTAAGCAGATGATACCGTACATTGGAATTGGGCTGGGAGAGGATCAACATATCCGCCTGACGGGTTGTCAGGCTGGTGCTGCTCTCACCTCCCATAAACAGATAGGTGGGGATGTCCAGAGCGGCGCTGAGTTTGCGCAGGGTGGACAGGGACGGGTCGGTGAGATCGCGCTCGATTTGGGAGATATACCCGATGGACAAACCAGTCTTTTCGGCCAGTTCCTTGAGGGTGATTCCCCGCTTTTTCCGAATATTTCGAACATGTTCGCCCAGCATAAGACCTCCCGCTTTTTCGTAAAAAATTTATTTATAGTATATCACAAAATGCTCTGTACGTAAATAAGCAAGAAAAAATTCGATATTTATAAAATTTTTTACTAAAGAAAATCAGATGATTTCTTGCTTATCTTACAAAATGTTCTGAAAAGTGTGAAAAAAGCAGAAAAGCTCTTGACAAAAATTTTAGAAATAGTAAAATTTATAAAAAATTGTAAATTTTATAAAAATTATTGTGCAGGAGGAACCCCATGAAAATCACAGACGTAAAGGTAGAAACCATCCGTATCCCCATGAAAAAGCCCTTCCGTATTGCTTTTGCGGTACAGGATCATTCGCTGAATGTGCTGGTGAAGATCTCCACCGACGAAGGTCTGTGGGGCATCGGTGAGGCCGCGCCCTTTGAACCGGTGACCGGCGAGAGCGCAGCCACCGTTCTGGAAGCGCTGAAACTGTTCCGCACCGGATTGATCGGCATGGATCCGCTCGATGTTGAGGGCATCCACAGGATGATGGACCGCCTGCTGTCAGGCAACACCTCGGCAAAGGCCGCGGTAGATATTGCCCTGTACGATATCAAGGGCAAACTGATGGGTCAGCCTCTGTACAAGGTGCTGGGCGGCAGCGTGAACCAGATCGTCACGGACATGACGGTGGGCATTGACACACCGGAAGCCATGGCCGCCGAAGCCCGGGAACGGGTGGAAAAGGATGGCTTCACCATTCTGAAGATCAAGGCCGGCATCAACCCGAGCGAGGATATCCAGGCATTGACCCTGATCCGTCAGGCGGTGGGCCCCAACATCCGCCTGCGTGTGGACGCCAACCAGGGTTACACGGTCAGCGATGCGGTGCGCACCCTGAAAGCCTTTGAAGAGTTGGGCGTGGAAGCGGTGGAGCAGTGCCTGCCCAGCTGGGATCTGGACGGTATGCGCTTTGTGCGTTCCAAGGTGGACTTGCAGGTCATGCTGGATGAGTCGGTCCACACCCCCATCGACGCAGCAAAGGCCTGCAAGATCGATGCTGCAGACATTATCAACATCAAACTGATGAAGTGCGGCGGCCTGTACCCGGCGGAAAAGATCAACGCCATTGCCGAGGCAAACCATGTACAGTGCATGGTGGGCTGCATGCTGGAGACCAAGGTGGCCATTGCTGCCGGTGTGAGTCTGGTTGCCGCCAAGCAGAACATCACCGAGGCGGACTGCGACAGCTTTATGTACGCTGTGGACCCTGAGATGGGTATGCCCGGCGGTTTTGCCGTGAATGGCGGCGTCTACACCCTGTCCGACAAGCCGGGCCTTGGCATCGATATTGATTTTTAAGCGGGACCCCGCAGAGAGGTATAGAGAGGTATATTATGGCGAATACGGTTTTTTCCTCCGAAGGCGCGCTCCTGTTCATCATGGTCGCCACGGTTGCACTGGGATTCTGGCTGCAGCGGTTCAAGGTGTTCAAAACGCTGGGCCCGGCCCTGACGGTTATCGTCATGGGCATCGTGATGTCCAACCTGCGGATCGTGCCTACCTCCAGCCCTACCTATGATGCCATCAGCAGCTACTGCGTGCCGTTGTCCGTTTCCATCTGCCTGCTGAGCCTGGACCTGAAACAGATGCGCAAATTATCCAAGGAACCGATCATTGCGTTGGCCTCGGCCATATTCAGCGTCTGCGTGGCGGCTTTGGTGTTCGGCATACTGTTCGCCAACAAAATCGACGAGGGCTGGAAGGTGGCCGGTATGTTCGTGGGTACCTACACCGGCGGCAGTTCCAACCTGACCGCCATCGCTGTAGGCCTGGATGCCAGCAAGAACACCATCGCCTCGGCCAATGCCGCCGACTATGTGGTGGGCATCCCCACGCTGATCCTGATGTTTGCTACCCCCGCCCTGTACAAGAGTTCCAAATGGCTGAAAAAGCTGTGGCCCTATGATATGAGCGAGTCGGAGCTGCTGGGGGATGGCAACCACGAGGAACTGATGGCCTCCAAGGAATGGTCCATCCAGGAAATCGCCTGGCTGCTGGCCATCGGCTTTGGCACCGTGTGGGCTGCCACCAGCATCTCCTCGATGGTATTCGGAGAAGGGTTCCGCAGTGCAGGCCGCATCCTGCTCATCACCACCTTCTCCATCATCCTGGCACAGGTGCCGGCCGTCCGCAAGCTGCGCGGCAATTTTGACCTGGGCCTTTTCATAGCGGTGCTGTTCCTGGTGACCATCGGCTTTGCGGTGGACCTGAAGCAGTTCTTCGGCTCCACCTTCTACATCACCCTGTTCTGCTTCTGTGTCATCGCCTGCTCCATTTTGCTGCACCTGCTCATCACCCGGTTGCTGAAAGTCCGTTTTGAGTATGTGCTGCTGTCCATCGTGGGCTGTATCTCGGATGGCCCCACCGCCGCCCTCATCGCCTCCAGCGCCCAGTGGAAGACCCTTATCAACATCGGTTTGCTCATGGGCGTACTGGCCGGTGCCCTGGGCAACTATGTGGGCATCGGTGTAGCCTATGCCATCCGTGCTTTCATCGGTGCCTAAACGGAAAACGGGAGAAACGGAAATGCGTAATTTTGACTTATATGTTTCAGGCATCCTGTACGGCAGACTGCGGCTGGGCGACGGCACACCCCAGATCCGGAAACTGGACGTGCATACCGGCGCGCTGCTGGACTGGCAGGACCTGACTGAACAGGACCGGGATTTTTACCGTTTCTTTGTGAAGATGGACTTTGCCGCCCTGGGGCAGAACCTTTCCCATTACGAGACGGGGCTGCATGGCACCGGGGAAGTTTCCCTGTGCGGCGAGCGCTACACCAGCGAAGACGGCTGCAGCTACCTGCAGCGGGATGTAAAATTCCCCAACAACAAACAGATGAAGGAAGGGCGGCTGATCGCCGTTACCTGCCCTGCCCGGGAGATGGTCACGGTGCTGGTGGAACCCGGTGCCGAAGAGGAGACCATCCTGCGCCTGTGGCGCTCGACCTGGCCGGAGGAACAGTTGTTCCCGGTAGAACATGCGCAGACCTTCCCGGTGCCCATGCGGGACGGGGTACATCTTTCCACCGACGTATACCTGCCTAAAAACTGCAGTACCCCGGTGCCCGCAGTGCTGGTACGCACCCCCTACGGCAAAGAGGACGGCTGTGAGATATACTACCGTTACGTCCAGCGCAGCTACGCGGTGGTAGTACAGGATGTGCGCGGCCGAAACGCCAGTGAAGGCGAATGGCTGCCCAACTACCACGAGGTGGAGGACGGCGACGATACTCTGAACTGGATCGCCGCCCAGCCATGGTGCAGCGGACGCATCGGTATGGTGGGCGGGTCCTACCTGGGTTATGTACAGTGGGCAGCCGCTGCCAGCGGCAACCCCCACCTGAAAGCTCTGATCAGCGTAGTCTGCGCGGGCAGCGCCTTTGTGGATCTGCCCCGCCGGGGTGGGTCTTTCACCTCGGGCATGCTGGCCTGGGCCTTTGCGGTGTCTCAGAAAACCTTCCACCCTGAGCTGATGGAACGCGATGACTGGGAGAAAGTGCTGAACATCCGCCCCCTGACTGACCTGCCGAAAAAGGCTCTGGGGTACGATGTGCCCTTCATCACACGGTGGCTGGAACCCAGTGACTACAACGATTTCTGGCGTATGTCCAACTGGCAGGAACGCTCCGTCAGGGCGCAGATCCCGGCGCTGATTCAGTCCGGCTGGTTTGACGACAACGGCATGGGTACCACCGAAGCCCTGGAACTGGTCCATGACTTCCCTCGGGGTATGCGCAAGGTCATTCTGGGACCCTGGCAGCACAGCGGCAACAGTAAGTACGACATGCACGGGGTATCCTTCGGCAGCCAGGCGCTGCGCTTTGATCTGGACTGGCTGTATTTCCGCTGGTTTGAGCATCACCTCAAGGAAGTGGACAACGGCATCGACCAGACTGCCCCGGTAGAATACTACACCCTGGGCCAGGAGGTATGGAAGACCGCCGAAAACTGGCCAGTGCCCGAGACCCGGGTCACCCACCTGTATCTGGATAGTGACGGCCATGCCAACACCTCTGCCGGGGACGGGCGGCTGACTTTTGCCAAGCCGGAGCGGGAGAACTGCGACGGTTACGCCTATGACCCCGAAAATCCGTCCCAGCACATCATCGATATGTCGGAGAACGAGATCGAAGTGCCGGAGGACTACACCCGGGAGGAACTGCGTCAGGACCTGCTGTGCTACACCTCCCCTGTGCTGAAGGAAGACCTGGTTCTGACCGGTGATATGACGGCGGAGTTGTATATTTCTTCTGACGCGCCGGATACCGACTTTGTGGTGCGTGTTACCGACGTGGATGAGAACGGCCGGTCCATCAAGCTGGCGGATGGCCTGCTCAGCGCCCGATACCGTAATGGCTTTGCCCGGTCGGAGTTTTTGCAGGAAGGCGAGATCGTCTGCCTAAAGATCCGCACCACCAAGTTGTCCAATTGCTTCCGGAAAGGCCACCGCATTCGGGTGACTGTCACCTCCAGCGCCAAGAATTTCATCTTCCCCAACAGCAACACCCGGGAAGGCTTTGCTTCCGCCCGGACCGTGGTGGCCCATAACCGGCTATACCACGGTGGGGTGCACGCCTCCCGCCTGACGGTGCGGGTGGAACCCTAAGCTGATTGCCCTCCCTGTCAGCGGAAGCGAACAGATCACATTCTGCTCCGCAACCATCAAGCCCCGGCCAGAAAAGGCCGGGGCTTTTCTGGTTCCAGGAGTTAGGGCAATACCGCATAATTCTAAGTGCCGGAGCGGTGCTTAAGCCGTTAGGCGGGAATTGTGCGGTGTTGCCTTAGTTATTTGTGCGGGCCTTCCCTGCGTGAAAACCCTGTGAGACGGGTGTCCGCATTCCTCGATGGGACACCCCGAAAATTCGTTTGTGGGCAATCAAACGCTATGCCATGTAAAACATCTTCCCGCCCAAAGCGTGGGCAATCAAGGCGGATAAGCAGAACCATGATTTATTGAAAATTCGGAAAAGAATCTGTATAATACGTATCAGATAGAGCCTATAGCCATGAAAGGCAAGCGGCATAGCAGTCGGCACATAAACGCATTCATTTGCTCTCAAAAGGAGAATTTTCGTGAACTACATCGCAGTAGTCGAGGACAGTGCGCAGGATCGGGCAGTGCTGGACTCGTATCTGGAAAAATACCAGCAGGAGAAAAACTGCCATTTTCAAATCACGCATTTTTCGGATGGCGACGAGATCGCGCTGGGCTATAAGGGCGGCTATGACCTGATTTTGATGGACATCGAGATGACCTTCCTGGATGGTATGTCAGCAGCCGAGGAGATCCGCCGCGCCGACCCGGAGGTGCTTATCATCTTCATCACCAACTCGCCGCAGTATGCCATCAAGGGGTACGCGGTGCAGGCGCTGGACTATATCTTAAAGCCGCTGAGTTATTACGCTTTCTGCCAGCGGATGAACCATGTGCGGGAGCTGCTGGGACGCCGCCAGAAGCATTTCCTCACGGTGCCCTGCGCGGGCGGTGTGCAGAAGCTCGACGCCTCCGACATTTATTATGTAGAAATTTGCGACCACGACCTGCTGTTCCACACCAAGCAGGGCGAGGTGCATTCCACCGGCTCCATGCGCGATGTGGAGCAGAAGCTGCCGCCGGAGAATTTCTTCCGCAGCAGCAAAGCGTACCTTGTTAATCTGGAACACGTGGACGGCATCCAGGACGAGGACGCCATCGTCAACGGTGAGCGGGTGCAGATCAGCCGCGCCAAGCGCAAGGCATTTTTGGCGGCGCTCAACCACTACATGGGGGAAACCATCTGATGGAAACGGAAGTCCTGGGCAACATTCCCCGCCTGTATACCGCGCTGGCAGACTGGCTGGCCTGCCTTTTGTATCTGTTCTTCCCGCCCAAACGTACAGCAGGCTGGCGGCGGTATACGATCCACGCGGTGTTTTTGCTGCTGCTCGGCGTCTTTATGCAGGCAACGGGGCAGGTGCCGCAATTCTGGTTTCTGCCCTGCATTGCGGTATCCATCTTGATCATGTATCTGTACATCCGAATGCAGACCGACGTGCCCGCCCGGAGCGCGGGGTATTACTGCGTCCGCGCGTTTATTTTGGGGGAACTGGCCGCCTCGCTGGAATGGCAGCTCTACTACTATATGGTCGGGCAGCATGGCACGCCGGGCACGGGTGTGCGTGTGTGCATTTTGGCAGTCGTCTATGCCGCAGTGTATGGCGTGGTGTTCGCGCTGGAACGCAATTATAACGATATTGCCTCGCCTCTGCACGTCCACAAAAAGGAATTTCTCAGCACGCTGTTCATTGGTGTGGCGGTCTATGCCGCCAGCAACCTGAGCTATGTCAGCCCGGACACGCCGTTTTCCGGCAAAATGACGGCGGAAATTTACAACATCCGCACGCTGGTAGACCTGGGCGGCATGGCCATTCTGTTTGCGCACCACATGCAGCTGGTGGAGTACCGCCGCAAAAAGGAGCGCGACGCTTTGCAGAACGTCTTGCAGGCGCAGTACGCACAGTACCGCTCGGCGCAGGACAGCATTGACCTTATCAATAAAAAATATCACGACCTCAAGCACCAGATCGCTGTGCTGCGCAGCGAGACCTCAGAGGAAAAGGCCCACTACCTCGACGCGATGGAGCAGGAGATCCGCAGCTATGAGGCGCAGAACAAGACCGGCAACGAGGTGCTGGACACGATCCTGACCAGCAAAAGCCTGTACTGCCAGCAGCACGGCATCACGCTGACCTGCGTGGCAGACGGTGCGGCGCTGGATTTTATGGATACGATGGACCTGTGTTCGCTGTTCGGCAATGCGCTGGACAACGCCATCGAGAGTGTAGAAAAGCTGCCCGACAGCGAGCAGCGATTGATCCATCTGGTGGTGGCACGGCAAAAGAGCTTTTTGTGGGTCCGGGTCGAAAACACCTACGATGGTGCTTTCCGCGCGGACGGCACGTTGCCCAAGACCACCAAGTCCGACGCCCGCTACCACGGCTACGGTCTAAAGAGCATCTACGACACCGCCGAAAAATACGGCGGCACGGCAGAGATCACCACCCAGGAGAACCAGTTCACATTAAAGGTGCTGTTTCCCATCAAGCAGAAATAACCCGGACAGCCCATTTTGGTGGGCTGTTTTTTGCTTTAAGCAACTTGCACAAAGCGCACTGGCATTCAATTGTTAAAAACGACAATAGTGCGTACCGTTTGCGCTGCAAAAGCAACGGTTGACGTACGAATCTCCCACAAAAAGAACGAGATGTGGTATGGTTTTGTCATCGAAAGAGGGCCGAGTGGCTCCCTACAAATGACAGGAGGAGAATATGAAAAAACGTGATTCATCACCGAAAGCAGCACGCATTGCCACTGCATCGCTCAGTGTGCTGTTGGCAGTAGCCATCGGCACAACCTGCGGCGCGACCTCATACAGATCGCTGGTTTGCAGCACGATTGGCGGTACCATGTACAAAACCATTGATAAAGCGAATGCAGAACCGCTTCAGGCCAGCACGGACAACGGCATGTCCCTGGATGAGTGGAAGAAAGCCGCTGACCAGTTGGTGGAAGATGTGACCAGCGAGGGTATTGTTCTGCTGAAAAACCAGAATCAGACGCTACCGCTTGCTAAAGGCTCCAAAGTGACATTGTTTGGCCGTTCTTCTGTTGATCTGGTTCTCGGTGGCACCGGCGCAGGTAATATCAATACTGACTATGTGGTCGACCTCAAATCGGCAATGGAGGCAGACGGTCGTTTCACCATCAACAGCACAATTTGGGATTTCTATAAAACCTACGATGGAAAAGACGGCTATGTCCGCAGCAACGGCGGCTATATGGGTGCCAAGCCGGAGGATATCTATACGGCAGAAGTTCCGGTAAGTGAATACACCGATGAGGTCAAGCAGTCGTACATAGACTATAATGATGCGGCCATTGTGGTATTCTCCCGCGTAGGCGGTGAGGCTTCGGATATGCCGACTGGTGCATTTGGCGACGGCGAAAAGTACCTCGCTTTGCAGCCTGCGGAAGAAGCTCTGCTGAAGGAAATCAAGAACAGCGGTGCTTTTGATAAGATCATTGCCGTGATCAACACTTCCAACGCGATGGAATTGAGCTGGGTCGATCAGGAAGAGTATGGGATTGATGCCTGCCTCTGGATCGGCGGTGTTGGGCAGAGTGGTTCGCGTGCGGTTGCTAAAGTACTTGACGGCGAAGTGAACCCCTCCGGTCGCCTGTCCGATACCTATGCGGCGGATTCCTTCTCTTCCCCCGCTATGCAGAACTTTGGCGATTTCACTTTCACGAATGCCGATGAAATAAACTCTTCTATCGGCGAGGCAAACAACGGCACAAAGTATGTTGTGTACCGCGAAGGCATCTACGTCGGCTATCGTTATTATGAGACGCGTTATTCCGATGGTGTGACGGATCCCGCCGGTACGAATGCGCTGTCCTCTGCGGGTGCTTTCGTAGGCGATACGTGGAATTATGACAATGAAGTCTGCTATCCCTTCGGCTACGGTCTGAGCTATGGCGCTGAGGATGGCCTTCCGTTTACGCAGGAAGTTGTTTCTTCCAAGATGAGTGATGATGGGCTGGAAATGCAGGTCAAAGTTACGAACAACGGCACTGCTGCGGGCAAAAACGTCGTGGAGCTTTACGCACAGCAGCCGTATACCTGCGGCGGCATTGAGAAATCCGCCGTACAGCTTGTTGGCTTTGACAAGACGGATATCCTTGAACCTGGTCAGTCTGAGACGGTCACGATCACAGTGCCGAAGAAAGAGTTCTCTTCTTACGATTACCGAACCGACAAGACCTATGTGCTGGATGCCGGTGACTACCACTTCGCTATTGGCAACAGCGCCCACGATGCACTGAATAATATTCTGGCCGCACAGGGCAAGACGGTTGAGGATGGCATGGATGCCGAAGGTGATGCAGAGAAAGTTTATCTCTGGAACAATGCCAAGAAAACCCTGCTGAATGTTTCTTACAGCGGGGACGAAGTAACCAACCGTTTCGATGATGCAAGTCTGGAATATTATGGGGAGGATACGGATTATTTGACCCGCAGCGACTGGAGCACCTTCCCCGAAAGCTATACTGATCTGACGGCCACGGCGGATATGATGGCGGCCATTGACGCAGAAGGCAGCTATGAACCGGGCAGCAGCGATACTTCCGCTATCGTTACCGGTCAGGACAACCAGATGACGCTGGCAAAAATGTACGGCGTTCCTTTCGACGACACGGAAACTTGGGATAAGCTCCTGAACCAGCTTACCACCAAGGAGATGACCCGCATTGTCACCGGCTCGGCACTGTCTCCCATTCCGTCCATTGCGTATCCGGCCATGTTCATGAAGGACGGCCCGCAGGGCAACCAGCTCCGCACATATGTGGAGGATGGCACAAGTGCTACTGGCTTCTGCGGTGAAGTTCTCCGCGCTTGCTCGTTTAACCGTGACCTGATGTATGAAGTTGGCACCGCAATGGGTGAGGACTGGTACCGTACTGAAACAGTAGGCGCTTATACGCCGGCTGTCAATATCCATCGCACACCGTATGCCGGTCGTAACTTTGAGTATTATTCCGAGGATGGCTTCCTTTCTGGTGAACTTGCCACGCAGGAAGTGGAAGGTCTGCAGAATCACGGCGTTATCTGCTACATCAAGCATTTTGCACTGAACGATCAGGAAACCAACCGTCAGGGCATCTGCACCTTCTCTAACGAGCAGGCTATCCGCGAAATCTATCTGAAAGCCTTCGAGAAACCTTTCACCGAAGGAAAGGTCAAGGGCTCCATGGGCGCATTCAACCGCATTGGTTGCACCTGGGCCGGGGCACACAGCGGATTACAGAAAGACGTTGTTCGCACAGAGTGGGGCTCTACCGCAATCCTGGATACCGATATTGCAATCAACACTACGATGCAGAGCGTTGTGGGCGGTCTGGAAGGCGGCAACACGATGTGGGGAACTTCCGGCAGTGTATTCTACGGCTATATGGTTGATAAGGTGCCCAAAGATGCGAAACTGCTTGCCAATATGCGAGAAGCCTGCCACGTCATCCTGTACAATGTAGCAAACAGCAACGGTATCAACGGACTTTCTGCAACGGCACATGTCGTTTCGGTTACACCTTACTGGGAAAAGCTTGCCTATGCGCTGATTGCTGTGCTGGCTATTGCAGATGCCGTTGCCGCATTCTTTGTGGTCAAAAATTCCAAACGTAAAGAAACGCTGTGAGGTGCTAAGATGAATACATTCTTCAAAAAATCCTCCCTTCTGCACACGATTACTGCGGTTGGAATGGCAGCTACTGCCATTGTGTATGCGCTGGCTAAGGCAAAAGAAAATTCGCCTATTATCATTGCTCTTTTGGTGATTGGCGCATTGCTGGAACTCTTTGTCGCATCCGACAAGGCTCCTAAATATTTCGAGTATCTTCCATTTGCCGCAGCACTCGTCAGCGTGGCTATGTTCATCAACCTTGCCTTTGATGAGATCGGTGACATTCTGTCGAAGATCAATATGGATGGTTTAAGTACTTCCTGGATTGCAAGTGCGGTCCTGCTGGTCATCTGCATGATCTGCGCGGCAGTGTCTACCGTGTGGGGCAAAAAATAAGAAAGGGTGTATACCTTGCTGCGAAAGGTTTGGAATACGGCAAAAAAACATATAGACCTATGTGCCTTTGCGCTGATCACCGGAATCGCCGTCATTGACCTGCTGCGTTACGCTGCGTTGGGAATGCTTCAGCCGTTGCTTTATATGGTGGTAACAGAACTTATCCTTGTAAGCTTTGCTTTTGCAGCGTGGAAGGGCAAGCTGCCGATTCTGATGCTGCCGGTCGGCCTTGCAGTCGGCTGGCTGGGAACATGGACGAATTACCTGGAAACAACGCTGTTCCATATCGGCTTCTTCCTGCAAGCAGGCGTTGCGATTCTTTGGGCGCTGGGTGGCATTGTGCTGGCGCTGCGTCATATAAAGCAGGCCGCGCCGCATTGGTGGGTGTTTCTGGCGTTGCCGCTGGTGCTGACCGCCGGCTGCATGGTCGTGTGTAAAGTCAGCTATGATGCGGCGCGCACGGCAGACCGCGCTGGGCAAACCGTATGGGCCGTTCCGCAGATATACGAGCAGGAATGTGAACATCCTGGAATCGTAGAGCATATAAGCTATGAGACGAAAGCCTACGCTACCGATGAAAGAACCGTTGAAAAACAGGCATGCGTATATCTGCCCTACGGATATGACCCGGAAAAGCAGTACAACATTCTATACCTAATGCACGGCACCGGCGACAATGAAGACTACTGGCTTTTAACGCATCCTGAGAACAAAACCATGCTGGATCAGATGATTGAGCAGCAGGTAATTGAACCGCTTATCGTTGTCACCCCGACTTTCTATGTGGAAGATGACTGCAAAGACGGTTTGGATCCCTTGACTTACTCCTTTGCCAAGGAATTGCGAAACGATCTCATGCCTGCGGTGGAAGCGCAGTATTCGACCTATGCGGAAACCTGCGACGATGCAGGTTTCGCTGCCAGCCGTGAGCATCGTGCCTTTGCGGGTCTTTCCCGCGGCGCAGTAACGACGAACCATTCTGCCGTGTGCCAGGCGCTGGATTACTTTGCATGGTTCGGAACCTTCAGCGGCAGCAGAACCACTGCGGATGAATTCCGGGCGGCTATCCAGTCTGATGAGTTTGCACAGCTTCCCATCAAATATCTTTACGCTTGCGGAGGCAGCTACGATTTTGCACTGCCTGGTCAGATCGAGGATTACAACAATTTGCTTGCAGTCGAACCCCGACTGCAAAGCGGCGTGAATACGACATTTGCTGTCTATCCTCTGCGCCACCATTCAGCAGATAATTGGCATATCGCTTTGTATAATTTCCTGCAAAAAGTGTTCGTAGAATAAAGCCGCATCTCCAATAAAAGGGTTTCCTCTACAACGGGTTTCTGCCAGGAGGAAGCCCTTTTGTTGGTATCTGCGTGATTTCTGTAAAACAGACTATGTAAGAGGAACATACAATGAAACCAACCCCACTTCTCACCGGCTGGACCTGCCGCCATCTGGGCGATACGGCACCCGGCAAACCGGTGACCCTGCCCCATGATGCCATGCTGGCTGAACCCCGCACCGCCCTGAGCGCGGGCGGCACCAATACCGGCTGGTACGAGGGATATGACTACGAATACCGGCGCACCCTGACCGTGCCGGAAAACGAGCTGGCAGACACCCACATTCTGGAGTTTGAGGGCGTCTACCATAATGCCGAGGTCTGGCTCAACGGTCAAAAGGCAGCGTTCCGCCCCTACGGCTACACCAACTTTTATGTTGATTGTGCGCCGTATCTACACGCAGGCGAGAACGAGCTGCGGGTCATTGCCCGCAACGCCGACCAGCCCAACAGCCGGTGGTATTCCGGTGCGGGCATCTACCGCCCGGTGCAGCTTTGGACGGCAAGGGGCGCGCATATCGCACTGAACGGCGTTAAAATCCGCACCCTGTCGCTTGACCCCGCCGTCGTGGAGGTGCGCGTAAAGACCACCGCCCCCGGCACGGTACGCCTGATGGTGGACGACCTGCCCGCCGTGCAGCAGGAGAGCGACGGCGAGGCCGTATTTACCCTGACCCTTGATAACGCCCGCCTTTGGACGCCTGAAACGCCAAACCTGTACACCTGCCGCGTCAGCTTTGCCGATGATGAGGTGACCGAGACGTTCGGTGTTCGCAAGGTCGAGTGGGGTACGGACGGTTTCCTGCTCAACGGCAAGCGGTACATCATCCAGGGTGCGTGCATCCACCACGATAATGGTCTGTTGGGCGCAGTTTGTGACCCCGACGCCGTGGCGCGCAAAGTACGCCTGCTGAAAGAGAACGGCTACAACGCCATTCGCTCAGCGCACAACCCCTGCTCCAAGGCGCTGCTGGCAGAGTGTGACCGGCAGGGCATGCTTGTCATGGACGAGTACATCGACCATTGGTACATCCACAAAACCGAGCATGACTACGTGGATTATTTCAACGACTGGTGGCGTCAGGATCTGACCGACATGGTGGAAAAAGACTACAACCACCCCTGCGTCGTGCTCTACTCCACCGGCAACGAGGTCAGCGAGACTGCCCAGAAGCGCGGCATCGCCCTGACCAAAGAGATGACAGACTTCCTGCACGGGCTGGACGATTCCCGCCCGGTGACCTGCGGTGTGAACATCTTCTTCAACTTTTTAAGCTCCATCGGCTTCGGCGTGTACAGCGACGAAAAGGCAAAAAAAGAAGTCGAGCGCGCCGAGAAAGCCAAACAGCGCGGCGAGAAGGCCGCCAGGAAAAAGGCGGTCGGCAGTCAGTTCTTCAACAATCTGGCGGGGCTGCTGGGCGATGAGTTCATGAAGCGCGGCGCGACCCTGCACGGCTGCGACGTCAAGACCCGTGACGCCTTTGCCAACATGGACATTGCGGGCTACAACTACGGCATCTACCGCTATAAGCACGACCTGAAAAAGTACCCGCAGCGGTTGATTTTGGGCAGCGAGACCTTCTGCAACGATGCTTATAAATTCCGCGAGCTGGCCAAACAGGAGCCACGCTTGGTGGGCGACTTTGTCTGGGCGGGCATGGACTACCTTGGCGAAGTCATGGTCGGCTCGTGGGAGTATGCCGACTACGCCGAAACGTTCGACGGCGGTCCGGGCTGGGTGTCGGCGGGTTCGGGACGCATCGACCTGACCGGCAAGCCGCTGGGCGAAGCCCTCTATACCCGCGTGGCGCTGGAGGCCGACAACGGCCCCTATATCGCCGTCTGCCCGGTCAACCATACCGGAGACCGCCACAGCCCCAGTGCGTGGAAGATGACGAATTCCATGCCCAGCTGGAGCTGGACCGGCTGCGAGGAGCGCAAGGCCAACGTGGAGGTCTACGCCCGCGCCGCCCGCGTGGAACTGGTGCTGAATGGTCACACGGTGGGCAGTAAAACGCTGAAAAATGATTGTCTTGCAAAATTCAGCATTCCCTATGAGAGCGGCACGCTGGAAGCCGTCAGCTATGACGCTGCCGATCACGAAATTGGTCGCTGCAAGCTGCAAAGTGCCGACGGCACGACCCGCCTGACGCTGGACGCCGAAGAACCTACCGTAAAACCGGGGCACCTGTGCTACATCCGTCTGCGCTACACCGATGAAAACGGCATCACCAAGCCGCTGGCGCGCGGCAGTATTCAGGTACAGGTGCGCGGCGGCACGTTGGTGGGGCTGGGCAGTGCCTGCCCCTTCAACAAGCACAGCTATCTGGACAGCGAAACCGATACCTACTACGGCGAGGCGCTTGCCATCGTCCGCATGGGGGACGGCGACGCCATGACGATTGCTGCTTCCGACGGCGAATACAGCGCGGCGCTGACCGTGCCTGCGCAAGCATGAGGCGAGCTATGGAGGTATGGGCTATTTTGCGGCGCTTGCCATCACGCTGTTTCTGGCGGCGTTCGTTCTCATCACCGTCATCAACGGCGGCGTGCAGATGGTGATTTACTTCCCGATTTATAAAATCATCTTCCCGGAAGGGGAGCAGATTAAAAACTAACCTGCCCCCAAAAGGGTTTGGAGCAGGTCGGTACCATGCGGCATTCTTTTGTACGCATGGGATAAAATCCGTTCTGAGCCTTGGCACACAACACCACAAAGCTCAACAAAAGCTCGTTGAAACGATAAGTTTCAACGAGCTTTTGTCGGCTCTTTTTTAGGACGCAAATTTCAGTGCAGGGCTTCGCACAGGGCAATCGGGGTCAGCGCCTGGCCTTAGCAGCTCCATGGCGCGCTGGACGCGCAGCCCTTTACAACCGGCGGTCAGGGTGCTATAATAAATCCGACCGACCGGTCGGTCGGAAAAGAAAGGGAACACTTCCATGCCGAAATACAGCGTTAAAAAGCCATTTACCATTCTGGTGGCGGTCATTCTGGTGCTGGTGCTGGGCTTTGTCAGCCTGACCGGCATCCAGACGGACCTGCTGCCTGCCATGAACCTGCCCTATCTGATGGTCATCACGACCTACCCCGGCGCCAGCCCCGAGCAGGTCGAGGCCGACGTGACCAAGCCGCTGGAAAATGCACTTTCGACGCTGAACGGCGTCAAGAACGTGACGAGCCAGAGCAATGAGAACTACAGCCTGCTCTTTCTGGAATACCAGGACGACACCGACATGGACAGCGCCATGGTCAAGGCCAGCACCGCCGTGAACCAGCTCGGCGACGCGCTGCCCGACATGGCGTCCACGCCGACGCTGATGGAGATCAGCCCGGACATGATGGCGACGCAGTACATTGCCGTGGACTACGACGGCATGGACATTTACGAGCTGTCCGACTATGTCAGCGAAAACGTGCTGCCCCAGCTCGAGCGCGTGGACGGCGTGGCCAGCGTGTCCACGACGGGCCTGGTGGAAAAGTCGGTGCAGATCACGCTCGACCAGGAAAAGATCGATGCTGTCAACGACAAGCTGCTGGTCAAGGTCAGTGACCGCCTGGCCGATGCCAAAAAAGAGCTGGATGCCAACAAGAAAAAAATCAACGATGGCATGAAGGAACTGGACGCCGCCCAGGCCCAGCTGGACGCAGGCAAGGCCCAGCTGAACAGCCAGAAGGCCGACGTGACGACCCAGCTGCGGGACGCCATCACCGAGCTGGACAAGCAGATCCCCGAGCTGGAAAAGAAGATCGCCAGCCTGCAGACCGACCTGGACGAGGCAAACCGCAAGCTGGAGGACGCCAAAAATACCAGCACGACCCTGCCCGAGGTCACGCTGCCCATCGACGATGCACTGTTTGCCAGCTGCAAGACGGTGCTGGCCGCCTACGACCCGCAGTATAACGCCGACGCGCTCCCGGCCAATCTGGCCGAAGCCAAGAGCGACCTGAACAAGATGGGCGCGATGATCAACTCGATCGACCGCGCGGATGCGGCCATCCGCCAGCGCGCCGCAGACGAGGGGCTGTTGGAGCAGAATATGACGGTGGAGCAGACTGCGGCCTACTTAGATGCCCAGTATGCGGCCATGAGCGCCCGCATTCAGGCGCTGGAGGCGGAAATCGCGTCGCTGCAGGACTCCCTCAACAACACCGAGGACGAGACCGAACGGGCCGATTTACAGGCGCAGATCGACGCCAAGCGCGCCGAGCAGGCGCAGGACCAGGCTGTCATCGACGGCAACGCCGCCCGCCGCGCCCGCGTCAGCGAGCTGAGCGGCAATCTGTCAACGCTCTCCACGACGAAGGTCGCCCTGCAGAACGCCACGACGCTGCTGACTGCGCGGCAGGAGGCCGAGACTGCGCTGAACGACGGTATGCAGCCGCTGCAGCAGACGCTGAACGACACCGCCGCCGCCCTGCGCGACCAGCTGACCAAAGCGCAGGAAATGCTGACCCAGCTGAATGAACAGCGCGACAAGCTGCAAAAAATGCTGGCAAGCCTTGGCGACGAGGCGGTAGACCCCGCCATGGCCGATATGGCCGTCCAGCTGCTGCTGAGCGGCACCGAGGCCCAGCTGCAGCTGGGCGAGTTCCAGGTCTCCAGCGGTAAGACCCAGCTCGAGGCCGGCAAGACCCAGCTCGAGGCCGCGCAGGAGGAATACGAGTCCGCCCGCGAGGAGGCGCTGAAAAGCGCGAATCTGAACCAGCTGCTGAACATGACGACGCTGCAGCAGCTCATTTATGCGCAGAACTTCTCGATGCCCGCGGGCTATATCGAGGGCGGCGACGGCGACGACAACCGCTACATCGTCAAGGTCGGTGATGCCTTTGCCGACGCGGACGAGCTGAAAAGCATGGTGCTCTGCAATATCGACGGCATCGGCGACGTGCGCCTGTCCGATGTGGCCGAGGTCGAAATGACCGACAACGCCGACGACGCCTACGCCAAGGTGGACAAGAACCGCGCCGTGCTGCTGTCGCTGTACAAGAGCTCGACGTCGTCCACCTCGACGGTCTCCAACGCCAGCAGCGCGGCGATGGAAACGATGATGGCCGAAAACGAGGGCCTGCACCTGACGCCCATCATGGACCAGGGCGACTATATCAAGCTCATCGTCAACAGCGTGCTGTCCAACCTGATCGAGGGCGCAGCGCTGGCCATCATCGTACTGGCGCTGTTCTTAAAGGACCTGCGCCCGACCATCGTCGTGGCCATCAGTATGCCGTTGAGCGTGCTGTTTGCCATTGTGCTGATGTATTTCACCGGCATTACCTTCAATATCCTGTCGCTGTCCGGCCTGGCGCTGGGCGTCGGCATGCTGGTCGACAACTCGGTTGTCGTCATTGAAAACATCTACCGTCTGCGGGGCCGCGGCGTGCCCGCTGCCCGCGCGTCGGTGCAGGGCGCGCGTCAGGTGGCCGGGTCCATCGTATCCTCCACTCTGACGACGATCTGCGTTTTTCTGCCGCTGGTGTTCACCACCGGCATGGTGCGCGAGCTTCTCAGCGACATGGCCTGGACCATCACCTTCAGTCTGCTGGCGTCCCTTGTTGTGGCGCTGACCGTTGTGCCCTGCGCGGGCTCCACCGTGCTGAAAAAGCAGAAGGACATCAAGCACCCGCTGTTCGACAAGGTGCTGAACGGCTATGAAAAGCTGCTGCGCTTCTGCCTGCGCCGCAAGGCTGTGCCACTGGCGCTGGCCATTGCGCTGCTGGGGGTGTCGGTCTGGCGCGTCGCTACCATGGGCATCGTCATGATCCCCGACATGAGCAGCAACCAGCTGACCATTACGGTCAATGTGCCTGACGATACGGCTAAGGAGGACGCCTTCGCCACGGCGGACAGCGTCATGGACGCGGTCATGACCGTGGACGGCGTCGATACCGTCGGCGCGATGTCGGGCGGTTCCAGCGACATGGTCGCCATGGCCGGCGGCAATGCCGCCGCCGACAACACCACGTTTACCTATTACGTCCTGCTGGGCGACAAGGCACCCAAGGCCAAGGTCGTGGAGCAGGAGATCTACGGCAAAACAGCAGATCTAAACTGCGAAATTGAAGTGAACTCCAATGGCATGATGGACATGAGTGCGCTGTCCGGCTCCGGCATCGAGGTGGACCTCTACGGCAGCGAACTCAATGACCTGGCCGCCGCAGGCAAGCAGGTCATGGCGCTGATGGAGGGCATCGACGGTATCCAGAACGTCACCGACGGCCAGGACGCCGGCGACGCCGAGATCAACATCACGATTGACAAGGACAAGGCTATGCGGATGGGTCTGACCGTCGCGCAGGTCTACCAGCAGATCGCCGCCAAGCTGACGACGGACACCACCGCCACGACGCTGAAGGCGGGCGGCGACAGCTACAGCGTCGTCATCGTCGATAAGACCGACACGCCGACGCTGGACGATATTTTCAATATGGAGTTCGAGACGACGACCACCGACGAGAACGGCAGCAGCGTAAAGGAGACGCACACCCTCGGTGAGTTCGCGACCCGCACCACGACGGCGGGCTATACGACGATTGCCCGCGAGAACGGCGCCCGCAAGCTGGCCGTGACGAGTGAGACCGCCGACGGCTACAACACGACGCTGCTCTCCCGCGAGCTGGAGCCGCAGCTGGCTGCACTGGACCTGCCCGACGGCGTGACCGCCGAGCTGGCCGGTGAGACGACCCAGGTCACCGAGATGCTGAGCCAGATGGCAAAAATGCTTGCACTGGCATTGGCTTTTGTCTATTTTGTCATGGTGGCGCAGTTCCAGAGCCTGCTGTCGCCGTTCATTGTTCTGTTCACGATCCCGCTGGCCTTCACCGGCGGTATGCTCGGCCTGATGGCTGCCGGTGAGCAGCTGTCGCTGATCTCGCTGATGGGCTTCCTGGTCCTGATGGGCGTCGTCGTCAACAACGGCATTGTGTTTGTGGACTACGCCAACCAACTGCGCATCGGCGGGCTGGAGCGCACCGACGCCCTTGTGGCGACGGGCCGCACCCGTATGCGCCCGATCCTGATGACGACGCTGACGACGGTGCTGGCGATGGTCACGATGCTGTTCGGCACCGACATGGCCAGCGAGATGAGCACCGGCATGGCCATTGTCATCATCGGCGGCCTGAGCTACGCCACGCTGATGACGCTGTTCGTCGTGCCTGTGCTGTATGACCTGTTCTACCGCAGGCCGCCGGTCAATATTGACGTCGGTGATGACGGTCTGGACGACCTGCCCGACGATGCGGCAGAGTTTGCGGCAGAGTTCGCCGCCCGCCGCGCCGCCGAGGCTGCATCCGCGCCACGCCGCCCGGATCTGAGCCGCGCGGCCCGTGTGCCGGAGGAAAATGACGGGGAGAAAAAGGAGGCCGACCATGACAATGGATAACCATGCAGCCCGCAAGGCTGCCGTCTACGAGGCTGCCCTGCAGCTGGTCGCCCGGGGCGTCAGCCCCGCCGCTATGACGATCCAGCAGCTTGCCGACACGGCAGGTATTGGAAAAGGCACGGTGTACGGCTATTTTTCCTCAAAGGAGGAGATCCTGCAGGGCCTGGCTGAATACTGCTTTGCCCGGGAAATCGAGCGCATCCGCGTCCTGTTTGCCGACTGCAGCACGCTGGCCGGGCTGGAGGAGCGGACGGTGGCCTATTTGCAGGACATTGCCGCCAACCGAATGGGCGATTATAAGATGATTGCTCAGGCGATGGGCACGCCGGGAAAGTGCGAGTCCGTGCCCGCCTGTGCGGACGAGCTGCGTGACATCATGCGCACACTGCTCATACGCCTGCAGGCTGCGGGGGAGATCGACCCCGCGGTAAGCCTGGAATACTGCTGCACCGCGATTTTTTCCGCCGTTGTCGGCGGCCTGATCGGGCTGTGCTTTACCGCGGAGTGCGGGATACAGAGCGGCCTGCTGGAGAATTTAAAAATGCTGCTGCATCGGACATTACAGGTGCAGCAATAAAAAGCAGCCCGTGAGCGACAGTGCTCACGGGCTGCTTTGTGCTTATATTACAGCAGCTTACTCCCCAGCGCGCGGCTTGTACGGGAGAGGGAGAGGTTGGCAAGCTCCTGATTGTCCAGCGTGTAGCGCAGGACGAGGACGTTCGCCACAAAGAGGACGGCCAGCTTGACCGGCATGCTGCCGGAGTCGAGCGGGCTTTCTTTGGCACCGCACAGAAGCACGACATCGGCCAGTGCTGCGCCGGGGGCGTCGCTGTAGTGGGTGAGCAGGATGACCTTGGCACCGTTCTCCCTGGCCAGATGCAGTGTGTCCATCATATCCCGCGTTGCGCCGGAGTAGGAGACAAAGACCACGACGTCCTCGGGACCCATCAGGCTGGCGGCGATGGCCTGCATGTGGCTGTCGCCTGCCGTGCGGAACTTGGTGGAGAGCATCGAGAACCGTGCCCAGATGTCGCAGGCCAGTATATAGCTGCCGCCCTGCCCGAAAAAGAACACCTGCCGTGCCCGCTGCAAAAGCGTGGCCGCGCGGTCCACCGACTCGGGGTCCAGTGCGCTGCGGGTGCCGTTCAGTGCCTCGATGGCGGTGTTGTAGGCGTGGGTGCAGAGCGTCTGGGTGTCGACGCCCGGCTCCAGCTTGAGCGAGACCGGCATCGCCGTGGCCGTGGCCTTTGCCAGTGCGATTTTCATCTCGTTATAGCCGTCAAAGCCCAGGGCGCGGCAGAAACGGAAAATCGTAGCCTCTGCCACACCGCAGGCTTTTGCCAGCGATGAGATCGACAGGTATTGTGCGTCCTCTGCGTGCTGCATAAGGTAATCCGCAACGATGATGCCGGATTTCGTCAGGCTGTCGCGCTTGGTGCGCAGCATATCCCAAAAACTTTGCTCTGCCATGATGGAGGGTCCTTTCTGCTGTGATGTGTTGCGGAACTTGGCCCCCTCTGCGAGGGGGCTCCGCCCGCAGGCGGTGGGGGAGAGAACTGTGTGGCTGCCCGAAATATTTCGGGCTATGGCAAGGTTCTCTCCCTCCGCCCCTTCGGGGCACCTCCCTCGCAGAGGGAGGTTTTTCGACGCGTAGGGGCGGATTCCATATCCGCCCGGAAGGCTTGCCACTGCCGCAGGCGTCCGCGGGCGACAAATGGTCGCCCCTACAAAACAAAAGCTCACCCTGCACATTCATGCAGGATGAGCTGTGGGAGTATATGAGATAGCAGATACCATCAAACACTGTACGATAGAGCCCTCCACAAATCCCTTATCTGCGCAGTTTTTTCGAACTTTGCATAGGTCACATATCAGAAAAGGCATTTCGAATATATATACATTCTTTTTTCCCTTTCGATGTCTTAATTATATCATTCTATACATCATCCCGCAACCGCTTTGAGGACAATTATACTTTTGCTCTCGTTACCCGTTGGGGCACAATAGAATCAGTCATACTCGATAGTCTCACTATTATACCAACATCGGATAACAAAGCAGCCGCCCTCACGGCGAGGACGGCTGCAATCTAAATATTTCGTTGTAATTGGATATCAATTGGCGTTACTTGACTATGTAGAATCGCTCACAAGTGTTGAAGATTACCATTCCTCTATTACCCAAGCCATACTTTTCTTTCAGCGACTTTTCCTTTTCGGCATCAATGCCGCAAGAACCCTGTATAACTCCAGTAAGAGCATCTGTCACATCAAAGTGTGCCGACTTGTCAGCGATTACCGCAGATTCAGCTTCCACACGTTTTGCATTGGAATTCCCCGCACAAATCTGCTTCTGGTTACTTTCATCAACAACCATACCTTAATCTCCATTTCAATTCAGCGAAAAGAGCCTCAGCGTTAATCCTCAGTCCTTGTAGCGTTACCGCTAATCCGATTGTATCATATCCGACATCGCTTTTCTACCACTTTTCGACCGCTTCTTTACTTTCTGCCGATGAATTTCTTTTAGGTCTTCTATAGCCAATTCTGTATCCATGCAGTGGAACATCAAGTAATTGGTATTCATAGTTTCAGCGGGAGCTTGTTTATAAATGTCTTTACTTGATTCACCAGTAAGAAAATGCCAGTATCGGTATACATAGCCCGCCCAATAAAGGACCTCGTTATGGTATAGCTTTCCATCCTTTGGCGCATTAGGGCATCGGTCAGCAAATTCTTCCAGCAGATATTCTTCTCCCGCCCATTGCATTCGGTTATAAGTAGAATCCAGTTCTTTTGCGAGCGAGGATGTCATGAACTGCTTAATGAATTGTTCGCTGTTGTATCCGGCCTTGCCCGCATTTTCAAATAATCGCCCCTGTATATCGCACAACTGCGACTGCCACGGTCCTAGCATTTTATCACAACTCTTCAATTTCGATATTGGGGGTCGCCCCATATTTTCCAAGAAGGTATCCTTTGCGTATATTTTCTGTTGTGTGAGCCGAGAAATCACGGATACCATATAGTTCCGACACGCCCTCGCTATTCTTGTCCACGAAATAGAGTTGTTCTTTTCGGAGCAATTCCATGTCCAGCAATTCGGTGTTGTGCGTTGTAAAAACAATCTGTGCGCCATTGGGGTTAGTCTTTTTGCTCTGGAACTTAGCAATGACAAATTCGACTAAGGCCGGATGCAGTTCTTTTTCTATACCATCTACCAGCAAAAGCCCACCTTTGGTCAATACAGATTCAATCGCGGGAGCAAGCGCCATCAATTTTCTGGTACCGTCCGATTCGTCGGAAAGTTCCATCGTATAGACGTTGGAATTTCCGATTTTATCCTTGCCTTGGTGTATTGATATTGCCTTTAGATTCGTTTCCGAATCATTGGAAGTCTCTGAAAGCAATCGCATAAATTGCACCAGCTCAGCGCTGATTTCTTCCGAGGAAGCAGCTTCTTCATCAATTTGTTTACCGTTGATTTCGAATCGCATATCTTCGATACCAACATCCGCAGCCTTCGCATAATTAGAAATGGCTCTCATAATATTGGCATCATTGGGGTAGGTTTAACAGCCTGCGCCTTGAAAGCCTCCTGTAACGCTTCCAGCGCCTTATCCTTACCGCTGCCATAAAACGCCTCCAAGAAGCGAATGAGTTCATTGCAAAGAAGCACGGAAGCGATGCTGTGCGTCAACAGAACCTCAAAGATATCCAAACATTCAACGCTTATTTGGAAAAGATGGATGCCCCAAAAGACCATCAGAAAGAGAGTTAAATACCATGAAGAAACAAAATGAAGGCGTTCTTGCTTATCAAGAATCCAAACGTCAAAACACGCTTTCAAAAATTGATGAAGCCTACAACTACCTCAAGCAGACACACCAGACCATTACGAAGACTGCAATCAGCATGGAGAGCGGCGTTAGTATTAAAACTATATGCAAGCCTTACGTCCGAAACCATTTATCTAAATATCCAGAATTTTCTCACACTGATAAAGGCGACTACAAAAGCCCTGAAGAAATGGCAGCAAAAATAGAAGTTCTGGAAGACCGACTTTCGAAATCTGTTAATCGAAACAAAGAACTTCTTGCTGAAATCCAGAAAATCCGAGCCGAAAGTGCCATAAAGTATAAACAACTACAATTGGACTATGAGCGGCTCGCCGGAGCGTACCAGAAAGAAACCGAGAAAAAGATTATTCGCCTGTAGCAATGGCTCCCAGCAGTCAAACCACAGTCAAATTTCCATATTGATAGATATACACTTTTCACTAAGAATACTGTATATTATTCACACAAAAAAATTCACCCATAGAGAACTTTCGTAAGCTGTTTTAGCTACGTTGTTTTCTATGGGTGAATTTCATAGGTGAACCGTTTTCTGTTCACACTCCTGTGGTTGGGTCGGCGAGGTTCGAACTCACGAATGCGGGAGTCAAAGTCCCGTGCCTTACCACTTGGCGACGACCCATTATAAAAGAAAAGGCCGTGCAGGAACGCGCCTGTACGGTCTTTGGTGGGGTGCCTAGAGAGATTCGAACTCTCGGCCTCCAGAGCCACAATCTGGCGCGCTAACCAACTGCGCCATAGGCACCACATAATGCGCCCGAAGGGACTCGAACCCCCGGCCCACTGCTTAGAAGGCAGTTGCTCTATCCAGCTGAGCTACGGGCGCTTATTGCGGGTTCATGTCCGCGAGGGACATACTGCGTAAGATATTATAGCAACGGAGAGCCGGGTTGTCAAGCATTTTGCAAAAACTTTTTTACAAATCCGGCGGGATTTTTCCCGTGAAATACACCTCATACCACTCAATAAAGCAGTAAAACGCCCAGAGCTTCGTCATAGCGTTGGTTTTTCCCGCACGGTGGGCGTCCAGCAGGGCGCAGAGCGCACCCGTGTCAAAAAAGCGCTCGGCTGCCGGGCCGGTGAGCTTGGCCTTGACCAGCGCGTAATATTTCTCCTGCCGCAGCCAGTCCGCCAGCGGCACGGGGAAGCCGCGCTTCGGCGCGTCGGCCAGCCGGGGCGGCAGGCGGCGGGCCGCGGCGGCGCGCAGGGCGATTTTTCCGCGCCGCCCGGTGCAGCGGTACCGCCGGGGCAGGGTCTGCGCCGCGGCCAGCACCTGCCGGTCCAGGAACGGCACCCGCAGCTCCAGGCTGTGGGCCATGCTCATGCGGTCCGCCTTGCGCAGGATGTCCCGCGGCAGCCAGGTCTGCCAATCGACCCACTGCACCGCCGTCGGCTCATCCAGCCCGCGCACCGCGTCAAAATAGGGCTTGCAGCGCTGCGCGGGGGTCGGGGCGCAGTAGTCGCGCTTTAAATATTTATCGCGCTCCTGCGTTGTTTCAAAGACATAGTTAGCCCGGGCGGACCGCTGCCAGCGCGGCAGTGCGCCCCGGTGCAGCAGGCCGCAGCCGGGCAGCAGGGCCGCCAGCGCCCGCCGCACGGCTCGGGGCATTTTTTGCCAGCGTTCGGCCCAGACGGCCTGCCGATACAGCGGATAGCCGCCGAACAGTTCATCCGCGCCCTCGCCCGAGAGCACGACCTTGACCCGCTGCCGCGCCGCCTTGCACAGGAAATACAGCGGCACCTCCGCCGGGTTGGGCATCGGCTCGTCCAGATACCACTGAATGGCGCGGTTCGCCGCAAAAAAGTCATCCGCGGTCACGGTGGTTTCGGTCAGCGGCACACCCAGCGCCTGCGCCGCGGCACGGGCGGCAGGCAGCTCGGAATACGCTTCCTCGGCGTAGCCAACCGAGAAGCACTGCACGGCGGGCTGGCGGCGGGCCATCTCGCAGGTGATGAGCGACGAGTCCACCCCGCCCGACAAAAAGCAGCCGACCTCGACATCGGCAATGCGGTGGGCGTCGGCGCTCTCGGCAACAGCGTCCCCGATCTCACGCGCCCAAGCCCGCAGACTGCGCCCCCGCTTTGCCCGGAACCGCGGCGCGGCATAGCGGGCCAGCGTGACCCGGCCCGCCTGCCAGGTCAGCGTATGGGCGGGCGGCAGCTCATAAACGCCGGTGAACAGCGTCTCGGCGTCGGGCAGGTACTCCATGCTCAGCCAGTCGGGCAGACGGGCCTCGTTCAGGCGCTTTTCAAAGGCCGGGTGAGCCAGAAATGCCTTGATCTCGCTGGCAAAGAGCAGCGTCTCGCCCTTTTTATAATAGCAGAGCGGCTTGATGCCGAACAGGTCCCGCGCACAGAACAGCGTGCCGCGGGTGCGGTCCCACACCGCAAACGCGAACATCCCGCGCAGGCGGCAGGGCAGGCCGCGGCCCCATTCCTCATACCCGTGGAGCAGGACCTCGGTGTCGGAATCCGTGGCAAACGTGTGGCCGCGCTGCTGCAATCGGGCACGCAGGGTCTTGTAGTTGTAAATTTCGCCGTTGAACACGACCACCAGCGTGCCGTCCTCATTGAGCATCGGTTGGCCGCCGCCCGCCAGATCAATGACCGACAGCCGCCGATGCCCGAGCGCCGCGGTGCCGTCGGCGTAGCAGCCCTCGCCGTCGGGGCCGCGGTGACGGATGAGGTCCGCCATGCCCTGCACGATTTGTTTGGCCGCCGCCGGGTCCTGCCCGGGCGCGGTAAAGCCGACGATGCCGCACATGTGTTTGTCACCCCTTTTTAAGTGGATTTACGGAGACGTTTTTACGCCCACCCGCGGCGGCCAGAGGGCTGGCCGCCCTACAACCTCCCGCTCGCGTTATTTGTAGGGGAGGGATTCATCCCTCCCGGGATGTTTGCGGCAGTTGCGGGGCGTCGAGGACGCCGCCCCCTACAGCTTGCGGTAATAACTTAATTGCCGAGCCATAAACCATATCCGCCGGGATGCCCCCTCCCCTGCTGCCAGCAGGTGTGTCGTCGCCCGCCCGCGGCGTCTCAAAATCCCGGCACGGCGCAGGGCGAGCCTGTTCGGGCAGGCGCGGCGCACGGCGTACCACGGCGCGGTGTACCAGACGGCGGGGCGCAGCGTCGGCGGCGTGACCGGCCCGCCGTACAGCAGGTCCTGCACCGGCGGCACGGCCAGCGGTGCGTCCGCGGCGTCGCAAAAATAGGACGCGCGGCCCTGCCGGGGGTTCAGCTCAAATAAAACCGGCTCACCGCGGCGGTCATACTTCAAATCAAAATTGGCAAAGCCGTGCCAGCCCGCCGCCTGCAAAAGGCCGCGCAGGGCATCCAGCAGCGCCGCGTCCTGCCGGGACGGCTCCACCAGCACGGCGGCGTAGTTGCCGGTGCCCTCGGGCGTGCGCTCCTGCAAAAGGGGCTGGCCCTGCACAAGCCACGGCACACTGCCATCCGCCGCGCAGTAGGCGTTGACGACCCCGAGCCGCGTGTCCGGGCCGGGGATGTACTCCTGCACGAGCCAGCTGCCAAAATAACCGCCCCGCGCCGCGGCGGCAAGGCGCTCCCGCAGCCGGGCGGCGTCCTGAACGAGATACACCTTGCGCCGCCCCGGGAAATCGCAGCGGGCGTAGGCCGCTTGATCCGCGGGCTTGGCGATGACCGGCCAGCCAAACGGCAGCGGCGGCAGGGCGTCCGCCGGGCACAGCGTCACGGTCTGCGGTGTGCGCAGCCCCGCGGCGCGGCAGGCCGCAGCAAACTGCCGCTTATCGGCCAGATGCAGCGCCGCGGGCGGCGGGCAGGCAAAGCGGTACGCCCCGCGCAGCGCGTCGGCATGGCGGGCCAGCAGGGCCGTGTAGTCGTCGGCGCAGGAAATGAGAATTTTGGGCACGCCGGGGTACTGCGCCGCCAGCCCCAGCAGCGTGGCCGTAAAGACGTGGTCCTGCCCGAACGCCGGGTCCTGCACGGCGACCCGCACCAGACGGCTGTGGGCCAGCGCGGGCAGGGCGCGGCGGCAGACGGCCAGGCTGCGCACGCCATAGCATTCATAAAAGCTGCGGGCCATGCCGTAGACATTGGCATCCCCGCCCAGCAGCACCGGCAGAATCTGCGGCATAAAAATCCCCCCTGTGGCAGTATATGCCGCAAGGGGGCGTTTATTCTTTTTGCCTTCTCCCATAGGGAGAAGGTGGCCCTGCAGGGCCGGATGAGGGGCAGGTATACCACAGCCGCCCGGCAAATGGGTTCTGTTGGCAAGGCTGCCCCTCATCCGCCCTCGGTCGGGGCCTCGGGCACCTTCCCCCAAGGGGGAAGGCT